>ERZ889217.310-NODE-310-length-31253-cov-17.267325_pt1 | contig 31253 bp, 26 predicted proteins | sample MGYA00521098_ERZ889217 | MGnify/ENA primary metagenome ERZ889217 (study PRJEB32303, sample SAMEA104408613) | aquatic metagenome | biome: Brackish water; feature: Pelagic; material: water | place: Baltic Sea | collected 2014-06-10T22:04:00 | depth 2,362 m ... | reverse complement strand
GCAGAGCGTTGGGAACCCGCACCTTGCGCAATATTGCGATGTCACTGGCGGCATATGACCGCATCAGCTCGGCGTGAGTCGACGAAATCTGAGTCAAACCACGTGCAACATTTACTAAAACGATGAAGTACACCACCAAAAGCACCATGATGCGTCGCGGGATTTCGCTCGTAATCGAATACATATTGTTCAGCACTGCAACCAACACGAAAATTGGTACCGCGTTGAGGGCCACTGCCAGCGGGCTGATGATCTGATTGAGAAAACGAAAGCGGCTCAGCACGAAACTCATCATCACGCCAAGTACGGTGCCCGCGATAAGACCGACCAGTGCGTTGGTGCCCGATACGGTGGCCGCCCGTCGAATGAACGAAAAGTTGGTGACGAATTGTTCCCCAATGCTGCTTGGCGCGGTGAGAAAATAGGGCTTGAGTTCAAAGAAACGAACTGCCCATTCCCACGTTCCCAAAAACAGCACACCGAAAACAACGGCCGGCAGCACCTTGCCGATCAACCGCACCGCATTGTTCATCGGTCGTCGTTACCCAGGCCAACATGCGCTGCATGCATGCCACGCAGACCTCCGCGTACGGCAGTGATGGCTTCAAAGAACGGGGTTTGATTGCGGGTCTCTTCGGTTCGCTCGACACCCAGCGACACCTCGACAATCTTCGTGATGCGCCCGGGCCGCGGCGACATCACCACAACGCGATTGGATAAATACACGGCTTCAGGTATCGAGTGCGTAACAAACACGACGGTGGTGCCCGTTGCAGCACAGATGCGCAGCAATTCGCCCTGCATATATTCGCGGGTCATTTCGTCGAGGGCACCGAAGGGCTCGTCCATGAGGAGCAGTGGTGGATGCGCTGCCAATGCCCTAGCGATTGCGATGCGCTGCTGCATGCCACCCGACAACTGCCACGGATAATGGTCAGCGAATTCGGGCAACTGAACGAGCTGCAGCATTTCTTCGGCACGGGCTCGACGGGCGCTTTTGTCCCAGCCTTTGAGCTCGAGCGGCAGCTCGATGTTTTTGCGCACTGTGCGCCAATCAAACAAGCCGGCCTGCTGAAACGCCATGCCGTAGTCCTGATCAAGCCGTGCTTGAGTGGCTGACTTGCCATTTACTGCAACTTCACCGGCTGTCGGCTCAAGCAAGTTGGCAATCAGTCGCAACAAAGTGGACTTGCCGCAACCCGAGGGCCCAATCAGCGAAATGAACTCACCTGGCTCGACGTCAAGGCTCACTTCGCGTAGAGCATCCACCTGGTTCGACTTGCCCTCGTTGAATGCTTTGCTGACGTTACGAATACTGACGGCGCTCACAAGATGTTCTCCTTCGGTCGGTTGCGCATGACAAACACATCTGCTGCAATCACCACACCCGCCATGGTCAAGCCGAGTGCTGCGGCCCCAAAGATTGCGGTGTACACCTTGGCTGGGTCACCAGTGGCTTCGCGGGCATATTCAATAATCAAGCGACCAATGCCGCCTTTGAGACCAGTCGAGATTTCTGCCACCACCACGCCAATCACCGAAGCCGAGGCACCAAGTCGAAACGCTGGGGTCATATACGGCACCGCAGTCGGAAACCGCAACTTAAACAAGGTCTTGGTCCACGATGCGGCGTAACTCTGCATCAATTCCACCGATGACGCAGATGCGGCTGCCAGCCCTCGCAGTGTGCCGACCGCAATGGGGAAAAATGCCAGAAAGGCACCGAGCACCGCCGCCGACAACCAACGCGGCCACACGAATGGCCCAATTTCTACTTTGCCACCCCAACTCACAACGAGGGGTGCCAGCGCAATGAGCGGCACCGTCTGCGACACCACCAAATACGGCAGGACTCCGCGCTGCACCCAACGAAATCGGGCCATCAGCACAGCCAAGGCGATGCCCAGTGTTCCACCAATCACGAATCCCACAACACTCAGGCGAAACGAAAACCAAGCGCCGGCCAGCACTGCCGAGAACACTGTTCGGTCCGAGCCCCGCACTTCTGGGCGATTGAATCGCGAGAACATATCCGCCACATGGGGCATCGCGTAATCGCTCGTGCGTGGCAAAACCCGAGCACCGAACAACTTTCCGCCATCGACTGGCCCGAACGCCTTGTAAACCTCCCAAATCACCACGACAAGCGCCAGTGCCGCGACGAACATCAACGTTCGGTACGCCGCTCGACGCAGAAGCGATGTCATTGTTTCGCGCGTGCCAACTCTGCAATGGCTGGCATGATGCGTTCACCGTAGGCCTCAAGTGTTTGCTCTTTGCCGTCGTGCTGCAAATAAATCGAGAACTGGTCGACACCCAGCGCCTCGAGCTCTTTGAGGCGACGCACATGTTCGTCTGCATCACCAAGGATGCAGAATCGGTCGACAATTTCGTCGGGCACGAAGGTGGTGTGGCTGTTGCCAGCACGGCCGTGCTCGTTGTAGTCATAACCCTGGCGGCCCTTGATGTAGTCGGTAAGAGCCTTGGGCACTGCCGAGTTTTCTCCGTAGCGCTCCACGATGTCGGCCACGTGATTGCCGACCATGCCACCAAACCAACGGCACTGGTCGCGCATATGCGCCAAGTCGGTGCCCACATACGCCGGGGCGGCAACACAAATCTTCACACTCTTCGGGTCGCGACCAGCATCCTTGGCCGCCTTGCGCACTGCGGCGATGGTCCATTCGGCAATCGAGAGGTCGGCAAGTTGCAGAATGAACCCGTCACCAACTTCGCCAGTGAGTTGCAATGCCTTCGGGCCATACGCCGCCACCCACACTTCGCAACGACTCTTTTCGGCCCACGGAAACCGAATGGTCGAGCCGTTGTATTCCACTCCGCGCCCATTGACCAACTCACGAATCACGTGAATGCTTTCGCGCAACGTGGCAAGCGTGGTGGGCTTGCCGTTGGTTACGCGCACTGCCGAGTCACCGCGACCGATTCCACACACCGTGCGGTTTCCATACATCTCGTTGAGAGTCGCGAAGGTGCTGGCCGTTACCGTCCAGTCGCGCGTTGCAGGGTTGGTAACCATCGGGCCCACGATGATGTTGTTGGTCTGCGCCAAAATTTGGCTGTAGATCACGTAGGGCTCTTCCCACAAAATGTGGCTGTCGAATGTCCAGACGTGCGACATGCCGTACATCTCGGCTTTTTTCGCCAAGTCGATCACCCGTGATGCGGGTGGTGTGGTCTGCAGTACGACGCCGATATCCATGGCGGCCTAGCGATTCTGCGGAAAGCCGAGGTTGACCGACGAAGTACGCGGGTCGGGCCAACGCGAAGTCACTACTTTGCCACGCGTGAAAAAGTTGACTCCCTCCGGGCCGTACATGTGTTGGTCACCAAAGAGGCTCGCCTTCCAGCCACCGAATGAGTAGTACGACACCGGCACCGGAATTGGCACGTTGATGCCGACCATGCCGACTTGTACATCGAACTGAAACTGGCGGGCCACGCCACCATCACGGGTGAAAATTGCCGTGCCGTTGCCATACGGGTTGTCGTTGATCAACTTCAGGCCAGCCTCGTATCCCTCGACTCGAGTCACCACCAACACCGGACCAAAGATTTCTTCGTCGTAGCACTTCATGCCTGGCTTGGCTTCGTCGATGAGGCTCGGATTCAAAAAGAAGCCGTCGTCTTTTGCTTTTGCAGTGCCGTCAATGACCACCTTGGCGCCTTCTTTGGCTGCGCCGTGCACATAACCTGCCACTTTGTCGCGGTGTTCACGGGTGATGAGTGGGCCCATCTCTGCTGAAGGGTCGGTACCGGCGCCAACTTTGATGTTGGGGATACGTGTCTTGATCTTGTCGATGAGCTGGTCGGCAATCGAGTCGACAGCAGCCACCACCGACACTGCCATGCAACGCTCGCCGGCTGACCCGTAGGCGGCACTCACTGCGGCATCGGCCGCCATGTCAAGATCGGCGTCGGGCAACACGAGCATGTGGTTCTTGGCGCCACCGAGCGCTTGCACTCGCTTGCCATTGCGCGTGCCCGTTTCATAGACGTATTTGGCGATCGGGGTTGAACCCACGAATGACACCGCGGCAATGTCCGGGTGCTCGAGCAAGCGATCGACTGCGACCTTGTCGCCGTGCACCACATTGAACACACCGTCTGGCAGACCCGACTGGCGCAACAGGTCGGCGATGAACATTGCTGCCGACGGGTCTTTTTCGCTCGGCTTCAACACAAACGTGTTGCCGCACATGATTGCATTGGCAAACATCCACATCGGCACCATTGCCGGAAAGTTGAACGGCGTAATGCCTGCAACCACACCGAGCGGTTGACGAATCGAATACACGTCCACCCCGCCAGCGGCCTGCTCGGAATAGCCACCCTTCATCAACGCCGGAATGCCGCAGGCAAACTCGATATTTTCTAACCCACGGGCCAACTCGCCCATGGCGTCGGCTGGCACCTTGCCGTGCTCGAGCGACACGATGTTGGCGATTTCTTTGCGGTTGGCATCCACCAACTCGCGCATGCGAAACATGACTTCGGCACGGCGCGACAACGAAGTTGATCGCCAGCCAGGTAGTGCTGCTTTGGCCGAGGCGACCACGGCATCGAGTTCGGCCACGTTGGCGAAGTCAACTGCCGCTTGCTGCTCACCCGTTGCAGGGTTGAACACCACGCCCGAGCGACCAGACGTGCCAAGTACGACTTTGTTGTTGATCCAATGACCGATGCGATTCATGAATTGCTCCTTTGGGTACTGATGCGATTAATGCAGATACTGACTGAGTCCGCGCTTGATGTATTTGCCGTGACCTTTGCGACCAAGGAACTTGTCATTTTCGATTACGACCATGCCGCGTGACAGCACCGTGTCGACCTTGCCGTCAATCTCGGTGCCCTCCCACGACGAGTGGTCCATGTTCATGTGGTGCTTGTCGTTGATGCCAATCTTGGTTTTTTTGGTGGGGTCCCACACCAAAATGTCGGCATCTGACCCGGGGGCGATGATGCCCTTTTGCGGATACATGCCAAACATACGTGCTGGCGTGGTGGCGCAGGTTTCCACCCAACGCTCGAGCGAAATCTCGCCGAGCACCACACCCTGATAAATGAGTTCCATTCGGTGTTCGACGCCACCCATGCCGTTGGGAATCTTGGAGAAGTTGCCAAGGCCCAATTCTTTTTGATCCTTCATGCAGAACGGGCAATGGTCGGTTGACACGATGGCCAGTTGATTCATGCGCAAGCCCTTCCACAAGTCGGCGTGGTGGTCGTGATGATCGTGCTTTGAACGAATCGGTGGCGAGCACACAAACTTGGCGCCCTCAAACCCGGGGCGGGCCAAGTGGTCTTCCAACGTCATATAGAGGTATTGCGGGCAAGTTTCGGCAAACACGTTGAGGCCTTCATGTTGCGCTGCCGCCACTTCGTTGAGTGCCTCGGATGCCGACATGTGCACGATGTACAACGGCACATTGCCGGCAACTTTTGACAGCACGATTGCGCGATGGGTTGCTTCACCCTCGAGCAAACTTGGCCGCGAAAACGAGTGGTACTTCGGGTCGGTCTCGCCGCGTGCCAGGTATTGCTGCACGAGCACATCGATGGCGATGCCGTTCTCGGCGTGCATCATGATCATCGAACCGTTTTCGCCAGCAGTTTGCATGGCCCGCAGAATCTGGCCGTCATCGCTGTAAAACACGCCTGGATACGCCATGAACAGCTTGAAGCTCGTCACGCCTTCGTGATCGACGAGATACGTCATATCTTTCAGGGCCTGATCATCAATGCCACCCACGATTTGGTGGAAGGCGTAGTCGACGGCACAGTTGCCAGCCGCTTTGCGATGCCATTCGGCCAGACCCAACTGAATGTTTTCGTTGTAGCGCTGCAACGCCATGTCCACGATGGTGGTCACGCCACCCCATGCAGCGGCAATCGTGCCAGTTTCGAACGTGTCGACTGCAGCTGTGCCACCGAACGGCAGCTCCATGTGAGTGTGCACATCAATGCCGCCGGGCACGACGTATTTACCTTTGGCGTCAATCACCTTGTCGGCGGTTACACCCATCGCGTCGGCTTGACCGCGGGCATACAACGCCACGATGATCTCGCCGTCAATCAAGACGTCTTGTTCGTGGCGACCAGTCGGGCTTACGACCGTGCCATTTTTAATCAGCGTGCGGGCCATGTTGTGCTCCTTTGGTTAACGGCGAACGAGTTCTGGGTAGGCATCCGGACGGCGATCGCGGTAGAACGCCCAACGGTCACGCACCATTTTAATTTTGTCCATATCCAAGTCGCGCACGATGAGTTCTGGCTTGTGTGCATCGCCAACTTCACCTACGAACTTGCCTTCTGGGTCGACGAAGTAGCTCTGGCCATAGAAATCGTCGTCGCCGTATTCACTCTCGATGCCGACGCGATTGATCGCACCGACGTAATACATATTTGCCACTGCCGATGCAGGCTGTTCAAGGCGCCAGATGTACTCCGACAATCCGCGACTCGTCGCCGAGGGGTTGAACACAATCTCGGCACCATTCAAGCCAAGGGCCCGCCAACCTTCTGGAAAGTGGCGGTCGTAACAGATGTAGACCCCAACTTTGCCGACAGCAGTTTCAAACACCGGATACCCGTCGGTGCCAGGTGCGAAATAGAACTTCTCCCAGAACCCTTTCACCTGCGGAATGTGTTGCTTGCGGTACTTGCCCAAATAACGACCATCGGCATCGATGACTGCGGCCGTGTTGTAATACAAACCAGGCTGCACGATTTCGTACATCGGCAACACGAGCACCATTCCCAACTCTTTGGCGATGCTTTGAAAGCGCTTGGTGGTCGGGCCGTCAGGAATTTGCTCGGTGTAGTCGTAATACTTTGCATCCTGCACCTGGCAGAAGTACGGGCCATAGAACAGTTCCTGAAAACACATCACTTGTGCACCCTGTTTGGCAGCCTCGCGGGCCGCCACTTCGTGCTTATCGATCATCTTGTCTTTGCTGCCCGCCCAGTCGGTCTGCAACAGTGCTGCTTTTACTACTCGGCCCATGCCCTATTCCCCCTATTCGATATGTAGACCTCCCAAGGTAGTGGCGCTGCGACGCCAGCAACAGGTCTGGGCTGCCTTCGTTACATAGCACTCGCACTGGCTACGGTTTTGAGGTATGGCACCGACATCGCGCAAAGCATTCGGCGGCTCGATCGGCAAAACATTCGAAGATTCCACACCATCGTGGCCCGATCTAGATGTCGCTGCCCCGGGCTCACCCAACATCGTGGTGGTGCTGCTTGATGACGTGGGTTTTGCACAATTCGGTTGTTACGGCAGCGACATTCGCACCCCAACTTTTGATGCCCTTGCTGCTGCGGGCCTGCGATACAGCAATTTTCACACCACGGCCCTGTGCTCGCCGACGCGTGCCGCGTTGCTGACGGGCCGCAACCACCACACCGTTGGCATGGGACGTGTCGCTGAAATTGCGTCGGGTTTTCCGGGATACAACGCCGAGATGTCACACAACGACGGAATGATCTCAGAAATTCTCGTTCGCAATGGCTATTCCACTTTTGCAGTCGGCAAATGGCACCTTACGCCTGCACACGAAGCGCAGATGGGTGCATCTCGCTGGCGTTGGCCACTCGGGCGGGGCTTCGAACGCTTCTATGGGTTTCTCGGTGGCGAAACCGATCAGTACCACCCCGATCTGGTGTACGACAATCACGAAGTTGATCCACCGAAAACACCCGACGAGGGTTACCACTTCACCGAAGACATGGCCGACAAAGCCATCACCTTCATGAACGACGCGCGCGCCGCGCACCAAACCAAGCCGTTCTTTTTGTGGTTTGCCCCCGGCGCCTGTCATGCACCGCACCAAGCGCCCAAACCATTCATCGACGCCTACCGCGATCAGTTCAACCAAGGTTGGGACACGTGGCGTGAAGAAGTTTTTGCCCGCCAGTTGGCTGCAGGTGTTATGCCTGCCGGCACCACGTTGAGTGAACGACCACATTGGGTGCCCGCCTGGGATTCACTCAGTGCTGACGAACGTCGTTTGTATTCGCGCATGATGGAGGTCTACGCCGGCTTTCTCACCCACACCGATGCTCAAGTCGGCCGCCTCGTTGAGCATGTGAAGTCGCTCGGCGAGTTTGACAACACGATCTTCGTCGTGATGAGCGACAACGGCGCTTCGGCCGAGGGTGGCCCGAAGGGTTCATACAACGAAGTGTTCTTTTTTAACTTCGTTCCAGAAAGTCTTGAAGAAAACCTAAAGCGCATCGATTTGCTTGGCACCCCAAAAGCCCACAATCACTATCCGTGGGGCTGGGCGTGGGCCGGCAACACCCCGTTCAAACGTTGGAAGCGTGAAACCCACGAGGGTGGCGTGACCGATCCGTTGATCGTGCATTGGCCACAAGGCATCAAACAAGGTGGGGGCGTTCGCCATCAATACACCCACGCGGTGGATCTCATGCCTACGTTGCTTGATCTTTTACAGATTGCTCCACCTGCCGAAATTGCGGGTGTTTCACAGTCGCCCATCGAAGGTGTGAGTTTTGCCCACACGTTGAACAAACCAGATGTAGCCACCAAACACCTCACGCAATATTTCGAGATGATGGGCTCGCGGGCGTTGTATCACGATGGCTGGAAAGCGGTCGTGTTTCATCCGATGATGGGGTTTGCCTACGACGGCAGCGATGCGAGTTTGCCGTTTGATCGTGACGAGTGGGAGCTCTACAACATCGACAACGATCGCGCCGAGATTCACAACTTGGCCGAGACACATCCCGAAAAGCTGCAAGAGATGATTGCCCTCTGGTGGCGCGAAGCCGAGGCGCACCGTGTGCTGCCACTGAACAATCAACCCGGCAAGTTCGGCGATCGTCGCCACCGACGTGAGCGATACGAGTATCGCCCAGGCATCGGTTCGTTACCGCGCGCCGTGGCGCCCAACCTGCACAATCGTGGTTTTCGCATTATCGCCGAGGTCAATTCGCCCGGCGAAGTGTCTGGTGCAATTTGCGCTCACGGTTCAGCCTCGGCTGGCTACGCCGTCTACGTGCGTGACAACCGGTTGCACTACGTACACAACTTTCTCGGGCTGCAGCGTTTTGTTGCGGCTGCTTCGGTGCCGATTCCCCGTGGTGCACACCGGTTGGTGGTCGAGTTCACCATGACCGCTCGATTCAAAGGCAATGTGGAGTTGTTCTATGACGACCTTCCCGTTGGTGCGGCCGAGATTCCGATGACGGTGCCGTTTTTCTATGGCACTGCTGGGTTCACCGTCGGCTACCTACGTGGCCACTCGGTGATTCATGAAGAACATGTTCCGTTCGCCTTCACCGACGGAGCACTGCATCGTGTAATTATCGAACCCGAGAGCCGAACCTGGCGCGACCCGGTGCTTGACCCCAAGAATGCAGATCGCGCTGCTCTCGGCACGCAATAATTCATGTCGCAAAACATTCTGCTCGTCACGCTCGACCAGTTTCGGGGCGACTGTTTGTCGTTGCTAGGTCACCCCGTGGTGCGCACACCCAATCTTGATGCGCTCTCGCGTCACGCAACCACATTTACCCAGCACTACAGCCAGGCTGCACCGTGCTCACCAGGTCGAGCCAGTTTGTACACCGGGATGTATCTCATGAACCATCGCGTGTGTTTCAACGGCTCGCCACTCGACGACCGCTTCGACAATGTGGCTCGAGTCGCGCGACGCCACGGCTATGCCCCAGCCTTGTTCGGTTACACCGATCAAGGTGTCGATCCGCGGGCTACCACCAGTGCCAACGACTCACGGCTGTCGACGTATCAAGGCGTCTTGCCTGGCTTCGACTGGGTGCTTGACCTCAGCGAACCGTACACGCCATGGCTCACCCACCTGCGCACGCACGGACACGCGCCGGCTGATCACATCGTGGCTCTCGAGACCGAACACGAACGAGATGAGTCGCTCAGCATCTCCACTTTTCTTACCGACCAATTTTTGGGCTGGCATGCCGATGCACGCCAAGCAACCACGACCGATGCACCGTGGTTCGCCCACCTCAGTTATCTGCGACCGCATCCGCCATACACCGCTGCCGGTCGCTGGGCGCACGAGTACGACCCTGACCAGGTCGATCTGCCAACTGCACCGAGCAACGAACGCCACAGCTTTCATGAAGCAGTCATGCGATTGCCCGAAACCAAAGCACCGTCCACCGAGGCTGGCATGCGTCGCCTGCGCGCGCAGTACTACGGGATGATCAGCGAGGTCGACGCACAACTTGGTCGCATCTTTGCTGCACTGCGCGAGCGCGGCGAATGGGAAAACACCATCGTTGTAATCACCGCCGACCACGGCGAACAGCTCGGTGATCATGGCCTGCGCGAAAAGGTTGGGTTCTTCGAACAGAGCTACCGCATCATCGGCATGGTTCGCGCACCGCAACTTGCCGGCGGTCACGGTCGACTCGTCGACGCATTCACTGAGAACGTCGACATCTTGCCTACGTTGTGCGACTTAATTGCGGCTCCGATTCCGGCGCAATGTGACGGCCGTTCACTCGTGCCCTGGCTGGCTGGCGACACACCCGCCAATTGGCGCGAAATGGCCACGTGGGAATACGACTGGCGACAGTTGTACGTTTCTGACGACGCAAACGGCTCGGCTCTGCAATGGCCGCACGATCGTCGGCTCGAGCGCCAGCATCTCTGCACTCAACGCGATGCACACACTGCGTATGTGCAGTTTGGCAACGGAGACTGGCTGGCGTTTGACTTGGCCGCTGACCCCACCTGGCGCACACCCATCACCGATGCCGCACGCGTGTTGCCACTTGCCCAACGCATGCTCACCTGGCGATCGCAGCACACCAATCGCGAACTGAGCGGGTTCAAACTCGAAGACGGTGGCGTCGGGCGTTGGCCGGCAAATGTGCCCTGGCGTTCAACGGCGAATTGACCGCCACAGCAACACCACTAGCGCAACTCCAAACGTGACGGCTGCCAGCCAGTCAGTAAATGCTTCGTTGGCTAGTCGCCAAAGCACGAGTGCCATCAGTGCAATCGAACCACTCGAGACACCACGCAAAAATGCACCGAATGCTCGGTGTTGCTGCGACCACACCACTACACGACCGATGAGAGCAGCAAAGACAAATGACGGAGCAAAAATGCCAAGGGTCGCAACGGCTGCACCAGCAAAGCCATCAAGGTGCCACCCGATAAATGTTGCGGTGGTGAACACCGGCCCAGGTGTGAACTGCCCGACAGAAATGGCGTCAAGGAGGACCTGTTCGGTAATCCATCCGCGCCCGACAACTTCGCTATCCAAAAACACCAGCAACACGTAGCCGCTGCCGTAGATCACCGAGCCAATTTGCAGAAATACCAGAAAGATTTTCACCAGCGATGGTGACACGAGAGCAACTGCTGGCAAAGCCATCACCACACCCAAACTGCGCGGTGCCAAGCGCAACAACACCGACGCGACACCCACGATAAGCAACACGAGTAATTCGGGAATGCCCACCACAGCACCAGTGAGAGCAAGAACCACAACAATCACGTCGCGCTTGTCGCGCGCTGCCGTGGTGCGCAACGACCACAGTGCGTGCAGCACGGTGGCCACAACAACGGGCACCACCCAGCGTCGAATGTCGGCAATAGTCGAGCTGGTCAACACATCTTTATACATCCACACCACCGCACAAACAATGACGAACGCCGGCACGATGAACGACACCCCGCCAATGACAAGACCGCGCCAACCAGCGCGTCGTGCGCCGATCGCCATTGCCATCTCGGTGGAGTTCGGGCCGGGCACCAACGCGCAGGCACCCACCATCTGGGCAAACTCGTCTTCACTTACCCACGACCGATTCGTCACCACGCGGCGACGCATCATCGCGATGTGGGCAGCCGGGCCACCAATACCAATGACACCCAGCCACGCAAAAAGCCGTGCAACCTCGAGCAGTCGCCTTTGTGGTGCTTTGAATTGCGTCTCAGGCGGCATGGTCGGCAATGCTATGAGAATGGGATTTCGCTCATGACCTTTGGTGCTCATTCACGATTTGGCATGGTGGCTAGTGCTGATGGCGTGGCAACACAAGCAGGCACACACATCTTGGCGCTCGGCGGCAACGCAGTGGATGCAGCCCTTGCCACCAACGCAGCAATGGCAGTCGTGGCACCACATCTGTGTGGAATAGGTGGCGATCTTTTCGCTCTGGTGCATGTCAACGGCGAAGTACACGCGCTTGATGCTGCGGGTCGTGCCGGCTCGGGTGTGAGTGCCGCGCAACTGCGAGCCGAGGGCCACACCGAAATGCCGTTTCATGGCGATGTTCGTACTGTGACTGTGCCTGGTGCGGTGGCGGGATGGATGTCATTACACGAACGCTTCGGCACGTTGCCGCTGGCCACCATTCTCGGCCCAGCAATTCGGCTCGCCGAAGAGGGCTTTCCTGCTTCGCCACTGCTGGTTGGCTCGCTCGCAATGATCAAGCCAACTTTTGCACCGAACTTCGCCGCACTTTCGCGCCAGGCGACCACAGCCGGCCAACTCGTGCAACGCGAGGGTGTCGGTCGCACACTGCGCGCCGTTGCAACTGGTGGTCAAGCGGCGTTTTATCAAGGTGAGTTCGGTGAAGGCTTGTTTGCCCTCGGCAAAGGCGTCTATTCGCGCACGGATCTTGAGACCGCCAGCGCCGAGTGGGTAACACCGCTATCGCTTGCCGTGTGGGGACACCAGGTGTGGTCGATCCCTGCCCCATCGCAGGGATACCTGTTTCTTGCAGCACTCGGTGTGGTGGAGCAACTCGACCTACCCGACGACCCGCTCGACCCGCAGTGGGCGCATTTGCTGATCGAAGCAACCACGGCAGTGAGCCACGATCGACCCAACGTGCTGCACGATGCTGCCGACTTGGCCGCACTGATTCCACACCTCATTGCGCGCGCTACAGAAGTCGACCCATCATTGGCGTCCGTGCGACCGATGCTCGCCAACGATGGCGATACCACTTATCTGTGCACCGTTGACCGCAACGGCATGGGTGTTTCACTTATCAACTCCAACGCGTCAGGTTTTGGGTCGCTGCTGGTCGAGCCGTCAACGGGCATCAACCTGCACAACCGCGGGCTTGGCTTCAGCGTGCAGCAAGGCCACCCTGCCGAAGTCGCCCCTGGTCGCAAACCGCCGCACACGCTGTGCCCCGCTCTCATCACCCGAGCCGACGGATCGCTGTTGTCGGTGCTCGGCACGATGGGTGGCGACGCGCAACCACAAATCATGCTGCAGATCATCACGCGCCTGTTACGCCACGGTCACTCACAACCCTGGCAGGCCGTTGATGCGGGTCGATTCGCCTTACGTGGCCCGGTCACTGGCTTCGATACGTGGACCACATCTCGCCCAGCAACCGTGCAAGTCGAGGGCCACGCCCCCGACGACTGGACAAGCGGCTTGGCTGATCGCGGTCACGCCGTTGAACAGCGTGCTCGGCTCGACTCGGGCTTTGGCCACGCACACTGCATTGTGCTTCGTGAAGATGGTGCCATGGTCGGTGGCGCCGATCGTCGTAGCATCGTGGGGTCATGCGCGGGGTTGTAGACGACACCGCGCCAGGCAATGAGTGGTGGCGAAACGCCGTCATCTATCAGTTATACGTACGCTCGTTCTTCGACAGCAATGGTGATGGCGCTGGCGATCTACGGGGAATAGTCGAACAACTCAACTATCTCGAGCAACTCGGTGTTGATGGAGTTTGGCTGAATCCTTGTTATCCGTCACCGCAGCACGACCACGGTTACGACGTGTCGAACTACTTCGACATCGAACCCGCGTACGGATCGCTCGAGGTTTTCGATGAATTAATCAAGCAGGCCAACTCCCGAGGAATCCGTGTCTTGATGGACGTGGTTCCGAACCACTGCAGTAGCGACCACGCGTGGTTCAAGGAGGCCCTGGCTGCGGGGCGAGGAAGTGTCGCACGTGAACGCTTCTACTTTGCCGACGGCAGGGGCGACGGTGGAAACGAACCGCCCAACGACTGGAATTCCGTTTTTTGCGGCAGCGCGTGGACGCGGGTCACAGAGCCGGACGGATCACTCGGACAGTGGTACCTCCACACATTTGACTCGCACCAACCCGACCTTCGCGCCGATCACCCAGATGTCGTGGCCCACTTTCGGAACATGTTTCGATTCTGGTTCGACCGCGGTGTCGATGGTTTCCGGGTTGATGCGATCATCGTCATGGGCAAAGAGCCCGGACTTCCCGATGCGACTTCCGCACCGGACGGAACCCCACCGGATGACACGTGGCGCTTCAATGCCCACACAATCAATCATCCGTCACTGTTTCCCATCGTCACCGAATGGCGGAAGGTATTCGACGACTATCAACGCGAGCACTCACGCGTGCTGGTGTCGGTTTCCGAGGCGTACACCCCGCGCGCACCAGAGAGCCTGCTGCGGTACGTCGGTCGTGACTCCTTCCACCAATCGTTCACGTTCGACCTGCTTCTTGAGCCGTGGAACGCGTCCGCGATGGAGCAGGCGATTCGATCCAACTACGACACGTTGCGACGCGCGGGCGAGTCCTACACGTGGACGCTCAACAACCACGATGCGCATCGCATGGTGACGCGTTATGGCCGTCTTGATGCTCACGAGTTCTACAGCGGCAACAATCTCCTCAATTCATCCGCCCCTGTCGACCTCCAGCTCGGCGATGATCGCGCACGTGCCGCACTCATGATGATGCTGGCCCTCCCTGGTTGTACGTATCTCTACATGGGAGAAGAACTCGGACTTCCCGAAGTGCTGGATCTTCCGAACAATCGTCGGGAGGATCCGTTGTTCCTGCGTTCGGGTGGACAACAGCCCGGTCGCGACGGTTGCCGAGTGCCCATTCCGTGGACCCAAGCATCCGTCAATTCGTTTGGGTTTAGCACCAACGACACACCCTCGTGGTTGCCGCAGCCCACGACGTGGGGCACGTATGCCGTCGATCGCCAGGATCGCGATCCCGATTCGACACTGCAGTTGTATCGTGCAGCGCTTCGACTTCGCTCGCACTTCGTAGTGGCCGGGGATCAAATGGAGATCTCGCGTGAGAACGACCTCTTGCTCATCCATCGGGGAACTGCAGTAGCGGTGGTGAACTTCGGCAGGGAGATCACGGAGCTTCCCGTGTCGTTCGGGCCCCACCACACCCCGCTTCGGGCGTTCACACCCGTGCTCAGCTCCCGATCGGGGGTTCTCTCTGCCACCAGTGGGACTGAAATTCCCCCTCAGGCGGGTGCGTCGGCCAACGAATCCGGGGTGCCGACCCCCGGTTCCGCACCAAACGCCGCGCCACAAGGCCCGTGGCGACTGGCGGAGAACTCCGCCGTTTGGCTTGTTCGGGCGGTGTAGCGACTCCTAGGCTTACGAGCATGTCAGCCACCGAACTCACCATCTGGTCGTGACGTACCCACCAACGTGGGTGTACCAATCAACAACTAAAGGGGAACACATGAAACGTTCACGTAGGGCATTTGGTGCTCTGTTTGCCCTCGCGCTAGTTGCCACCGCTTGCGGTGGAAGTAGCGACGAGGCATCGGACACCGTCACCGCCGAGGAAGAAGCAGTAGAAGAGGAAGCGGCTCCTGCCGGCAAGACGGAAATCACCGTCACCGGTCCGGAGCGTTCCGATGAAGAGGCTGGCGCCCTTCAGGACGCACTCAATGTATGGGGCGACGCCAACGGCGTGACCGTCACCTACCTGGGTGATGCCGACTGGGAGACCAACATCAACACCCAGGTGCAGGCCGGTAACGCGCCTGACATCTCCATCGTTCCGCAGCCAGGCAAACTGGCCGATTTCGCCCGCGCTGGCCTCATCGTTCCGCTCACCGACGAAGTGAATGCTTCGATCGAATGGTCGGACGCATGGAAGCAGTTCGGTCTGGTCGATGGTCAGCAGTACGGCGTGCCAATGAAGAGTGACTTGAAGTCGCTCGTTTGGTACCAGCCGTCGCGATTCGCAGAGGCCGGCTACGAAGTGCCGACCACCTTCGGTGAGTTCACCGCGTTGGTCGACAAGATGGCCGCCGACGGCGGAGCCAAGCCGCTTTGCGTCGGTATCGAGTCCGGTACCGCCACTGGCTGGACGTACACCGACTGGGTGGAAGAAATGGTGTTGCGCCAGCACGGCGCCGATGTGTACGACCAATGGGTCGCACACGAGATCCCATTCAACGATTCACGAATCGTTGAGTCAATGCAAGCAGTGCTCGACCTGTGGACCGAAGACAATGTGTACGCCTCTGGCGGCACCATAGCGGCCACTGCATTCCAGGACAACGGACAACCACTCGTGGATGGCGACTGCTACATGCACCGCCAGGCCTCGTTCTACTCCGCCTTCATTCCTGCTGGCACCGTGTTCGGTGACGGCCCAGGCGAAGTGAACGTGTTCTACTTCCCCGACATCAACGGTGACAAGCCTGTGCTTGGCGCTGGTGTCTTGGCGGTTGCGTTCAACGACGACGCCAACGTGATGAGCCTCATGTCGTACATGGGTTCGGCCCAGTACGCGATGGAGCGTCAGCAAGCCCAAGCCACCCGCAAGGGCGGCAACGGCGCGTTGTCCGGATTCCTCTCGGCAGCAATCGGTCAGGACCCGTCGATATACACCCCACTCGAGCAGTCGTTCCTCAAGATTCTTGAGACTGCCGCGATCGTGCGATTCGACGCGTCAGACCTCATGCCGGCCGATGTCGGTGCGGGAACGTTCTGGACGGATGGAACTTCAGCAGTGAACGGTGATCTCACCGCGCAAGAGGCTGCGGACGCAATCGAAGCGTCCTGGCCCGGCTGAGGTACATAACGACGTAGTCTCCGGACTACCGAGGAATTCGCAATAGGTATCGGGGCACCGGCACGAAAGTGTCGGTGCCCCGAACCACAATGGAGGGCTTCGCCCAAGTGATGGAGAGTTGACATGAGGGACTTCGCCGGAAAAATTCTCTCCACCCTCCTCACCGTGACCATTGCCGTGGGTGTGAGCGGTGCTCTCTGGGTGCTGGCCAACCTCTTAGTGAATCGAATGCGCGACAGGTCCGTTCGCGCAACCTACATTTCTCGCGCGCTGACGGGCTTTGTCGTGGCCGGCGTCCTCAGCGGTAACCGCCTCACGCAGTACTCCACCGCGGCACCCGGCGCATCGTTTGTGGGGTCCTTCATCCAATGGATATGGCTCCCGATCGTCGTTGCCGTCGCCGTCAGTGCTTCCTCCTTCGTCACTGAGCGCCAACAGCGACGCGAGCGACGAATCATCGTCGACGTACTGCTCATTGGCACGGTTGGAGGAGTGCTCGGCGCACTTCTCGTGGACACTGCTCGACCCAACGTCGTCCCGGGCGAAGTGGCACTGGTTGCCGTATTTTCCATTCTGTTCTTCGGTGCGATTGGAGCAACCGTGCATCGTCGTGTTCGCACACTCGGGGTGCTGCGCATGGCGCTCCTCGGAGCCGTTGCGGGCCTTGTACTCGGTGCTTGGGGCGTTGGCGATCTCGGGGCATCATCGACTCGTTCGGGCATCGTGCTGGGTGCGATCATCGGCTGCCTTGTCGGCGCGCGCTGGGCTCTCATCCCGGCTGTGAGCGGCGAACATCGCGTGGCAACGGAGCGCCGCGCTCGCGCTGCAGTCTTTCTGGCGCCTGCACTGGGATTCATCGCAATCGCATTGGTGATTCCGTCCTTGCGTACCATCTACCTGTCCCTACTCGATCGCAGGGGATCAAAGTTTGTCGGCATAGACAACTACCTTTCGATTTTCCGTAACCCCAAAGCCTGGGACACATCGCGCTTCGGATTGCTCTGGACCAGTCGTCTCACCGTTGCGTCTGGAGTGTGCTTTCTGGTGTTCGTGCTACTGGCCGTCCGGAGTCGTCGGCGCTCGGGGCACTTCGTTGAGTTCGGCAGCGCAAGTGCACCTCCGCTCATTCTTGCCGTGATGTTCGCCGGATTTGCGGTGTTCTCTACCTTGCGCGGGACCCTCGTCAACACCCTGTGGTGGGTGTTCGTGGTTACTGCACTCTCCACTGGACTCGGCCTGCTCATCGCGGTGCTGGCCGATGGAGTCCGATTCGAACGCTCCGCAAAGGCCATCATCTTCATGCCGCTCGCTGTGTCGATGGTCGGCGCATCGGTCATCTTCCGTCTCGTCTACATCTCACGCGACGCATCCAAACCACAGTCCGGCACACTCAATGCGCTGTGGGTCGGCCTTGGCAGGCTCAGTACAGGCGAAGGTTTCGCTAGGTTGCTCGTTGGCGCAGTGGTGCTCATACCGACCGGATTAGCACTGCTCGCGGCAACGCGGTCGCTCGTTCGTCGGCAGTGGACAAAAATCGCACTCCCGGCCGCGGTTGCCGGTGGAGGTATCTGGTTCTCACTTAGGTACTGGCAACTAGTGGGCACCGGGCTGGGTGGTCAACGAGTCGGCAAATCCGGCGAGATCATCGCTGATCCCATCAACTTCCTGCAGGAACCGCCGTTCAACAACTTCTGGCTCATGCTCGTGCTCGTTTGGATTCAAACGGGTTTTGCAATGGTCATTTTTTCCGCAGCGATTCGTGCGGTGCCGCGCGAACTGACAGAGGCTGCCGCAATCGACGGTGCCGACACTCAACAGATCTTCTGGCGCGTCACCATGCCCCAAATCGGACCAACCATCGGCGTTGTCGCTACCACCATCATGGTGCTGGTGATGAAGGTGTTTGACATCGTCAAGGTGATGACTAACGGCAACTTTGGCACCGAGGTGCTGTCCAACAACATGTACAGAGAAGCGTTTTACAACCTGAACATCGGTCTCGGCGCTGCGATCGCCGTTCTCATCTTCGTGTCCGTGTTGCCCATCATGTACATCAACATCCGCCGCATGAACAGGACGATATGACATGAGCGCCCGCCCGCAGGTTCGTGAGGCCGAGACCGGTCCCGTCGCGCGGCTCTACGGTCGCCTGCGGCGCTTGCCGGTGGCTGGACTGTGGTTCATCGTGGTGATATGGAGTCTTCCCACCGTGAGCCTGTTCATCAACTCGTGGCGTTCTCGTGATGATCAGCGTGGCAGCGGCTGGTGGACCGTGCAACCGGATGAGCTCACGCTCGACAACTACCGGAGGATTTTTGAAACGAACGTCAACACCAATCTTGGAAAGTCGTTGCTCAACTCCATCGCTATCAGCGTTCCTGCGACAATCATTCCCATTTCCATCGCCGCGTTCGCCGCATACGCCTTCGCCTGGATGAAATTCAGGGGTCGAAAGACCCTGTTCATCGCCACGGTGTCGCTCCTCGCACTGCCGCTACAAGTGGCGTTGATTCCCTTGTTGCAGCTGTATGTGGGTGGCGCTCACATCACGCTCCCCTGGATCGAGAAGACGATCACGCTGTTCCCCGACTTGAATTTGGTGAACACCACCACTGCGGTATGGCTCACCCACACCGGATTTGCTCTGCCATTCGCGATATTCCTCATCCACAACTACATCGCCGGATTGCCCAGTGAAATCTTCGAATCAGCTCGCGTCGACGGGGCCGATCACTTCACCATCTTCTGGCGCCTCGTGGTTCCTCTCTCTATTCCAGTGCTGGCGGCTTTCGCTATTTTCCAATTTCTTTGGACATGGAACGACTACCTCATCGCCAACACCATGGCCGGAACCAATCCCAATGCGCTGCCCACCACCATCCTCATCGCCAACTTGGCGGGCGACTTCGGAACCAACGAACACCTGCTCCCTGCGGCCGCGTTCATTCAGACTGCTGCACCACTAATCGTGTTCTTCTCCATGCAGCGGTACTTCGTCCGCGGGCTCATCGCCGGCGCCGTCAAGGGATAGCGGGCGGACATCAACCTGGTTTGCCGAAGACCGGACTCAGCCGACCGTATAGGTGTACGTTGCTGTGAAGCGTTGATAACCGTCTTTACCCCGAGCTATCAACTCGAGACGACAGAGGCCCTTTTTCACGAATCGAATCGTCGTCGTCGTTGAACCTTTGACCACGGTGCAGACTCTTGAAGGAAATTTCCCGGGCTGCGGAATGGCGGTAACCGCAACACTTGAAACGCGCACCAATTGCTTTTGATTGGTGAGCAGCGCAGAGTTCTTCAACTCGATGCTCGTTCCAACTTCTTGGCTCTTTTTCACCTTCGGCAATCCAATAGCACGAGCCTTGATTACTTGCTTACCCAAAAATGTCAAAGGTAGAACGCTGTCAAGCGCGGTGTCCTGTAGCCCTAGGTGATCACGATGCACGAAAATGGCGCAATCTGAAATTCCACAGCTGAATGTTTCTTTGACTGTCCTTCCATCTGCCTCGTACATCACCACTTTGTCTTTTAAGGAAAGGGTCAGTGTGCCTGCCGCCGACTGCGATCCGCGAGCACCATTCATCGTGGCCCAAATCATCTCAGCGATGCGCTGGAGGCTCCCATTGCACTTCAATCCGGTCGAGTCACGCTGACCAGAGACTGGCTTGTAGCACTGGCGAATGTACACACCTTGGGTTGCGGGAATGCCCGTCAACGTCAGTGTGATGCTCTCGCCGTCAATCAAACCCACCGACTTGCTTGGTGTAATTGTCACGCCGGTCGAAGCCGAAACTGGTGTTGCAACAGAAATTGGTGCAACTACTACGAGTGCCCCAAGCAGAGAGAGAAGATATGGCCGCAGATTTTTCATGATGATTCCTTTATTGATGAGTAGTTGCAGTTTGTGCTATTCGGTTGCAAAGCTGATGGGCACGAAGACGTCTTGTGAACGATCATCGCGGCGAGTGTGATCGGCGAATGTGACGATTCCGCATTGCTGCTTGGTGCAGTCAATGAGATTCGTTGATTCGTCGGTTGCTCGCACAAACAAAGGTACGACGAAGGTTCCGTCAGCAGCGAAGGGAACCGTGAGACCTATGGCATAGCCCGGTGGATTCGACGAAATCCACTGCGAGAGCGGCGATGACCCGTCAAGGTTTATTCCGCCGACACAACGGCGAGCCGCGTTCCATGTGGCTTGATTGCACACAAATACATAGACACCTTTTGTGACATCAAACCCCGAGCCGCGCACCGTCACCAGGCCACCTTTGGGGTCAAGGCCACTGGTTTGACTCACGGTGATCTTGGGTTGTGGCCGCGCCGGCGTGCTCACCGAAGTAGAGGTCAAGACAGTGGTTGAGACAGTGGTTGAAACGGTCGACGCGACTGTGCTCGACGCGACTGTGCTGGGTGGCTTCGTGGTCGTGACACCCGCAAGAGGTTCAGCCTCGGTTGTCGAAACGACGACGCTCGTGGGCACAGCGACGCTCGTGGGCACAGCCTCGCTGGTCGACTCCACAAGCGTGGATTGCGGGGCTGTTTCAACAGTTCCGCAGCCACCCACCACCACAAGTAACCACGCAGCAGGTAACCAACGTCTCAGCACCAGGCTTCGGCGGGCGTCGGCTCGGCTCATACCCTTAGAGGCGATGTCGCGACGCTGGTTATTGGTGGGCTCTTTGCTCATGGGTGTTGTCACGGGTTGTGGCAGCACGCCGGTTGAAACCGACGGTGTTGCCCGCTTCATTCTGTCGCAGGACTACCCACTTCCCACGCTCGCAGCTCCAGAGCCGTCGTTGCCCACTTCGGTCACTGGTGCCGATGGGGTTGTGGTCAAGGTCACCGATTCATCTCGCATCATTGTGCTCAACCAGGCGATTGCTGAAATTGTGGTGTCACTCGGCCTGCAGAACCTCATTATCGGTCGCGATGCAACGACCACGCTGGATTCTCTCGCTGACATTGCCGAGGTAAGTAGCGGCCACGACATCAGCGCCGAACGTGTGTTGTCGCTGCGCCCGTCTGTGGTCATCGGTGATACACGAACCGGGCCGCGGGAAGCGATCGAACAACTGCGCAGCGCAGGCGTACCCGTGCTGCTCGCACCCGAAGTGTGGTCGCTGTCGGCCCTGCCTCAACGCGTGTCGATGATTGCCGAGGCGCTCGGCGTGCCAAGTGCTGGCCAAGCGCTCATCGAAGTGAGCGAACAAGCAGTTGCCCAAGCGTTGCAGGATGTTGCTGCGTATACATCGGTGCCCCGAGTGGCGTTTTTGTACGTGCGCGGTTCTGCGTCGGTGTATCTGCTCGGCGGTTCTGGCTCAGGTGCCGACGAGTTACTTGCTGCTGCCGGCGCCATCGACATTGGCGCAGCCAACGGGCTGCCTGCTTTTACTCCACTCACCGCCGAGGCGATAGTGCAGGTCGACCCAGACGTCTTACTAGTCATGACACGTGGGCTGGATTCAGTGGGTGGCATCGATGGGCTTTTGGCATTGCCCGGCATCTCGAGCACTCGTGCCGCAAAGTCGCGTGCCGTTATTGCTGTTGACGACGACCTACTACTCTCATTTGGTCCGCGTACCGGGGCGCTCATCTCACGACTGGCAGAACTTCTCGACATGTACAGCAGCGACACATGACTATTGCGCGACGCACCAGCATCTTTGCTGTCGGAATATTCCTGTTAGCGCTGTTGCTCGCCACCACGCTTCTTTCGCTTGCGTTCGGAGCATTTCGAATTGCCTTGCCTGATCTACTGCGCATCATCGGCACCGGCCCGAATGGCGACGCACTTGACGCCGTTGCTCACAACGTGTTCTGGCAGGTGCGACTACCGCGGGTGGTGCTCGCGATGCTCGTGGGCTCGAGTCTGGCCGTTGCCGGTGTGATTATGCAGGGCGTGTTTCGCAATCCGCTGGCCGAGCCGGCGACCGTTGGCGTGTCGGCAGGCGCGGCCGTTGGTGCTGTGATTGCAATCATTGTCGGGCTCAACGCATTCCCCCTCGGGGTGCAGCTTGCAGCATTTATTGGCGGAACATTGTCGACAGCACTCGTCTATTTACTCTCAAGGTCTGATGGCAAAACAGAAGTAGTCACCATGATCTTGACCGGAATTGCCATCAATGCTTTTGCCGGAGCCGTCATCGGTTTCGGTATCTTTGTCGCCGATGACGATGAGCTGCGCTCGGTGACTTTTTGGAGTCTCGGCACTCTGGGGCTGGCAACCTGGAATGCCGTCGGTGTCGTCGCCCCGCTGGCCCTGCTTGGAATTCTGATCAGCACCAAATTTTCCAGAGTGCTCGACATCCTTGCGTTAGGTGACCGCCCCGCTTCGCATCTCGGAGTACGGGTTGAACCTGTGCGACTGCAAGCCATCGCCGTGGTGGGCCTGCTTGCTTCGAGTGCGGTTGCTGCAACTGGCATCATTGCATTCGTGGGTTTACTCGTGCCGCACATCATGCGCATCGTGCTTGGCCCACGTCACCGACATTTGTTGTGGACTTCGGCTCTCCTTGGGGCTACCGTCACGCTGCTCGCCGACCTTGCCGCACGCACTCTGTTGTCGCCGGCCGAACTCCCGCTCGGCGTGGTGACTGCATTGATTGGTGCGCCGTTCTTTTTGCTCCTCTTGCGTAGCACTCGCCGCAGCCAAGGGGGCTGGGCATGACCGCTGCACTCGTAGCCAAAAACCTTGTTGTGGTGCGCGGGTCAACCACGCTTTTGAATGATGTCTCGCTCGAGGTCAGCGCTGGTGAACTTGTTGCCGTACTGGGCCCCAACGGGGCCGGAAAATCAACGTTGCTTGGTGCTGTCGCTGGCGACTTTCCACTTACGTCTGGCTCGGTGACCCTTAACGGCAGCAACATCGACAAACTTGCCCCAAATGATCTGGCGCGAGTGCGGGCCGTGTTGCCGCAACAAATATCGATCTCATTCCCGTTCACTGTTCGCGAAATTGTTGCGATGGGTCGCAGCCCATGGCGCAACACCAACGACACCATGCGCATCGATGCCGCCATGCAACGGCTCGACGTGACGGCTCTACAGGAGCGCGTTTATCAGACACTCTCCGTCGGCGAGCAGGCGCGGGTTTCCATGGCACGTGTGCTGGCCCAAGACACCCCCCTGTTGCTGTTAGACGAACCAACTGCCGGCTTTGACATTGGTCAGCAAGAGCGATTCTTGGCCATTGCCCGCTCACTGGTCGATGAGGGTCGCGGTGTTGTGGCCGTGCTCCACGATTTAAACGTCGCCATGCGTTTTGCAACACGTGTCGTGGTGATTCATGAAGGGCGTTGCGTGGCCAGCGGCGACCCCCAATCTGTGCTCACACCGGCGCTACTCAGCGATGTGTATCACCAAAAAATTCAGGTGACCACCACGGCCGAGGGTCGATCGGTCATTCTTCCAGAACATCAATAACCACTGCGTCGGTGTACGCTCGCGCCATGTCGGATTTAGTGCTCGACTCCCTACGGCGGCGAATGCGGGCCATCTTTTCGCTCTACGAAGACGCCGTATCCACCATGGAACTTCGGCATATCAACTACAAAGAGCGTGACGATGTGCTGCCAATTGCATTCAGCCTGTTCCACATCGTGAACATGATTGATGCGTCGCTCATGTTGCTCAACGGCAAGCCACCACTCTGGAACGATGAGTGGGCTGCCCGTGTTGGCCCTGCAATCGCTGACCACGGCAAACACCGAACCGTCGAAGAAATGGTGCACCAACAAATCGGTGACTATGCAGCATTCACCGACTACATGTCACAGGTGTTCAATCGGGTCGAGTCGTGGCTGGTCGAACTTTCACCTGCCGACTTGTCGCGCGTCATCTTCGCCAAGCCATACCCGCCGCAAATAGCGACAACATTCTCGGCACGCGTCGGTGGTGATGTCGGCATCACGGTGCTTGACGGGCTCGAATGTTGGATCTACCAGCACGCTTTGCGGCACATGGGCGAAATTGAATACGCGCGCCATCTTGTCGGCTTACGGGGTATGACTTCGTAGACACCCTTCGTCGGGTAATTGTCAGGCAACTATTGCGCAGCAGTTACACAACGGTCACGCGATTGAGTGACAACATGCTGCACCAGTAAAAATCACGGCGGGTTCCACAGGCCGGAAACACCACCGATTGAATCGGCGACCCCGTGTCGGCACGGGCAATCTCTCGGCCTGTCGAGATATCACGCACCACCACTTGCTCGACCCCACGCTCTTGGTCGTAATGAGCACTCACAAACTCACCCGACTCGGGGTACAACAACATGTGGGATCCGTGGTTTTGCTCGACCGACCACACCTTGCGCACTTTCGTCTCGTCGTACGAGAACCCCGCCAACACACCATTGCCAGAATCAAAACCCACCACCATTTGGCGTTGCTCGTCAACAAGAGGCGGATTCGCAACGACGCCACCAGCCAGCCCACAAATTTCGTGAAGAGATACTCGACCGCTTGCCAGATTCACACGCACAAGATGCAACGGTGCAGTTGCAGTGCCCACACCGCGCAAGGTGCCAGCAAACTTATGAGTTGACTCGCCGTTGTCCAAAAACCACGCATCAGTATCTGCAATCACCACATCCCAGCCATAGGTCTGGCCTTGTAGTTGCCGATATTCAGCGCGCCATCCATCTGAATGCAACGATTCGCCATCCCAGCGCACTCGCCACAGCGACGAGGTGCCGACTACGTAGACGTCGTTTTCGTTGGCCGAAAGTCGGGCAATCGATGCCTCGGGAAGATCGAGTGTGGCAACGATGTTCAGCCCAGTCGGCTCGAGCACCACCAGTTGCGTTGGCGCAAAGGGTTCTTCCATCTCGTTACCGGGTCGCGAACCGCCGAAATCTTTGGTGACCAAGTGCCCATCGGGCAATACAACAAAACTGTTGTACGGCCTTACCCGTGGCAACTCACGTGAGGCCACCACCTGCAAGCTGCGATTCAATCGGTGTGCATGGTTACCGAACACCACATATATATCCCCGTTGGGGTGCACCGCGGTTCCCCCTGGCCAGGCTGGCCCACCTGCGAGATGCTCGCTGGTGGCGAGGGTTTCGAGAGTTTCCGGATGCACACGCTCCACCCACGACACGGCGCTATCGCCACCCGTGTGACAAAGCACGAATACGTCGTCGGGTGACGCAACCACCACCATGGTGACCACCATCATCGACCGGCTGGTGACCTGCAGCGTCTCGCCCGCCGCAATGGCTAGGCGTGCGCCGTCAACCCACTGCAGCCGACGTGGGCCAGCGTCTTCTGTTGACCACGTCACAGCGTGAAATGTAGTTCAGTCAGGCGCCCGTCTCGGTAGTCTGACACTCATGCGAAAAATTCTGGTGCTAATAGGTGCACTGGCCTTGGTCGGTTGCACTTCTGCTCAGCCACTGGCCGTCGACTTGACTCCCTCGGCAGAACGCGGTTTGAAGACTTCTCAGCAATCAGGTTGCGCGTCGTGTCATGGTGCAGATTTTGGCGGTGGCACAGGCCCCACTTGGCAAGGCATCATCGGGCAGTCAGTGGCATTTAAAGGTGGCTCGTCAGGTGTAGTTGATCGTGATTATCTCGTTGAAGCCATCAAATACCCCGACAAGAAACTTCGGGTTGGCTATTCAGTGGTGATGCCGTACAACAATCTCACCGATGAACAGATTTCTGACATCGTCGACTACATCGAAGCACTTTCGCAGTAGTTCAGCCCCGGCGAATGTGGTCGGGTGTTGGCATCGCAACACCTGCGCCGTCTGATTCGGGTTCACCAAACACGGTCTTGACGGGCACGACCCCACCCCAATACGGCAGGTCGTAATCGCTGGCTGGGTCTTCAACTGGCGGACCAGTGCGAATTTTTGCCACAGCGTTTTCCAGCGAGAGTCTCCACACAGCGGTCTGGCGAGTTTCTGGGCGGCTTGGCTCACGGGCATTGCCGACTCGCCCCGGCAATAAAAAGTCGCTGAGCACGGTGAGTGCACGGTCGCGTTCGTCTCCATCCAACGACACCGGCACACCGGTGACCACCACACTGCGATAGTTCATTGACGAATTAAATAGTGATCGTGCAACCACCAACCCGTCCAACAACGTGACCGTTACGCAGATGGGGCCGTCGGTTCGCATCAAGCGGCTTGCGACTGAACCGTGAATCAAAATGCTGTCGCCGTCCAGCGCATACGCCATGGGAATCACCACCGGTGCACCCTCTGCGTCGATGATGCCAACATGTGCAACCAAACCATCGGCAAGAATCTCGCGCACTTTTTGGCTTTCGCTACTGCCCCGCTCGGGGTGCCGTTTGATTTCTCCCATGATGTGCTGAGGCTAGATGACGGTTAGCGTCACTTCATTACTTCTGAAACAGCCGCTGCAGCACCCTCGCTCAAACACGCTTATCGCGTACTCGCCCTCACATCTATTGCCGTTTTTCTGGTTTCTCTCGATTTGTCGATTGTTATTGTTGCCAAGCGCACCATTGACGAAGACCTTGGTGGCGGAAGTCTTCTCACCTGGGTGTTTTCTGCCTACGCCATCGCCTATGCGGCAGCCTTGCTGACTGCAGGACGCTTCGCGGATGTGTTCGGTCGCAAGCGAAGTTTCATTCGAGGTGTGTTGTGGTTCAGTTTCGGCTCGCTGCTGTGCGGCTTTGCACCAACTGCATGGTTTCTGGTTGCAGCACGAGTGGTGCAGGCTTTTGGTGGCGCGCAACTTACTCCGGCCTCACTTGCACTAGTACTTCCTGAATTTCCGGTTGAAAAACGCACCCAGGCAATCGCCATCTGGAGTGCCTCTGGCGGGCTAGCAGCGGCACTCGGGCCATCAGTCGGTGGCGTCTTGGTCGACACACTCGGCTGGCGCTCATTGTTTTTTGTCAACATTCCGTTCACGCTGCTCACCGTGTTGCTCGGTCGAAAGATTTTGCGTGAATCAAAAGATCCGAACGCCGAACGCAAGGTGGATTATCCGAGTGCAGCACTTGGCTTCTCGGGTGTCGCCTTGATCGTGCTCGGCATCTCACAAAGTGAGGTTTGGGGCTGGGCCAATGGCACGACAATCGCCGCACTCATCGCCGGTGTCGTGTTGTGCGCAGCATTCGCCCAACGCTGCCACTCTGCGACCAACCCCATTCTCGATCTCTCACTGTTTCGTCTGCGTTTTGTGGTGGCGGCAAACGTCGCAGGTGTGCTTTTCAGCATGGGCTTCATCGGCATGTGGCTGCTCAATACGTTTTGGTTGCAAGCAGTGTGGGGCTACGGCGTGGCGATGTCCGGCCTTGCCACATTCCCTGGTCCGGCTAGCGCGGCGTTCGTCGCGCCATTTGCGGGCAAGTATGCCGACCGGTTCGGCCACTCGCGGGTGCTCTTCGTTGGGGCATTGCTGCTGGCCGGTGGTACCTTCGGTTTGAACGCAACGATTCCCGACTCACCTGCGTATCTCACTCACTACTTGCCGTGGATGTTCATCACGGGTATCGGCGTGGGCTTGAGTATCTCGACGCTCTCAAGTTCGGCGACCGCATTTTTGAAGCCCACGCAGTTGGCAATGGGCTCGGCACTCAACAACACCTTTCGACAAGTTGGCACGGCACTTGGCGCTGCGCTGTCACTGGCAATCGCAGCCCCGACACTCTCGCGTGTCGAAGCTGCCCGACGCGCGGGTCAATCGGTGCTCGACGTATCAAAAATCGAAATTCATGCTGCGTGGCTGATGAATGCCTTTATTTATCTTGCGGCCGGCATCGCAATGCTCGCGATTTTCAAGCGGCCAACCGAATCACAAATGGATGACGCCCGCGGCATTTAGTCGCTCTTGCGACGCGCCCGCCCAAGCACTGTCGACACCACGCTGATAATCGCACCAGCACCAAATGCTGGCCAAAAGCCGCGCACGTCAAGGGCGCTGCTCACATCGCCGACCAACATCAGCATCCACGCGTTCACCACGATGCCAAATAAACCAAGCGTCAAAATCAGGGCCGGAAACGCCACCAGGCGAATGAGGTTTCCGAGCACGGCGTTGGCCAAACCGAATAGAGCAGCAACCCAGAGGTGACTCCACAGTCCGTCGGCAATCGCGATGCCACCAACGACCAAGTCGGCCAACCACACTGCGACGGTGAGAACCGCCCAGCGAACAATCAGGTTCACGCTTGGGGCCTCGATGCAACAAACAGTGGAATCCGACGAGATGTCTTTTCTTTGTACTGGGCATATGGCGCAAACACCGCAACGCTGCGCGCCCACCAGGTGTCGTACTCTTCACCATCCACCAGCCGCACGTGCACAAGAAATGGCTCGGGGCCATCTTGCACTGTCACCTCGGTTGGGTGAGCAACCAAGTTGTGATACCACGCCGGATGCTCCGGCGCACCCCCGTATGACGCCACCAACGCATACTCGCCATCGTGCTCGACGCGCATCAGAGCAATTTTGCGCACACTCCCCGACGCGACACCACGCATCGACACGATGATGACAGGAATCCCTGTTTCACGCAACGTGCCGCCTTCGCGGCCACCCGTTCGTTCATATTGCTCGACTTGATCGCGCACCCATTGCATGGTGCTGGGGATGTATTCACCCGCGAGTTGTGTCATGCCCAAAGTCTGTCAGGTTTTCGGGTAGCGCGACCCGTCTGGAAAGTTGCCGTACAACGGGCGGTCTCCGTTAGTTACCGAATCCACCAGCAAGTCACCGCCCACGAATGCACCCTTCCACGAACCACCACGCCCGCCGAACACTTCTTCGCGATCGCCACGTGAACGTGGTTTATTGATGCCCACTTTGAACGACTGAATCTCGTCGGCAACTCGTTCGGCAAAGTTCATGTCGTCAGTTGCCACCGAGGCAACAAGTGAGCCATTGGAGGCATTCATCGCGCTCAAAAATTCGGCTTCAGTATCGACCACCACGATCGAGTCGATCGGCCCGAACGGCTCGGCGTGGTGCAGCGACCAAGCCGACGGTGGTTCAAGCACACACGATGGGGCTGCATACGCCGAAGTGTCTTGGCCTTCGATGAAGCGCCCTTTGCTGAGCGCTGCGTGCAACAGCGGGATGCCACCAGTGGTGATGGCTTCTTCAAACTGAGCAGCCAAGGTCTCGGCTTTAGATCGTTGAATAACCGGACCAAAGTCCAAGTCGGGCAGAGCATCGGTGTCGTTTTCTACTGCACATGGGTGCCCGAACTTGAGCGAAGCCACCACGGGGTAATACATTTCGAGAAACTCAGGCAACAGTCGTCGCTGCACCACGTAACGCGGATACGCAGTACAGCGTTGTTTGGCGTAGGCAAAACCTTTCTTCAGGTGCCCTGCCAAGTCATTCCACTGCGAATAGTTCCACACACCCCACGCGTTCAAACCTTCTTGTTCCAACACATGTCGTTTGCGCAAGTCGGCCAAGCGCGTTGCAACTTTGCGGCCATTCGTGCGGCCCCCGACAAACACCAATGCACCCAATTCTGGGGTGCTGATGAGGGCCTCGCTGAGTTCTGCCCCGCTGCCCGACACCAATGTGGCGGGCAAACCCGCGCGCGCCATCAATGCGTGCGCCAGCGTGAGAGCATGGAAGCCACCTTGAGTTGGCGTCTTTGCTACTACGGCGTTGCCTGCCAACAGCTGCACCAATTCGGCGTGCACCAACACACTGAGTGGATAGTTCCATGACGCAATGTTGGATACCGGCCCGCCGAGTGGAACGCGATCTTTGAGCTGTCGCTCAATTTGGGTGAGGTACCACTCCACACCATCGAGGCAGCGATCAATATCATCGCAGGCAAGCTTCCATGGCTTGCCGATTTCCCACATGAGGAGGCCGGCAATGACTTCTCGCTGTTCGCGCAGCAGTGCCACTGCCTTGGTCACTCGGCGCATTCGCTCGTCAAGCGGTGTCTTTGACCATTCGGCGTTCTGTTTCACCGCCAACGCCATGGCCCGATGGGCTTCATCAGAAGAAATAATTGGTGCCCCAATAATCTGCGAACCATCCACTGGCACTACGTGTGGTCGAGTGGTGCCGCCACTCACCCATTCGCCACCAATCAAGTTGCGCAGCGACGAAGCGTCAAAAGCCTCAGGTGCCACTGCGCGGGCACGAGCGTGATAATCGACGAATGCGGTTCCTGGCTTCAGATGCAACGACATAGTTACACGCTATGACTTTTCGGCCTGCGCGAGAGCGTTTCGTAACATCCCCGGGAAAATAATTGCGTGAAATGGGATAAGCACCCACCAATACAAGCGGCCTGCCAGACCACGCGGGCGAAAAATTGCCCGCTGCACCACGTGGGTGCCATCCTCTTTGGTGCTTAAACGAAACTCGAGCCATGCTTGGCCGGGCAGTCGCATTTCGGCACACAACAGCAACATTTCACCCTCTTTCACATCGGCGATACGCCAAAA
>ERZ889217.309-NODE-309-length-31258-cov-17.271833_pt1 | contig 31258 bp, 25 predicted proteins | sample MGYA00521098_ERZ889217 | MGnify/ENA primary metagenome ERZ889217 (study PRJEB32303, sample SAMEA104408613) | aquatic metagenome | biome: Brackish water; feature: Pelagic; material: water | place: Baltic Sea | collected 2014-06-10T22:04:00 | depth 2,362 m ... | reverse complement strand
GACGTGCCGGTGGGTCGGGTCAGGAGCGATGCCAAGACGGGCGCCTGGTTGCTCAAGTCGCCGAAGCTTGCCAACGGCGTGCACGATGTCACGGTGGTGGTCGAGAGCCTGGCCGGGCTTGAAAGCGAGGCGACGAGCCTCCAGGTCACGGTCAACGGTCCGCGGACGGTGATGCTCGACGCCACGGGCGGGCAGACCGTCGAACTGACGGCGGCGCATCTCCTCGGCCAGGGATCGCAGGGCTTCACTGTGACGCAGGTGCTCCGGGGCACCCTGCAGAAGTGGGTGCCGGCCAGGAATGCCTGGGTGACGGTTCCGGCGCGAGCCGTGACGGGTACGGACCCGGCCTCGCTCCAGAAGGTTCCCGCGATTCGCAAGATCGCGTTCAACGACGTCGTCCGGTGGACGCCTGCCCGCGGCGACGTCGGTATGGCTGCGGCGTTCACCCTGAGCCCCCTGGACACAGCGGGCGGCCCAATCGCCCCGACCCCGGGGGCGGGCACGGTGCCGGGCCGGCTCGTGAGCCCCTCGATCGACTACACGGCTGGCGTGGGATCCAAGATCACCTGGGGCGCACCGACGGATGGGTGCGGCTGCGCGAGCACCCGCTACTCGATCGAGGTGACCCGAGAGGATGGTCAAACGCTGCTTTACAATCTGCCCTCCGGCATCGTTGAAGTGGCGGGCGTCGGAGGCGGACGGGTGACGCATGCCAAGCTCTGGGGGGCCACCAAGACCGGTGCGGGTGAGCCTCGCACCTACGATCCATTCCTCGAGCAGCGGATCAAAAGCCGGCTCTCGTACACCGTCTCCACAAATTTCACAGGCCTGCCACTGCGAGCGGAAGCGAGAGCACAACTGGCGGGAAGCCCGACCGGCGTCAACGGATCGCAGACCAGTTTCGTCCTCGGCGGGAGCAATGCCAGCCTCGCGTACGTCGAAGTGAGTGCCGTGCCAGACGCCGTCGAAGCGGCGCAGGGCTTGGCGGCTGAAACACGGCCCATCGTTTCGACCGAATCCAACAAGCTGACGGCCGCGGAAAAGGCCGAGCTCACGGAAAACCCGATCCTGGCACGGAGTCTGTTTCCGGGCACGGTCAACGGGGAAGTGCAGCCCGATCACGCGCGGGTCCACTTTCAGGCCGGAGAGATACTCCGGATCGCCGGGAACGTCGACACGAGTGTCGCGAGCCGCGCCACCATCGTGGTGGAGGAGGCGCCGATCCTCGCGAATAACTCGCTCGGCCACTGGTATGCCAAGGCCCGGCTTCCAGTCGCCGCTGGCGGAGGTTTTGCCTACGAACATGAAGTGCAATACGGCATGACGGCCGTGCGTGTCCGGCTCGAGGTCGCGCAAGCGTCTCCGGCGGCCGCCCCCACCATGACCTCGACGAAGTCTGTGGGTGCGACGGCGTCTGATCAGACGGTCTCCCAGACGCCGATCACGCTCGACTACAACGCGTTCGGCATCACGACGGCCCCGTGGCAGGTGGCGAACAACCAAGGCTTCGACCGCAACGGCAACTACTACAACTCGAACTACACAGGAGGATCCACGAAGGACACCGTGTACGGAGCGCCCATCACCTACAACGGCATCTCGTTCCCGCTCGGCCAAATCCCCTCGGATAACAGCCAGGTCGGAGGCAGCAAGGGGCCCCAAAACTTCGTCCAGTCAAAGGGGCAGACCATCACGGTGGACATGGTCAATCCCAGCGACGACACCGCTGGCGTGCATGCGCGGCAGCACGACTTCCTCTATCTGGCGGGAGCAGCAGCCAACGGCAACCAGTTGTCGCAGAAGATCACGCTCACGTTTACCGATGGAACCACCGAGACGTGGACCCAGTCGTTCACCGACTGGTCCAACAACGGGTCCGCCGCCGCGCCCCAGCCTTTGTCCGGCGAATTCCTCATCGAAAGCCAGCCTGAACGCATCAACCAGCAGGGCAACCTGGTGCCCACTCCCGCCTACATCTTCGCCTACGGCTACAACCTGCGGGGCAAGCAACTGGCGAGTATCACGCTGCCAAACAACGAGAACGTGGGGATCCTGAGCGCCGTCGTGGCGCAAGCTCCGGCGATCCAGGTCGGGGAAGTCGTATCGCATGTTCTCGGGCAGATGAACCTGACCGGGATCGATCTTTTGCAGGTGACCATCAAGAACGAGTCGAACATCGGGGCCGGTGGCGGGCCGCTCACGTTTTTCTTCGCCGACAATCCCGAGGCGGGATCCGTCGCTACCGACTCGACGCCCGCCACCTACACGCAGAAACAGGTGACGGTGCCCATGGGGCAGCAGAAGACCATCACCTACGTCGGGCCGGATTCGTTCAGTCAACTCACCTTCTACGTGCAAAAGGCCGACGGCACGTGCGTCGGGCCAAACTGCAGCACGTACCTTCCAGACTGGAAGAGCGGGAGCGGCGCCTCGAGCAAATGGGCCGCCAATATCAGCCCGTCGCTGAACTCGCAGGTGAAGTCCGGGCAGTCATGGACGATGACCGTCCTCAACGCCGGCCTCGGCTACTGGGGCTACCTTGACTCCCCGGCCGGGCAAAATCTTCCGACTCCGCACGGAAGCACCCCCGGTGGTGCCCAGTTCCAGCTGATGACGCAAGCCGAAATGAAAACGCAGCCGCCGTGGGCCAGAGAACTCGACGTGGTGGTCGGCGAGCTGGTTGGCCTCGCGATCATCGCGGTGGCCACCGGCGGCACGGGGGACGTTGCCATCGTGGCAGCCGAAGTTACGGAAGATGCCGCCGCTGATGCCGCCGAGGAGGTTGTCGCCGAGGAGGGTGCTGAAGCGTCCGTGGATTCAGGACCGTGGGGAAGCATCGCGGGGGACGGCGTCGCCGACGAGAACGTCGCGGTGGATCGCTTCGTCCAGTCTGAGATTCAGGCGTCTGGTCAGGTCGGCCTGTTTTTCTCGGACATCTCCGCGGACGGGCCGGAAGTGGAGGGATTAGCCAGGGGTGTCTGGGCCGATGCCTCATCGGATTTGGATGCCGCGGTGCAAGCCGATATCGATGCGTTGGATGAGCCGATGATCGTCGAGGTCGACGACGTGCCGTTCAGAGCCGAGTGGGAGGCAGTGCGGGTCGATTCCGAGGCTGAGGCCGAAAAAGCAATGCAACGAGCAATCCAAAAAGCCATGCAACAAGCGATGGGAAAAGCCTTTTTCTGAGTGCCTGGGCCCTTGGGCCCTCGCCCGACGAGCTGCCCGTGATCGACAGGCCAGCTCATACCGTTGGACGTCCCAACCCCGAGCAGTTCGGGAAAATTGTTCGCGACCGAGTTCGGCGTATGAGGAGTTTCTCACAAGACCTGGATCAAGAATTGGGCGGGGTCAAGCCTGCGCCAACGAGAAAAATCCGGCCTTGAGCAGAGGAAGGAAACTCTGCGGCTCCTCCGCACTCGGGCCGCCTGCCGCCTGGGGCGATCTGCTACGATTGGCGAACCGCAGGAATGTCCCGCGGCAGCCGTGGTGGAGAGCACATCGATGACGCAGTTCGAGCGGGCCCGCAAGGGCGAGATCACTCCCGAGATGCAGCTTGTCGCCACGCGGGAGGATTTGCCCGAGGAGCTGATCCGGGCCGAAGTGGCCCGCGGTCGGATGGTGATCCCGGCCAACACCGTGCACCTGGGAAAGAAGCTCGAGCCGATGTGCATCGGGATTGCGAGCCTGACCAAGATCAATGCCAACATTGGCAATTCTGCGGTGACCAGTGACGTCACGACCGAACTCGAAAAGCTGCACCTGGCCGTGCATTACGGGGCTGACACGGTGATGGACCTTTCCACTGGCAAGGACATCGATGGCATCCGCCAGGCCATCATCGCAGCCTCTCCCGTGCCGATCGGTACGGTCCCGATCTACCAGATGCTCGAAGAACTCGGTGGTGAAATCGATGACATGAGGCCGCAGCACTTCCTCGACATGTGTGAGAAGCAGGCTCAGCAAGGCGTCGACTACATGACCGTGCATGCGGGGCTGCTCCAGGCCCATCTGTCGCTGACGATGAAGCGGATCACCGGGATCGTCAGCCGTGGGGGCTCGCTGATCGCCCGCTGGATGATGACCCACCGGCAGGAGAATCCGCTCTACACGCACTTCGAGGATCTCTGCGACATCTTTCGGGAATATGACGTGACCTGGAGCCTGGGCGACGGGCTGAGGCCGGGCAGCATCGCCGACGCCAGTGACGAGGCCCAGTTCGCTGAACTGCACGTCCTGGGCGAGCTCACCCGGCGGGCCTGGGCCAAGGGATGCCAGGTGATGGTGGAAGGGCCGGGCCATGTGCCGATGGATCAGATCGACATGAACGTGAAGCGGCAGATGAGCGAGTGCGACGAGGCGCCCTTTTACGTGCTCGGGCCGCTGGTCACCGACATCGCCCCAGGGTACGACCACATCACCAGCGCCATCGGGGCGGCTCTGGCGGGCTGGAGCGGTGCGGCGATGCTCTGCTACGTGACTCCCAAGGAGCACCTCGGGCTGCCTGACGCCGAGGACGTGCGACAAGGGGTGATCGCCTACAAGATCGCCGCCCACGCGGCCGATCTCGCCCGGCATCGCAAAAACGCCCGGGTTCGTGACGATGCCTTGTCTCGAGCCCGGTTCAGCTTCGATTGGAACGAGCAGTTTCGGCTTGCGCTCGACCCGGAGACCGCCCGGCGGTATCACGACGAGACGCTTCCACAGGACACCTTCAAGAGCGCCCACTTCTGTAGCATGTGCGGCCCAAAGTATTGCTCAATGAAAATCACTCAGGAGATCCGTGACATGGCGGCCAACCAGGCTGCCGCCACCGCGGCGGAGGCTTCGCAGCCGTTGCCGGTGATTGAAGTGGGCTCCTGATTCATGCTTGCGGAGAGGAGCGGTGCCCCCGCCATGCGTCGAATCGCACTCGCGGCCATTGTTGGCGGGATGGCCTTGGCTGCGGCCAAGGCTCAGCCCATCGTGGCTGACCCAGGACAGGGAATCGTGGCCCTTTCCTCTGGAACGACGGCTGCCGCCGAGTTGAGTGGCATCACTCATGTCGGCGGCACTACCTACCAGGCCGTGGGTGACAACGGGGCTGCCACCATCTGGACGGTTTCGATCACAGTCGATCCTATGACAGGCCGAATCGGCTCAGCGGGCGTGACCGGGGGCATCTCGGCGCCGGGCCTGGGCACCGATTCGGAGGGCATCGCCTACCGGGCCGCATCAGGGACCGTGTTCGTCTCCGATGAGGTGGCCTCGACGATCAACGAGTTCAGTCTCTCAACCGGCAATCTCGTGGGCAGCGTGAGTGTGCCGGCGATCTATGCCTCGGCCAACGTCCAGAGCAACATGGGGCTTGAGTCGCTGGCCTATGGTGCCGGTGGATTGTGGACGGCAAACGAGGAAGCGCTCGTGCCCGATGGCCCCTTGGCAACAACGACCGCTGGCAGTTGGGTACGAATCCAGAGGTTCGACGAGTCGCTCACCGCGGTTAGTCAGTGGGGCTACCGCAGCGATCCGATCACGACGCTCAATCCATTCATCTCAGCCGAACGGAGCGGTGTGGTCGACATCCTCCCCTGGACCGAGACGGAACTGCTGGTTCTCGAGCGAGAACTCGGCGGCCCGGTCGTACCGCAGTTTCGCTCCCGGCTGTATTTCGTCGACACCACGACCGGTAGCGACGTCACGCCCCTTGCCACGATCGACGCCGGAGGCTTCATTCCGCTTTCCAAGTCACTGCTTTGGGAGCGGTCCTTCGGCCTCTCTAACTTCGAGGGCATGACGTATGGCCCGACACTGACCGACGGGTCGCGGAGCCTGCTGCTGATCTCCGACAATGGCGGCGGACTCAATCAAGAGCTCTACGCCCTCTCGGTCGTGCCGGAGCCGTCGCTGGCTCTGCTCGGATCGGCAGCCATGGCTACCGTCTGGCTGGTTGTCCGTCGTCAGCGGCTCTCACGCCTTGCGTGACCAGCCGGTGCCGTCGGGCCGGTCCTCGAGCACGATGCCCGCTTCGGTGAGGCGATTCCGTACCAGGTCGGCCGTGGCAAAATCCTTGCTCTTGCGGGAGTTGGCCCGGATCTCGATCACGAGGTCCATGAGTTGGCCCACGAGTCCGTCGTCGTCGGCTCGGTCTGCCTGGGCCTGGGATGGCTCGAGAAACATCCCGAGAACGCTGGTGAGTTCGCGGAGCACGATCATCCGGGCATCGAGTCCGGCGAGTTCATGGGCCGGCTTTTTGGTTTCCAGGCTGTGCTGGTCGACGAACTTGTTCACCGTGCGGACGAAGTCGAACAGCGCCGCCACCGCGATCGCCGTGTTGAAGTCGTCGTCCATCGCGGTGAGGAACCGAGCCCGCAGCTGAACGGCGTCGGGGCCAGCCGCGGCGACGGCCGCGTCGCCAACGCGTCGACTGCGGCTGGACAGGGCGTGAAAGGCCTTGCCGGTGATCCGTGTATAGCGGGTGAACAGCCGTTCGAAGGCCTCCATCGCCTTAGCGCTTTCCCGCAGAGGCTCCTCGCCGAAGTGGATCGGGCTGCGATAGTGGGTAGAGAGCAAAAGCAATCGAATCGCCTCGGGACGGTGGCGGGCGAGCAGATTTTTGAATGGCTCGGCTCCGGTCGACTTCGAGATCTTGGTCGCCGCCTGAGCGGCGGCATCGGTCGATTCGTCAGCCTCGCCTGCCTCCCGCGGCCGCCCTCCCACTTTGCCGGCGGCCCCACCGGCCTGCATCAGTCCGTTGTGCATCCAGACCTTCGCCATCGGCCGGTCGTGGAGCGATTCGCTTTGGGCAATCTCGTTTTCATGGTGGGGGAAGATCAGATCGAGGCCGCCGCCGTGGATGTCGAAGGTCTCTCCCAGGAGTGCCTTACTCATGGCGGAGCACTCGATGTGCCAGCCGGGACGGCCCGGTCCCCAGGGACTTTCCCAACAGGGCTCACCGGCCTTCGCCTTCTTCCAGAGGGCAAAGTCGGCAGCCGACCGTTTCCGCTCGACGGTGGAGCCCCCCTCGCCCTGCATCTGCTCGACCGAGCGATTGGTGAGCTTGCCGTAGTCGGCATCGCGGACCACGTCGAAGTAGACGTCGCCCTCACTGGCGTAGGCGCAGCCCTTGGCCACAAGACCTTCAATGAAGGCGATGATGGTGCCGATGTGATCGGTGGCCTTGGGCATCTCATCGATGCCGGTCACGCCGAGCGCTGCGAGGTTCGCCAGATAGTCGGCCGTCATCTCCTCGGCCAGGGCCGCCATGGTCGTGCCGCGGGTGGTGCTCTCCGCGATGATCTTGTCGTCGACGTCGGTGATGTTGACCACCCAGGTGACGTCCCAGCCCGAATAGACGAGGTGTCGTTTGACGGTGTCGAAGATCACCGGACCCACCATGTGGCCGATGTGGCTCGGCTTGTAGACGGTCGGCCCGCAGAGATAGATGCCCACGTGGCCCGGTCGCACGGTCTCCAGTGGTGTCTTCGTGCGCGAGAGTGTGCTGTACACCTCGATCCTGGGGAGGGATTCGGCTCCCGCCCCTGCCTGCTTTGTTTCCACCGTGGCCATGAACTCCTCGTGTCTCCTATTCGCCGGGCTCAGGCCCGACGCTCGACAAGCGCGACGCACTCCGCGGCGATCGCCCGCTCCTCGCCGATCGGCCCCACCCCTTCACCGGTCTTCGCCTTGAGCCAGACGACCTGTTCGTCGAGGTCGAGGATCTCTGCGATTCGTCGCCGGATGATAGTGCGGTACGGGAGGATTCTGGGCCGCTGGGCGAAAATCACGCAATCCAGGTTTGTAACCTGCCAGCCGGCGGCGGCCAGCCGATCGGCGGCGGCCCGGAGCATTTCCCCAGAGTCGCGGCCCCGGTTGGCCGGATCGGTGTCGGGAAACAACTCGCCGATGTCGCCCAGGGCTGCCGCTCCGAGCAGGGCGTCGGTGATCGCGTGCAGGAGGACGTCGGCATCGCTGTGACCGACTGCAGCCTTGTCGTGGGGGATGGCGATCCCGCCGAGCATGAGCCGCTCGCCGGGCTCGAGGCGGTGGGTATCGTGGCCAAGGCCGACGCGATGCATGGACGGAATCTCCTGCGGGGATGGCTGCGGTTTTCACTTATACTCACCAGATGCACAACGCCGCCGTCGCCGTCGGGAAGGCTGGTCCCCTGACCCAGCCCGTGACCCAGCCCGTGATTCAGGTGGCGGGGCTCGCCAAGGAATATCGGGTTTTTGACAAGCCGGAAGGCCTCTCGGCAAGCGTGCGGGCCTTGTTTCACCGCCAGAGCCGACTGGTCGAGGCCGTGCGGGGAGTGGATCTGGAAGTGGGGCGGGGTGAGTTCGTGGCCCTGCTCGGGCCCAACGGGGCCGGCAAAACGACACTCCTCAAGATTCTCTCCGGCATCATCACCCCCACCCGGGGCGCTGCCACCGTGCTTGGCCATGTTCCTTGGGAACGGGCCGACGATTTCCGGCGGCGGTTCGCCCTGGTGATGGGCCAGCGGAACCAGCTCTGGTGGGATCTCCCGGCTGCCGAGAGCTTCCGGCTTCACCAAGAGATCTATCGGATCGAACCCACCCGGTTTGCTCGCACCCGTGACGAATTGGTCGACCTGCTCGGGGTGCGAAAGCTGATCCTCCAGCCGGTTCGGGAGCTCTCGCTCGGCGAGCGGATGAAGCTCGAACTCGTCGCCTCACTGCTGCATGAACCGGAGGTGCTGTTTCTGGACGAGCCCACGATTGGCCTCGATGTGGTGGCCCAACATACGATCCATGCCTTTCTTCGCCATGTGCAGGAGGAACGGCGAATGACGGTGATCCTCACCACCCATTACATGAAAGACGTGGCCGCCCTTTGCAAGCGGCTGGTGGTGATTACCGGCGGCGAGATCCTTTACGACGGCTCGCTAGCCGAGATCGTGGATCGGTTTACGACGCACAAAATCGTGACGCTTGACCTCGATGCGGAGCCCGATCCGGCCCGGATCGCCCGGCTTGGCTTTCCGTGCGAGGTTCGTGGCCCCCGCGTCGTGCTGCGGATCGACCGGACCCGAATCGCCGATGCCCTGCCGGAACTGCTCCGCGATGCGGGCGTGCTCGACGTCTCGGTCGAGGACGTGCCGCTGGAAGAGATCGTGGCCGAACTGTTCCGGTCGGCAGCCCGCCGGTCGCAGGCTGAAGAGGCGACCCCATGAGCGTTGGCCCCGATGCTCCCGCCCCTGGTGCAGGCCCGTTCGCCGGCCTGCGAATCTGGTGGACGATGCTCGTGATCTCGATCGAGGAGCGGCTCGTCTATCGGGGTGACTTTGCCCTCGGCACGCTGATGCGGTTCCTGCCGATCGTCACCCAGGTCTTCCTCTGGACGGCGGTCTTCTCCGCCACCAGCCGCGGCGATATCGCCGGCTACTCACGCAACGACATCGTGGCCTACTATTTGCTCACAATGCTCTCCCGGGCCTTCTCCAGCATGCCCGGCCTCGCTACCGGTATTGCCCGGAGCATCCGCGACGGCTCGATCAAAAAATTTCTCGTCCAGCCAGTCGACTACGTTTCCTTCCTGTTCGCTTCCCGGATCGCCCACAAGCTTGTTTATTACGTGGTGGCAGCTGCTCCCTTCGCCCTGGTGTTCTTTGTTTGCCGCAGCTTCTTCCCGCCGCTGCCCGACGCGATGACCGTTGCGGCCTTTGGAGCCGCGCTCGGGCTCTCCTTTCTGCTCGGTTTCTTTCTCGAAGCCACGCTCGGCATGCTCGGCTTCTGGTTTCTCGAGATTTCGAGTCTTGTATTCGGCTACATGCTCGTGCAGTACCTCCTTTCAGGCCATATGTTTCCGATCGACATGCTGGCCGGTATTCCCAGCGGCATCCCGGGCACGAGCCTCGCCGACGTCGTGTCATGGCTGCCGTTTCAGTTCACGGCCTACTTCCCAGCCGCTGTCTGGCTGGGGAAGATCCAGGGAGCCGAATTGGGGCGGATGCTGCTCGTGGAGGCCGGCTGGGTCGTGGTGTTGGCAATCGGCTGCCGCTTCGCCTGGCGTCGCGGCACCCGCCGCTACAGCGCCTTTGGAGGATGAATTGACCCGGTACCTCTCAATTCTTGGCACCTTCGCCCGAGCCTGTCTGGTGCGGGATCTGACCTTTCGGGCCAACTTCATCCTCGAGTGTCTGACCAGCCTCGGCTGGATGTCGATGAATCTGGCCTTCTACCTCCTGGTGTTCACCTTCACGCCGGAAATCGGCCGGAACACCGGCTGGACACGGGAGCCATTTTTCGCCTTCGTGGCCACGGGGTTGATCATTAACGCGATCGTTCAAGCGTTGTTCATACCAAGCGCGGAGGAACTGACCGAACTCGTTCGCACCGGCGGACTCGACGCCGTTCTCGTCAAGCCGCTCGACGCCCAGTTTCTGCTCTCGCTGCACCGGGTCGATTTTTCGGCGCTGGCCAACGGGATCGTGGGGATCGCGCTTCTGGCTTGGGCCGTCGCCCGATTTGCCGTGCCTCCGCCGCCGGTGGCCTGGGTTCTTTATCCGCTCCTGATCGTCTGCGGCGTAGCCATTCTGTATGCCCTCGTGATCATGCTCGCAGCCGCCACGATCCACCTTGGCCGCAACCAGAGCCTGTACGACTTCTGGTTCTATATCACCAACTTCTCCCGCTATCCGGCCGAGATCTACTCTGGTCCCTGGGGAAGTCCGCTTCGCGCCCTGTGTACGTTCGTGATCCCGATTCTGCTGGTGGTGAACGTGCCGGCCCGGGCGATCGCTCAACCCCTGACAGGCGCTGCCTGGTGGGCAATCGGGGGCACCGTCCTGGCCGCGGTTGCGGCCCTCATCGTTTCCCGGCTTGTCTTTCAGCGGTCTCTCACGCGGTACCGCAGCGCGAGCAGCTGAGGTTCTTGAGCGCCCGGCCGCGTTTCTGACGGCTGGTTGTGGATAAACTCGAACGTTGAGTTGAGGTACCCTCGAACCAGGAGAAGCCGGGCTGTCGCTGTTCTTCACCGTGGTCATGATGGTGGTCATGCCGCCGGTGATCCAGGTCATGGGGCTCGATCCGCTGGTCGGCGGAGCCTGGCTCGGGGGTACGATCGATGCCACGGGAGCGGTCGTGGCCGCCGGCGAGACGCTCGGCACACAAGCGGGCGAGGTGGCCGCCACCGTCAAAATGATTCAAAATTCGATGATCGGCCTGATCGCTTTTGCAGTGGCCGTCTCCTGGTCGGGCTGGGTCGATCGCGAGGCTGGTGGTCCGCGGAGTAGCCTCGGAGGGGAGGTCTGGCGGCGGTTTCCTCGATTCATCCTCGGATTTCTGGCAGCCTCGCTCGTCTGCTCCTGGCTCCACTCGCTCGGCGCCGAACACGCGCTTTGGGTGGAGGGGGCTACCACGGGATTCACCTCGAAGCTGCGTGGCTGGCTGTTCTGTGCGGGCTTTGTCTGCATGGGGCTCCAGACGAATTTCCACCAACTAGCGCCGGTCCTCGCCAGTGGCCGGCCAGTCGTGCTCTATGTTGCGGGGCAGTCGCTCAATCTGGCGCTGACGTTGGCGATGGCGAGCCTGACTTTCGGCTGGCTGTTCCGAAAGATGGTCGAGCCGTGAACGAACCTCAAACAACGCAGGCTGCTGTGATCCGCCTGGCCGTGGGGACCGTTGGGTGCGGCGTCATCTGGTGCGGCCTGTTGCCGCGGCTCCTTGAACTGGGGCCGGTCGCACGGCACGTCGCCCTGATGGAAGAGCGGCAGGTCGATCCTGCTGCGATGTACTCCACCGAGCTCGAGCGGCTACCATTGCGGCCCACCTGGGTGGATGCAGTGCTCGTGCTCTGGCCGTAGCCGGCCGGCCCGCCTTGGTACACTCCGGGCTTTTGTCGGGTGACCCATGCCGCTTCGTCTCGCCTTCAGCTCCAACGCCTATCTCGACATGCCTGTGGAGGACGCCGTGGCCCGGATCGCGGCCGCGGGGTATCGGGGTATCGAACTGCTCGCCGACGTGCCCCACGCCTGGCCGGCGGGACTACTCGACGTTCAGAAGGAGGCCATCCGTCGGGTCGTTGCGGATCGCGGTCTCTCCATTTCCAACATCAACGCGTTCATGATGAACGCCATAGCGGACCCGCGGCAGCCCTACTGGCACCCCGGCTGGACCGATCCCGACCCGCACTACAGGGCGATCCGCCGAGAGCACACCAAGCGGGCCCTGCGGCTGGCGGCTGAGCTCGGAGCCCGGTCGATCTCGACGGAGCCGGGGGGCGAGCTGGCGGCTGGTCAGTCACGGCAGGAGGCGGCCGAGATTTTTTACGAGGAGATTCTGCCGGTGCTCGACGTGGCCGCCGCCTGCGACGTCATGCTCCTGATCGAACCCGAGCCGGGGCTGTTGATTGAGACATTCGAGCAATACCTCGAGTTTTCCGCACGCGTGAACCATCCGGCCCTGGGCCTCAACTTCGATGTCGGCCATGCCTACTGCGTCGCCGATGATCCGGCGGAGTGGGTGCCGCGGCTCGTAGGCCACACGCGGCACTATCATCTCGAAGACATCGCGGCGACACGGGTTCACCACCACCTCGTGCCGGGCGAGGGAGCGATCGACTTCGCCGCCGTGTTCCGGGCCATCGCAGCCCACACGCCCGACCTCTGGCTGACGGTCGAACTCTATCCCTACCGCGACCGGCCCGACGATGCTGCCCGCGCGGCCCGGGCCCATCTGATTGCGGTGGCCCGCGCTGTCGGCGTGGAGCTGGCCTGAGATGCGTGCCTGGCTCCGGCTTGTGCGACTCCCGAATCTGGCCACGGCGGCCGCCGATCCACTGGCCGGGTTCCTGATCTGCTCGGGCCTTACTCAGGTTGGCTGGCTGCCGACAGCCGGCTGGTTGGCCGTGCTGGCGGGTGTGGCATCGTACGCCGCTGGGATGGTGCTCAACGACGTCTCCGATCTGGTCATCGACCAAGTCGAGCGGCCCGAGCGGCCGCTACCAAGCGGAGCGATACCCCGCGGTTCAGCTGCGGTGGTGGGCAACCTGCTACTCCTCGTGGGAGGGGCCGCCGCCTGCGGGGCGGCCCTCGTCGCCGCGACGCCCGGGCCGGCACTCGTCGCGGCCGTCCTCGCCGTGGGGATCTGGCTTTACAATCGGCATGCCAAGGGTTCGGTGTTTGGGCCAGCTGTCATGGGGAGCTGCCGCGGACTCAATTGGCTCCTTGGCATGGCAGCGGCCGGCGGCCCGACCGCGGTGTCGGAGTGGGCCATTCCTGCCGGGATGGGCCTGTATGTCGCCGGGATCACGCTGTTCGCCCGTGACGAGGCGGCCGCGAGCCGCCGGCCCACGCTGATCGCGGGAGGTCTGCTGATGATCGCGGGCCTGGCCACCGCAGCTGGCTTCGTCTGGCTGCCACTGCTCAATGGCGTGGCTCGAGTGGCCACACTGCCGGTGCAGTCCTGGCTCACCTGCTGGGGCATTCTCGGTGTCTCGATCCTGATCCGGGCCGGTCAGGCGATCGTGCAACCCGAGCCCGCCCGGGTGCGGGCTGCCGTGGGCAATGCCATTATGGCAATCATCACGCTCGATGCCGTTCTCGTGCTCGCCGTCTGCGGCCCGGGCTGGGCGTTTGTGGTGCTCATGCTCTTGGCCTGGTTCTTGCTTGGCCGCCGGCTCGTGCCCCCTACCTGAGTCCAGGCGGGAGATTGCCCGGCAGTCGGCCGTGTTTCCGCATCAGACTTTGCCACTGCCATGACCTCTGACCGGGGTCAGACCCACTCGGCCGGTGGCTCGATCGTGGCGGCGGGCCGGCCGCCGGCGTTGGCCCGGCCGGAACCGGCCAGTCGGCTCGTTGCGTTGACGCTCATGTCAGTTTCGCAGGTGATCTGGCAGGAAAGTCGCAAGCCCGGAGTGCCGGCCAAACCCTTGGCGGCGAGCACGTCCCGCTCGGCCTTGGTCATCCGCGCCGGCTCGGCGGTGACGAACTCGACCCGGCAGGTCGTGCACCGACCAACCCCACCACAGGCGTGCAGCTGATCCACGCCGCACTCGTCCTCGAGCGCATTGACCAGCCGCTTGCCGGCCGGAACCTCAAACTCACCCACACCTTCAACGGTCAGCTTCGGCATCACGCATACTCCTTGAGGAATCTACAAGCATCACTTGGGATCGAGGTTGGCGGCGACCTCTTCGGGGGTCACCGTCGTGGTCAGCCCCTCGGTTGGAATTTCGAGACCGGCGGTCCAGGCCAGGGCATTGAGCATCAGAGTGCGGAAGTCGTCATTGGCCCAGTTGCGATGGAAGTGGGCGCCGGTGCAGCCGAAGCCGCGGCCGCCGCCGGGCCGCTCGTAAGCCCAGGCGAGCACCTCACGAGCGCCCTTTGCGCCGCGGACCGTCGGATTGTTGCTATGCGGACCGTCGGGGGCAGCCCGGGTCGAGTCGGGCGGCACCGCTGAGAGGATCGCCGTCACAGCGTCGCCGGGTTCGCGAAACCGCATGTGGTAATACCACTCGTCGTCGGTTGTGAAGGGGGCCACGCCCCGCGTGATCGGGTGGTCGGCGGCGAGTTCGGTCGCGGCGAGTCGCCAGTGAGGATTGACCGACCAGTGGGGTTCGAAGTAGCCGCCAATCCAGTTGAGAAACTCAGGGCCGCCCTTCTCCGCGGGCACCTCGACGGCGTAGTGGAGGCAGGCGATGCCCACGCCGCGCTTCGCGAGTGCATCGATTTGGGCCAGCCGGTTTCGCTGAAGCACCGGATGGCCCTGGCCGCCGTCGGCAAAGAAAAAGATGGCATCGGCGTTGTCAAAGGCTGTCGGATCAGCGGGCCAACCCCCTTCGTAGAGTTCGGTGATCAGGTCGGGGCAGGAGTCGGCGAGGCATTTCCGGATCAGCAGACAGCCGGCCCGGTGCTCATGCTCACCGGGGCCGTGGCTGGCTCGACCTGCCACGAGCACCAGTTTTTTCCGGCCCTCGGCCAGCCGGATTCGCTTCAGCCGGACATTCTTAAACTCCACCTTCATTGGCGGACCGGCATGGATCTGGAACGCGAGAATGCCCTGCTGCACCCGCTTGCCCGCCTGCTCGTCGATGGTCTCCGACATCAGTTGACCGTTGATGAAGTGCTGCAGCTTTGGCCCCTGGGCTACGATCCGATAAGCGTTCCAGGCTTCCGGCTTGATCACCTCCTGGAGCGAGGCTGTGTCGCCGATCGGCGGGCCGGCTGTCTTCGTGCCGTCCGCGGTGATCGCCACCCGTCCGCCGCGGTCGCAGAGGATGCCACGACCCCGCTCGTCGTAGAGGATCCCCGAATACCGCACCCCCGACTCGAAGTCGGCCTGGTAGCCCCCGACCACAAACTCACCCTCGTCACGGCTACGGTATTGAATGCCGCTGTTGCCGCCAGTGAGCCGGTAGTCGAGCTCGAGGCTGAAATCGTCAACCAGTCCTGCCCGCCAGATCAGAAAAGTGTTACCCGGAGTTGGGTGCTCAGCCGTGGTCTGCCCCACGATCGCACCCCCCTCGACCCGCCAGAATTCAGGCTTTCCTTCCCAGCCGGTCAGCGACTCGCCATCGAAGATCGGCACGAAGCCCTCATCGTCCGCCCGGGTGGCGGCTCCGAACATCGGCCAGCAGCTGCATCCGAGACAGGCGAGCAAAGGAGCCACGGTCCGAATGCAACGAACAATGCAGTGGGGCAGGATCACGCCTGAAACCTCCGGGGCCGTCATGCCGCGGCCTCGAGTGGCAACGGTCGGCCTTAGTATGCCAAAGTTGGCCCCGACCTGTGGCCCAGCGATTTGGCTCAGCGATTTGGCGGAAGCCGGTCGATTGATCGCCGCTGTGGAAACCGCCCCGCCGCAAACGAATCGGCATCCAGGCCGAGCATGTCGAGGAGCACGGCCGTGCTCGCGACACGGGTGCCATAGGTCTTGGCCGCATTCAGCGTCCGTTCACGACGTTTCTCTTCGGCCGGCCATTCGGGGGCGAGCCGCTCGATGTTGCTGCCCGGCGGGCTCCCCAGATCGACCACCATCGCAGTGCTGGCCGTCACGCCCGCTTGGATCCGCCCGCCCGCCCGCTGGATCAGATCGGTGAGCATTTGAAGATCAGACCGGCCATCGCCATCCACGTCGGTGAAGCCCACGATGACGACCTCCGGAGCGGTACCGGTGGACCACAGGCTTGACGAGACCCCGTCGCCGGGGAGCATCGGACTCTTGACATCCTCGCGCAGGATCGAAGCCCGGGCCAGCGTCGAACTTTCGATTTCTGTCACCTGGACAACCGCCTTGCGGCTGCCGAACTCCGGCCGGGGATCCTCGGGATCGAACACGTGGAGCACCAGGCCGGGCCGTAGGCCGGCGGTCGACCTGCTCGTGATCAAAACCGTACTGCTGCGAGGGTCGATGTCGACCAGCCGGCCGTCGAACCCGTCGATCCGATCGTCGGCCGGTATCGCCGCAGCGATCAGTTGCTGGATGGTCGGGTCGGCCACCCGCAGTTCAGCGAGCTGCCGATTGAACCGCTCGATCGCCTGTGCCTGCTCCCGCAGGAGAGTCCGGATCAGCTCGAGCTGCTTGATGGAATCCTGAGTATTTAATGCCTCCGAGAAAGCCTGCCGCCGAGTCGGCGGCATGAAGTCGAGCCCCTTGGCGATCTCTGCCGCGAGCGCCTGAAGCTCCCGGGCACGCCCCTCAGCTTCAGCCAGTTGAGCGAGTAGATCCGTTTCCTTTTTTTCCAGCTCCGACCAGCGCTGGTCGAATTCCTGCTTCTGGCTCGCCTGGGCGGCCTCGGCCGATTCAGCCTGCTTTTTCCATTGTTCCAGTTCCTGTTGTATTCGGACCGCATCAGCGCCCGACTGCGAGGCAAGCACCTGCTTGTCCTGTTCGACCGTCTTGACCTTGCCCGCCAGATCGCGGAACTCATCCCGCAGCCAACCGATCAGGGTGGTGTAGCTCTTTGAGTCTCGATCAAAGCCGGCAAAGTCTCCCTCAAAGAGATTCCCCAACCCCGTCTCGATGTCGGCGATCGGTGTCTCGGGTGGAACTCCGATCAGATTTCGCAGCGTTTCCAAATCCTGCCGCGCCTGCCGGACTTCGTTGGCGGCGGTCGCGGACTGTTTTTCGGCTGAAGCCCGATCATCGAGGGCTTTCTGCCGGCCGGTGAACCCGAAATAGGTCGCCGCGGCCAGCACGAATGTGAGCATGACGAACACGATCAGTGCGATCGTAAGTCCGGACTGCTGCGTGCGGTTGACAGCCATTCGTGGGATCCAGGAGGTGGCGAGGTCGTGTGTCTCGCGGGAGATGCAAACAGACAACCGCCGAAAGTGAGTGCTCGAGCACCCCTCGCAGGGGATTCGACTGATGCGGGTTCTTCCGTCCAGTCTCCAATCGATTATACGGGTCGTGCCGGCGGCTTCAGCGCGGGGCAGAGCCGGATCGACCACGGTGGTGCTGGCTGGGGCGGGCTCAGTGGGGCCGGGAGGCCAGCCGTGCCATGGCCTTCAAGACAGCCTCTTCAATGACTGCCGGATCACCGAAGGCGGCCTCGAATTCAGCCAATCGCTGGTCCGGGGAGTCGTCGTCGAGCGGCTGCTTCTCGGCCAAGACCCGCAGGTAGTCGACAAAATCCTGCTTCCGCACCTGCAGGAGATGGTGGCAGACCGCCCAGGCTGTCGCGTAGGCATCGATGGCCCGATTGGGATCGCGGAAGGCCTCGTCACCGCAGACCACGGCCGTAACGCAGCCGGGCCGGTAGGTCTCGAGAAAGCGGTTGAGCCGGGGACGGTTGACGGCTCCCACGGCCCGCCAGGCCCGCGCATGCGCCAGATCGGGCGTTTCGAAGTAGGTGGCCACGCCCTCGCTCACCCAAAGCGGAACCGGAGCCAGCCGCCGGTGCATGCCGTCATTGAAAGCCAGCTGGTGGGTGGCCTCGTGGACGAGTGTGGAGACCAGCCCCGCTGCCGCCGGGTGGGCAAGGATCTCCAGGCCCACCCGGCCGGGCTGCCGGCCCCGCTCCGCCGCGAGCAGGTCGCTGCCGGTGAGATCGAACGTGGTGATCCGGTTGCTGAGTAGGTTGTAGTAGCCCACCACCCGGTCGGCCGCGACCCCCAGGTCAGCCGCGGCGTGAGTCTCGTAGGTTCGCCGATCAGCGAAGATCACGACCACGAGTGGGCATTCGGGATCCGTCACCTCGAGACCTGCCCGGCTCCAGAAGTTGCCGAAGGCGTCGTGGAGCCGCTCGAACAGAGCGGCACACCATTTCGCATACTCCCGTGTCGTGTCGAAGCAGACGACGTAATGCTTTGTGACGAGCAGATCGAACCCAGCTGGGAGTTCAGCCAGCAGCCGGTGACCGAAGTCCGCCGGTCGTTCCACGACCGGCGGGCCGGCCGCGGCGGATCGGAGGGTGATGTCGGTCGGCCCCAGCAGTTCGTAGCGGCCGCAGTCATGTTCGATGAGCAGGCTGCCATCCCGGGCCGCGCGGACCACCCTGCCAGTGACCACGCTACCGTCGGTGGTTTGGACGTCGATCCGGTCGCTTGCCCAGGCGGCGGCCAGGCCAAACCCACCGGCCACTGCGAGCAGCCCACGAGCCAAACAGGTCAGCCACCCGACTCTGGCAGGCTGGGTAGGCAGGGTGGCGGTTTGGCGGCGGAAAGAAGCTGGGACTGGCATCGCTTCGACCACGGTTGCCCGCTACCGTCGGGGGCCTGCACGGCGGCTCACGGGCCGCCATTTCTCCAGGAGCATCGTCCCGGATGTCCGTTCTCGTCGCAACGCGAACTTTTCAGTGCGGTGCCGTTTTGGCCGCCGTGCTCGCGACCGGCTGTGCGAGCTGGATGTCGAAACTCGATGTCAAGCAGGCGGCCTTGGAACGCGAGCGATACGGGGCCACAGCCGATCACCGGATCGAGGACTTCCAGGCGAAAGCCGCAGTGGCCAAGCAGGAAGGCGGAGCGAAGGAAATCGAGTTTGCCCGTGGCCTGACGGCGGCGTTGCTCGCCGAGCACGATCCGCGGGTGAGGGTGGCGATCGTCGAAGCCGCTGCCGGCTTTGACGCACCGACAGCCGTGGCAATCTGTAAAGGGGCCTTGGATGATCCCGATGTCAGGGTGCGGATGGCTGCCTGCGAGGCCTGGCGGAAGCGGGGCGGCCCCGAAGCGGTGGCTCTGCTTGCGGCTCGCTACGAGGCCGACACGGAAATCGATGTGCGGCTGAAGGCTTTGCGGGAGCTGGGCTATCTGGGCGACCCGCAGGCCATCCCAGCGCTCGCTCGTGCCCTCGAAGACCCAGATCCTGCTGTGCAATACCGGGCCGTCGGTGCCCTCAGACAAGTCAGTGGCCGTGACCTCGGGGATGACGTCAACGCCTGGCGGACATGGACAGCCGACCCAAACGCCGAAGGCACCGAGTGGACGATTGCCGAAGGCTTTCGCAAGGTGTTTTGACCGGGCTGCGGCGGTTTGGCTCAGGCCGGGTAAACCCTGCCGTTTGTGCTGCCGGGGAAACCTGCCGGAACCCTATGGGGCGGGCAGCCTGGAACCACGTCTGGTCGCCGGCGCTGCCGATACCCCGATGTGTCGCCGCGCGATCGTGCCACCAGACTGCCGGGAAGATCAATGCCCCTAAGCCCCGCCCAATCCTCCCGGACCACTTCCGCGCGCCGGTCGGTTGGAAGGGGACGGCAGGCGATTGCGGTTCTGTGCGGGATTGCCTGCCTGGCTGCATCAGTGCCCGTCGGTGCAGCACCCCCGGCCCGAACGCGGGGACGTCTGCTCGACAGTTTTTTTAAGCCCCGGCCCGAGCCCACGCCCGCCCTGATCGACGTGCCGCAACCGCCGAGCGAGGCGGACGTCGAGCGATTGAAGCGCCAGGCAGCTGACCGTTGGGCTCAGCCATCCCAGCCGCAGCGGAGCAAGGAAAAGGGCTCGCCCCGGCTACCCACGTGGCGAGACGCCCATTCGTTCGCATCGGCAGCGGGTGAAGCAGCCGGTTCGATCCTCGCAGCGGTTACCGACATAGATTACGAGCCAATCCCCAAGCCTTCCCGCACCGTGACGATCGCTCCGGTCCCGGGCAGCCGAACGAAAATGGTGCCGCTGGTGGTCACCCGGCTTCAGCCATCAGGGATGCCGGCTCCCCGGACGCCCCGGTTTGAGCGGCTGCGGCAGGGAATCGATTCCACGCTTACGTCCTACCAACGGCGGCCACTCAACTCGGCCGACAATACTCCCTGGGAAGTGATGCATGGCTTCATCGCCTTCGGCATTCCCACGCAGGTGCGGGTAGGCGGATCAGGCGGTGACCTGGTCAGCGCGATCGGCTGGTCGAACATGGGGGGTAGGTGTCGCGGCCAGACAATGCTCACGACATCCGGCGACCGACTCGTGGCCCTCAAGGGCTACTTCGGCGTTCAGGGACACTCGGCCCAGTATTTGGCGATCCTTGCCCAGTGTCGCGTGGCGGCGACTTCACCGATCACGGTCGAAGGCAGGAAATTTACCGTCGCCGATTTGATTGAGGAGGAGAAACTGGCCTGCAAGCCGGGCACGGAACTGACCTTTGCCTTGATCGCTCTGGCTCATTATCTGCCCACCAACGCCACCTGGAATAGCCGGGACGGGGAGAAGTGGTCGCTGCCCCGCCTTGTGGAGGAAGAAATCGTGCAGACGATCCGCGGGGCCCCCTGCGGCGGCACGCACCGATTGTTCGGCCTCGCCTACGGCTGCCAACGACGGCTGAAAGCGACAGGCCAACTCGACGGCGCCTATTTGCGGGCCGATCAGTACGTTCGCGACTACCAGAATTTCACACTCTCCAGGCTTCAGAACCGTGACGGTTCGTTCAGCACGGAGTGGTTCAAGTATCCGGCGGATCGAGACGATGACGTCGATCGCAAGATCCAGACGACCGGCCATATTCTGGAATGGCTCGTGGCCTCGCTCGATCAGGAACGGCTCTATGATCCGCGGGTGGTTTCGGCAGCCGAATTCCTCTGCCGGACCCTTTCCCGCGAGCCATCGAGGGAGTGGAAGATCGGCCCCCTCGGCCATGCACTCCATGCCCTCAACATCTATCAGGAGCGGGCCTGGGGTCGTGTGCTGCCGGGTGGAATCGCTGCCTACCATGGGCCGATGAAGGCTTCGGCCGAGTCGACTGCGATCGCCGAGCGGCCCGAAGCCAAGGCCGCGACCCGCCGTTGAAGCGACCTCCTTGAATGCCTCCGGCGGGCGTCGTACGCTTCCCCGGCGGGCGGGCCCGTATGGCGACCGGCCGGCCTCCGGTTCTGCCCCGTCCCCGCCATTGCCGCCCGTCGCCAGACGTGCCGGCCCGCGCGTGGAGCGGAGCGATGACCGCAGCTGAAGTAAACCCACAACTCGAGCAACTCCTGGAATTGGCGGTTCGACTTTATGAGTCGACGGCTGCAGAGGGAATTCTGTTGCTTGTCGAAGGCAAACTCGATTGGAGCAGGGTTCGCCAGCTCACCGGGGCCGTGCCGCTGGTGATTTCAGCTGACGACGAATCGAATCTGACCGGGGCCGGGGAGCACGGCCTGCGGGCGGTCCCGCTCGACGTTGCTGGGCTGCCGGTTCACGAGCGGCTCGCCCAGGCGTTATTGGAGTGTGTTGCGGCGGAACTCATCGCACCGGAAGCCCAAATGGTCGCGATCTACAGCGGGTTTGAGGCCGGCACGATCGACTCGGTGAGCCTGCTGCGACTGGCGGAACACCTTGGTCAACTGACGGTTCGAGATTTGCGGAATCTGGAAACGAAGGTGCCGCTGGAGACGCTCAAACTCGTGGTGGATCTCGCGGTGGAGATCGGCCGGGAGGGCCGCGAGGGTAAGCCGGTCGGCACGCTGTTCGTGGTGGGCGACACCCGCAAGGTGATGCAGTCGAGTCACTCGGCTGGCTTTGACCCGGTCCGGGGCTACGGACGGAGTGAGCGGCGGCTGGCCGATCCCCGGGTGCGGGAAGGGATCAAGGAGATCGCGCAGCTCGATGGGGCCTTCGTGATCGGAGCGGATGGCACGGTCGAGGGAGCGGCTCGCTACATCGATGCCTCGGCCGAAAATGTCTCCGTGGCCAAGGGCCTTGGTGCTCGCCACTGGGCCGCGGCCGCGGTCACCCGGCGGACCAAGAGCGTGGCCGTCACCGTCAGCGAAACCAGCGGCACGGTCCGGATCTTCCATGATGGCGAGGTCGTGCTCCGGATCGAGCCCTTCCGCCGGGCCATGAAATGGAAGGACTTCGAGTACGAGCCTCCGAACCCGGATTGAGGGGCTTTGGCAACATTCACGCCACCATCGATCCCCGACCTGGCCGGCAAGAGTGTGTTCGTGATCGATCTTTTGTCACGAGCCTATCAGCTCTTCCATGCGCTCCCGGAGATGACGGCTCCCGACGGCCGGCCGGTGTCCGTGGTCTTCGGGCTCACCCGTGATCTGCTCGACACGCTCGACAAAAGAAAGCCGGATTATCTGTTCTGCGCGATGGACGCGCCGGGACCGACTTTCCGACACGAGCGATTCGCAGCGTACAAGGCCAATCGGGCTGACATGCCAGCCGATCTGGTGCCGCAGATTCCGCTGGTTCGTGAGCTCCTGAACGTGATGGGCATTCCCTGTTTGGAGCGTGCGGGCTTCGAGGCCGATGATGTTCTGGCCACGTTGGCAACGCAGGTAGCCGCTGCCGGCGGCGACTGCACGATCGCCACGAGTGACAAGGACGCCCGCCAGCTGCTCGGGCCGCACGTGACGCTCTTCAACCTGCGGAACAACACCGCGCTGGGCACCCCCGAGCTGGCCGCGGACTGGGGTATCACGCCCGACCAGGTGGTCGATTTTCTCGCATTGGTCGGCGACAGCGTGGACAACGTGCCGGGAGTGCCTGGCATAGGACCGAAGATCGCCGGGGAACTGCTGCAGAAATTTGGCACGCTCGAAGGGGTGCTGGCCCATGTCGATCAGGTCTCGGGCACAAAGCGGCGGGAGAACCTCGCGGCGTATGCCGACACTGCCCGGACGGGACGGGAATTGATCCGACTGGAGACGGCGGTGCCGCTGGAGATCCCTTGGAAGGCCGGGCAGCGGCACGAGCCTGATGCCGACCGGCTTGCTACGTTCATCCGCGACCTCGGGTTCCGCACGCTGCTCGGCCGGGTGCAGCAGGGTGCTAGGCCGGCGGCTTTGCCGCGGCCGGGAGCGACGCTCTTTGACATGGAGCCGGAGCGGAACGAAAACCAGCCGGCGTCGGTCCCCGTCGTGATCCTGACGATTGCGGCGAGTGACGCCGAGGCGGCCGACCTTGCCGACCGGCTCCGCAAGGCCGGGCCGCTGGTGATCGAGGTGGTGCTCCCCGAGACTGCCACGCCGACGACCCCACCGGTCGCTGTGGCCATTGTCGGTGAGGGTGCTGGTGGCTGGTTTGAGTGCGAGCGACTCGTTGGCTGCGGACCGCTGCGGGCACTGCTTGCCGATGCCACCGTTGGCAAGCACGGCCACGATCTGAAGCGGCAGGATGTGGCCTTGAGAACGCTGGGGATTCGGCTGGCCGGCACCGCCTGCGATACGCTCCTGGCGGCCTATCTGCTTGAGGCGGGCGAGCGGAATCTCGGCCTCGCTGAAATCTGCCGCCGGCACGGGCTTGCAGGTCTCGTGCCGGCGCACGTCGCCGCATTTGAATGGCCCCGCGAACCCGCGGCGGCTGCGACCCATGCCGCCGCCGTGAGGGCGCTCACCGCCGCGTTGCCGCCGCTCTTGGTTGAGGCCGGGCTGGCGGAACTCTATCGAGATCTCGAATTGCCGCTGGCCGGACTGCTGGCCGAGATGGAGGAACGGGGCGTGCGGATCGACACGGCCGTGCTGGCCTCGCTCTCCGGCGAGTACGCCCTCCGGCTCGCGGCTCTGGAAGCGGAGATTCATGCTCTCGCCGGCCATGCCTTTTCGATCGCCTCGCCGATCCAGGTCCGGGAAGTGCTGTTTGACGAACTCGGCCTGCCGGTGATGCGGCGGACCAAAACTGGGCCCAGCACCGATGCGGAGGTGCTCAGGGAACTGGCCCCGCTCCACCCGCTGCCGGCCAAGCTGCTCGAGCATCGCAAATACTCCAAGCTCAAGAGCACCTACGTCGACGCCCTGCCAGCGCTGGTTGACCCGGGCACCGGCCGAATCCATACGACCTTCAACCAGACGGTCACCGCGACGGGACGGTTGAGTTCCAGCGAGCCCAATCTGCAAAATATCCCGATCCGGACCGTCGAGGGGCAGCAGATCCGAGCCGCCTTCAGGCCGGGCCCCGCGGGCTGGCGGTTCGTGGCGGCCGACTATTCCCAGATCGAACTGCGTGTCTTGGCCCATCTCTCCGGCGATGCAGCCATGCAGGCGGCTTTTGCTTCGGGCGTTGACATCCATGTCCGTACCGCGGCCGCGGTCCACGGTGTCGAGGAAGGCGAGGTCACCTCCGGCATGCGTCGGTTGGCCAAGGCGGTGAACTTCGGCATCCTCTACGGACAGAGCGCCTTCGGCCTGGCCAAGAGTTTGGGTATTTCCCAGCGGGAGGCCGCTGCTTTCATCGCGGCCTACTTGGAGGCCTTCGCCGGAGCGTCGGCCTTCATGGATCAGGTGCTCGACCGCTGCCGCCGGGATGGCTTCGTGAGGACGATCCTCGGCCGGCGGCGGGCGATCCAGGGTGTCCGAGACCGGGCTGCTCGCCGCAACGCGGCTGGCGTGCCCGCCCTTTCGCTGCCGGAACGGGAGGCGGTCAACACGGTGGTGCAGGGCTCGGCTGCCGACCTGATCAAGCTGGCGATGCTGCGGGTGGCGGGTCGGCTCCGCGCAGAGGGCTTTCAGGCTGCAATGGTCCTCCAGATTCACGACGAACTGCTGCTCGAAGCACCGCCCGAGGAAGTGGCCCGCGTCGAGAGCCTCGTGGTGGAGGAGATGCGATCGGCGTTGGAGTTGACCGTGCCGCTCGAGGTCTCGGTGGCAGCCGGCGACACCTGGGCGGAGTGTGGGTGAGGCCATGATCGTCATCGGCATCGTAGGGCGGATCGCGGCGGGCAAGTCGACCGTGGCCCGGCTCCTGGCAGACCGGGGGGCCGAGGTGCTCGATGCCGATCAGATCGCCCACGCCGTGCTTGATGAGCCCGAAGTGCGGCGGAAGATCGCCGGGGAGTTCGGCAGCAACCTGCTCGATGCCAACACACGCGTGCGCCGGTCTGTCCTCGCAGACCTGGTGTTCGGCCCCACGGAGTCGCATCAGGCGGCACTCGATACCCTGGAGGCGATTGTCCACCCGCAGGTGCGGCAGCGGATCGAGGCGCGGCTGGCGGCAATCCGTGATGCTGAAGAGGGCGGCGACGCCGTGGTGGTCCTTGATGTGCCGCTACTCATTCAGGCTGGTTGGGATGACCTTTGTGATCGGCTGTTGCTCGTTGAGTGTGAGGAACAAGAGCGGCAGCGCCGGCTGGCCGCCAGGGGCTGGTCAGTCCAACAACAGGCCGCCCGGGAGCGAGCCTGGAATCGCCACTATTCCCCGCCCGCCCCGGAAAAAATGGTCTGCGTGGATGCTTCGGCAGGAGAGGCGTATACTCGTGACCAAGTTGGGAGATTCTGGAACACGTTGCCACGGACATGATCCGGCCGCGGAGTTCAAGAGTCGACCGGCTCCCGCCTGGGGTTCCCACGTCTTCGTACCTCGCTGCATGACCGGTCCCCGGACCGCGCTCGGCCTGGGTATCGTTCGGTCTTGGCAGCCCCCCGCCGGTCCTCATCCACCCTTTTCCTGTTTCCTCTTCGCGGCTGTTTCCCCGTCGCGGCTCTCCGAGGTGCCACATGTCCGACCCTGCCCCCCCCCAGCCCGCTTATCCCGATGACCGACAACCGATGAGCATCGCTGAGGAGATCGCCGAGGAGGTCAAGGAGGGGCTCGACGTCACGAGTCATTACGAAGCCCTGAAGAAGGGCGACTTGTACATCACCACGCTCCAGAAGATGTCGATTCAGGAACTCGTGGAACTCGCCCGCAGCGAGCACATTGGTGACCTGGCGGGAGCCCGAAAGCAGGATCTCGTGTTTCGGATTCTGAAGGAGCGGGTCAAGCTCAATGGGCTGATGTTCGGCGAGGGCACTTTGGAAATCCTGCCCGACGGGTTTGGGTTTCTCCGCAGCCCCGACCATCACTATCTCTCCTGCCCCGACGACATTTACGTCTCCCCAAGCCAGATTCGCCGATTCGGACTTCGCAATGGGATGAGCGTGGCTGGCCAAATTCGACCGCCCAAGGAGAGTGAACGCTACTTCGCTCTCCTGCGGGTCGAGGCGATTAATAGTGAGGATCCCGCCAAGCTCTCCACTCGGATGCTGTTCGATGAACTCACGCCCCTTCATCCCGACGAGCGGATCCAACTGGAGACGACGGCCGAGGAGATCTCGACCCGGGTGGTCGACCTTGTCGTGCCGATCGGCTTCGGCCAGCGAGGCCTGATCGTCAGCCCGCCGCGGGCCGGGAAAACGATCCTGCTGCAGAAGATGGCCAAGGCGGTGCTCGCCAACTACCCCGACGCCTACGTCTTCATGCTCCTGATTGATGAGCGACCGGAGGAGGTCACCGATATGGAGCGGCAGGTGAAGGGGCCAGGCTGCGAGGTGATCAGTTCCACCTTCGATGAAAATGCCGCTCGTCATGTGCAGGTGGCCGACATGGTGCTCGAGAAGGCCAAGCGGCTCGTGGAATGCGGTCGCGACGTGGTGATTTTCCTCGACTCGATCACCCGGCTGGCCCGGGCCTGGAACTCTGAAGTGCCAAATTCGGGCAAGATTCTCTCCGGTGGTGTCGATGCCAACGCCCTCCAGCGCCCCAAGCGGTTTTTTGGCAGTGCCCGCAAGGTGGAGCAGGGGGGGTCGCTGACAATTATGGCGACGGCCCTCGTTGACACAGGCTCCAAAATGGACGACGTAATCTTTGAGGAATTTAAAGGCACCGGCAATCTCGAGGTCGTGCTGGATCGCAAGTTGATGGACAAACGCATCTATCCAGCCATCGACATCAATCGCTCCGGCACCAGGCGAGAGGAGATGCTGATGGAGCCCGATGAACACCGCCGCGTCTGCGTGCTGAGACGAGTGCTCGGCGACATGAATCCCACCGATGCCATGGAGCTGCTCGTGAACAGGCTCTCGAAAACGAAGTCGAACTCTGAGTTTCTGATGAGCCTCAAGTCGTAGGCTGTCTGGTCGCGCCCTGCTTTAAGTACACCGAAATAGATGACAATCTTCGAAGGCTCCGTTCCGCGGCTTCCGGCCGGCTGCCGCGTGGCCGTCGTGGTGGCCCGCTGGAACGACACCGTGACCCGCCGGCTGCTCGACGGGGCCCTGCATGGTCTCGCCCAGGCTGGCCTCGAAGCCAATGCCATCGACGTGGCCTGGGTGCCCGGAGCCTTCGAACTTCCGTTTGCGGCCGACCAGCTGGCAGCCACCGGTCGGTATGTGGCTGTGCTCTGCCTCGGAGCCATCATCCGGGGCGAGACGAGCCACGACCGCTACATTGCCCAGGCCTGTGCCACCGGGATCGAGGCGACGAGTCGGGGCCGCGGCCTACCAGTGCTGTTCGGAGTGCTCACCTGTGACACACTGGCCCAGGCTTTGGCTCGAGCGGGCGGCGCTCCAGCTGACGGGTTTGTCGGCAACAAGGGGGCCGAGACGGCCGCGGCTGCCGTGCAGATGGTGGGGCTGGCGGCGGTGATCGCAGCCGGCCAGGCCGGAGCCAGGGAAGGCACGCGATGAGCCGTCGCAGCCGCGCCCGCGAGGTCGCCCTCCAGTCGCTCTACCAGTTGGATCTGGGGAAGATCCCACAATTAGACGAGGCCCGGCTGGCTGCGATTCACCGCTTCCACCGTGGTCGGCTTCGGTTTGGGCCGTTGGTGGAATTTGCCGATTCCCTCGTCGCCGGCGTGCTCGAGCGGCAGGGTGAGATCGACGCTGCGCTCGAAGCGTACTCCCAAAACTGGCGGCTCACGCGAATGGCGGCCACCGATCGCACTGTTCTGCGGATCGCCACCTACGAAATCTTCCACACCGACACCCCACCCCCCGTCGTGGCCGACGAGGCGATCGAATTGGCCCGCCGGTACGGCAGCGAGGCCTCGCCCCGGTTCGTAGCCGGGATTCTCGGACGCCTCGTGGCCGACGCCGCCAAGAAGGAGACCTGAGATGGGTCTGCTCGACCGCCTCCGTTCGGGACTTGCCAAAACCACCCGTGTGCTCAACACCGACGTCCGCGACCTCTTCAAGCGCGAGGGACGGCACGTCGATCAGGCATTTCTGGAGGAGTTGCGGGCTGCCCTCGTCAAGACCGACATGGGGCCGGCTGCGGCGGAGGCGATTGTCGTGGACGTGGGGGAGCGACTCCGGGCCCGCGTGGTGGATCCGGAAGTGGTGCTCGACTCGATCCGCACGAAGTTGCTCGAACGTCTGCGTCCGGCCGAGGCTGGCTTGGCTACGGCCGAATCGGGCCCGACGGTGATCCTCGTCACGGGAGTCAACGGCTCCGGCAAGACCACGTCGATCGCCAAACTGGCTCGAAACTTCACCCGCTCCGGCAAGACGGTGGTGCTCGGTGCAGGCGACACCTTTCGGGCAGCGGCCGTCGAGCAACTGGCGATGTGGGCTGGACGGGTCGGGGCTGAAATCGTGCGGGGCGAGACCGGTTGCGATCCGGCCAGCGTGGCCCACCGGGCCGTGGCTCGGGCTGTGGCAGAAAACTTCGACGTTTGCATCGTCGATACAGCCGGCCGGCTCCAGACCCAGTCGAACCTGATGCAGGAACTCGGCAAAATCCGCCGCGTGATTGCCAAACAGATTCCCGACGCCCCACACGAGACACTGCTCGTGCTCGACGCAACCGCTGGTCAAAACGCCCTCTCCCAGGCCAGGGGTTTCAAGGAGGCCGCCTGCTGCACCGGCATCGTGCTCGCCAAACTCGATGGCTCGGCTCGGGGAGGAGTGATCGTGCCGGTGGTCGAGCAGTTCGGCCTGCCGGTCAAGTTCGTGGGGGTAGGAGAGACTGCGGAGGACCTCGAGCCCTTTGTGCCCGAGCAGTTTCTCCAGGCTCTCCTCGAAGGATCTTTTGCCCCGGCCTGACCGAAGCGGGGAGCCGGGCCGTCGGCTCAGGGGGCTGAGGGAAAGTCTGCCGCTAAAGCACGTCGCGCCCTCCGATCCCGGGGAAATCATGGTATTTTCCCCGCCCGATCAAGCAGGAAGCGGCCATGGCTGGCTTTTCCCGCGGGCATGCTGGCAGATCGAAACCTGAATTCCCCGTTTGCCTGACCGGCAGCGTTTTCCGCAGCCGGGTGCCGATCGCGGAAACCCTGCGGCCTTGTGGTTGTGGAGGAGTTTTTTTGGGGCGTCGCGCCGATGAGACAACGTAGGCGGGGAAAATTTTGGCTGAGGGCACGGCTTGGCGGAGCCTGCACGTGGCCCTTTTTCACTGGATTGATATACGAGCAGACCGTGTCGGATGCGGTCTCATCTCACACCCGAAGGATTGGAAGCACACAACATCATGCAATTTCTCAAGCCCAAGCTGCCCATCTGGGTGGCGGGAGGCCTACTGGCCTCTATCGCGTCCGCCACCGCCGCCGAGCAAAGCATTGCCGCGAGGCTTGATCCTGCCCTGTACACCCAGGTCGCCCAGTTGGACGTGCCGTCCGTCGCGGTGCCTGCGCCCGTGATTCCGAACGTTGCCCAGGAAGATGCCTATCAGATGCGGGCCCTGCCGCCGCAGGAGGCTGCTGCGGAGATCGAGACGGGGCCGAACCGGTACCTGGAACTCGACGCCCTCACCAGCCGCGGGATCAATACCTACGGCTGGGTTGCGGCCGGTCTTGGTGCCAATAACTGGGGGTCTGCTTTCAATGGCCCGATCACGTTCAATGACCGCAACTGGCAGGGTCAGATGAACCAGCTGTACCTCGTCAACGAGAAACTGCTCGACACCGAGGACGGTGGCTTTGACTGGGGCGGTCGCGTCGACCTGCTCTACGGTACCGACTACATCTTCACAACGGCGCGTGGCCTCGACGGCAATCTCTTCTACCAGCCGAACGCGGCCGGTGCCGGCGGTGCTCCGAGCTGGGGCAATAAGTATTACGGCCTCGCCCTGCCGCAGATGTATGGTGAGCTTGGCTATGGTGACCACGCCGTGAAGTTCGGGCACTTCTACACGATCATCGGGTATGAAGTGGTGCCGGCCATCGGCAACTTCTTCTACACGCATGCCTACACCATGCAATACGGCGAGCCGTTCACCCACACCGGCATCCTCGATGTCTGGACGGTGAATGACCAGTTGACGGTCTACGGCGGCATCACCAACGGCTGGGATAACTACAGTGACCCCATCGATTACTTCGGGATTGCCAATCCTGGCTATCCAGGGGCCAATAGCAATGCGGCCTTCCTCGGCGGTGCCACAATGAAAAGCTCGGACGAGAGCCAGGCCCTGACGATGACCGTATCGAGTGGGAATGAGATCGGGTCGTTCGACCAGGTGTCTGGGCTGGGCAACATCGGCAACCGGTCGGTACTCAGCACGGTGTACATCAACGAGCTTTCCGACAAGCTGACGTATGTTCTCCAGAACGACAACGGTTGGCAGTTCAACGCCGGCACGCCCGACACGCTGAACCAGGCCCAGCCCGGAACGGCTCTCTGGTACGGCATCAACCAGTACATGTTCTACAACTTCAGCGACAACCTGGTCGGCGGCATGCGGCTGGAGTGGTTCCGCGACAACAACGGCTACCGCGTGATCAACCCGATCCGCAACGCCCTGTTCGGCGGACCCGCCCAGGGTGGTTATCAGGGGAACTTCTGGCAGGCGACGTGGGGCCTCAATTGGAAGCCCCAGGGCAGTCGCAACTGGATTATTCGTCCGGAGCTGCGGTACGACTGGTTCTCGCCTGACAAGCCGGGTGGCAACCTGCCCTTCGGCAACTTCGACCAGTACGGGCAACTGTACGGCGGTTGTGACGCGATCTGGCAGTTCTAATTTTTGGGCTGCCGGGCCATTCCTGGCCCGGCAGCCTCCAGGCGGCCAATCAACGAGTGCAAGAGCGGGGCCCACCGAAGCCGGTGGGCCCCGCCTCATTTTGCTGCTCGAACTCGCAATAAGGCTGCAAAAAGAATCGCGAAAAAAGGGGCTCGGCCAAAGGGGCTCGGGAAAAGCACTCGGGAAAAGAGGCTCGGGAAAAGGAGGCTCGGGAAAAGGACAGGCACTATTGAAATTGGCACTTTTGCGACTTCATTTTTCGGC
>ERZ889217.308-NODE-308-length-31327-cov-18.232732_pt1 | contig 31327 bp, 19 predicted proteins | sample MGYA00521098_ERZ889217 | MGnify/ENA primary metagenome ERZ889217 (study PRJEB32303, sample SAMEA104408613) | aquatic metagenome | biome: Brackish water; feature: Pelagic; material: water | place: Baltic Sea | collected 2014-06-10T22:04:00 | depth 2,362 m ... | reverse complement strand
CACCTTGCCGCCACCGACAAGCGTGATGGTGACGAGGTCGGCAGCCTGAATTGCCCCAGACCCGATTGCCCACACAGACCCGATTGCCCAGGCGACAACAGCCCACACTCGTGCGTTGCCGACAGACCGACCGCAGACCTTGTCATCATCCTTGTTCATGGCTCGGCCCTCACGGTGTCGCTTTCAGCCGCCGCCGGTTCAGCCGGTTTCGCTGCCTCCGCCCCTCCGGCAGGCCGGCTGCGGTCCTCGCCGGTGTCTTTGCTCTGGTCTTTCCCCATGTAGATCACGAGCCGGTCCTGGCTGATGAGCACGAGATCGCGGCGGCCATCGGCGTCGGCGTCGAGTCCGGCGACCCGGCGGGGCTCCGTGACCAGTTCCTTGGAGTCACCGCCGTCGTAGGGATACTTTCGATCCTCGAACACCTGCCAGTTGACGCTGCGTTCGAGTTTGACAGAGTCTGCTTCGCCGTCGGAATGCCGCAGGAGTGCCGTCAACTGGTGGCGACGATCGTCGCAAAGCAAAGCATCCTCACCGCCATCACCATCGATGTCGGTGGTCAAGATTCGATGGATGGTCGATTCCCGCACGCCGCTCCGCCGTCCGATCCGGCCATCCACGCTTTCCACGAGTTGGAGTTCCCAGGGAGCACCCCGGGCCAGCCGCACGATTCGCTCCTGGTCGATGAGCACGAGCCCGAGGACCGGATCCTGACACAACGCCGTGCCCACCGGCAGTTTCACCGTCTCCATTGATCGCATCACTCCAGCGTCATCGGCTCCAAGCCGATGGAGAAACCCCCCGCCCCGCTCGAGCGCCCAGGCCTGATTCGAACTGCGGCCCATCTCGTCCATGACCGGCACGTAGGAGCCGATCTTCTGCGACTCACCGAGCATCACCTGATCCGCAGGATGGAGATCGTCCCCCAGCCACTGCAGCACGCCGTCGGTGAGCCTGGCCAGCCGGCGGCCCGCTTCGGTTTCGACGAGGCGATACTCATCCAGGTCAGCCTTGGAAAGCAGCGCAGGACTGGTGATCACGGTCTTGCCCGCGCTGAGCCGAACGAGCTTGGCGTTTTTGGCATAGGCATCCTGCACAAGGAGCGTGTCATCGCCGAGCCAGACAACCTTTTCCAGCTTGTCACCGACGCCTTCAAAGCGGGTCTCGAGCGGCTCGGCGGCGTCAGGCGGCCAGACAAACAGATCCAGATCGGCCCCGACCCGCTGGGCCCACCACACCGTGGAGCCGACTCGGTCGAGTGCCAGAATGCGGCGGTCCTTCCCCTCCCGTGGCCAAGGCTGTGGGTAGCCGAGTCGGCCGTTGTCCCAGTGGCAGCGGTGGAGATCGGCTGCGTCTTTGGACCACACCAGCAGCAGGCCCTTCGCCGCCAGGGGAGCGGCCACCGCCTTGATCCCACTGATGGCCGGAAAGGTTTCCTCTGCCGACCAGCCCGCAGAGGTCAGTCGATGCACCCGCAGCCGAGGCTGGGCCGTGTCGACTGCCACGATCGTCGGCTCATCATCGAGAAGCATCCCACACCAGCCGTGGCCCACGGGCACGGCGACCGGCAGGGCATCTTGCCGACCCACCTCAGAGGGCTCTCCGCGAACGAGGCGGTATTGTCGCAGCACACCCTTGTCGCTCCCGCCCAAGAGCAGCAGGTCGGCGGGCCCGGTCGGGCCGGAGGCCGTCGCAAATCCGTCGATCGGCTGCTCGTGAATTGTCTGGGGCGGCAGGAGGCTGCCGTCGTCTGCACAGGGATGCCACCGCACGACCTGGCGGGCCACGTTCGACCACTCAACCAGATCACGGTCGCCATCGCCATCCAGGTCGGCCAGGGCCCAGTCGAGCCGGCCGCGGACCTCGCGGGGCGCAAGCCAAACCGCCCGGGCGTCAGGTTCCAGCAGGAGTTGCTGGATGCCCTCTTCCTCGTTGATTAAAAGTTCGTGGCGGCCGTTTGGAAGATCCCGCACCAGCAGGCTGCCGCGGCGGCCGGTCGGCGTGCCAGCCAGCAGATTCCAGCCGCCAGACTTCTGCCAGGCGCCGCGGGCATCGATCGACTTACCCTCAGTCTGGGTGTAGATCACAATCCGGTTCGAGGGGCTGGTGAGCACGAGCAGTTCCGGACGACCATCGTGGTCGATATCGTGAACAACCGCGTCGAGCGGCATCTCGTCGATCGCCACCTCGCCCCGCGACCATTCAGGTGCCAGCGGCAGTTCGTTGGGCCGGTCGGGGTCAGTCAGATCCTCCCGCTCCCGCTCCTCCGGGGAAAGCCAGCGGTAGATGTCGAGCCGTGCCTGCCGCGGGTTGACCACAATGACGTCATCACGGCCGTCTCCACCGAGATCGGCAACGGAGAGCCGCTCCGCCCGGCCGTCGAGTTCCACCACCCGCATGCCCTGCCAGCCGTCAAAGCCGGCGGCCACTACCAGCGGTAGGCCGCCGCCCACAGTGGCCATCAGCCAGCTTGTTCGGCCGAGAAAACATCGGAAGGCAATGAAAGCGTTGGATTCCATGCAAGAGAAGATACCCAAGCCAACGGACAGCCGCCACGAGCGACAGCCGCCGGAGGCCGACCCACCCTCAGGAATCACTCCAGTTCCGGAAGAATCGCCTCTTCCGAGGCGGCCTCCCTCAGCTTTTCCAGGGCCTTAGCCTCGATCTGCCGCACCCGTTCCTTGGTCACACCGAGTGCCGAGCCGACCTCCTTGAGCGTCTGCGGTTCATGCTCATGATCGAGCCCATAGCGGCGGATGATGATCGTCTGCTCGCGGGAATCGAGCCGGTCGAGAAATCGGCCGACCTGCTGCAGGCGGTCGCTGGCCGAGAGCCGCTGCTGATTTTCGTCTTCGCGACGATCGACCGCCGCCTGAAGCAGCTCCATGTCGGCCGCCCGAAATCGATCCCGCCGCTTGTGCTCGTCAGGAATCGTGCGGGCGTAGTTTTTCATGATCGCCCACGACGCGTAGGTGCTGAACTTGTTGCCCCGGGCGTAGTCAAACTTCTCCACGGCCCGGATCAGCGACATGTTGCCGTCACTGACCAGGTCGAAAAACCCGTCATTCGGCGAGACCCGCCGCTTGGCGATCGAAACCACCAGCCGGAGATTCGCCCGCACAATCCGGTTTTTAAGCTGGACGATTTCGCCGTAGAGCTTCTCGATCTGATCCATCAGCCGTGTGCTGGGCCGCTCGGGATCGAGTTGCTCCCGGAGCTTTGCAGCCCGGAACTTGAGGTAGTTGAACTTTCGAAACAGCCATACCTCCTGCTCGCGGTTGAGCAGCGGCACCTCATACAAACTGGCCAGGTAGGCGGGCAAGCCACTCGGCCGCCGCACCCGCTTGGCAGGTTCATCGAGCCCGGGAAAGGGCTGGTTGACCACCTTCTCCGCGCTTTTTCGAGCGAAGAGTGCGTTGGGCATGAAGTCGAGGGGGAAATCCTGCACATGCTCTGCTCGCTGGGCGAGTATCACGCGGTAGATGCTCGCCCGCGACCGATGGTACCGCAGGGCGATCGACTCGACCGACTCACCACCGAGATGCAATTCGTAGATCCGGCTGCAGCTTTCCGGCCGCAGGCGGCCATCGGCAGCCGCGAAGACCGCATCCTCGGGATGCTCCTGGTCATGTCGCTTGACGGTGTAGCGAATCGTCTCAACGCTGCGATCGAGCCGCTTGGCAAGCCGTCGGTGGACATCGGCCGGGCAAGCACCCGCGACCGCCAGCCGTCTGGCCCAGGTGATGATCTTGTCGTGTTCCTCTGCGGAAAGCTGACTGAACCGGCTGCCACGCTCGACCCGCAGCGGATTGCTCCGCACAAATCGCTCGACGGCACTCTTGAGAAACCCAACTCGCCGACGGCCGTCGACAACGTACCGCTGGGCGACAAGCCCATGCTCCCGCCAGCGGGAAATCGTCTTGGTCGAGACACTGAACCGCTGGGCCAATTCCTCGATTGAGAGGACTTCTTCGTTCGGAGAAATTTCCCCAGGAGCAGATCCGCTCTGATCGTCGAACGGAGCCTGAGATGTCAGGCCCGAAGACCCGTCCTCACGCCCACCGAGATACAGCCGCGCGAAATTATCAGTCGCCGAATGGGAACGCATGGTCCACCTCCATGCCGGCTGGTCCATGCCGGCGGTATTTCGAGGCTCTGACATTCGGATGCCCCTGACGCATCCGAATGCCCGAAACCTCGGGCCAGTCGCAATTCAAACGTCGCACGCGACCGGGGTCTTCCTGACCCCGGCGTTCCGATGCCGTGGACGTCATAGTTATACGACTGAGCTCCAAGAAAGGTTCACGGCCAGGGTGCGGTTTCTTGAATTTTTCTCGGCCGGGCAGGGATATCCGGGCCAAGAAGGGCCGGATCCGCGTTGCCAACGGCGGCCTCCGGGGCAGTCGACCCGTCAACCCTCTCGATTTGGATCAAGCCCGTTGAATCCCGGCAAACACAGCCCCACCCTCACTTCCTGCGGTGATTGTCATGCTGGACACTTGGTACATCACTGCCGGTGCATGCCCTGAGCGGGCGAAAAACAGGCGTCAGAGGCCGTTTTTTGCCGACATCTTTCCTGACCGGCACCGGCCGCCGAGGGAGTCGACGTTTGCTCCCGCCCCGGATTGGGTTTCTCGAGGAATGCTCACGTGCGACGAGTTGCTGCGGGACTGCGGCGGTTTGGCTCTCCGGAAGGGGTGGGATGTGTAGTTTCGCTCGTCGGAGCGGCGATCGTGAGCGGGCTTCCTCAGGCACTGCCCGCCAACGATGACCTGCCGGCGACCACTGAAAGCCGGGTGGAGATCACTCTGGAGGTCCGAGGCGAACTTTTTGCGGAGGCCAACCCGGACCATTCGCCGCTGACGCAGCCGATCCAACTCGACGCCCGATTCGGCTTCATCGAATCGGCTTCCCCAGTCGCCCAGGACACCGTTCGCCGTCGCTTCCACACCGCCACGGCTGACTACACGTCCGGCGGGCGAACGACGCAATCGCTCCTTTCGGCCGACGCCCGTGAGATTCTCGTGATTCTCCGAGGGACAACTCCCTCTCCCTACCTCGCCGACGGTTTTCTCTCCCGTGAAGAAGCCGACCTGCTCGAGATGCCGTTCGACGCAGCGCTCGTCGATCGGCTACTTCCCTCGGTTCCAGTAACCGCTGGCGTCGGTTGGAACATCGAGGCCGACCTCACCGCCGGCCTGCTCGCGATCGACACGGTCGAGTCGGGCAGCCTGGAGGGAATTCTGCTCGGTGTCGAGAACGGCGTGGCGAGCGTGGGCCTCGCGGGCACGGTCACCGGCGCGGTGGATGGGGCTCCCACGCGGATCATGATGACCGGAGCCTTTCACTGCGCGGCCACCACCGCGAATGACGAAGGAGCCTGGCTGCTCAGCGGCCGAGTCGAGAGCCTCGAGGCGGAGATTGCCGAACGACGGGAAGCGGGCTGGGTGGCACCGGGCTTGGATGTACACGCCCGGCTCAAACTCGTCCGCTCGTCGGTTGACCGTGTGTGCGAAACTGCTGACGGAAACCCTTCCGGGGAGGACACCGACCAGCTCGGCCCAATCATGGCCGATCGTCCCCACGCTCCCGGCCGCCCTGGCACCGTTTGGGAGCGGCATCGCCAGGGGCGTTACGCCCTGGTTCTCGACGAACGTTGGCGGGTCGTGGAGGACGGCTCGGAAGGGCTCGTGATGCGATTTGTGGACCACGGCGCGCTTGTGGCCCAGTGCTCGATCCTGCCGCTGCCGCGGACCGGTCCCGATGCAGCACCATCGATGGAGACCGTCCGCCGCGACGTGGAAAGGTCGCTCGGGGATCAGTTTGGGCTGGTCGTGACCGCCGATGAAACCACCCGCAGCGACGGCACCCGGGTTGTCAGGGTCGTAGCGGAAGGCACTGCTGAGGGTCGCCCATTTCGCTGGATTCACCATGTTCTCACCGATCCGCTTGGCCATCGGGCGGCCGTGACCTGTATGCATGAGGTGGCTGCCGCCGACCGATTTGCCATCGCTGACCGGGAACTGGTGGCCGGCCTGGTGCTCGTCGCCGATCGGCCGGCCAATCCCCCTCGGGAAGCTCGGCTGCCTGCGGCCGCGGCCGCCCCGCCTCATGACGGCGAAAAGGACCGGATTTCCTCACAGGCTCCTTGACGTTGACCAATTGAGCCGCGACACTCTGAAGCCTGTGATCCGGGGACGTCAGGCTGCACAGAGTCTGGCTTGCCCGGGATCCGAACAATCCGAGGAGATCCGCTGAACCGAGGTGCGAAGAACGCGACTTCCCCCGGACGGTGGACACCCGTTCCCGGCCGGAGGCGGAAGCCATCGAGAAGCAGCAACGCATCAATGAGCAGATCCGGATCAGCCCGATCCGCGTGATTGGGGCAGATGGTAGTCAGTTAGGCATCATCCCAACTGACGAGGCGTTGTCAGTCGCCCGTGATTCCGGCCTTGATCTGGTCGAAGTAGCGCCCAACGAGAAACCGCCCGTTTGCCGGATCATGGATTTCGGCAAATTCAAATACCAGCAAAAGAAAAAACACCACAAAACCCACGTTCACCATTCCAAGATCAAGGAAATCAGACTCCGGCCCAAGACAGGCGATCACGACATCGAGTTCAAGGTCCACCAGGCCCGCAACTTCCTCCTCCACAAGGACAAGGTGGTTGTGTCGGTCGTATTTCGTGGCCGCGAAATGGCTCACATCGAAGAGGGTCAGCGGGTGATGAAGGCGATCGTGACCAAACTCGACGACATCGCTAAGGTTGAGGCCAACCCCCAGCAAATGGGCCGTCGACTCACATGCACGCTCGCACCTCGCTAACTTCGCTCATCATGCTGCGTCGTTTCGAAGCCATCCGCACACCGTCCCGCCTCCGTCCGCCAGCCATCCGCCAGGAGTTGTGATCATGCCGAAGCAAAAGACCCACAAGGGCACCAAGAAGCGGTTTCGCCTCACAGCCACCGGCAAGGTGAAGCATCGCCGAGCCGGTACAAGCCACTTGCAGGTACGGGTTTCGAGCAAGCGAAAGCGAAACCTCCGCGGCACCGGCGTTCTTGCCACGGCTGACACTGCTCGCATTGCCGCAGCACTCGGCAAATACAGCTATTAGGTTGAGCGCCTGCCGGGTCTCCGCCCAGACGGCCGCCTGCCGGGCCGAGGGCGACGGGCTCCGCCCGCCGACCGTCAGCCGGGGCCGAGGCAAGGTCGGCGGGAAAACCGGCTGGGGTTGCATTCCATCGGAATTTAGGCAGTATTGACGTCTTCGCCTGACCGAAACTGCGGACAGGGTTTGTCGCACACGATTCCGGATACCTAGTCATGCGCACCAAGAGTGTTGTTCCTCGCCTCCGGGCCAAGAAGCGGCTGTTCAAGCGGGCCAAGGGCTCGGTTGGCGGCCGGCGGAAATTGCTGCGGACAGCGAAGGAGTCGCTCATCCGGGCCGGTGTCTATGCCCACCGCGACCGCCGCCGCAAAAAGCGGGACTTTCGCCGGCTGTGGATCATCCGGATCAATGCAGCCTGTCGTGAACGAGGCCTCCGGTATAGCCAGCTGATTGCCGGCCTGGCCAAGATCGGTTGCGAACTTGATCGACGCACGCTCTCCGAAATGGCCGTGCTCGACCCCACCGGGTTCGACGCAGTGGTGGTGGCTGTGCGCGAGGGCTTGGGCCTGCCGGAGCCGGCTGCGGTCGCGTAGCAACGTGGCAGGCACTCCGCTGGCTGTGTTTCAACTCGAACTCGATCGCCTCCACGGCGATGCCGCAGTGGCACTGGCAGACATCTCCGACGCCGCCGCGATCGAGGCGGCGCGGATTGAATTCGCTGGAGCACGCAGCGGCCGATTGAAGGCTGCCCAAAAACTGCTTGGTGAACTCGATCCGGCCGACAAGCCGGTCGGCGGCCGGCTGTTCAACGAAACAAAAGCGGCTGTCGCTCGGCTGCTCGAGGCAGCCCAGGCGAAGCTCGGATCACACCACGCGGAAATCGAGCCTGTCGATGTGACGCTGCCGGGCGAGTCGGTGGCCCTGGGTCATGTCCACCCGATCACCCGCACAATCCGTGAGGTGCAGGAAATCATGGGAAGGCTCGGATTCGAGAGTGTGGATGGCCCAGAAGTTGAAGACCAATGGCACAACTTTGAGGCCCTGGCGATCGCCGCCGAGCATCCAGCCCGCGATCCACTCGACAACTTCTACCTCTCGGTCGCTCAGGCCGCTGATCCGCTTCTCCTGCGGTCACAGACCAGCACTGTTCAGATCCGGGTGATGGAAAATCGCGAACCACCATTGCGAATCGTGTCGCTTGGCCGCGTCTACCGGCCTGACACGGCCGACGCCACCCACTATCCGATGTTTCATCAGGTGGAGGGCCTGCTCGTGGAGCCGGGCACCACCATGGCCCATCTCAAGAGCGTGCTGCGATTGTTTGCCTCGAGCTTCCTCGGCGGCAACGTGCATGTTCGATTCCGGCCCTCGTTCTTCCCCTTCACCGAGCCGAGCGTGGAGGTGGACATGGAGTGGGGCGGACGGTGGGTCGAGATGGGGGGCGCGGGAATGATTGATCCCGCCGTGCTGGAGGCTGTTGGCTACGACCCCGATGTCGTGACCGGCTTTGCCTTCGGCCTCGGTGTCGAGCGAATCGCAGCCCGTCGCTACGGAGTAGATGATATTCGGGATTTCTACCGCAACGACGTGCGATTCCTGAGGCAGTTCTGAATCGGATCCGACTACCGCGTGCCGCCTGCTCGGGGCCGCAAAAGTCGGTCGGAGGAACCACGCCTGCGGATCGCCGCCGAGGCAATGATCCGCCCAATGGCGCCTCGAGCGTCTGCTGACCCTCTCGCTGATCTCCTTCACATGCCTCGCCAACGCTACAACTATTGCAATTCCAATGTGGCGGTGGCCTCGCTGCCGTCTCCACTCATGCCCCACGTGGCCCGATGATCATCTCAGCTGCCTGGCTTGCCGATTACGTGCAGGTGTCCACAACGACGGCGACGCTCGTGGAGCGGTTGGCGCTGGCTGGTCTCAACCACGAATCGACCACTGTTGTGGGTGACGACGAGGCGATTGAACTGGAGGTGACGAGTAACCGCCCCGACTGTTTGGGGCATATCGGCATTGCTCGAGAAGTGGCCTTGCTGATGGGGCGGCCCCTCTCGATTCCCGATCCTCGGCCGCTTGAAGCAGGGCCAGCAGTGGCCGACCATCTCGAGATCGAGATTGAGTCACCGGAGATTTGCCCCTTCTACTCAGCCCGTGTGATCCGCAGCGTGCGGGTGGGGCCAAGCCCGGGCTGGCTCGTCGAGCGGCTGAGGACGGTGGGCGTGGCGAGCGTCAACAACGTAGTCGATGTCACGAACTACGTGATGCTCGAATCCGGCCAGCCGCTCCATGCCTTCGATCTGGCCAAGCTTCGGGGCGGTCGGATCATCGTGCGTCGGGCTCGTCCCGGCGAGCCGTTCATCGCGATCAACCACAAGACCTACTCGCTCGACGAGCGGATGTGTGTCATCGCCGACGCCGAGCGACCCGTGGCCCTGGCTGGTGTGATGGGCGGAGCCCATAGCGAGATCACCGCTGAGACAGTTGATGTGCTGATCGAGTCGGCCCAGTTCGCCCCGCTGCCGGTGCGGGCTGCGGCCCGCAGCCTCGTGCTCGCCAGCGGTTCCTCCTACCGATTCGAGCGTGGCCCCGATCCCGCGATGGTTGATTGGACGAGCCGCCGGGCCGCAGCGCTGATCCTCGAACTGGCCGGCGGTGTGCTCGAGCAGGGAGTTGTGACGGCAGGAGCCCTGGCATCGAGCCCGGCCTCGATCCCGCTGGCACCCGAGCGGGTGGGCGAGGTGCTCGGGGCCGAGGTGCCTGCGGAACGCCAGCAGGCAATCCTGCGAGCGCTGGGTTTCGTGCCGGAGGCCCAGGCTCGCCACCGCTGGCGGGCCCCCAGTTGGAGGCGTGACTGTTTTCGTGAGATCGACCTTGTCGAAGAGATTGCCCGGATCGAAGGCTACGAACATGTGCCGGAGAATGTGGCGATCACCGCGCGGCCGGTCGAGCTATCGCCCCGCGAACTCATTGTCCGCAGGGTGGGCGAACTGCTCGTTGGTGCTGGGTTCTGTGAGGCCATGACCCGGAGTGTCGTGGACGAGTCGCTGTCGCTGATGGCGAGCCCCTGGGGTAAGGCGACTCCGCTGGTGATCTCCCCTCCGCTGGTTCGCGGCGCCGATCAACTCCGCCGCAGCCTGCTCCCAAGCCTGCTCGAGGCTCGCGGAGGCAACGTGGCCGTGGGCGTGACCGATGCCGACTTGTTCGAGATCGCCCGGGCTTACTTGGCACGGTCGGCTAGCAGCGACGCAGCAGCTGGCCCGGTGGAGGAACCGCTGCTTGTCGGATTCGTGACCGGCGGCGACTTTTTTCGGGCCAAGGGGCTTGCAGGCGCCGTATTCGCGCGACTCGGAGCCACGGCGACCGCGGATAGCCTGATCTATCGACCCTGGGTGAGTGAGCTGTTCGCGGCCGGACGGGCCGCCGAGATCGTCCGCGTGCAGGCAGGCCAGCCCGCCCGCCGTGTGGCCGTGGTCGGAGAGGTTTCGCAGGGGGCTCGCGAGCGGTTTGGCCTGGGCGACACAGCCGTGGCCGCGGCGGAAGTCCGGCTCGATCAGCTTCTCGATCTCGTGCTGCGTGAGCGGCGGCTGGTGCGGCCGGGGGAATTTCCCGCGGTCGATCGTGACATCAACCTCGTGGTAGCCGAAGAGGTGCCCTGGGGCGAACTTGAGCAGGCGATCCGGGCGGCGGCCGGCGAACTCCTCGAAAGCTGCCGGGTGGCGGAGATCTGGCGGGATGCCGAACGGCTTGGCGCTCGCCGCAAGAGCCTGCTCGTTGCCCTGCGGCTACGGAGCCCCAGTGCCACACTCACCGGAGATGACGCGGCGAAACTGATCGCGGCGATCGTTGCGGAGTGTGCCCACCGCTGTGCCGCGACCCTGCGGGGCTGACACCGCCCACCGCGGCTGCAAACCCTCGGCCTTGGCAGAGGCGGGATGGGTCCGACTGGCCTCTCGGCAGCCGTGTGTGATCGAGGCAGTCACCGAACACGAGCGGATCCGAGATCGGGTGAGCGCCGGCCCGGGGGATTTGGCGTCACGCATCGCTCAGCGGTCGTCGTAGACGCTCGTGACCTCTTCCTTGATGATCGGGGTCGGGTGATCCTCGCTGACAAGCTGCACCTGCACCCGTTGGTCGCCGGCGCGGCGGCCTCGGGCGCTGATGCGGTACACGGCCTCCTCGCCTGGGCCAAGCTTGGCCAGCGGCTCGAACTCGATCGCCAGGTTCTCGACTCGATGCCCGCCGGGCCCGGTGGCCTCGATCGGCTCGAGGTCGCCGAGCAGCGTCGCGACCACTCGCACTCCCGTGGCCGCCTTTGTGCCGTCGTTCGAGACCCGGATCACGTATTCGGTCAGTCCATCAACTTCGATCGGATCCTCGCTGTCCATCACCTGGAAGGAAATTGCCGCCAGGCCTTCCACACTGCAGACGTGGGCTACCTGAGCCGAGGGACCGTCGCTGCTACGAGCCGCGGCGGTGATCCGCTGCTGGCCCGGCTGCACCGGCATGACCACCGCCTCGACCGCGCCGGTCTCGCCCGGTGGCAGTTCCTCGAGGTTCCAGAGCACACGATGGGTACGCTCGTCGTGCCAGCCAGCGTTATTGGCCCGCACAAATTTCATTCCAGGCGGCAGCTGGGCGGCGAGTTCAACCGCGCGGGCGCTGGCCGTGCCGGCGTTGACCATCGCAATCCGGCACGTAGCCGGCCGTTGAAGGAACCGTCGGGCCGGCATGTCGATGGCCAGTTCGAGCGTCGGAGCAGTTACCTCGAGCGGCACCTGGAGAATCTCCTCGATGCCACCATCGGCCCGGGCGACGAGTCGGGCGGGCTGGAGGCCGGGGCCGCGGGTGCCGAGCAGGAGGTCGATTGTTTTTGAATCACCCGGCCGCAATTGACCAACGTCGAATTCAAGTTCACTTCCCGCTCGATGAGAGACCGATTCCGGCAGGAAGGCCTCGAGCACAACACCGGTCGCCGTGCCCGACCCCGGATTGCTCACGGTGACTGTGACCTGCATGTCACGGCCGATTCGCACCGCCTCAGGCTCGGGACAGTCGATCTCGAGTGCCGGCTTCGTGGACCGAGCACGAAGCGTGGCATCGGCGCGAAAGCTCACGCTGGCGACGCTGCCGATCTCCCCCTCCTCCTCCGGCATGAGTTCCATCAGCACCCGTACCTCACTCCCCGGGGGCAGCACGCCAAGGGTCCAGACCAGATCACCGGCTGGCTCGGGGCCGGTGGCAACCGGGGTGGCCGGGGGGGTGGTGGCGATCAGCGACGTGCCGCGGGGCACTGCATCGCGAAGCATGACATCGTGTGCGGTGGCGCTGCCGACGTTTCGTACGAGAATCTCGTAGCGGGCTGCCTTGCCTACCTGGATCTCCTTGGGGCCGCGCTTCTCGACGGCCACCTGAGGCGTCTGAATGCCCTCGAGTTGAAGCGGGCCCGGCACTCCCTGCCCTGTCACTGCCTGCCCTGTCACTCCTGAGCTCGTGGCCAGCTGGTGGTCGTCATCCGCGGGACTGGCAAGCGACCCACTCAAACCAGCGGGCCCAGTGGGTCCAAGCGGCGGGGCTGCCGCAAAGGACATCGCTGCTGGTGGGGGCGTTGCAGGGGCCGATTCCACGGTCGCCGCTGACGCGAGCGTGGTAGCAGCGGCAGGGACGACGATGTCGCGGGGCGTGTGAGCGACAGCCGGTGCGGCAGTGGGCACCGGCGCGGGGGCGGGCTCACCGAACGGGTTGACCGGAGGCACCGCAGGGCCCGGCTCGGTTGGGGAAAAAGCGGCAGGATCCGACAGCGGCGGCTCGGGCTCGCCCGCCGGACTCGGCCCGGGAGCGACCGAATGGGTGGTGGCCGAGGGAACAGCCGGAATCGACTGGGCTACCGGCTCCGGGGCGACGAATGGCTCGGAATCACTTCGTGGCGAGTGCTCGGGCTCAGGAGGTGCCGCAGCGGGGATCGGCGCCTGCTCGGCTGCATCCGTCGGGGGCACAGCGGTGGCAGGATCCGCATCGGCCGCAAGCGGATCGGGCCCGGCCCCGGTCTCAGGCGCGGTCTCAGGCGCGGGCTCCTGCAGATTGATGTCCTGGTCTGCTACGGCCAGCGGCGCACCATCAGCGGGCGTATGGCGGAGGGGTGGCACATCGGGCGACGAAAAACGTGACAGCCGCGAGGGTGGCACTGCTGCGACTGACAGGTCATCGTGCGACACCATCCGGGTCACAGTGCGATCAATCGGTTCACCAACCACCGGATTGAATTCTGCGACGTGAACTTCGGCCGGCAGCGGGAGAAGGTCTGCTGCTGGAGCGGGAAGCGGTCGGATTGAGGCCTCTGCCGGTGTTGCCGGCAGGTCTGATTGCGAGTGCTCCGCGCCGGCGACGGCCACGGGCCGCGGACGCTCTCCAGCCGGGTGCCGGCTGCGACCGATGCCGAGCCCGAACACAAGCCCAAACCCGGCCAAGCCGCTGGCGATACCTCCGATCACAACAGCCCAGTTCGATTGCCGAGGCGGCACGACAAGTTCCTGTCGAGAGGCACGAACAGACTCGACTGGATCCAGCTGTTCGGGGGTAGCAGACATGGTGACACCTGAGGTGGCCTCGACGGCGGGCATCCCGCTGCCGACTCGGCATGGCAGTGAACTAGCAAACGCCACGGGTCGGCAGAAGACCAGTTGGGCGCGGCCTGCGAGGCGAGGCAGGCTGCGGTAGCTGGGGATGACGTCGAAGCCGGCACCCGCTTGGTGTTCAGGAGCGGAGTGCCTGGTCACCGAGCAGGTCATGAAGCCGGAAATGAAACGTGCCAAGTTTGCCACCGTAGTGTCCGGCGGCGATCTCGGGGATACCCGATCCAGCCGCGGCCCGAATGCCGGCCGTAATGGCCTGGGCCACGGCCGCCTCGGTTTCGCCGTCGATCACCACCTCAATGCAGGTTGATGCATCAGGATGAAGTTCGGTCGCCACCCGGCCTACGAGGGACGGGCAAAAGGCCTCGTTCGTGCTGGCGCGCAGAGCTGCGTACTTCGATCCCACCTTGCTGCCAGAGCGGACCGCGCCTCCGGGAAATGGTGTGATCACACCGGCGAGCTTGGCGATCGCCGCCACACCCCGGCGGGCGGCGGCCAGCGTCACGTCAAGGTTTTCTCCCTGGATGAGGAAGTTACCACCACCAACGCCGGTTTCGACTCCTGCCGTCTCCTCGATGAGAAACTCACCGTCCATCACCGGCACCCGCCAATAGTGTCGCCCGCCAAGAACCCGTGACTTTTCGTAGCGGTCACCGAAATACCGCACGTGCCCACCAAGAGGCACCCGCTCGCTGGCCGAGGGCAGACCGTCGAACACGGCCGTGGTGGGGCAGGTGAGGAGACACTGGGCAACCCGCCGAGCGACGGCCTTCGCCAGCCCTGCAGTTGAAAATGCAAACAGCATCACCGCTGCTCCAGGACGGTGGTCGGGAGTTTCGGCGCTGGTGAGCGTCTGCTCGAGGCCCACCTCGGCATCGCAGCCAATCACGCTTGTGCCGTAGCCACAGACTGACTGCGTCGCCGCGGCGAGCCAGTGAGCATCGTGGGCCGTCACCACAAGCCGGGCAAACTGCAGCCGAAAGGCTTCGGCGAAAGTGTCGGCAATTCGTGTGGAACCGATGAACATGCGGGCCAATCCTCCCGAGCTCGAGGTGGGGTCTTCGAAAACCGGTATCCGCCTCACCGGGCGATCGCGTATCCTAACGATGTGGTTGAGCAGGCCATCCCCGGCAACGGCCAGGCCTACCGAATCCAAATCCAAACCTCTCGCGGAGAAGGATCCGATGATCTGCGTATTCCTGCCCCTTATGATGGCCCGCCTGCCCTGCATCCTGGCCCGCCGGCTTGTCGGGAGGGTGAGCCTGTCGGCGATCCTGTTGGCCAGCTTTGGCCCCATCCATCCCCTGGCGGCCGCTCCACCCGCGGCCCTGGCCGGCAGCAGTGTGGCAACCGTTCCGGCCGATGCCGCTTTTTTCTCCTCGTCGCTTCGCATCCGAGAGCAATACGATCGAATCATGGACAGCAACGCGGTTGCCGCCATCCGTGAACTGCCCGCGGTCGCCCGCGCGCTCGACTCGTGGGATGAGCAGCAAGAGATGCCGGGCAGCCCCATCTCAATGTTTCTGACATTCCTGGAACTACCCGAAAACGAACAGGCTGCCGAACTGCTCGCCGACATGGTGGCGAACGACACATTCGTCTACGGCACCGACTCGTGGGTGAGCGTTGCCCGACTCGTTCGGATGGTACAGCGAGCCCAGCAGGCTGCCTCGCTCCTGGAGGAGGCAGCCGAGGGCGGTTTTCTCCACATCGAGAGCTACAAAATTGAGGCTGACGACGCGGGGGCGGCGGTATCTCGCCCGATGATCGTGCCGGTCCGAAGGCAGGTCGAGTTGGGCCTCGAGATGCCGGTTCAGTTGGGACAGGCCGGTGCGGTCCTCGAAGCCCTGGCTGAGAATCCCGAACTGATTGTGGTGCCCGACATCGTCTGGGGCTTCAAGACCTCAAAACGGGACATCGCCACCTTCCAGATCAAACGGCTTGAAGTGTTGGCCAAGATGCTGGTCGAGACCAACCCGGCGTTGACCGGCTCGCTCGCCCGCCGCACGATTCCGGGTGGCGAACTCGTGACGCTCACGCTCGATGGCGAATTGCTTCCCTGGGATGAGCTGACGGCTGATTTCGCGACCCAAGCCGCCAACGACGAGAAGCTCAGGGCAGATCTCGACAAGGTTCTTGCTCGCGTCCGTAAGCTTAAGCTCGTGATCACGCTCGGCCTGGTAGGGGATCGCGTGATCCTCTCGCTCGGTGACTCATCCGACCACGTTGAGAATCTTGTCGTTGCCGGCAAGGGAACGGCGCTGATCGACACACCCGCCTTCGCTCCGCTTTTGGAACATGCCGCCAGGCCGCTCACCGGCATCTCTTCCATGAGCAAGCCACTCGTCGAGGCGTTGGCGGCTTCAGCCAGTGATCTCGATCCGCTGCTGGCCAACCTGGAGCAGGCGGCCGAGTTCAGCGGCTTCACCGTTCAGGCGGCCGCCGACGCCCGGGCCTGGCTCGAACGGGCCAAGCTGGCCTATGGCGAGCGACTCCCAGAACCCGGTGCCTGGACCGCCTGGTCGTTTCTCGGGCAAGACGGCTACGAAGGCTACGTCTGGGACTGGTCGAAGAATCAACCGGTGGATGGCACGAAGCGGCTCAACCTCATTGACCATGTGGGGGGAAATCCGCTGGCAGTGCTCGTGGGCCGACTCAAGGCTGATCCCACTGCGGCCGACACCCTGGGCAGCCTTGTGCGGGAGGGCTGGACGCTGCTGTCCACTCACGGTCGTCAGCAGTTGGACGAGGACGACCGGCAGGTTTTCGATCGATTCGCGGCCGCACTCGCCCCTCTGGGTGGCAGTCTTTTGGAGACGGTGGGCACCAAACTTGCGGCATCGCTCGCCGACGGCCAGATCGGCCTGGTCCTCGATGGGCAGTCCACCACCCGCAAACTCCACACCGACCTACCCAAGGCTGCCGAGCCGCTGCCGATTATCGAACCGGCAATCCTGCTGCCAATCGCCGATCGCAAGCTCTTCATCGCCGGTCTCAACGACGTGTTCGAGATCCTCGACGAGTACGTGGTGCAACTGCGGAAGATCGACCCTGATTTGATCCCGGCCAACTATCAGATTCCTGAGCCGGTCAAGCAGAAGCTCGATCAGGGCACGGTCTGGTCGTTCCCCCTCTCCGGTAGTGGACTCGACGGGCAAATTCAGCCAGCCATCGTGGTGGGTGATGAGATGGCAGCTTTCACCCTCGTGCCGGGTCAGGCGGCCAGGCTGCTGGCCAAAAAGCCGCTTGTCACAGCGGCAAGCCTGGCAGAGTTTGATGCACCGGCGGCTGGCGTGGCCGCGATCGAATGGTCGCGGCTGGTCGATGCGATCGAGCCCTGGGTGATTTATTTCACCCGCTATGGATCGGTGCAGCAGCGGGAAGGAGAGGTGGATCCGTCGCTCGAACTCACCATCGGTACCGAGACACCTGAAGTCTCGGAGGCGCTCGAGCATGTCGACGTCGTGCTGCAAGTGGCCCGCTGCCTGCGAGCGACCGCCGCCACAACCTCCGCACAGGACGGAGCCCTTGTGACCCACTGGCGAAACGAGATCCGCGACCTACCGGCGAAGTAGCCGACCCATTCGAAAAGACTTCGCATCCCGCGTCGAAAGCGGGCAGATCACAACCCAAATGCCGGCGCGGGTCGGCAGTTTTATCGCTTGCCGACGCGGGTCGGTGGCTTTATCGCTTGCCGACGCGGGTCGGTGGCTTTATCGTTTGCCGACGCGGGTCGGCGGCTCTATCGTGGCGAGATCTGGTCGTTGCGGCGAACCAGACCGCGGACAAGAATATCGCAGTCGGGGTGGAGCACCTCCTCCACGTCGACTGGTGGTGTGTCCGGCAGGACCGGCAACGGATCCCCGGCGCCCCCCAGGATCTTTGGGGCGGTAAATGCATAGACCTCGTCGACGAGGCCACCCGCAAAAAACGTGCCCAGGATAGCCGCGCCTCCCTCGACCAAAAGGTTGGTGTATTTTCGGCGGCCGAGTTCGGAAAGAAGTGTCGCCACCCGCTCCTCAGGATCGGCCTCCATGCCCTGCCAGACCTCGCAGCCAGCCTCCTGAAGGGCGGCAATCCGTTCAGCCGTCGCACCCGGGCCCACGGCCACCAAAAGCGGCCATTCCCGGGCGGTGACCGCGAGCCGGCTATCAGGCGGCAGCCGGGCCGTGCCATCGAGCACGATTCGCAGCGCCCGCCGCGGGCCCTCGGGTCGAGCCGTGAGCAGCGGATCATCGGAGAGCGCCGTCCCGATCCCGACCAGAATCGCGTCGATCCGTCCTCGGAGCCTGTGCACAATCTTGAGTGATTCTTCCGAGGATATCCAGCGGTCGCCCCCGGGCGGTGCTGCCAGCCGTCCATCGAGGCTCATCGCCCACTTGGCGATCACCCAGGGTCGGCCCCCGGTCACAAGCATCCGGAAGGGAGCGGTCAGTCGCACCGCCTCAGCCTCCAGAAGGCCGATCTCGACCGTAATTCCCGCGGTCCGCAACGCGGCAATCCCGCCACCATCCACTTCGGGATAGGGATCGCCGGCTGCCACCACCACCCGGGCCACTCCGGCTTTGATGATCTGCTCGGTGCAGGGAGGCGTTTTGCCGCGATGGCAGCAGGGCTCGAGCGTGAGATAGAGGGTGCTACCCCGGGCCGCCTCGCCCGCACGGTCGAGCGCGAGGGCCTCGGCATGCGGGCCGCCGAATTCCTCGTGCCAGGCCTCGGCGATGATCGTACCCCCGTCGGCCGGCGAGGCCACAACAGCCCCCACCATCGGGTTTGGCTCCACGAATCCCTCACCACGACGGGCAAGTTCGAGAGCCCGCCGCATTCCATGGCTATCAAACGACGAAAACAGCATCGGCAACGGTCCTGTTCAACCGGGCGTCCAGATCTTCTTCTCACCACCAGCGGCAGGCTCACTGCCGCCGGGCGTCCAGAGTTTGCCGGCCGCCTGCGGGGCTGCCCCGGGCGAGGCCGGAAGCGGCCGGGAGTTCGAGGCCGGGCCTCCGCCGGCACGCGCAGCCATGCCCTCAAGGTCCACACCGGCCTCCATCAAGACCTCCGCCAGAGCTTGAATCACCTGCTGGTCACGTCCATGGTCTCGACGCAGGTGCTCCAGGAGGCGGGTAGCCTCCAGTTCATCACCCCGCTGCATCCGCACGCGGAGTTCCGCCACGTCGAGCATTCCGTCGTTGGCCCTGATCTCGGCGGCAATCCCCCGAAGTTTACCAATCAGTTCCAGCCGCTGAAGCGTCGACTCCGCAGACTGCAACAAAGCGCCATACCCTTCCCAGCGATCCTCGGCCGCTGCATCAGGACGCGTGGCCAACGACTCGGCAGCCTGCTCGGCAGCCCGCTCGAAGCCGGCGTCGATCGCCGTGAGAAACAGGGCTCGGAGCTGCTCAAGCGGAAGGATGGCCATGTCGAGCCGGTGCCAGCGCATCGGCGGCACCGTTGCCAGTGGCTCCTGATTCTCAATGGCCAACGCTTCTGGCAAGCCGAGTGCCTGCCGCAGCCCGGTCCAGGCAACCCGCACCTCACGGCGGCGAGCCGTCGCCTCACCCTCGATCACAAGCGCCTCGACTCGCCGTCGTCCTTCGGCATCGGCAAGTGCTTGCCGCGGCGACTTTCCCAGCAGTTCAGGCAGCGGCATATCGGGCCAGGCCGAGATGAGCCGTTCGGCAACGGCCAGCCGCTGCTGGTCTACGAGGGTATCGAAGAGCGATGGCTCTCCGGCTACCGCCGGCGGAGGCTGGGTAGCGGGCAAGGGCGTCTTGAATTGGGTTCCCAGCAGCCAGTTCGTCGGCGACACACCCGGCATCCCGGCGGCGTCCATGCCGTCGCCGAACCTACAGCCGAGCAGTTCCTCGGCCACTGGCACGGCAGCCACGACATCCGGCTCGAATCCCTGAAGCACCGCCTCCGGTTCCCGATCGGTTTGGCGACCGAACAGTAGCAACGAGGCAAGCATTCGGGGCAGGCCCGCCTTGTCGGCCGCGGCCGCGTAGATCCGCCAGGCGGATCGGGGTGGAGCGGCGTTGCGAGATACCCAGGCCGAACGGTCGAATCCTGCCGACTCACAGCGAGTGTCATGTCGGAGCTTGTCTTCCAGCAGTTCGATCGCGGTCGTGCCCTCCTCACCTGACGGGAGTGGAAGCGAGGCAATCCGGCTCGAAAACCGCACAACTGGCGACCGCTCCGGGTTGGCCTCGGTTTCCAGTGCAATCGCCCGGCCAGTGGCTTCAACCGCCTCATCGGGGGAGGTCGAGGCGAGTTTTGCCACCGCCAGCCAGGCCTCGGCCGCCTCCATCGGCCGGGCCAGCATTTCGCAGAGGACGGCGATGTTGGTGTACGCTTCGGCACTTTCGCCGGCCACTCGCCCGAGGCTGCGGAACGTGGCGAGTGCCTGCGAGAGCCGCCAGGCCTTGGCATGACCAAGGCCTGTCTCAAATTCAAGCCGCCACGCCGGTTCGGTGGTGAGTTCCATCCACGTTATCCGCGTTCGGAGGGCGGGGGGCACACCCGACGAACCGATAAACGAGGCCAGGATCCGTCGCTCCTCGTCGCTGCCGAGACTGCGGTCTTCGATCCAATCCAGCAAGCCTTGGGCAAACCCGATGTGCCCCATCTGAGCAGCTGCCTGAATGAGCGTGGCCGCGATCCGCACCAGTTCCGGTGAGGCATTCTGGCCGCCGGTCGTCTCCTGACCCACCCCCGCAGCGGCCAGCCGAGCCTTGTCGAATAATGAGGCGGCCTCCTGAATCCGGCCGGCCACGGCGGCAGTAATCGCGGCTTGGCCCAGGGCCAGAGGGTTTTCGGGAAAGGCGGACAGGAAGGCCTGGCTGCTCGCGGCAGCCTCGGAGAACCGCTTGGTGGAGAGTTCCAGCTTCGTGCGGGTAGCCATCAGGCAGGCCCGCCCGGGGTGCTTCTCCTGGAGGCGGCTCACCTGGTCGAGGGCGGCCGTAATCTGATCCCCATCGATCAGACGGTCGAGTTGGTCCAACTCACCGACAAGGTCGCTGCAACAAAACTTGATCTTCTTCCCGGTGCCACCCGGACAGGGGGCGTAGGTGTCGATGGCCATGCGGAATCGTTCTCTCCGACGGGACGGGATCCAGGGCCATTGAATGTACCAAACCCCTTCCACCGGGGCTCGCCCTTGCGACGGTTGCCCCGCCGCCCGCCCCGGCGGCATACTCAAGGCTCCGTTCGCGGCGGTGGGCGGCTCCCGCGAGGAGATTCCGACGCGGCGGCTGGTTCGGTTCCGCGGATGTCCGCTGGTCCGTCCGTGCAGCAACCCCGCATCATCATCGTCGACCCGGCCGGCCCCGAGGGGCTTCCTTATGGTCGGTTGCTGGCTCGTCTTCAGCCGCTCGAGGTTCGGGTCGAGCGATCGCTGGAAGAAGCGCTCAGCACGATCACCCGCGATGCCTGGGACCTGGGCGTGATCGCCGCCCGGTCCGGTCCCCGCGCCGACACGCTCCATGCCGCTGTCCGCGAGGCTGACCCGCAGCTGCCGGTCGTTGTTCTCGATCCTAAGCCCGCGGTCGTCACGGCCCGCAATTGTCTCCAGGCCGGTGCCTGCGACTACCTTGACCTCGCCAGCGCCGAGACCGACCTGGAAAACTCGCTCGCCCGGCTGCTCAGCGGCTCGCGGCGGCTGGCGGCTGAAGAAGTGCTTCGCCGCGCCATCGAACGCCCGTATTCGTTTGGGGATTTTCTGGGCGAGAGCCCGGCAATGCGGGAGGTCTATTCGCTCATCGAACGCGTGGCTGCCAGTTCCGTCGACGTGCTGGTCACCGGCGAGACGGGCACCGGCAAGGAGCTCGTTGCCCGGGCGATCCACAACCGCAGCCGGCGGAGTGCGGGGCCATTCGTGCCGGTGGATTGTGGTGCGATTCCCGACTCGTTGATGGAAAGTGAATTTTTCGGTCACGAACGGGGCGCCTTCACCGGTGCTGACGCCCGGCGCATGGGCCTGGTCGAGTTTGCTGACAGCGGCACGCTCTTCCTCGACGAGGTGGGCGAACTGCCGCTGCCACTTCAGGCCAAGCTCCTCCGTGTGCTGCAGGAGCGGCGGGTCCGCCGCGTGGGTGCTCGGCAGGAAAGCCCGGTCGACGTTCGCGTGGTGGCGGCCACCGCGCGGCCGATCGAAATCATGATGGCCCAGGGCTCGTTTCGCCGGGACCTTTACTACCGCATCGCCGTGGTTCGGATCGATTTGCCGCCGCTGCGGAGCCGGGGTGATGACATCGGCCTGTTGGCAGAGTGCTTTGCAAACCGGGCAGCGCAGGAGATGGGCCGGCCGCTTGGTGGTCTCTCGACCGACGTCTACCAGGTACTCAAAGGCTACCCCTGGCCGGGCAATGTCCGCGAGTTGCAAAACGTGGTCCGCCGGGCGATCGCGATGACCAGTTCACCGACGGCCGGCATCGACGATCTGCCCGACGAGGTCGTGTCCGCGTCCGGGCGGACGGGCGGGCACGAGCCCAACCTCGTCGGCTTCTTCGCCCGCCGGGCCGAGCATGTGGCCCGATTTGAGCTGCAGTATCTCAAAGACCTGCTCGCGCGGCACTCGGGTGATGTCTCGGCGGCCGCCCGTGAGGCAAGGCTGCCACGCGGCACGCTCTACCGGCTTCTCAAGGGGCACACACTCGATCCGGCGGCGTTTCGCCGGGAGTGATTTTGGGGGTGATTGTTCGCCCTGCCTGGCGATAAAAAGCGGGAAGCGAGCGGGTTTCATATTCTGCCCGTCCGGGATCTCCCCGCAAGTGAAGCCTATACTCCGGCACAACCGCTTGGTCGCCAGCCTTCTGTCAGGATCCTGTTCATGCACATCATCCATGTGTTCGTTCACGTCAAACCTGGCCACGAGACCGACTTCGAGCGGGAAACTCTGGCAAACGCCCGGGCCAGCCTCAATGAGCCGGGCGTGGCCCGGTTTGATGTGGTTCGCCAGCAGGATGATCCCGCTCGGTTCGTGCTCGTCGAGGTCTACCGCTCACCCGAGGCGGTGGCCGCTCACAAGGAGACGGCCCACTACGCCCGCTGGCGAGATGCCGTTGCCGAGTGGATGGCCGAGCCTCGTGTGAGTGTGAAGTATGCCAACCTCCATCCGGATGACGCAGGGTGGTGATGGGCCTTGGATTCGAGTTCGCGACGGCCAGCCGGATCGTATTCGGAACCGGAAGCCGGCGGATGATCGGTGAACTGGTTGCCGGCTACGGCCGGCAGGTGCTCTGGGTAACCGGAGCGAGCGACCGGCACACCGTCTGGCTGAGCCCGCAACTCGAAGCCGCCGGACTCGTCGTGACGCGGCTCACCGTAGCCAGTGAGCCAACTATTGATGCCGTGGAGCAGGCCGCGGCCGTAGCTCGGTCCACCGGCTGCGAGGTGGTGCTCGGCATTGGCGGCGGCAGTGTAATCGATGCCACCAAGGCGATCGCCGCGCTCGCCGTGCAGCCACACGACGCCTTCTCATATCTCGAAGTGATCGGCCGAGGCCGATCGCTCGATCGACCGGCGCTGCCCTGCATCGCAGTGCCCACCACCGCCGGCACCGGCGCTGAGGTGACGAAAAACGCCGTGCTGGGAAGTCCTGAACACCGGGTCAAGGTAAGCCTCAGGCATCCCTCGCTGCTTCCCCGGGTAGCGGTGGTTGATCCGGAACTCACCGTGTCGCTCGGCCCGCAAGTGACCGCCGCCACGGGCCTCGACGCGCTCACTCAACTCATCGAACCCTTTGTCTCGCCGCGGGCCAACCCGCTGACCGACGGCTTCTGCCGCGAAGGCCTCCGGCACATCCGAGCGGCGTTGCCCTCGGTGCTCCACGATCCACATGACCTCGTCGCCCGAGAGGGGATGAGTCTGGCCAGCCTGCTCGGCGGCCTGGCGCTAGCCAACTCGGGCCTGGGCGCGGTGCACGGCTTCGCCGGCCCCCTGGGAGGCATGTTTCCTGCACCGCACGGCAGCCTCTGCGGGATCCTGCTGCCCTCGGTGATGGAGGCCAACATCCGTAGCCTGATCCACGGCTCCGGCCCCGCGGTAGCGCTCGACCGCTACACGGAACTGGCCCGGCTGCTGACCGGTCAGCCCGATGCCGAGCCGGCCGCCGGCGCGGTCTGGGTGCGATCGCTCGTCGAGGCGGCGGGCATTCCCCGGCTCGCGACCTGGGGCATCACGGCCGATGACATCCCCGCCATCGTCAAAATGGCGCGCCAGGCCAGCAGCATGAAGGCCAATCCGGTGCCGCTCAGCGACAGCGAACTCGGAGGGATCCTGGCCTCCGTGCTCTGATTAGATCAAGGCAGACTCTCTGCCGCGCGGATCGAGGGCACCGATCGTCATCCGATCCCCCCTCGGGGTCACCGTCGCCGCCGAGCCGCCACCAAACCGGCCAGGCCGCCGGTTAGCAGCAGCCAGCTCGCCGGCTCGGGCACCGCCGCCACGCTGCCAAAGCCGCTGGTCGCGGGAGCTGCCGGAAAGTAGTTGCCCTGGCCGTAGGCCGCCGCGGTATTGACGCTCACCAGATCGAACACGTTGGTCACACCGTCGTAATTAAAGTCACCCTGGTTCCAAACAGCGGCCGTGCCCGTGCCGTACTTGCCTCCGCTGTTGATGCTCACCAGGTCAAAAACGTTCACGGAACCGCTGAGGTCCACGTCGCCGGCCGCCGCGTAGGAGACCCGCGCCGCCCCGTCGCCGGCCACGACATAGCCCACCACCCGCGTGCCGCCGCTGGTTGCCGCCGTACTCGAAATGATCCCCGTCGTGCCGTTCCAGGCGCCGCCATTGCGGCCGGCAATCATATCGGCTCGGAGATCGGCCGCAGAAATCCCCCCGGCTGCGATCGAAACCTGGCCTGCTCCGACGTCGAGCCGACCGCCGCCGCTGGCCTGATCGATCGACAGCCCGCCGATCGCCACGGTCACCCGGGCATCCTGCACGAGCGACATCTGGCCGGCCGAGGTGATCGTCACCACCGGCGAACCCGAGAGCGTGCCGGCGTTGATCGCTAGCGACGCGATGCCGGTCGAGTTGTTCACCGCCAGGGCCGAGCCCGAGAGCGTGCCGCCGTCGACGATCACGCTGGGCGACTTCATCGTCGTGTCCGAGGCCACCGCGAGCGTGGCGCCGGTGTCGACCGTCACGCTGGTCGCGGCCAGAGCATTGGCGTTGGCCACCTCGAGCGTGCCAACCGACACCGTCGTCGGGCCGGCATAGGTGTTTGCCGCGTCGAAGACCACCGTGCCTGCCCCGATCTTGGTCACCGAGTCAGCCGTGGCAATCGTCGGATAGCCAGCCTGGGCCTGGGTCTCCGTCCCGCTCGGCACGTCGATGTTGATGTCGTTTGTCGGTCCACCCGGCGAATAGACCAGCTGCAGGTCGTTGCCCGACTGGGCGACGGCAAACGAACCGGTGCCAACGGCATTGGAGAATCCAGAGGTGCCGTTGGCTGCCACCGTCCGCACCACAAACCTATCGGCCGCGAAGCCGGTGATCCCGCCGCTCGTCGAGGCGATTGTCCAGGTGTACGACTGGTTCGCATCGAAGTTGGCCGCGTCGCCCTCCGTCACCGGGCTCGCCGAGGAGAGACTCCAGAGGTTGACGGCGAAGGGCTCGGCCGAGGTGCTCGAGATAGCGAGGGCCCCGCCCACCGTCAGCAGGTCCCAGCCGGTGCCGGCCCCGCCCGCCGCATCGGCGATCTGCCAGTTGAGGCTGCCGCCGGAGGCCCAGGTGACGCCCTGGGTCGTCGTCAGCGTGCCCACGCCCACGCCCGGCGAGACCGTGCCGCCGACGTTCACGGCCAGCGAGCCGACCGTGCCGCTGCCAGAGAGCGTGCCGGCCGTCGTGGCCGTGGCGGCGCTCGCCGAGATGGTGCCCGTCACCGAGAGCGTGCCGGCCGTGATGCTCGTGGCCCCGGTGTAAGTGCTCGCGTCCGCGAGCGTCAGCGTGCCGGTGCCGAGTTTGGTCAACCCGCCGCCACCGCCATCGGAAAGGGCTTGGGCCACCGTCAGATCCTGGCCGTTGCTGTCGATGATGATCCCGCCGGCCTGCACGTTCGCCACGTCCAGGTTCGTGATGAACGCGGCTTGGCTCTCCCGGGCTTTGAGGATGCCACCATTGAAGTTGACGGTCGCACTGCCGGTGCCTCCCTCGATTTTCTTCGTCGTGACGGTGCCCCCGTCGAGATTCAAGATGCCTGTGCCATTGTCGCGGCCCACGAGCACCTCGTTCCCGACATTCAGTTCTGCCAAGCCGCTGAGTGTGTAGGTACCCACGGAGGACGCACTGCTCTCGTTGCCAATGTGGACTTCATTCTGCACGTTCACGGTACCACCGCTCTGCGTGAGAACTCCCGTCGCCTGGTTGTGGCCGATCTGCAGTTTGTCGTTCGTGCTCATGGTGCCGCCGGTCATCGTCAGCGTGCCGGAAGAGCCCAGGTCCTTGCCGATGAAGATGGTGTTCGTCGCCGCCAACGAGCCGCCGCTCAGGTTATAGGTGCCGGTGCCGATCTGGTTCTCGTCGCGCGTTCCCACGCCAAACTCCTTGATCACGCTGATCACACCGGCCGTTTGATTCAGCGTTCCGGTGCCGTCGCGGCGTCCGATGTACATGTTGCCATTGCCGGTGGTGGTAATCGTGCCGCCGTCCACGTTCAAAGTGCCCGTACCGCCCTCACGACCCACCACGACCTCATTCGCCACGTTGAGCTCTCCCGCCCCGCTCAGCGTGTATGTGCCCGACGCACCGGCGTTTTCATTGCCGATGTAGAGTTCGTTGTTCACACTGATCGCCCCGCCGCTCTGCGCCACGACGCCCACGCCGTTGTTGTGGCCCACGAGGAACTGCCCATTCCCAGTTTTGTTGATGGCGCCGCCCGTCATGTTGAGTGTCCCATTCCCGCTGCTTCCGTTGCCGAGCCTCAGGACATCCGACACGCTCAGCGAGCCTCCGGAAATAGTGAGCGTCGCGACGCCACCATCATGACCGATGTTATTTTCCGTCCCGGCGAACACCGAGCCGCTGTTCGAAACGATCACTGCGCCCGATTCCAAATTCATGACGCCGACCGAACCGACGTCATTGCCGATCCGAAGCGCCCCGGTGATATTCAAGGCGCCGGTTGTGTTGATGTTCATGGTCCCGACGCGATTGACGCCCCACGCGGCCAGTTGGAAATTTCCCGTCGCGTTCACGGTTCCCAAGCCTTGCCCGTATCCGGTGATTCCACCGCCGCCGACCGAGGTGTCTGCAAGGTTGTACATGCTCAGCGTGCTGTCCTGCCCCACAAACATCCAACTCCCTCCGCCCGTTCCCGCTGTGCCCGCGATGTGATCAATTCGGCCACCCCCGGTCGCGACGATGTCATTGGGGGTCGCTGAAAGATCTGCAGTGATCGTCGCGATGTTTCCCGACGTAGTGTTGACGACGGCGTTCTGCTCCCTAGGGACATTGCCGAGGCTCCAGTTGCCCGCGGTATTCCAGTCGGTGCTGGCGGTCCCGGTCCAGAGATTGTCCTGGGCGTTGGCGGCGGAGAGACCGCACGACACCGCAATCAACGCCGACAGCATGAGCAGCCGTGACGGACCTCGTTGAACAGCAATCCTCATGATCGATCCCTCCAAAATGAAAAGTGACTTCATAAAACCGGCTGCTCACGTACCATCAAACGCATGCCCAGACGCTTTCGACCGGACGATCCTCCGCTCTCAGTCTTCCAGCACAAGGTTGACTGTATTGCGTCCGCCGGTCACCGTCGTCTGAAAACCTGATGTATTCGCCGCCTTGTATTTCTCAGGCAGATGCTCGGTGATGGTGGGTGCCGGCGGGTACTTGCCGGCGTTCTCCCGTTTCCGAGACCACTGCTCGGCTTCAGCGGCGGAAAGTCCACTACTGGCTTCCGTCTTGCTCACGGCAATCGCGTAGGGTCCGGGAAGTGCGCCGTCACCGGGATCTTTCGTGGTAAGCCTGAATCGTCCAGTGACGTCGGTCGTGCCAATTGCAGCCCGCTTACCAGCCATCGCTGGAACAAAGACGACGGTCGCCCCTTCGACAGCCTTGCCCTGAAACGTCACGGTGCCCTCGACGGGAGCCAAGCCCTCGAGCCTTGTTCGTGGGCCGCATCCGGCTGTGCCGACAAGCCAAAGGGCGACGACGACGAACAGGGAAACACGCCCAGCCATGGCCGCCCCCCGAGACCCGGCGCGAGTGCAGATGTCGCCAATCACCAGATCCCCTCCGCTTCGCCGCCACTCCTCGATCCCATGGCCCCCCACACGCCATACGGCGAGGGGCCCCTTCGAGGGCACGGCCGAGACAGGTCGCCCGTGTCAATCGTGTCGAGGAGAAAGACCACCGAACCGTCAAGCCTTAGGGCATTCACTCCGCCCTGATGGTAGCTGGTGGGCGGGGCAAGGCCGCGGTTGGCGTGCGAGCCCCCCTCCCAGCACGAGGGGCCATTGGGGCCGATAATCGTATTGAACGAAACCAACGCTGGCCGTCCGTCGTTCCAACGCAGTCCGGACCACACATGGGTCGTACGACCACTCACATAACGCCCACCGGAGTCGACCTGGGAAAGGCAGGCAATCGGGCTGGCAGTGTCGGGGTTTGTCGTGAGCGCGTTGTAGTGCTCAACGATCCCGCCTTTGAGCGAACCACCGTCAACGCCGACGCAGCGCTCGCTCATGGCAAGGGTCTTGCTCAGCCCATCGGAAATCTGGCGAAACGCATAGACGCGTCCGTTACTTGCAAGATCACCTCCGCTGTAGTCAAAGGGGCCACGATTCTCTTCCACCTCCACCCACTCCCAGGGAATGGTATCGCCGACGCTGAACACATAGTTGGTACGACCATGCTCGCTTGGCTGCTTCGTGCCGGCCGCACCATCACTCGGGCACAGAAAGCCGCTGACCTGGGTCTGCCAGTGGGCAGAGCCATCCCACGGCCAAGGGCCGAAGTTATTCGCTGCGATCTGATCGAACAGCGGGGCCTGCTCGAGAAATGGAAGCAGTAACACAAGCCCGCTCATCCGGCACGAACTCTGCGACCACAATCCTCCCTGGCGATAGGGCAGGTGCTTGTGCGCATCGTGATGGCTGTGGAGTGCGAGGCCCAACTGCTTCTGACTATTTTGACACTGTGTTCGCCGAGCTGACTCTCGGGCTGACTGCACCGACGGCAGGAGCAGCCCGATCAGCGTGGCAATGATCGCGATCACGACCAGCAGTTCCACCAACGTGAAAGCGCGTTGCTTTTTCATATGAGGCGGTCTCAAGCCGACCATGCTGTTATCGAACTAGCGGCACCACCGCCGGGCCCATGCGGCGGCGGCGATGCCGATGCCCGTCAGAGCAAGGGCGGTCGGTTCGGGCACGATGACGAGATCACCAGCAGACTGGCTGAAGGTGAGCGTCTGGCCGCCGGATTGCAGGGTCCAGAGGCCGCTCGCCCCCGACCACGTGCCGCTGTAGAACCCGGTCGACGTCACGCTGCTGAAATCACCGGCCGCAGGACCCGTGAAGTCGAACAGGTTGAACACGTCGGTGTTGCCGAAGGCCGACCCGTTGCCAAATACGAGTGAAAGCACGCCGCCGTAGGTGGGGCCGCTGCCGCCGGTGACATCCAGACCGTCATATTGCGTGCCCCGCACCAAGCCGTCGATTTCGAAGATCGATGTGCTCGAGCCGCCCAGGACGAGCCCGCCGACCGTGAGCACGCCCGGGCTGTTCCCGGGCGACAGCACGCCGTCAATCGTGGCGGCCCCACCGATCACGCCCGAGCCGCCGAGCGTGCCACCGGCATTCACCTGGACGGCGCCGTTTCCCTGCCCGCCGTCAACGAACAGAGAGCCGGCCGCGACGGTGGTTGCTCCCGCATAGGCATTCGACCCGCTCAACGTGAGTCGCCCGGCCCCCGATTTTGTCAGGCCACCGGTTCCCGTAAATACTTGGCTGATGGCCAGATCGAAACCGTTGCTATCAATGTGAATCCCGCCGCTTTGCACATCCGCCACGTCCAGGTTCGTGATGAACGCCCCTTGGCTCTCCCGGGCCTTGAGGATGCCGCCATTGAAGTTGACGGTCGCACTGCCGGTGCCGCCTTCGACCTTTTTCGTCGTCACGGTGCCGCCATTGAGATTGAGGGTGCCCGTGGCATTGTCGCGACCCACAAGCACTTCGTTACCCACATTCAGTGCCGCCGTACCACTGAGCGTGTAGGTGCCCACCGATGAGCCGCTGTTCTCATTGCCGATATAGACCTCGTTCTGCACGTTCACGGTGCCACCGCTCTGCGTGAGAACTCCTGTCGCCTGGTTGTGGCCGATCTGCAGTTTGTCGCTCGTGCTCATGGTGCCGCCGGTCATCGTCATGGTGCCGGATGCGCCCAGCTCCTTGCCGATGAAGATGTTGTTCGTCGCTGCCAACGAGCCTCCGCTCAGGTTGTAGGTGCCGATGCCGATCTTGTTGTCGTCGCGCGTTCCCACCCCAAACTCGCGATTCACATTGATCACGCCGGCCGTTTGGTTCAGGGTTCCGGTGCCATTACGTCGGCCGATGTACATGTTGCCATTGCCGGTGGTGGTGATCGTGCCGCCGTCCACGTTCAGGATGCCGGTGCCACTTTCCCGGCCCACGACGACCTCGTTCGCCACGCTGAGCGCTCCCGTCCCGCTCAGCGTGTATGTGCCAGACGCACCGGCGTTTTCGTTGCCGATGTAGAGCTCGTTGTTGACACTGATCGTCCCGCCGCTCTGCGCCACGACGCCCACGCCATTGTTGTGGCCGACGATGAACTTCTCGTCGCCGGTCTTGGTGATCGTGCCGCCCGTCATGGTGAGCGCGCCCGTACCGCTCTCGCGGCCGACGACAAAGTCGCGGCCGGTGTTCAACACCCCGCCACCGCTGATCGTGTAAGTGCCGTTCGCTCCACTGCCTTGTCCGACGTAGAAATCGTGGTTCAGCGTGATGGTGCCACCGCTCTGCGTCAGGGTTCCGGTGCCGTTGTCGCGACCCACAAACGTCTGATCGCCTCCTGTCTTGGTTAAAGTGCCGCCGGTCATGGTCAGGGCGCCCACGCCGTTGTTGTTTCCGACGAAGATCTTGTTGTTCACGGTCACCGTCCCGCTCTCGAGACTGAAGGTGCCTACGCTGTTGGACGAATCGCCGACGAAGAATTCGCCCGACACCGCGAGCGTAGCGCTCGTGTTCACCCGCACCGTTCCGGTCCGATTGTCACCAAAGGCGCCCACGAGCAGATTGCCCGTGGCGTTGAGCGAGCCGGTTCCTTGGGCAAAGCCCGTGATCCCGCCCGCCACCGAGCCGGTGTTGGCGAGGTTGTAGGTTCCCGCGGTGTCGTTCTGGCCTACGAACATCCAGCTGCCGCCACCGGTGCCGGCGGTTCCCGCGGTGTGATCGAGGCGGCCGCCACCCCGCACGACGAGGTCGTTGGGCGTTGCCGAGATATCGGCGGAGATGGTGGCGATGTTCGCCGGCGCGGTGTCGACGATCGCGTTTTGCCCCGTAGGGACAATCCCGAGGCTCCAGTTGCCCGCGGTATTCCAGTCGGTGCTGGCGGTCCCGGTCCAGA
>ERZ889217.306-NODE-306-length-31342-cov-23.759293_pt1 | contig 31342 bp, 27 predicted proteins | sample MGYA00521098_ERZ889217 | MGnify/ENA primary metagenome ERZ889217 (study PRJEB32303, sample SAMEA104408613) | aquatic metagenome | biome: Brackish water; feature: Pelagic; material: water | place: Baltic Sea | collected 2014-06-10T22:04:00 | depth 2,362 m ... | reverse complement strand
TACGACGTGGAGTTCAACGCCTCCCTGCGGCTCGACCAGGCGGGCGAAGATACGGCCCTGACCCTGGTGCGCTGGGAGCTGGACCTGAGCGTGTGGATCAAGCTGCCTAGCGTGATCACCCTGCTGCCGGAAAGCCTGGTGCAGACCAGCGGCGACCACCTGCTGCGCCAGATCGTGCGCCAGGTGTCCCGCAAGCTCACCTGGAAGGTGCAGGAAGATTTCCACGCCTGCCACAACCTGGCCTGCCCGCCACCCCAGCGGGCCCAGTTCTGATTGCCTAGCTAAAGGGCCCCTGGGGTGGGGGGATGGAGCCTGGGGGGATGGCCAGCCAGGGGCTGCAGCACCGGCTGGCGACCTGGGCTAGGTCAGGCGCGGCTTGTCCAGATCTTGTTGACGATTTGCATACCGGTGACGGCCTGCCAGAGGAACAGGGTCATCAGGCCCATATTCAGACCCACATGGATCTTGCGGGCGATCAGGTTGCCCTGCTGGATCATCGGGATCAGGGAGGCGGCAAGGGCGATCAGGCACGTCATCGAAATCCCCACCAGCAGGTGGGGGCCGACAAACAGCTTGCCGTTATTGAGGTAGGTGACGGCCATGCCGCCGAAGGTGCCGAGCACCATCACGGCGAGCACGATGCTGCCGAGCTGGAAGTGGCGGCGGCCGTATTGGCCCTTGATCAAGGCCTTGCGGTCTTCCGGTTCGGCGGTGCGGGTTTTCTTGGCCTTGATGCCAAGAAACATCGAATAGCCCGACAGGGCCAACAGCCCCCACATCAGCAGCGGATGGAGGAAGTTGAGATTGAAGGCTAGGGCTTCCGGCATGGGGGCACTCGGCAATGGAGGCGAAGCTACTGCCCGCCCAGGCCGCCCGGCCCTGGCGTGGCCAACCACAGACCCATTCAGGACGACGACAGGGCTCAGGAAGGGCCGCTGGCAGGGCTTAATGCCGGGATTAATGCAGGGCTTAATGCCGGGTTTAATGCAGAAAGTGGCGCCGGCCGGTGGTCACCATCGCCAGGCCCAGCGCATCGCAGGCCTTGATCGAGTCGCCATCGCGCATGCTGCCGCCCGGCTGGATCACCGCCGCGATGCCACAGGAGGCCGCCAGGCGCACCGTGTCATCGAAGGGGAAAAAGCCATCGCTGGCCAAAACGGCCCCCTGGGCCCGCTCCCCGGCTGCCTCGAGGGCCAGACGGGCCGAGCCGACCCGGTTCATCTGGCCAGCACCAATCCCCAGGCTCTGGCCCGCGGCGGCCACCACGATGGCGTTGGAGCGCACGTGGCGCACCAGGCGCCAGGCGAAGCGCAGGTCGTCGAGTTCGGCGCCGCTGGGCTGGCGGGCACTCACCACCTGCCAGCCGTCCTCCTGGGCCGGCTCGTCATCGAGGTCCTGCACCAGCAGCCCGCCCAGCAGGCTGCGCAGCTGCACCCCCGAGGCCAGGGCCAGGGCGGCCGGAGCCAGTTCCAGGAGCCGCAGGTTGGGCTTGGCCGCCAGCAACTGGCGCGCCTCGGGGCTGAAGGCCGGCGCCACCACGCATTCCAGGAACAGGCTGGTGAGCTGGCTGGCCGCGGCGGCATCCACCAAACCATTGAGGGCGACGATGCCGCCGAAGGCCGAGACCCGATCGGCATCAAGGGCCCGGCCCAGGGCCCCGGCCGGATCGGCCCCCGTGGCCACGCCACAGGGATTGGTGTGCTTGACGACCACGGCTGCAGGTAGCCCAGGGTTGGGCTCCCCGGCGGAGCCGGCTGGGCCGTAGCCGAACTCCCGCACGGTCGCCAGGGCGGCCTCCAGGTCGATCAGGTTGTTGTAGCTGAGCTCCTTGCCCTGGAGCTGGATGGCGCCGCCCCAGCCGGCGCCGCCCTGGCTGTACCAACGGGCGGGCTGGTGGGGGTTTTCGCCGTAGCGCAGGCCTTGCTGCAGGGGCAGCTCCAGGCGCAGGGGTTCCCCTGCTCCAGGGGCGGGCTCCTCGGTTGGGGAGCCTTCGGCATTGGCCAGCTCGGGGCGGGCGGCCATCCAGGTGCTGATGGCGCTGTCGTAGCTGGCGGTGTGGCGGAAGGCTTCCAAGGCCAGCTGGCGGCGCAGGTCCGCATCGACCCGGCCGGCGGCCAGGGCGGCCAGGAAGGCGTCGTATTGGTTTGGGCTGGTGAGCACCGCCACATCGGCGTGGTTTTTCGCCGCGGCACGCACCATGGCTGGGCCGCCGATGTCGATGTTTTCGATCGCCGTGGCCCAGCTCACAGCGGGATCGGCCACCGTTTCACGGAAGGGATAGAGGTTGACCACCACCACATCGATCGGATCGATTGCCTGGGCGGCCAGGTCGGCCAGGTGGGAGGGGTCGTCGCGCTTGGCCAGGATGCCGCCATGGACGCGGGGGTGCAGGGTCTTGACCCGGCCGCCGAGGATTTCGGGAGCGCCGGTGTACTCAGCCACCCGGGTCACGGGTAGCCCGGCCGCTTCCAGGGCCGAGGCCGTGCCGCCACTGGAGAGCAGCCGAAAGCCATGCAGCCGATGCAGGGCTTCCGCCAAGGGCACCAGACCCTGCTTGTCCGACACACTCAGAAGGGCCGTAGGGGCCATCGCGCTCACTGGGGCTGGGGCCAACCTACGCAGCAAGCCCGCGAGCCCAACGCCCCAGGGAACCCGCAGGCTGGGCCCTGGGACCAAGCAGCATGGGGCCCAGTCGATGCGCGGGCGCGCCGGAACCGATGGAGACCTGGCAAGGAGATCAAGCCGTCGGCGAAGCCCTGCAAAGCGGGCCCAAGGCCGCCGCCAAACGCCTGGTGCTGCTGCACGGTTGGGGCGCCGATGCCGATGACCTGCTTGAGCTGGGGCGGCAGCTCTGCGGCGAGCGGCGCCAACTTGTGGCCCTGCGGGCACCCCAACCCCATCCGGGTGGTTCCGGTCGCCAGTGGTATGACCTGCAGAACCGCAGCTGGCCGGACCTGCCCCAGGCCCGGCTGGCCCTGCGGGCGCGCCTGGAGGCCCTAGGGCGCAGCCTGCCCCTGGAGCAGACGGTGCTGCTCGGCTTCTCCCAGGGGGCAGCCATGGCCCTGGACGTGGGCAGCGACCTGGCGTTGGCAGGGATCGTGTGCTGCAGCGGCTACCCCCACCCGGGCTGGCAAGCCAAGCCGGCCATGGCCCAGGTGCTGCTCACCCATGGCAAGAACGACCCGGTGGTGCCCTACGCGGCCAGCGAAGAGCTGCTGCGGCTGCTGCGGCTGCAGCAGGCCAGGGTGGAGCTGATCGCCACGGCTGGTCAGCACGGAATCGATGCTGAGCTGCTGCCGGCGATCCGCCGGTTTATCGATCCAGAGCCGGCCTGAGCGCCAAGCCGGCCAGGGACTAACACAAGGGCCATAAAAAATCCCATGGTCTTGCCCCCCAACGAGGGGAAACAAGGCCATGGGATCGGCTGAAGTGTCCGCAATCCATGGGCAGGGATCAGGCGGGCCGGGCTGGCAAGTGGACCCAGGACGACAAGCTCAAACGAAGGCGTATTCGTACTCCTCCATTTCCTCCCAGTCGTCGGCGGCCATGGCTTCTAGGCCAGCAAACAGGGCGTCCTCACCGATGCGATCGACGATGGCGCGCAGGGATGGGAACAGGAAGTGGTTCTCTTCGGCGTACTGGGCGCTGAACAGGCCCTTCTCGCCCCAGAAGAAGCGATCGGTGGTGTGCTCGTTGCGGCGCACGTTCAGTAGGGCTGGTGCCACCAGGGACGACTCGGCGATATAGCGGCGAGCAGCGGTGACCGGCTTGTGATCTCCGGTTTCAAGATTGTGGGTCGGGACATGGGCCAGCACGCGCTGTCCGGCCAAACGACGACGGCTGATGCGCTTGCGCTTCTTGGACATGGACTTCACTCCCCGAGAGGGAGGCTGAGGGATGGGACTTGGGAGGAAAGGGACGACGCCGTACCAATCCGGTCTGGCCAGGGAACCCGCCTGATGGCGGGGCCACCGGCCCTGGAACGCCCAAACGTCTGTCTACCGGGAGCGAGAGCGCCCCAGGCCACCCGGTGAGGGGTGGCCTGGGGCAACCGCACTGACAGCGACATGGCCGCCTGGTGGGTAGGCAGCCGAACAGCAAGGGGATGTAACTACTCCTGCTGTAGCCTGATTGCGGCAAATCCGCAACAAAGACCGTCGCACCAGCGCCCTTGGGTCCGTTCCCGGTCCGCGAGGTATTGGTCGATACTTGCATCTTAAGACTTTTTCCCAGATTTCGAACACGGGATTCGAAAATTTCCCACCAGCTTCGGGATCAGCGCCGATGACGCCTGTCTCCGCCCGCCTGGTCGCCCTGCTGAACCAGCAACTGGCCCAGTTCGGCGATCGCCCCGACCTGGTGGCCCTGGTGGTGTATCTCACCATTCCCTCGGACAACGGCAAGCCCGCCCTCGAAGCCATCGGCCAGTGGCCTGATTCGGCCCAGGTCCTGGCCGCCGGAGCGGACCCAACCGCCCTGGACCTGGCCCCCATGCCCCAGGCCGTAACCCGGCGCTGGCTGCCCCTCCGCGATGGCCCCCAGCTGGTCGGCGCCCTGCGGGTGGATAGCAGGGTCTGGCCCTGGCCCCAGGCCCTAGCCGAGCGCCTCCAAGCCACGGCCGGCTGCCTCACCGAGGCCCTGGGCCTGGACCTGGAGCAGCAGCAACTCAGCCGCGCTCTGGCCCAGCAGGACGACCAACTGCAGCTGCTCGTGCACCAGCTCCGCAACCCGCTGGCCGCCCTGCGCACCTTTGGCCAGCTGCTCTTGCGCCGGCTGGAACGGGATCCGCTCAACCGGCCATTGGTCGAAAACCTGCTGGCCGAGCAACGGCAGCTCAACCGCTACGTCGATGCCATCGACCAGCTGGCCCGGCCCACCCCCCTGGTGGCCGCCGGCCCCCAGGCCGAACCCCTGCTGCTGCCCCCCTCCCTGGAGGGCCCCGCCCAGCAGCCCCTGGCCGAATGGCTCACGCCCCTGCTGGAGCGGGCCGCCGCCACCGCCAGCCTCCAGGGGCGGCTTTGGCAGGGCCCCCAGCAGCTGCCGAACTGGCGGGGCGCCGGCGGAGCCGTGGCCGAAATCTTGGCCAACCTGCTGGAAAACGCCTTTCGCTACAGCCCGATCGAGGCCAGCCTTGGCCTGCACTGCGTCGCCTTAGCCAGCGATGCTGATGGAGGGGCTGGGGATGAACCCACCGCCGTGAGCCTCAGCGTCTGGGATGCCGGTCCGGCGATTGCGGTTGGGGAGCGGCAGCGGATCTTTGAGCGCGGTGCCCGGGGCCGGGACCAGGGCACCATCCCTGGCAGCGGCCTCGGGCTGGCCCTGGCCCGGGACCTGGCCCGGCGGCTCGGCGGCGACCTGGAGTTGGTGGTGCCACCCCAGGCGGTTGATCCGGCCCTGCCGGACGAGGGCAACGCCTTTCGCCTGACCTTGCCGGCGCCACCGCCTGCATCGACCAGCCGCCCCACCGACGTCGGCCAACTTCCCGCCTCCTAGGGGCCGACAACCAGCCCCAGCGACGGACCATCACCCCCGTTCAGGGGACCGGCCAGACCAGGGCCAACGCCATCAACAGCAGGGTCCAACTGCCGGTCCATTCCACGCAGGCCCCGTAGGTATCGCCGCTGTGGCCCCCCAGGCGCCGCCCCAGGCCCCAGGGCACCAGCACGGCCGGCACCAGCCCCAGCCAGCCCTGCCAAGGCAAGCCCGCTGCCGCGCTCCAGGGGCCCAGCAGGCCCAGGAGCAGCAGCGCCGGCAGTAGCTCCTGGCCAAAACCGGCCCAGTGGCGGCGGTGGAATCCGGCGCTACCGCCTTGGCCGGGGCTAGCGTCTTGGCCGGGATTATCGCGCAGATAGGGGAAGGCGCCCATGGCCACCAGGGGGGCGATTCGCCCCCACACCGAGGCCCAAACCAGGGCCCAGGGGGCCGCGGCCGCGAGCGTGACGAGGGCCCCAGCCCGCAGCAACAACAGCAGCACCAGCGCCTGGACGCCACTGGCCCCGACCCGGCTATCCCGCATCGCCTCGAGGCAGCGATCGCCCGCGGCCAGGCCATCGGCCGTATCCATGGCGCCATCGAGGTGGAGGCCGCCGCTGAGCCAGATCGCCAGGGCCAGCACCAGGGCCACCTGGGCCAGCAGCGGTAGCTGGCCCTGGGATAGGCCCCAGGCCAGGGCTTCGAGGCCGCCCAGCAGCGCGCCGATCCAGGGGGCGAAGCGGGCGATGCGCTCAAAGCGGGGTCGGGGCCAGGGCGGCAACGGCAACACGCTGTAAAAGATCCAGGCCCCGGCCAGGTCGGCGAGCCAGCCCGGTGTTTTCGCCAACCGCAAGGGGGCTTGGGGTGGAGCCATCAACGCAAACCCACTAGCGCCAGTAGAGCGATCCTGGCGCCACGCCTTCTTAAGTTCCAGGTCTTGTTGATCCAACGCGCCCCCTTGAGCTCCAGCGGCCCGACCCAGACCCCGCTTGCCGGGGGTGAGACCGCCCAGCCAGCGGCGGCGCCGTTTCGCTTTGAGATTTCCGCCCGCAGCTCCCGCAACCGGGCCCGCTGCGGCTGCTTCCACACCCCCCATGGGGTGGTGACGACACCGCGGTTCATGCCCGTGGGCACCCTGGCGACCGTGAAGGGGGTGAGTGCCGCCCAGCTGGCCGACACCGGCGCCCAGATGGTGCTGGCTAACACCTACCACCTCCATCTCCAGCCCGGCGAGGCCGTGGTGGCGGAGGCCGGCGGCCTGCATCGCTTCATGGGCTGGCAGGGGCCGCTGCTGACCGATTCCGGCGGCTTTCAGGTGTTCAGCTTGGGCGGAATCAACAAGATCGACGACCAGGGCGTGGTGTTCCGTTCGCCCCGGGATGGGGCCCGCATTGAGCTCACCCCCGAGCGGGCCATGGAGATCCAGATGGCCCTGGGGGCCGATGTGGCCATGGCCTTCGACCAGTGCCCTCCCTACCCGGCCAGCGAGGCCGATGTGGCCGCCGCCTGCCGCCGCACCCACGGCTGGCTGGAGCGCTGCATCAGCCGCCACAACCGCCCGGGCCAGGCCCTCTTCGGCATCGTCCAGGGGGGCTGCTTCCCCCACCTGCGCGCCGAATCGGCCCGGGTGGTGGCGGCGATGAACTTGCCAGGCATCGCCGTGGGGGGCGTGAGCGTGGGCGAACCGGTGGAGGAGATGCACCGGATCGTGCGCCAGGTGGGTCCGCTGCTGCCGGAGGAGAAACCCCACTACCTGATGGGGGTGGGCAGCCTGCGCGAGATGGCGATCGCCGTGGCCGAGGGCTTCGACCTCTTCGACTGCGTGCTGCCGACCCGGCTGGGTCGCCACGGCACGGCCCTGGTGGACGGGGAGCGCTGGAACCTGCGCAACGCCCGCTTCCGCCACGACCACACGCCCCTCGATCCCAGTTGCGGCTGCCCGGCCTGCCGGCACCACAGCCGCGCCTACCTGCACCACCTGATCCGCACGGAAGAACTGCTGGGCCGCACCTTGTTAAGCCTGCACAACCTCACCCACCTGATCCGCTTCACAACGGCCATGGGCCGGGCGATTGCCGATGGTTCTTTTGCAGAGGATTTCGCTCCCTGGGAAGCCAACTCCCCGGCCGCCCACACGTGGTAACGTCCGCTCACCGATCGCCTATGCCCCCAGGAATGGCCCTCTCCGCGCTGCTGGCCGCTTCCGCTGTTCACCCCCTGGCCCAGCTGCCAGAGGCCTACCAGGCCTTCGCGCCGTTGGTGGACATCCTGCCGATCATTCCTTTCTTCTTCCTGCTGCTGGCCTTCGTGTGGCAGGCCTCGGTGGGCTTCCGCTGAGCTCAGCGCCCAGGCCGGAGCTGGGGCGGCCCTAGCTTTTGGGCCCTGAAGCCTCTTGGGGGCAAGCCCCATCTTCTTTGACAAACCGGCCGGAAGCCTTGGCTTTCTGGCCGGTTTTGTGGTGGGTGAACTAGCCCTGGCGCAGCACCTGCCAGGCGAAGGCGGGCAGGGAGAGCATTCGGCGCCAGCGGCTGGGTTCCTGAATCAGGCGATAGAGCCATTCGATCTGGCAGCGGCCCATCCAGCCCGGGGCCCGGGTCTTGACGCCAGCCCAGACATCGAAACTGCCGCCCACCCCCATCCACAGGCCAGGCCGGCCCTGGTGGAGCCGCTGGGTCCAGGTTTCCTGGCGCGGCACCCCCAGGGCCACGAGCACCAAATCCGGCCGCAAGCCAAGGAGCTGCTGCTCCAGGGCTGGCCAGGCCCCAGGTTCCTGGTAGCCATGCACCGCCAGCACCAGCTGCAGGCTGGGGAGGTCCTGGGCCAGGCGGGAGCGCAGGGCCGCCATCACCTCGGGGCTGGCGCCCACCAGCGCCACCCGCCACTGCACCTGGGCGGCGTGCTCGAGCAGGCGCCAGGCCAGTTCAATGCCGGGGCTGCGGCGCACGCGCCGGCCCTGGCGGGCCAGGGCCCAAACCACGCCGGCGCCATCGGGGATCACCAACTGGGCGGCGGCGATCGCCTCGCCCAGGGCCCGGTCGGCCCGGGCGGCCATGGTCATCTCGGCATTGAGGGTGACGACCTGGCCGCCGCCGCCCTGGTGCAGGGCCAGAGCCGCGGCAAACACGTCCGCGCAGACCGCCACGGGCACCCCCAGCACGGTCAGCTTGGCGAGGCTGTTGTGATGGCCTGAAGCGGCCGGATCGCTTGGATGGACAGTCGCCATTGGTGCCATGGGCTGGACGGTTGGCGCGTGAGAATCTATGGCCCTCGCCCTGGCCTCCGCCGGAATGGTCTCCTCGCCCCCATCCGGAACGCCGGCCCCGTCCGAGCTGGAGGGCAGCACCCAGCCCACCGCCGGCGCCCGCCAGGCCCCCCTGCAGCTGGATCCGGCCGAGGCGCGGCGAACCCTGCAGGCGCTCGATGCCCAAATCGAGGCCGTGGTGCTGGCCCGCCAGCACCCGATCAGCGGCCTGCTGCCGGCCAGCACCGCCCACACGGTGCATGGCAACTACGGCGATGCCTGGGTGCGGGACTGCGTCTATTCGATTCAGTGCGTCTGGGGGCTAGCCCTGGCCTACCGGCGCCTCGGCGGCCACGACACCCGGGCCTTCGAGCTCGAGCAGAGGGTGTTGCAGCTGATGCGCGGCCTGCTGGCGGCGATGCTGCGCCAGGCCGCCAAGGTGGAGCGCTTTAAAACCAGCCTGGCGCCCCTCGATGCGATCCACGCCAAGTTCGACACCGGCAGCGGCGAGCCGGTGGTGGCCGATGACGGCTGGGGCCACCTGCAGCTGGATGCCACGGCCCTGTTCCTGCTGCAGCTGGCCCAGCTGACCCGCTCGGGCCTGGTGGTGGTGCAGACCAGCCACGAGCGCGACTTCCTCCAGAACCTCGTGTACTACGTGAGCCGCGCCTACCGGGTGGCGGACTACGGCATCTGGGAGCGGGGCGACAAGGGCAACCACGGCCTACCGGAGCGCAATGCCAGCTCGATCGGTCTGGTGAAAGCGGCCCTCGAAGCCCTCGATGGCCTCGACCTCTACGGCCCCCATGGCGATGGACGCTGCCAACTGCTCATTCCCCACGATGGGATCGTGCGCCTACGGCGGGCCCTGCGCAGCCTGTTGCCCCGGGAATCCGCCAGCAAGGAGGTGGACAGCGCCTGCCTAGCGGTGATCGGCTACCCGGCTTGGGCGGTGGAGAACCCGGCGTTGGTGCAGCGCACCCGCCAGAAGATCCGCCAGGAGCTGGGCGGCGCCTATGGCTACAAGCGCTTCCACCGCGATGGTCACCAGACCGTGATTGAGGACCACACGCGGCTCCACTACCAGCGCGAAGAGCTGGCCCAGTTCGAGGGCATTGAATGCGAATGGCCGCTGTTTATCGCCTATGAGCTGGTGACGGCCTGCTGCGAAGGGCGCTGGCCGGAGGCCTGGAGCTGGCGCGACCAGCTCGACCGCCTGGCCGTTGATGGGGACGGGGTGCCCCAACTGCCCGAGCTCTACCTGGTGCCGGAGGCGGCCATCAGTGCCGAACGGCGCCAACCTGGTAGCCAGGTGCGGATCGCCAATCCGAACGTGCCCCTGCTCTGGGCCCAGAGCCTCTCCTGGCTGGGGGATCTGCTGCTTCAGGGCCTGCTGCTGAGCGAAGACCTCGATCCCTGCGGCCGGCGCCTGGCCAGTCCCCTAGGGGCCGAGCGCGTGCTCGTAGCCCTAGTGCCGGCCAACGCCGCCATTGCCGAGGCCCTGGCCCAGGCGGGGTTACCCGTGACCCCGCCTGGGCCCTGCGCCGACCACCCCGACAGCCTGCGGGTCGCCAGCTCCCAGGAGCTCAGCGAACGGATGGCGGCGGTGGGGGCGAACCCGACGCTGGGCCTCAGCGGCCATCCCGCCGGGCGGATGGAAGCGATGGCCACCGCCCGCCTCTATCGCTGCGGCGGCGAACGGCTGGCCTTCCTGGCCGCCGTGCTGGAGGAGAGCACCTTCTACCTCTCCGACGATCCGGAACAGCTGGTTGATGCGGTGGGAGCTGAGCTGCGCCTGCTGCAGCGCCACTGGCGCCATCGCCAGCTGCCCCTGCTACTGATCCCCGTGGCCGAAGGCCCCTTCCAGCGCACACCCGAGGCCCTGCTGCGCCTCGGAGCCCAGCTGCAAAGTGGCCAGCTGGAGGGGGTGCCGGTGCAACTGGGCACCCTGGCCGAGCTCCAGGACCTGGCCGGCTGGGTGGACCTGCCGGCCCAGGCCCAGCCGAGCAGCCGTGACCGTCCCCTCGGGCGCCCGCTGCTGCGGGCCAGCACCAACACCCAGCCCCTCACCGCCTCAGAGGAGCAGGAGCTCGAGGAGATCCCGATCGCCGATCTGGCCGAACGGCTCTGGCGCAGCACCTCCCTGGGCGAACAGGCGGAGGTGCTGGAGCAGTTGGTCCGGCGGCTGGGAGCCCAGACCCTGCTCCAGGGTCCGGCGGTGGGCGACAGCGTGTCGTTGCAGGTGCTGGTGGAGGAGATCTACCGCCGCGGCCTGGCCCAGGGGGACTGGACCGTGGTGCGCCGCTGCGCCGGCACGATCGGCCTGGTCCATCCCCAGCTAGAAGATGCCCTCACCGACCTGCTGGTGCGCCAGAAGCAGGTGATCGTGGGCCGCAATTACACCCACGAGTCCCTGATTAGCCAGCCCCAGGGCAGCCAGGCGATCGCCGCCATGATCGAGCGCTTCAGCGGCGTGGACGGCCGCGAATGGGTGCTGCAACAGGAACTGCTGCTCGCCCTCGATGGCCTGGCCCGGCTGGAGCCGGCCCTGCTCAGCGGCAGCCTCACCCTGCAGCTGGGCCAGTTGCTGTTGCTGCTGACTGGCGAACTGGCGGCGGAGCAGGACCTGGCTGCCGACGAGGCCTTCGAGGCCCTTTGCGGCCTGCCCCCCCACGCGATCCAGCGGCGCCTGCGGGCCGTGCTCACCGACGTGGAACAGGCCAAGGCCACCCTGCAACGCAAGGAGCAACTCCATGTGAGTGGCCGGGTGCGCTGGGACGTGCCCGACCCCCTCGAAGAGCTGCCCCGCGGCAGCGGCTGGCTACAACACCGCCAGCGGCTTGGGGCCCTGCAGCAGGTTCCCCGCGATTTCTATCCCGGCATCTGGGACCTGCTGCACCACTGCTGCGGCCTGGTGATCGGCGACAAGCTCGATCGCCGCAACCGGCTCGAAAGTGGCCCCCTGCTCAGCGAGAAGACTCCGGGCGAGCGCAACTTCGCCAGCCTGGTGGAACACCTGCTCAGCAAGATCGATGCTTCGGAATACCGCCAGCTCTGCACCGAAACCCTGCTGACCCTGGTGGCCTTTGTGGGCGCCAACCCGGAGGTGCGCTTCAACGACTACCTGGCCCTCGATGTGGTGATCGGCCATGCGGTGCGGGTGGGCTGGCAGCAGGAACACCCCGACACCCCCAGCGCCGTCTACGGCCAGCACAAGGCCGAGGCCTGGGATCGCTTTTATATCTCCTCACCGGGCCAATGCCGGCGCTGGCAACTGCTCGCCCTCAAGGAACTGGCCGAAGGCGGGCTCACCATGGCCGACGCGGCAGATGGGCTCGAGGCGGGTGGCGGCCCGGGCGTCGGTGCTGGCCAGGACGGCGTTGGTGGCCAGGACAGCGGTGGCAGCCCGGACTCAGATCGGGGCGCTGAGGGTCATGCAGATGTTGGGTTGCTCGACACATTGCTCAATTAGGTCGGCGAGCTGGAGGGCTCTAGAGGCCTGCAGGCCATCCACGGCGGGAATTTCCCGGCCACGCACGCATTGGAGGAAGTGCTCCAGTTCGGCGTAAAGGGGCTCGATTGAGGTGGTGCTCACCTCCTCGATGAAGCCGTCGTTGCGATAGAGCAATTCACCGTGGTCAGCGGACACCGACTGGTGGGTGCGGCGGTGGATATGGAGGCTGCGGTTAAGGAAATCGGTTTCGACCAGGCTGTCGCGGCAGTGGGCGCTGAGGCTGCGGATCTTGCGATGGGCCATCTTGCTGGCCGTGAGGCTGGCCACCACCCCATTGGCAAAACCGAGGGTGGCGTTGACGTAGTCGATCGGGCCATCGCCACTGCGGCCACCGGCGGCCGCCAGCTGCACCACCGGCGACGCCGCCAGTTCCAACACCAGATCGATGTCATGGATCATCAGATCCAGCACCACCGACACATCGTTGGCCCGGTCGCCATTGGGGCTGTGGCGCCTTGCTTCGAGCACCACCACCTGCTCATTGGCCACCACCTTGGTGAGTTCGCGGAAGGCGGGGTTGAAGCGCTCGATATGGCCCACCTGCAACAGCCGGGCCGAGCCTTCAGCCGCCCGGATCAGGTCGGCAGCCTCCTCCTGGCTAGCCGCGATCGGCTTTTCAATTAACACATGCAGGCCCGCCTGCAGGCAGGCCATGCCGACGCGGTGGTGCAGCAGGGTCGGCACGGCGATGCAAACAGCCTCCACCTCCTGCAGCAGGTCGGTGTAGGAGGGAAACCAGCGGCAATCAAACTGTTCGACGGCCAGCTGGCCGCGCTCGGCATCGGGGTCGGCGACACCAACCAGCTCGGCATCGCGCAGCAGGCTGAGCACCCGGGCGTGGTGCCAACCCATGTTGCCGATACCAATGACGCCAACGCGGACGGGCTTCATGGCGCTGGGGTCGGGGTTGAAGGTCACGGCAGCCGGGGGAACAGCGGAGGCAGTCCCTAGAGCCAGCGCCGCAATTATCGACGATCAGCTGGCCGGCTCGCGGCCGCGGGCGGTGATCTGGACCCGTTCGATGCGCGGACCATCCATGGCCACGATCACGAACTGGTGGCCTTGCCAGCGCAAACTCTCGCCGGGGGCTGGGATGTGCTGCAGCCGCTCGAGCAAAAAGCCGGCCAGGGTGTGGTGGCCATCGGCCTCCGGCAGGTTGAAGAGGAGTTGGCGGTTGAGTTCGGCGATCTCCAGATCGCCCGCCACCAGCCAGCAGTCATCGCGCAGCTGCTGGAGGTCGTCATCGGCACTCTCGGCATCGGCGCCATCGCCAACGATTTCGTTGGTGAGATCGGCCACGGTGACCAGACCTTCCGTGCCGCCGTGTTCATCGACCACCACCAAGAGCGGTTGGCCACTGCGAATCACCGGCAACAGGTCAGCGAGCGAGGCGGTTTCCTGAACCCGGGCCACCGGGCTGATGTAGGGGGCGAGGGGCGTGTCGCTCTGGAGCAGGCCCCGGGCGATCGGTTCGGCCAGGCGACGCAGGTCGAGCATGCCGCGCACGTCATCGAGGGACTGGCCGATCACCGGGAAGCGGGCGTGGTGGGTGGCGTGCACCGCCTCCATCATTTCGGCGAAGCGCACCCCCAAGGGCAGGGTGACCATGCCGTTACGGGGCACCATCACCTCGCGCACCTGGGTATCGCGCAGGGCGAATAGGCCCTCAAGAATGCTGCGCTCATCGGGCATCAAGCCGGTGACGCTGTTGGACTCGATCAGGGTTTCCAGCTCGCCGGCCGAGAGGGCTGGCACGAGCTCATCCCAGTTGCGCGGCAAGCCCAGCAGCCGGAGCAGGCCATCGCCAAGGCGCTCGAGCAGCAGGAGCAGGGGTCCGAGGGTGGCATTGACCGCCTCGAGCAGGGGCGCCAGCCGCAGGGCCGAGGCTTCCGGCCGGTGCAGCACCCAGGCCTTGGGCACCAGGCCGCCCAACAGGGTGGCCAGCACCACTAGCAGCAGAAACACCCCCAGGTCGACCCAGGGCCGCTGGGCGGCGGGATCCCAACGCACCGCCAGGCCTCGGCCGGCCCAGCCCAGGGCCACCAGGGCCAGGGCCGCCCCCAGCTGGGTGGCGACCAGGGCCCGGCGCAGCCGGTGTTGCAGGCGGGCGACGGAGCGGGCGCCGCGGTGGCCATCGGCCGCAAGGAGCTGCACCCGGCTGGGGCGCAGGTGGATCAGGGCAAATTCCCCGGCGGCAAAGAAGGCCAGCAGGGCAAGCAGGGCTGCCAGGGCCAGGTAGAGCATGGATTGGGCTCTGGATGGGGGTCCCGGGGATCGAACCCGGCTAAGGCGAATTATGAGTTCGCTGCATTCACCAGATTGCTAGACCCCCGACATGGGGCGTGCCAGCTAAAGCGCCCCGAGCATGGTGGCCTACCAGGGGCCCCGCACGGGGGCCGGGGCGGAAGATTCCGCGGCAACGGGCAGTCCACAGCCCCCCTGGGCCAGACCGGAGCAGTAGCCGTTGAAGACATCGGCGGTGCGCAGGGGCATCGGAGTCGACTGGGCCTCCAGCAGGACCCGATTGGTCGCTTCGATCGCCGTGGCATCCCAGATCAGCGTTTGATCGGGGAAGCCAAAACCCATCACCGTGGAGCCATCGCGCCCAGCCACGGCAATGCCGAGCACATCGGTGAATTGGTGCATCAGGTCCACCCCCTGGGCGAAGGGCGCCGTCCAGGTGTAGGCGCGGCGCTCCACCAGCTGGGGCGTCGTCATGACGGGACCGCAACGGGTCACCACCACCAGCGAGGGGGAGGACGGTGCCGCAGCGGCTGCCCCCTTCAGCGGCAGGGGGGCTTCCAGGGAACTGACGCAAACCACCAGGCCGGCTTGGGCTGGAGCGGCTGGGGCCAGGGCCAGGGCAGACCCGAACAGTGCCGCAAGCAGGGTCAGGGTGCGGGAGCAATCCTGGCCATGACTAGCGGATTGGCCAGGACTTGGGCCCTGGCCACGGTCCCTGGACAGGGTGGCAGCCGGTTGGGAAGACACCACCGCGCTAGGGCCTACAGGGCGGGCCATCGGTTCGACGCAGCATTAAGAAGCAAACTAATCAAACCCTCTTTAAAAGGCCAGCCACCAAAGGCAACCATGGCGCCCCCCCTTCCCAGCACCGCCCCTGAACAACGCCAGCGCCTGCTCGATCTGCTGGCCGAACGGGCCTATCGCCATGGCCACTTCACCCTGGCCTCGGGCCGCAGCAGTACCCATTACGTGAACTGCAAACCAGTGAGCCTTAGCGGCGAAGGGCTAGCCCTGCTGGCGGCCCGGATGCTGGACCTGGTGGAGCCCCAGGCGGTGGCGGTGGCGGGACTCACCCTCGGGGCCGATCCCCTGGTGAGCGGCGTGGCCCAGGCAGCGGCCCTGGCCGGCCGCCAGCTCGATGCCCTGATCGTGCGCAAGGAGGCCAAGGGCCACGGCACCGGCGCCTGGCTGGAGGGGCCCCTGCCCGAACCCGGAGCCGCCATCACCGTGTTGGAAGACGTGGTGACCACCGGCGGCTCCTCGCTCAAGGCCGTGACCCAGCTGCGCCAAGCCGGCTACTCGGTGAACCGGGTGGTGACGATCGTGGATCGCCAGGAAGGGGGCGAGGCGGCCATGGCCGCCGCCGGCCTGGAGTTGGTGAGCCTGTTCCTGTTGGAGGAGGTGGCCGCCACCAGGGCGGCCCGCCAGCAGCCATGAGCAGCCCCCAAGCACTCCCCAATCCCGATCCCTGGGCTGGCCCCAGCAGCCCGGCCCACTGGACCAGCCCGGTGAGCCTGATCCGGCTGGAGGGGCCCGATAGCAAGCGCTTTTTGCATGGCCAGAGCAGCCAGGCGATTGAGCTGGCGGCGCCAGGGGCCTGCCTGGCCACCTGCCTAATCACACCAACGGCCCGCCTGCGGGGCCTGGCCCTGGCCCTGGTGGATGGCACGGGCCTGGATCTGGTGGTGCTCGAGGGCGAGGGCGCCGCCATCCACCAGGCCCTCGATCGGGTGCTGTTTCCGGCCGACCGGGTGCGCCTGGACGCCCCCCAACCCGCCAGCCTGGTGCGCCTGGCGGGGCCGCTGCCGCCAGGGGTTGGCAGCGGCACATCGGGCCAGTGGCAGCCCGGGCCTGGAGGCGCTGGGCTACTGCTCCAGCCCGAGGTGAGCCTGGGCGGCACGGCGGGCAGCCCGGCCTTGTTGCTGCGCTCCGGCGACGAACCGCCGGCCTGGCTCGATCAGCTGACCCGCCTGGACCCGGCCGCCTGGGAGCACTGGCGCCTGGGCCAGGGCTTTCCCGCATCCCCGGGCGAACTCAACGACGGCTGCAATCCCTTCGAGCTGGGCCTAGCTGGCTGGGTGAGCCTGGCCAAGGGCTGCTACGTGGGCCAGGAAACCCTGGCCAAGCTCGCCACCTATGACGGCGTCAAACAACAGCTGCGGCGCTGGATCTGGCGGGCCGAGGCAACGGGAACTGCCCCTGGAAGCCCCCCAGATGGCGAGCCCCCCAGCCCCGGCACGGGACTGGTGACCAGCGCCGGCGAACGGGCCGGGGTGATCACCTCCGTGCTGCACCTTGCCGCCCCGGATCCGGCGGGGGCAGTGGTGCTGGGCCTAGCCCTGGTGCGCCGCTCGGCCCTGGCCGAAACCCACCTGCTGGCCGGCGGCCGGGCCCTGGAGATCAGCACCCCGGCCGCCTTCGAGGCGCCGCCCGTGGGGGCGGGGAAGGGGGCCTAAGGAGCCAGGTCAGGCCCCTTGAGCCCGGTGCTCAGATTTAAACCTGGTCTTCATCAAGAAGCCAGCGGGCCGCGGCCCAGGTGGCCAGGCAGTCGTCGCGGTTGTAGGCAAAGATCCGGCGCAGGCTGTGGCGGCTGCCGCGGCCATGGGCGCCGCCGAAACCCAACCGCCATTGGCGCCACCAGAGCAGGGCCCGGGCCCCATCGACCCCCTTCTGGCTCCAGCGGAAGCCCCGCCAACTGGCCACCGCCTTGAGGCCGTAGCTCGACACCGGCAACCACCAGCAGCGGCGGATGCGTTGGTGCAGGTCGATCAGGCGGCGGCGCAGGGCCTCCAGCTCCGGATCCGACGCCCCCTGGCGCTGGGCCAGCCGCAACAGGGCCAGGGACTCGGTTTCGCCGTAGTGGAGCACCGGCCAATCGGGCCACTTCGCCAGCAGCTGGCTCAACCGCTGCCACAGCCGGGCCTCGCCCTGTTCCTGCAGGGCGAGGAGGGGGTGGTAAGGGGCCTCGTTGGGATCGAGCCAGTCGCCGGCGCCATCGCGGCCGAGGCGCAGGAAGCCGTGCAGGAAATCGTCGCGGGCATCGGGATCGGATTCGATGTCGTAGATCAGCACCCCAGGGGCCTGGGCCAGCTCCGGCAGGGCGGGGCGGGGATCGCGGCGCAGGGGCTCGCCGCCCTGCTGCACCTGGGCCTGGGTGATCAGCTCAGAGGCCACCTCGCGCAGCTGTTCGCCATGCACGGCCAGGGCATCGGCCAGCTGCTGGGGATCGGCCGCGGCCAGGTCGCCAAGGCCCTGCAGGCCCAGCTGCTGCAGCAACTCACGCCGCTTGCCGCCGATGCCACTCACCTCGCTGAGGTGCCCTTCGGCGGCGGCTTCGCGGTCGCAGAGGCGGCGCCAGCTGCAGAGCACGCATTTCTTGCGGTCGTTGACCAGGGGCGGCGGGCTGGAGCGCTCCAGGTCGCCGGCCAGGCGTTGCAAGCTTTCATCGAGCTGGTGCTGGAGGCTGCTGCTCAGGGCCAAGAACTCCCGCTGCTGGCCCTCCCCCACCCCCGCCAGCACCAGCCCATGGCTAACCGGTGCCTGCTGGGCCTCCCCCAGCAGGCGGCCCCAAAGGGTGAGGCTGAGGCGGGGTTCGCGGCTGAGGCGGTAGCCCTGGCGGGCCAGCACGGGTTGGTAGGCAAAGGCGCCCCAACGGCTTTGGCCGGCGCCCCGCACCAACAGGGCGGGATGGGCCTCCACCGCCAGGCCGGCGGGCCCCCCACCAAAGAGCCTGACCCCCACCACCGCGGCGGCACCGGCCTCGCAAGCGGCCAGGCCATGGCGGGGCCGCTCGGGGCTCAGGCTGGAAAAACTGCGGCGCTGGCCATCGAGCTGGAGGCTGCGATGGGCACTCCAGATCCGCTCACCGGGGTCGCCATGGCGATCGAGCCAGGCCCGCCGTTTACACCGCAGCCAGCTGCCCAGGAGCCGGTCGGTGAGCGGGGAAGGGGCCAAGGGAGAAACGGCCAAGGGGAAGGGAAGGGGCGGTGCCGCCAAGGGCCTGGTTGGACGCTAAGGCGGCGTCCTGCTGGGACGTCCCGCTGGGGCGCCCTACTGGGAAGGGCCTGGGCCGGGCCAGAACCGCCGGTGGCCTGCCACCGGGCCGGCACCCAGAAGCCCCGCTAGCCCCCATTGGGCTGCTAGCACCGGCCTACCTGCTGCTGCTCCAATGGCGTCCGCGCCGCTTCCCCTGGAAGCCAGTCCGATCCAGTTCGGCACCGATGGCTGGCGCGGCATCCTCGGCGTCGACATCACCGTGGAGCGCCTGCTCAGCGTGGCGGCCGCCGCCGCCCGGGAGCTGGCCTACTCGGCCCCGGCGGGCCTGACCAGCCGCGAGGTGGTGATCGGCTACGACCGCCGCTTTCTGGCCCCGGAGCTGGCCGAAGCCATTGCCGCCGCCGTGCGCGGCGCCGACCTGGAGCCCCTGCTCAGCGCCACCCCCGTGCCGACCCCGGCCTGCAGCTGGGCGGTGGTGGAGCGGGGCGCCCTTGGGGCCCTGGTGATCACCGCCAGCCACAACCCGCCCGAATGGCTGGGCCTGAAGATCAAGGGTCCCTTCGGCGGCTCGGTGGAGGGCGACTTCACCAGCCGGGTGGAGACCCGCCTGGCGGCCGGCGGCATCAGCGTGCCGATCGACGGCGCCACGCCCCGCTTCGATGCCATGGGCACCTACCTGGCCGGCCTGGGCAGCCGACTCGACACCGCCGCCCTCTGCCAGGGGCTGGAACGCCTGGGCCTGCGGGTGATCGTCGATCCCATGCATGGCTCGGCCGCCGGGGGCCTCAGTGCCCTGCTGCCCGGGGCCAGCGCCACCGGGATCGTGCGCGAAATCCGCTCCAACCGCGATCCCCTCTTTGGCGGCAACCCGCCCGAGCCCCTGGCGCCCTACCTGGAGCAACTGATCGCCGAGGTGAAGGCCTCCACGGCCGCCGGCCTGCCGGCGGTGGGGATTGTGTTCGATGGCGATGGCGACCGCATCGCGGCGGTGGATGAGCGCGGTCGCTTCTGCAGCACCCAGCTGCTGATGCCCCTATTCATCGACCACCTGGCCCGGGCCCGCCAGCTGCCCGGCAGCGTGATCAAAACCGTGAGCGGCTCCGACCTGATGCAGTTGGTGGCCGAAGACCTGGGCCGCACCGTGATCGAGATGCCGGTGGGCTTCAAGTACATCGCCGCCGAGATGCTCAGCGGTGAGGTGCTGGTGGGGGGCGAGGAATCGGGGGGGGTGGGCTTCGGCATGCACCTGCCCGAACGGGACGCCCTGTTTGCCGCCCTGCTGCTGCTTGAAGCCCTGGTGGAGGGCGGCCTGCCCCTGGGCGAACGCATCGATGCCCTGCAGAAGCGCTGTGGCGGCGCCAGCCACTACGACCGCCTCGACCTGCGCCTCAAGGACATGGCCAGCCGCCAGCGGCTGGAGCAACTGCTGGCGAACCAGCCGCCCGAGCTGGTGGCGGGAGTGGCGGTGCGCTCGGTGGTTCGCACCGATGGCGTCAAGCTGCGCCTCGGACCCAACCACTGGTTAATGCTGCGCTTTTCAGGCACCGAACCCCTGCTGCGCCTCTACTGCGAAGCCCCCGATCCGGAGCGGGTGGCCGACGTGCTGGCCTGGGCGCGCCAGCTGGCCGAGGCGATCTGATCATGGACGCGAGTTCAAGTGAGTCCGCCCAGGCCCACCCCCCCGTGGCGGGTTTGAAAACCCTGGTGATCGCCAGCGGCAACGCCGGCAAGATCCGTGAATTCGCCAGCCTGCTCGCGGGCCTCAACCTGGAGATCCAGCCCCAACCCGAGGGCCTGGAGGTGGAGGAAACCGGCGCCACCTTTTCCGCCAACGCCCGGCTCAAGGCGATCGCCGTGGCCCAGGCCACCGGCCAGTGGGCCCTCGCCGACGATTCCGGCCTGGCCGTGACGGCCCTGGGCGGCGCCCCGGGGGTGCAGTCAGCCCGCTACGCCGCCAGCGATCCGGCCCGGATCGCCCGGCTGCTGGCGGCCCTGGATGGGGCCAACCAGCAGCGCCTGCGGGCCGGCCTAGCCCCGGACCGCAGCGCCCAGTTCACTGCGGCCCTGGCCCTGGCCAATCCGGCCGGGGAGGTGGTGCTGGAAGTGGAAGGCCACTGCCTCGGCGCGATCCTGGCGGCCCCCCGGGGCAGCGGCGGCTTCGGCTACGACCCGGTGTTTTTCGTGCCGGAAACGGGGCAAACCTTCGCCGAGATGGACAAGGCCCTCAAGGGCCGCATCGGCCACCGGGGCCGGGCCTTCGCCCTCCTGGCGCCGAGGCTGGCTGCCCTACTGGGCACTTGAGCCGGCTTGAAAGCTGCCGCCTCCAGCGGGTTCCCGCCCGGCGTAACGCGGCGCCGCTTGGGCAATGGCACTAGCACTAAGGGTGTCCCCACCCTTGGTTCCGGATGTCCAAAGCCCAACTCTCCGCCTTTTTCCTCAAGGTGGATGCGGATCCCGCCCTCAAGGCCCGGGTTGATTCAGCCGCCGGCCCCGATGCCGTCGTGGCGATTGCCATCACCGAAGGTCACAGTTTCTCCGCCGCCACCCTCACCCGCCACCAGCGCGGCTGAGGCCAGATCGCCCACGGCTAGATCACCAACCGCAGGGATCCAGCCCTGGAGCTGCCAGTCGACGCAGCCGTTGGCGATTAGGGGGTCTTGGCGCACCAGGGCTTCGGCGGCGGCGTAATCCGCCGCCGCTAGCAGCAGCAAGCCGCCCCCGCCGGGCCGGCCCGCCTGGTCGACCAGGTAGCCGCTACTGATCACCACGCCCTGCTGGCGCAGCTGCGTCACCCAGGCGTGGTGGGCCTGGAGATGGGCCAGGAGCTGGGGGCGCGGCAGCCGAAAGGTTTCGGTCTTGATGAACCAGGCCATGGCAGGGGCACAAGGGTTAGGGCTGACGACAAACCAGGCCCCAGCTGCCCAGCTTGGTCAGGCCGGGCTCCAGGTGCCGTGCAGGCCGTAGGGAAGGGCCAGGGGCAGCTCCACCACGGCCTGCTCCGCCATGGTGGCGGCATCGAGGATCACCAGGTCGCTGGCGCAGCGGGCCCCGTTCCAGACCAGCAGCAGCACCCAGCCAAGGTCTTCCGCTTGGCCAGCGGCGGGGGCAGCCCCATCAGCGGAGGCCTGGGGGTAGGGCACCATCACCGGCTCATTAACGAAGCCCCGGGGCGAGGCGCTCCAAACCCGCCGTTCGCCGCTGAGTAAGTCGAACTTCTCGATCGCCTGCAGGGGATCGTTGCCGTGCTCGCGCTCGGCCACCGCCATCCAGCCATAGCGGGCCGCCAGGCCCTGGTGGGCCGGGTTGACCATGGCGAACTCGCAGCAGCGGGGCTCCAGCAGTTCGAGGCTGACGCTGGCGGTGGTGAGGTCGATGCGGCAGCGCTTGAGCTGGCCCTCCGGCAGGCTGTCGAAATCGATCGTGCGGAAGTTGACGTCCGGGCCGATCGAGGGGAAATCGGCGTAGAAAATCGAATCCACCACCACCTCGCCGCTGGCGTCTTCAAAGGCGTTGAGGTGGTGGAAGACAAAGCCTTCCGGGGCCTTGATCAGGCGGGGTTTCTGGCCGGCGAAGGCGCCACTGGCCCGGGGCACCAGCCAGAACTGGCCCTGCTGACCGGGCTTGGAACTGAGGCACTGGGCCGCCCCCTTCTGGCCGAGCACGAAGCCGAGGGGGTTGAAGGCCACGGCGTTCTGGAGGAACACCGCCCAGTTGGGGGTGATGGCGAAATCGTGCAGGAAGGCGAAGCCCTTGAAGCTGTAGGAGTCGTCGGCCAGGAGCTGGCCGGCCTGGTCGCCTGTGGTGGCGAACTCCATCAGCCGCACCGTGCTGGTGGGGCCGGCCTTGACGCCGAAGGTCACCAGCCGGGGCTCACCGTGGTGGCCGGGATCGAGGCGGGGGTGGGCGCTGAAGGCCTCATCGGGCTTGAGCACGCCATCGAGCAGGGTGATGCCCTTGGTTTCGAGGGTGTCGGGATCGAGGGCATGGGGGGAACTGGCCTCCCAGAGGGCCAGGAGCTGGTCGCCCAGCCGCACCACCTGGGTGTTGGCGATGTTTTTGAGACGCAGGTCAAAGGCGTTGGCGATCGGGCCGCCGGGCTTCTGGGTGCCGAAGACACCGCGATACAAGACCTTGTCCGCCGCCTCCTCCGCCAGCCAACCCTCCGTGCGCACGAAGCGGTTGCTGAGCTGGAGCGATCCGGCCTCAAAGCGCAGGGCCGTGATCATGCCGTCGCCATCAAAGGGGTGATGCACCCAGTGGCCGCCGCGCTCGAGCCGGCCCGGGCCATTGCGATAGAGGGTGCCCGCCAGCTCGCTGGGGATCGTGCCCCGGGCGGCGACCAACGGCACGGCGCTGAGCTCCACGCCCACATTGCGGAAGGCGCTGGACCAATCGGAGCGGTCGTAGGCCACCCCAGCTGGGGCCGATCTGGCGTCAGCGGCGCTGCTGCCCTCGGGGCTGGGGGCTCGGCTCGGGGCAGCGGTCATGGCATGGCACTCGACAGGGCCCCATCATCCCGTAACGGAGTGTGAAGCGGCTGGCCTGGCCCTGGGAACGCTCGCAACCAGGAGAGCTCAGCTCCCCGCCCGCTCCAACACGCCCTTGCTGCTCGGCACCGCCCCGGCCCGGCGGGGATCGCGCTCCACCGCCAGGCGCAGGGCCCGGGCAAAGGCCTTGAAGCAGGCCTCCACAATGTGGTGGGAATTGACGCCAGCGAGCTGGCGGATGTGCAGGGTGAGGCCGGCGTTGTTCACCACCGCCCCAAAGAACTCCTTGACCAGTTCCGTGTCGTAGCTGCCGATCGTCTGGGCCGGGATCACCAGGCTGTAGCTGAGGTGGGGCCGGCCGGAGCAATCGAGGGCCACCTGCACCAGGGCCTCATCGAGGGGCGCCACAAAGTGGCCGAAGCGGTGGATGCCGCGGCGATCACCCAGGGCCTGGGCCAGGGCCTGGCCCACGGCGATGCCCACGTCCTCGTTGCTGTGGTGGTCGTCGATGTGGGTGTCGCCGGCGGCGCTGATCTCGAGGTCCACCAGGCCGTGGCTGGAGAGCTGGTGAAGCATGTGGTCGAGGAAGGGCACGCCGGTGGCCACCTGGCAACGGCCGCTGCCATCGAGGTTGAGCCGCACGCGCACATCGGTTTCCCCGGTGACGCGATGGACCTCACCAATCCTGTCTTCACCGATCCTGTCTTCAGCGCTGCCCATGGGCCTTGAACCGCTATGTGCTGAGCCGATCATGCCGAAAGGCCCCGGCGCCGGCACGCCCTAGGGACGCCCAGGGCCCGGGACTCACATGCCGGTGATGCAATAGCCCGCATCCACATAGATCACCTGGCCGGTGATGCCGGAGGCCAGGGGGCTGGCCAGGAAGGCCGCCGTGGCGCCGACTTCGTCCTGGGTGACGGTGCGGCGCAGGGGGGCCTTTGCTTCGACGTTGTGGATCATGTCGAGGATGCCGCCGATGGCGGAGCTGGCCAGGGTGCGGATCGGGCCGGCGCTGATGGCATTCACGCGCACCTGCTTCTCGGGGCCCAGTTCGGCCGAGAGATAGCGCACGGAAGCCTCCAGGGCCGCCTTAGCCACGCCCATCACGTTGTAGTTGGGGATCGCCCGCTCGGCGCCCAGGTAGCTGAGGGTGATCACGCTGGCGCCGGGGTTGAACAGGGGCTTGGCGAAGCGGCAGAGGGGCGCCAGGGAATAGGCGCTCACCTCTAGGGCCCGGCCGAAGCCCTCGGGGCTGATGGCGGAGTAATCGCCGATCAGCTCCTCCTTGCCGGCAAAGGCCAGGCAGTGCACCAGCACATCGATCGAGCCCCACTGCTGCTTGACCTGCTCAAACACCGCCTCGATCTGGGCGGGATCCTGCACGTTGAGGGGCTCGAACAGGGTGGGATTAAGGGGCGCCGTGAGCTCGCGCACCTTGCCCTCAAAGCGACCCTTCTCATCGGGCAGGTAGGTGACGCCCAGCTCGGCGCCGGCGGCGGCCAGCTGCTGGGCGATGCCCCAGGCGATCGAGCGGTTGTTGGCGATGCCCGTGACCAGGGCCTTCTTGCCGCGCAGATCGAGGAGCATGGGACGAGATCATTTGGGGGGCATTCTCCCCCAGCCCTTGCCACCCCTTACTGGGGCGCGGGCGCCGCCCCTTGGGACTCCAACTCCCGGGCCGCCGCCGAGCGGGCCTCGGGATCCTCAAAGGTTTGCAACAGGGCCGAATCCCGGGCTGGCAGGGTGCCGCGCTTGACGGCCGCAGCTTGCAGGGGCGGCTCCAGCCACTGCCAGCGGCTGCGGGGCGCCCGGTCCTGGCAGAGGGCCTCCAGCTCGCGGCGCAGGGCGCGGACCACATCGCGGCGGGCCACGGCGCTGAAAAACTCCTGGCGGGTGGCCAAGCCCGAGCTGAAGGGGGCGCTGCCGTTGCCATTGAACAGGCGGGCCCCATCGATCACCCAGCGGGGCCGGCAGACACCGCTTTCACTGGTGTCGGTCTCGAGCCAGAGGTGCAGGCCGTAGCCATCGGGCTGGCTGACCACCGCCAGGCCGTCGTGGGGCTGGCTGCGCTGCAGCGGATAGATCCGCCAGCTGGGCCGCTGCTGGGCCGGCACGCAGGCCGTGAGCCCCGCGAGCAGCGCCGCCAAGCCCAAGGCGCTGAAGCGAAGGGCGTGATGGCCCGGCAGGGGCTGGGGGCCTGGCCCCGGGGAATGGGGGGAATGGCTAGGGGCGCCAGAGCGGTGGTCCATCCTCAGCAGTCCGATCGGGGGCAGCGATGACGTCAGGATGGCGCGCCAATTGGAGTGGCCCAGGGGGATTGGCGGGATGGGGGGCTTAAGGTTGTCCTCATGCAGGTGCCCCCTTTCAGCCTCACCGAGCAGCTCCAACACCTCGGGGAGGAGTTGGACCAGGCCGTGCTCCAGGTCTTGCGCAGCGGCCAATACATCGGTGGCGGCGTGATCGCTGCCTTTGAAAGCGAGTTTGCCACCAGTGTGGGCACGGAGTTCGCGATCGGCTGCAACAGCGGCACCGACGCCCTGATCCTGGCCCTGCGCGGCCTGGGCATCGGCCCGGGGGATGAGGTGATCACCTGCTCCTTCAGCTTCTTTGCCACGGCCGAAGCGATCAGCGCCGTGGGCGCCACGCCGGTGTTCGTGGACGTGGAGGAGAGCTCCTACCTGATCGATCTCGACCAGCTCGAGGCGGCGATCACGCCCGCCACCAAGGCCCTGCTGCCGGTGCACCTGTTCGGCCGGCCCGTGGACATGGAACGGGTTTGCGCGATCGCCGCGGCCCATGGCCTCCAGGTGGTGGAGGACTGCGCCCAGGCCACCGGCGCCAGCTGGGCCGGCCGCCCGGTGGGCAGCTGGGGCGATGTGGGCTGCTTCAGCTTCTTCCCCACCAAAAACCTCGGTGGCGCCGGCGATGGCGGCGCCGTCACCTGCAACGACCCCGAGCTGGCCGCCCGCATCCGCGAGCTGGCGGTGCACGGCATGCCGCGCCGCTACCTGCACACCTCGCTGGGTTACAACAGCCGCCTCGATGCGATCCAGGCCGCCGTGCTGCGGGTGAAGCTGCCCCACCTGCCCAGCTGGGTGGAGCGCCGCCGCGGCCTGGCCCAGGCCTACCAGCAGGCCCTTTCCAGCCGGCTGGAGATCCACCTGCCGGAGGTGGGTCCGGCGGGCCACAGCTGGAACCAATTTGTGGTGCGGGTGCCGCGCTGCCCTGGCGCCAGCACCTGCGAAGGCCGCTGCACCCCCGCCGCCGATAGCGCCAACTACGGCCTGCCCGAGGCCAGCTGCCGTGACTGGCTCAAGCAGGAGCTCCAGGCCGCTGGTGTGACCACGATCATTTACTACCCGATTCCGATCCACCGCCAACCGGCCTACGCCGAGCTGGGCTACGCCCCGGGCTCCCTGCCCCGCACCGAGCAGCTCTGCGCCGAGGTGCTCAGCCTGCCGATCTTCCCGGAACTGGCCGTCGAGCAGCAGCAACGGGTGATTGAGGTGCTCAGCGCCCTGGCCGGCAAGGTGCAGAGCCAGGCCTGCGCCAGCGTCGCCGCCTGAGCGGCAGGCACCCCTACGGCTTCGGCAGGCCGGCGTAGAGGGCCTTGAAGCGGGCCTGCTGCAGGCGATGGTCCACCAGGGGGGCCGGGTAGTCGCCCCGCTCTAAGGGAGCAATGGCCCCACTGATCAGATCGGCCGTGGCCACATGGGCCAGTTCCGGCAGCCAGGTGCGGATGTAACTGGCCTCCCCATCAAAGCGGCCGGCCTGGGTGGCGGGATTGAAGATGCGCAGCGGTTTGGGGTCCATGCCGCTGCTGGCGCTCCACTGCCAGCCGCCGTTGTTGGCGGCCAGGTCGCCATCGACGAGCCGCTGCATGAAGGCGGTTTCGCCCCAGCGCCAGTCGCAGATCAGATCCTTGACCAAAAACGAGGCCACCACCATGCGGCAGCGGTTGTGCATCCAGCCACTGGCATTGAGCTGGCGCATGGCCGCATCCACGAACGGCATGCCGGTGAGGCCCAAGCGCCAGGCCTCAAACCAGGGGCGGTTGTTATCCCAGGGGAACTGGCGCCACTGGGGCCGGTAGGGGCCCTCGGCCAACTCGGGGAAATGGAAGAGGGCGTGCTGGTAAAACTCGCGCCAGGCCAGCTCCTGCTGCCACACCGTGATCGAGGCCAGGGCCTCGTCGCTGCGGGCCGTGAGCCGGGCCGCTTCCGAGGCCAGCCAGGCCTGGCGCGGGCTGAGGCAGCCGAGGCTGAGGGCGGCACTCAGGGCCGAAGTGCCGGCCTCGCTGGGGATATTGCGCCCCGGTTCGTAGGCGAACAGGGCCGCGCCATGGCCCGAACCGGCGGCGCCGCCATCGGCAAAGTCCTCCAGCTGGGCGGCTGCGGCCCGTTCCCCGGGGCGGCAGGGGCAGAGGTCGGCGCCGTCAAAGGGATGGCCGAGCTCGCCGGCCGTGGGCACCGCAGCCAGCAGGGGCAGGTCCTGCCACAGGGCCTGAGCCTTGGACTCCAGGGCGGCGCGGTCCAACCCCACCAGCCCCTGGGGCGCCGCCACCGGGGTGAGCAGCCCAGCGGCCTCCCGGGCCGTCACCTGGCCGCGCCAGTTGCGCAAAAACGGCCCATAGACCCGGTAGGGCTCGCCCGAGCCGGTGCGGATCTCCTCGGGCGGCACCAGCAGCTGGTCCCAATCCACCAGCACGCGCCGGCCCCTGGCCTGGAGGGCGGATGCCACCTGGCGATCCCGCTGGCGGGCGGCAGGCTCCACGTCCCGGTTCCAGGTCACCACGGCGGCGCCGCAGGCCTCGGCCAGGCGCGGCAGCACGTCCAGCGGGCGGCCCCGCACCAGCAGCAGCTCACTGCCCGCCTGGCGCCAGCACTGCTGCAGCTCCCGCAGGCTTTCACACAGAAACCAGAGCCGGGCCGGCGCCAGGTCGGCCGATGCCAACCACTCCGGGTCGACCACGTAGACGCCGGTAACGGCAGGGGTGGCGGCGGCGGCGGCGGCCAGGCCGAGGTTGTCGCCGAGGCGCAGGTCGCGGCGATGCCAGAAGAGCCAGCGGTCGGGGGCCATCGGCTTAGAACCCCAGCAGTTGGCGGGCCCGGAACCAGGCGGTCACGCTCTTGCCATCGAGGGCCTCATCGCCACTGGCCAGGGCGGCATCGAGTTCGGCGGGGGTCATCAGCAGCACCTCCAGGTCCTCGTCGTCATCGCCGGCGGGCTGGTCGGCCAGCAGGCTCAGGTCCCGGGCCAAAAAGAGGTGGATCACCTCATCGGAGTAGCCGGGGCAGGGCAGCATCACCCCCAGGGGATCCCAGCGGCTGGCGCTATAGCCGGCCTCCTCCTGCAGTTCCCGTTTCATCGTGCTGAGCGGATCCTCGCCCTCATCGAGGGTGCCGGCCGGAAACTCGAGGATGCGGCTGGCCACGGCGAAGCGGTACTGGCGCAGCAGCACCACCCGGCCGTCGTCGAGCACGGGCACGGCCAGGGAGGCGCCGGGATGGCGGATCAGGCCGAAGGTGGCCTCCAGGCCGATCGGCAACACGATCCGGTTGAGCTCAAAGCGGATCTTGCGGGCATCGAGGGCGGCCGTGGTTTCCAGCAGGCGCGCGGGCTCGGGGGGCGGCAGGGGCGCCATGGGCAGGCCAAAACTGCCGCCAGCTTGGCTTACTCCGGCCAGCCAGCGCGGCCCGGGAGCCGCTGGGGCGCCGCCTCGCGTAACCGGGGCAGCAGGGCCGCCAGCAGGGCGCCGCAGCCTGGGCCCCAGCGACGGGCACCAGCAGCCGCCGGGCCCGGCGGCACCAGCAGGGGATCGATCGCCGCCAGGGGCGCCAGCACAAAACTGCGCTGCTGCAGGCGCGGATGGGGCAACTCCAGCGCCGGCGCCTGCACAACCTGATCGCCCCACCAGAGCAAATCGAGATCGAGGGTGCGGGGGCCCCAGGCCTCCAGGCGCTGGCGGCCAAACTGCTCCTCTAACGCCTGCAGACCCTGCAACAACTCCAGGGGCCGGGGCTCCAGCCCAGCCACCCCCTCCACCAGCAGCACCCCATTGAGATAGGCGGGCTGGCCGGGGGGGCCGCCCACCGGCTCGGTGCGAAACAGGGGCGACCAACGCAGGCGGATCGGCCGGCGCTGGGCGCCGGGCTGGGGGGGCCGCTCCTGCTGCAGCCCCTCCAGGAGCGCCTGCAGCAAGGGACGCACGGCCTCCAGGGTGGCCTGGGGATCGCCCAAGTTGGCGCCCAGGGCGATCGCCAGGCTGGGGGCCCAGGGCTGATCAGCGAGACTGGCGATCACGTGTCTGGGACCGGGCTTCTCCATGGTTGCAAGCGGAACCCCCGCCGCCGCGAGGGCGGCGTCCAGTGCCGCGGCTGCCGCGGCCCGGGCCTTTCCGCTGGCCGCCATCACTGGCCATGGCACCTTGAAATTGGCCCTGCTGCTGGCGGCCGTGGATCCCGGCCTGGGCGGCGTGGTGATCGCCGGCGGCCGCGGCACCGGTAAATCGGTGCTGGCCCGGGGCCTGCACGCCCTGCTACCGCCCATCGATGTGATCGACCTGGGCGAGCCGGGCACCGCTGGCGCCAGCGGCCCCCAGCACCCCACCGCCCTCAACATCGATCCCCAGCGGCCCGATGACTGGGACGCCGCCACCCGGGCCCGGATCAGCCAGCTGGGCGGCGACCCCAGCGGCGCCGCTGCCGGCGCCCTGCCGCCCACCAAGGTGATCCCGGCCCCGTTTATCCAGGTGCCCCTGGGCATCACCGAAGACCGGCTGGTGGGCTCGGTCGATGTCACCGCGTCGCTGGCCAGCGGCCAGGCGATCTTCCAGCCGGGCCTGCTGGCCGAAGCCCACCGGGGCGTGCTCTACGTCGATGAGCTCAACCTGCTCGATGACGGCATCACCAACCTGCTGCTGGCGGCGGTGGGCTCCGGCGACAACCGCATCGAACGCGAGGGGCTGAGCCTCTCCCACCCCTGCCGCTGCCTGCTGATCGCCACCTACAACCCCGAGGAGGGGGTCGTGCGCGACCACCTGCTCGATCGTTTTGCCATGGCCCTCTCGGCCAACCAGGTGCTGGAGCTGGACCAACGGGTGGAGATCACCCGCTCGGCCCTGGCCCACGGCGAATCGAGTGGCGCCTTTCGGGCCCAGTGGCAGGAGGAAACCGATGGTCTGGCCACCCAGCTGCTGCTGGCGCGCCAATGGCTGCCGGATGTGCAGATCAGCCGCGAGCAGATCGGCTATCTGGTGAAGGAGGCCCTGCGCGGCGGCGTCGAGGGCCATCGCTCCGAGCTCTACGCGGTGCGGGTCGCCCGCGCCCATGCGGCCCTCAGTGGCCGCGACCGGGTCGAAGCCGACGACCTGCAGGTGGCCGTGCGCCTGGTGATCGCACCCCGGGCCCGCCAACTGCCGCCCGCCGATCCCGACCAACCGCTCCAACCACCGCCACCGCCCCCTCCCCAGGGGGACCAGGCCCCCGAGGAGCCCGACCAACCGGACGAGCCCGAGGACGACTCCGAGGAGGAGGAACCCGACGAGGAGGAACCCAACGAGGACGACAACCCGGAAGACGCGCCGCCGCCCTCAATCCCGGAGGAATTCCTGCTCGATCCCGAGGCCACGGCGATCGACCCGGACCTGCTGCTGTTCTCGGCCGCCAAGAGCAAGGGCGGCGGCAGCGGCAGCCGGGCGGTGGTGTTCAGCGATTCGCGGGGCCGCTACGTGAAGCCGATGCTGCCCCGGGGGCCGGTGAAGCGCATTGCCGTGGATGCCACCCTGCGGGCGGCGGCGCCCTACCAAAAGGCCCGGCGCCTGCGCCAACCCGATCGCCTGGTGATCGTGGAAGAGGGCGACCTGCGGGCCAAGCAGCTGCAACGCAAGGCCGGGGCCCTGGTGATCTTTTTGGTGGATGCCAGCGGTTCGATGGCCCTGAACCGCATGCAAAGCGCCAAGGGCGCCGTGATCCGCCTGCTCACCGAGGCCTACGAAAACCGCGACGAAGTCGCCCTGATCCCCTTCCGCGGCGAGCAGGCCGAGGTGTTGCTACCGCCGACCCGCTCGATCACGGCGGCGCGGCGGCGGCTGGAAACCATGCCCTGCGGCGGCGGCTCGCCCCTGGCCCACGGCCTCAGCCAGGCGGCCCGGGTGGGGGCCAACGCCCTGGCCACGGGCGATCTCAGCCAGGTGGTGGTGGTGGCGATCACCGATGGGCGCGGCAATGTGCCCCTGTCGCGCTCCCTGGGCCAGCCCGTGCTCGAGGGCGAAGAGCCCGTGGACCTCAAGGAGGAGGTGAAGCAGGTGGCCTCGCGCTACCGGGCCCTGGGCATCAAGTTGCTGGTGATCGACACCGAGCGCAAGTTCATCGGCAGCGGCATGGGCAA
>ERZ889217.305-NODE-305-length-31369-cov-7.482979_pt1 | contig 31369 bp, 25 predicted proteins | sample MGYA00521098_ERZ889217 | MGnify/ENA primary metagenome ERZ889217 (study PRJEB32303, sample SAMEA104408613) | aquatic metagenome | biome: Brackish water; feature: Pelagic; material: water | place: Baltic Sea | collected 2014-06-10T22:04:00 | depth 2,362 m ... | reverse complement strand
GCAGGCAGCCGAATGCTCGGCCACTGGCACGCCTGCAGCCCTCCAGATGCAATGGACGATTGATCTGGGGGAATTGTGCGGGGAACTGGCAGAGGTGATCGATCTCGGGGGCATGTTGCTCGCCGGGCGGTCGCGGGGACGGGTGGATGTGGAACGAGCTGGTGGCGGCACGACAGCAGTCAGGGCGGTGGCAAGCGTCACGGGCTTCGAACTCATGGCCCCCGGCCGACCGGCCTGGAAGGACGACTCGATTGCACTGGATGCCGAGGCAACTGGATCGTTTGCCCAGGGCCGAACATCGATCGATTCAGCCCGCGGTATGCTCACCGCCGCCGGAGACTCGCTCGAGGCGACGCTCGCCGGTGGCGTGGTCATCAACCCTGCCGCGATGCTCTGGGGTGATGCTGGAACGGCGGTGCCGACCCGATCGGTCGCTGGCAGCAGTGAGGTTTCAGCCGACTGCTCGATCGCAGGGGATCTGGGGCGTTGGCATCGCCGGCTCGCGGCGGTGATGCCGGCGCTGGCCACCGCCGGGCTGGAGTTGGGCGGCAGCCTCGAGGCCTCTGCGGCGGTGGCCACCGATCCTGCCGCCGGTGGCGACGTCTGGCGGATCACGCGCGCCGGCGGTGAGATTGAAAAGTTCGCGGCCCGTCTCGGTGATCGGCAGGCGAGTGAACCCCGCATCGTTGTGACGGCGGCCGGTCTCGTGCGGCCTGCCACTGGGCGGATCGAGATCTCTTCAGCCGAACTGCTCTCCAGTTCGCTCTCGCTCAGAAGCGGAGGCCTGTCGTGGCAGCCAGCATCCGGCGGATCGACCGTCACACCCCCAGCCGCCGACCCGTTTGCCTCGCTCCTAGCCTGTCTCCGGGGCCGGGTTCAGTGGCAGGCTGACATCGGCCGCGTGGAGCACTGGGTTGTGTCGGCGGCGACGGCCCAGCGGTGGCCAATCGCAGGCCGGGCATGGGGCACGCTTGACGCTGCCGAGACCCAGACCGGACTCAATCTCCTCGTGGAGATGACCGGCAGTCAGGTCGTGGTCGCCGAACGCCCGACTGGAGCCGGCGGCGACCCGCCACCGCGGCCGGTCTGGAACGAGCCCCAGGCGACCCTCACGCTTGAAGTGACCCGTCCCTTTGCCCGCGAGGCAGGGGGAGTCGTCACGCTGGCCGATCGTCTGATCGTCGAGCGGCTGGCGCTCGAATCATCAACGGTGGCGGTGGCGGCTCGCGGCAGCGTTGAGGATGTGTCACGGCAGCGAAAGGCCGCGATCGAAGGCACCGTCTCCTACGACTGGGATCAGCTCTCGCGGCTTCTGACTCCGTGGACCGGCGGCCGGATCCGCGTGGCAGGCTCAGGCGGCAGACCGTTCACGTTCCGGGGCCCGCTCACAATGACTGCGGTGGGGGGTGGTGTGGGTACGAACCCCGCCCCAGTCACTGCTGGCACGCTTCCCCTCCCCGACTCCTGGCTGGCTGCGACACGGGGCAGTGAGGCCCAAGACGCCACGGCTGCCGTGCGGGTTCCCGCCCGCCCAACCTCCACATCGCGGGGGCTGATCGAGACCCTGCGGGCAGTGTCATTCGACACCTCCACGGCCTGGACGGCTGCCGATCTGGATGGCTTTTCCGTGTCTGCCGGCGATCTTGCCGTGCGCCTTGTGGAAGGCCAGCTCGCTCTGGGCCCGTTTGACGTGGCGGCTTCGGGCGGGCGAATCCGCGGAGCACCCTGGGTGAAGTTGGCACCCTACCCGGGTGAGCTGGTCGTGCCCCCCGGCAGGATCGTCGATCGGGTGACGCTGACGGGTGACTTCTGTCAGCGGTTCATCGGTTGGGTGTCACCAGTGCTCGCAGGAGCCGCCAATGCCTCGGGGACCGTGAGCATCGACCTGGCCGGGGCCCGAGTTCCCTTGGGACATCCGTTTGCCGGTGAGGCTGGGGGCCAGATTGTCTTCGAGCAGCTCGAGATCAAGCCCAGCGGCGGCATGCAACCGCTCGTGAACCTGCTGGCGAAGCTGCAGGCGGTTGTCGATCCGCGGTTTGCCGTGGGGGATCAGGCCGTGCTGATGCGGGTGCGGCCGGAGCCGGTGCGGGTGCAGCTGGTGGATGGCCGGATCTGGCACGATGGTCTCGTGATTGATGCCGGTCAGTTCACGGTCCGGTCGCAGGGCAGTGTGGGGCAGGACGGTTCGCTCACCGCTGTGGTCGAAGTGGCGCTTCGCGGCGACGTGGCTGGAGAGATGCCCGTGATCGCGCAGCTCATGCGAACGCCGATCACGATTCCGCTCAAGGGAACCCTCTCGCGACCGCAGTTCGACGCCGGTGCGCTCGATGTTGCCTTCCGAAGGATCGTCGAGAACACGGCCCAGGCGGTGTTCGACGATGGACTGGGCCGCGGCATCGAGGCTCTGTTTGGCAAGCCGCCGGCCCCACCGCCTGGGTCGTCCATCACACTCCCGCGGTAGCCGATCGTCGCAGCCGCCGATCCAGAGCCGTGATGATCCGCTCGAGCTCCCGTCGGTAGGAGAAGTGTTCCACTTCGAGGGTGTGCCGGGGCGACGCGAGATAGCGGATCGGTGAGGATTGCCCGGGCCTTTGTCTCCGCGCGTAGAGCCAGCCTGCTGCAGTGGGAGCCGAGCGGGCTGCCTGTGCCATTCGGGCCACGAGCCGAGCCTGTACATCGGTAATTCCCCACTGGCCGCTGTCGGGCTGGATAAGGCCAATGACGGCGATGTCATCGCGGGAGGGATGGAGCAGGTTCATGAACAGCCGCGGCATTCCGGTGGCCTTGTCGGCGCCCAGGAGCCGGCAGTCGATGAACGGGAGCGTCGTGAGATAGCCGGTCGCAGCAATCACAATATCGAACGGTTCTCGCAGGCCGTCCTGGAACACAACGGTAGAGCCATCGAAGGCCACCACATCGCCCACAGGCCGGATCTGGCCCGCATCGATCCGTGCGAGCAAGTCTGAATTGATGACTGGATGAGTCTCGAAGAGTTTGTGGTCTGGTCGAGGCAGGCCGTGCTTCCAGGGCAGGCCGATCGTGCGGGCAATCGCCCGCAGGCCTACAAGCCGGCGGAGCCAGAGCGGGGCGTGCATTTTGAGCAGCCGCTCACCCCGGAGGTCGGCTGGCCGGCCCATCACCATCCGCGGCACGATGTAGTAGCCACGGCGGGTTGAATGGACGGTGACTGCCGCATGCCGCGAGCATTCGACGGCGATATCGCAACCGGAATTGCCCCCGCCGATCACGAGCACTCGTTGGCCGGCGAGAGGGATCGGCGACGTGGGGCTCTTGTAGTCGGCCGCATGGAGGAGCACGCCGCCGAAGCGACCAGGCACGTCTGGATACCGTGGCACATGGTTGTGGCCACTGGCGATGACGACGCCGGCAAAAGTCCGGGGAGCCCCACCGGCGGCTCGTACGGTCCAGCCGCTGCCTGGCGGTCCAGCCGGCTCAATCGACTCGACCACGACGCCCGTGCGGATCTGGGGCTCAAGGTCGAAGTGGGTGGCGTAAGAACGGAGGTATTCCAGACACTGACGGTGGTCGGGATAGGCGGGCCAGTGTCGTGGCATGGGAAAGTCGGCAAACTCTGTGAGCCGCTGGGAGCTGATCAGCCGCGTCGAGGCGAAGACGCGGCTGGTTCCACTGCCAAACAGCCAGTTGCCACCAATGCCCTGCTCCCGTTCCAGGCACTCGACGGGGATTCCTGCATCCCGGAGGTGTCGGACGGCCGCCAGGCCGGATGGACCGGCGCCGATCACGCACCATGCGTCGCGGTCAGTCAGCGAGCGCATGGCACAGCCTCGCGAGATCGTCTTCGGTGTGGAGCCAGGAGATACTTACTCGCACGAGCGCACCGCCGGGTGGCACACTGGGGGGCCGGATAGCCGGCACGAAGAACCCGGCGTCAGCGAGCCGCGCTGAGAGGGCGACGGCCGCAGCCGGTAGCCCGGCCATGATGGGCACGATCTGGGCCTCGGCTCCTCCCCTATCGAGGCCGCGGGCCGCGAGCTGATCGCGAAATGTCGTCGCCCGCGCGAGGAGTTCTCTACGCCGTTCGGGCTCGGTGGCAAGCAGGTGCACCGCCCGCGTGGCAGCCGCCGCGACGGCTGGGGGATGGGCGGTGGAGAAGATCCAGGCCCGGGCCTTGTGGCGGAGCCACTCGAGGAGCCGACGGTGGCCCGCCACGAATCCGCCTGCCGCGCCGACCGCCTTGGAGAGCGTACCGACCCGGATGTGCACGCCGTCGCTGCAGCCAAAGTGTTCCACGAGGCCGCTTCCGCGGTCGCCGAAGACACCGGTCGCGTGGGCCTCGTCCACCATCAGGATCGCCCCGTGCCGTCGGGCGATCTCGCAGAGGTCGGCGAGTGGCGGGATTGTGCCGTCCATCGAGAAGAGCGTGTCGGTGACGATGAGTCTGCGGCGTGCGGCACTCGCTCGAGCGAGCGCCGCGTCGAGTGCTATCAGATCGCGGTGCGGATAGATGCTCACGCTCGCCCGTGAGAGCCGGCAACCGTCGATCAGGCTGGCATGGTTGCGTTCGTCGGAGAAGATCACGTCGGCGGGGCCGGCCACGGCGGCGATCGTGGCGGAGTTCGCGGCGAAGCCACTGGGAAATACCACGGCCGCTTCGACTGCCAGCAGTTCGGCAATCGCTCGCTCCAGATTCTCATGGGCCTGCGAGTGGCCACTCACCAGCGGGCTTGCCCCGGCTCCAAACCCTTCGGCGCAGGCGGCCTTCGAAGCGGCCTTCGTGAGCCGCACGTCTGCGGCGTAGCCGAGGTAGTCATTGGAGCCGAAGTTCACCAAGTCCCGGCCGTCGAGAACGATCCGGGCTCCCTGCTTGCCCTGGCGAATCCGGTGCGGCCGGAGCAGATCCGCCGCCGCCAGTCCTGCGAGATCGTCGTCGATCCAGGCGAGGGCGTCGGGCAGCGGGCGAGCTGCTGGCAGGGGGGAACTGGCTGTTTCAATCCGGCAGGGCATAACTCCACATTATGCAGGTGGCATCAGCTTGGCTCCTCGGAGAATCTTCTCCGCCAAAGGATACCGTTGTCGTCGATCCGCTAAGAGGCGGCGGTCCTGTGACCGGCTGCCGGATGCTTCCCCGATCTGGGTGCACTGACTCCCTCCACGGCGAACACAGCGGGCCAGCGGGGATGCCCCTCGTGCTCGAGGGCCGAGAGGCGGGCCGCAATGCCGCGGGCCTCGGCCAGCGTGCGGCAGAGCGTGAAGCAAGCGCTCCCGCTCCCGGTGAGCCGCGGCGCGAAGCCGCCGGCCCGGCCGATGTCGGCCAGCAACCGATCGATCTCGGGGCAGAGCGAGCGGGCCGGGGCTTCGAGGGCGTTGTGCATCAGTGATAGCGCCGCGGCCAGATCACCGCCGGCAAGAGTGGCCGCGAGCCGGGCTGCCTCGCCGGACCGGTTTGGGTCGGGCACGCAAGCCTTGTAGACCGCTCCCGTGGAGAGGCTGACTGCGGGCATGGCGATGACGGCCGCCAGAGGCACAAGCGGCGGCACCGGCTCGATATGCTCGCCACGGCCTGCCGCAATGGCTGGGCCACCCGCAAAGAACCAGGGGATGTCGCTGCCAAGCAGCCCGCCGATCTTTGCCAGTCGGTCGGCTGGCCAGTCGAGGTTCCAGAGGGCGGCTGCCGCCTGAAGCGCCGCCGCAGCGTCGCTCGAACCGCCGCCGAGGCCCGCCCCGGATGGAATCTCCTTGATGAGATCGATGGCGAGCGCCGGTTCGAGGCCAGCCTCTGCTGCGAGTGCCGTCACAGCCCGCACGACCAGGTTTGTCTCGTCCGCCGGCACATCGCGGGCCAGCACCGCAGCCCGGGGGCTGGCCAGTGGGCCGGCGAACTCAACGGCGAGACGAATGCCGGGCTCGGTGGTGATCCGAACATGGAGCGTGTCTGCCAGCGACACGCCGACCATCAGCGATTCGATTCCATGAAACCCGTCAGGCCGCCGTTCGAGCACAGCCAGCGAGAGATTGAGTTTCGCAGCCGCCGAAACCGTGACCGACTCCAGAGGCATCGGGCAGGTCACCGCCAGTTGGCCACGAAGGCCAGCGTTCCAAACGCCAGGGCCAGGCCCACGGCAACCAGCGTTGCCAGGAGCATGGCGATGCTGCGGCCAGCCCAGAGGTCATCACGGATCATCTCGGTCCGATCATCCCGGTCGAACGAGTGGTTCCAGACCGGGAAGGCCTGCTCATCGTAGACCCACTGGGTGCGTTCCTCGAGACGTTGCTGGTTCATGGCGGGGCAGGACGGTGGAGTATGATTTGGGAGGTCGGACGCCTTAAAACTCTACCCCGTTGGTGGTCCGCTCGCCAGTCTGGCTGGCTCGGCCCCCTAGGGTCGCGGATCCTTGTCACGAATGCCCTCTGACGACGCCCTCCCCGTGATCGATGCCATCCCCGGCCCGTCTGCCGGCGGTCTGTCGGCTGACCTGCCGCACATCCTCGATCCCGGTTCCGAACTCGATGCCTTTGTCGCCGCCGCAGGACAGCCCGCCTGGCGAGGCCGGGCGATTCACCGTTGGCTCCACGGCCGGCGGGCGGAATCGTTCGCCGACATGACAGACCTGCCCAAGGACCTCCGGGAGCGGCTGGCCGCTGGCTATCAGATCTGGACCACCACCGTGGCGGCCCATAAGCAGGCCGATGATGGCACCGAGAAGCTGCTCCTGGAACTCGCCGACGGTCAGCGGATCGAGTGCGTGCTGCTGCGAGACGGGCTGCGGAGAACAGTCTGCATCAGTTCGCAGGTGGGCTGTGCGATGGGCTGCGTATTCTGCGCAAGCGGCATCGACGGCGTGGTCCGCAATCTCACCACTGGTGAGATCGTCGAGCAGCTTCTGAGGCTCGCGCGACTCCTGCCGGCTGACGAGCGGCTCAGCCACATCGTGGTGATGGGAATGGGCGAGCCGTTGGCCAACCTCGACCGGCTGCTCCCGGCGCTGGCACTCGCCCAGGAGCCAGAGGGCCTTGGCATCTCGCAGCGGCGGATCACGATCTCGACCGTGGGTCTGCCGCCGGCGATCGACCGGCTCTCCGACTTGAACCCTGGCTACCATCTCGCGGTCTCGCTCCATGCCGCCGAGGATGCCCTCCGAACGCGGCTCGTGCCGGTCAACAAGGGGATCGGCGTGGAGGCGGTGATGGCAGCCGCCGATCGCTACTGGGAGACCTCGGGTCGGCGGCTCACCTTTGAATACGTTCTGCTCGGTGGGACCAACGACTCAGCAGCCGATGCCGAGCGACTCGTGAACCTGCTTGGTGGTCGGGCGGCTCTCGTCAACGTGATCCCCTACAACACCGTCGCGGGCATGCCCTGGCAGGAGCCGACCAGACAGGCGCTGGAACGGTTTCTCGAGGTGCTGCGGGCTGCCGGCTTAAACGTGCAGGTCCGCCGCAGAAAAGGCTCCCGGATCGATGCCGCCTGCGGCCAACTCAGACGCCTGACGCCGGGTATCACACCACCAATAGACAGCTGAAAACAGCACGGGACGCCCTGGTGGCAATCGGCCAGGGAGGGCTTGGTTCCGGAACAGCTAGCTGAAAAAGCCAAGCAGCAGCACGACAGCGAGCACCAGGCCGAGGATGCCCCCCAGCCAGACTGTCCAGTGCACAGTGGCAACGCCGATCGCGGCGGGATCTTCGTGGTGGGTCGCAGCGAAGATCAGGCTTGCCAGGGCCAGGAGCGGCAGCCCGAAAAAGATTCCAGGCACGCGGTCAGCGAAGGAAGCTAGCAGGGGTGTGACGAGCGACGCCACGAACAAACCGGAAATCATTAGTCGGCCAGACTCCTTTCCGAACGCCGAGCGGGAAGCAGGTTGTCTCCGCCAGAGAACCCGCACCCGCACTCCGAGTTCGTTCTATGTACCGCGGCTGGCGGTTGGCGTCTACCGGCTCGCCTTTCGGTCGGCTTCAGCAGCGTTTTTTTTCTTCGACGCGTCACTCTCCTGCGACGGTCGCATCGGTCCGGCCCAGGCGTCGTAAATCACCAGCAGGTTGAGCAGGCCGGCGAGGGTCGTGTAGAGCGTGCCGATGTCATAGAACCGACCCAGTTGCCGATTCCAGAGTGAGAGCTGATCGCCGGGTTGCTGCGGCTCAAACCGCTTGCCGCCGGGATGAGGCCGGAAATCCTCCGGGCCGATGTCGGGATCGGTTTCGGCGACTCGTTGGGCATAGCGGTCTGACACGATCTGCCCGCGGACAAGCGGCGGCACGAACCAGTTTCCTGTTGCTGCCCATGGCTGCCGGGCCCCGCTGCCGGCCAACGAGGCCTGCATGACCGCCGGGATTGCGGCGGCTCCAATGCCCGCCTGACCGATGAAGTGGAGCCGGCGGTCGCTCGGCCGCCAGGACGAATAGACAACCTTGCCGTCTCCCATCCACATTCCGGCCAGGAAGATTCCGCCCAGCGATACCATGAAGACCACCGCCTTGAAGACCCGACCCTGATAGAAGTGGCCCATTCCGGGCACGAGCCAGGCGAGCGCTGCGGCCAGCGCAGGTTTTTTCAGATCGATGGCTGTGCCGTCATCAGGAGAGATGGCGACGATGCGGGATGACGATGCGACAGCCTGACGGCCCACGGTGACGCTCCTGGCAAAAAGCCCAATGGAGAGCCGATTGTACGCAGCCCGCCGGAGGGTTCGAAATTAAGCCCGCCCAGACCGGGCACCATCCGGCTCAGCCCCACAGCCGTCGCACCGGCCTCACCTGCGGCACGGCCGGAACTGAGGCGGATTGGGGATGGCCACCAGGCGGCCTGAAGGCGTCTGGCGGCGAGAGTTCCCGCCAGACCCGCTCGATCGTCGCGGCGTCGACCTGGGCCAGGCCTTCGCCCGCTGCGGCAGCCAGCGCGAGGTGGGCGAGTCGCTGGACGACCCGGGGGACGCCGCTGGCGAAGCGTTGGATCGTGTCGGCGGCGGCGGGAGTGAAATATTCGGTGGCCATGCCGGCCGCCGCCAGGCCGGTCGCCAGGTAGGTCGCCACCACCGCGGCCTCCCAGCCCGGCAGATCAATTCTGACCGCAGCCCGCTGGCGGACGGCCTCTGGCACGGAAGCGAATCCTGCGGGGGTGGCTGTGGCGACTACGACGGTCGTAGCGAAGCGAGGCTCCCCCGCCGCCGCCAGCCGCGCGACGCCCGCACGGGCATCCTCGGGGGCACGGTCCAGGTCGTCGAAGAGTAGCACGGTCGGCCGGCCCATGAGCGTGTTTTCTCGCAGTCGGTTTTCCAGCTTGAGCCAGGGTCGCAGTGATTCGGTGCGGCTGGCCGGGTCGAGTGGGAGCCGGTCCAGCAGGAGGTCGGTCCATTCGCCTTCGGGGAGCCCGGCGAGCGAGAGCACGGCCACCTCCGCCCCCAGGCCGCCCAGCCTGCGGGCAGCCGTCACGGCCAGGTGGCTCTTGCCCATGCCCGAATCGGCCACGACGAGTCCACACCGCTGTCGTTCGGCGACCAGCCATTCCAACCGGGCCAGCGCCTCCTCCTCGGCCGGTCCACGGAAGAACAATCCGGGCTCGAGCGCACCGGAGAAGGCCAGCGGCGCATGCGGGTGGGAATCGCGTACCATGCCTGGGAGTGTAGCGGCCAAGAGACCGTTGGGTCATGAGGAAAAGACCCGTGCTGTGGCCCGTTTTTTCCCCTGCACAAGGCCGTCGAGCCGGCGGTTGAGTCGATGAGTGAACGCTTCTTCGTCGCCACGCCACCAGCTGCTGGCCGGGCCATCCTCTCCGGTGACGAGGCCCGTCACCTGACGCGGGTGCTCCGGGCCAGGGTGGGCGATGCCGTGACGCTGTTTGACGGTCGCGGCCAGGCCTGGCAGGCACAGGTGGCTGCGATCGGCCGGCATGATGTCGAGTTGGAAACGGGCGCGGCTGTGGCCGATCCGCCCACCGCCTGCCGGCCGCTCTCGCTCGCGGTGGCGCTGCCCAAGGGAGAGCGGCAGAAGTGGCTTGTCGAGAAACTCACCGAACTCGGCGCCACCCGGCTCATTCCGCTGGTCACCACGCGGGGTGTGGCCGAGGCGACGCCAGCGGCGCGGGAGCGACTCATGCGGGGCGTGATTGAGGCCTGCAAGCAGTGCGGGCGGAACCGGCTGATGGAGATCCCGGAGCCAGAGTCCCTTGCGGACCTCGTGGTGAGAAAAGACCCCGCCGTTGCCGGGATCATCGCCGAGCCTGGGGGTGGATCGCTGGAGGCGGCCATTCCGCGAGCAGCCTCCGAGATCCTGGCCCTCGTCGGACCGGAGGGGGGCTTCACGCCCGACGAACTGGCAACTGCCCGAGCCGCCGGCTTCGTTCCCGTGTCGCTGGGGCCCCACGTGCTTCGCATCGAGACGGCTGCGATCGCCGTCGCCGCCCGCCTTGCCGAGTCAGTTGGCCAGTGACGGATTCCAGAGGTTTCTGCCGGCCGCGGGATCGAACGTCTCCTGGATCAGCCGCGGCTCGACATGGCCGTCGATGAACAGATAGTTGGCGTTGGTGCCGTGCCGATCGTGGGCCACCGCGGTCTCGGCAGCCTTGAGCTTTGACCACTGGTGGCACATGAAGTGATCGGCGTAGGGCACAGGTCTGGCCTCCGCGACCATCACCGTGCGGGAGGGGGCAGGCATGTCTCGCCGCCGCCGCCAGGTCTGGGGAGAGCCGGTGTAGTCGTCGCCAGCGGGGTCGAGTTCCATGTGAACGTTGAGGCCGTAGCTATGAATAGACCAATCTCGAGCCGGGTCATTGGGGCACCGGAAGGCGGCGTTGAGGTTGGCTGCGACATCAGCCTCGGTCTGGGGAATCATGAGTTCTAGGAACGGCGCCAGCGACGTGTTCCAACCCGGCTCTCGGTGGGCACCGGCGCTGTGAAAGCTGCGGGGGAACCGATCCTTGTGGGTGTCTGTGTAGAGGAACATCGCAACCCCGATCTGCCGGAGGGTGTTTCCGCAGCGGGTGCGGGTCGCCGCCCCCCGGGCTGCCTGCACTGCCGGCAAGACGAGTCCTACGAGCGTGGCAATGATCGCGATCACGACCAAGAGTTCCACGAGGGTAAAGGCCCGCGGTGCCGCGGGGCCCGGCGGTTGCCAGGCCCCGCAGTCCGTCGAGCGAGTGGTCCCGCGGGATGCGGTCGCGCGCGGTCTCATTACTAGACTCCGCGCCGGCGGTTGAGGAGGATGCCCCCGGCCAGGCTGCCGATGGCGAGCAGGCCGAACGTCGCCGGCTCCGGCACCGCCGACACGGTCCACGTGTAGGTCACCGTGGCTGGAGTGAAGGCCGCATCGGGCAATGCGCTTGTGGCCAACGAGTCGTACTGGGCGAAGCCCGTCGTGCCAGTAAACGGGGCGTTTGCCATGAACACCTCAAACTGGGCCGTGTACGTTCCCGCTGGGGCCGATCCGGGCAGCGTGAAGTAGGTGTGCCACATCGAGCCATTCCAGAGCACCTGATCGTTCACGCTCGCGAACACCTGGTCCCAGCGGTTGGGGCCATTGCCGTAGTTGAATGACTCGAGGCTGGGCGAGGACACGCTCGTGAGCCTGATCGCCAGCGATTTGCCGGTTGGCACGGTGGCTCGGGTGCCCGACATCGTGGTGAACATGAACCCGTATTGGTTGTTGAAGAGATCGCCGTTGCCTGCATTGGGAGCCGGTGTGCCGCCGACGCCCGTCGGCGAGCCGATATCCGGTCGCCAGGCGGCGATCGTCGAAAACCAGTCGCCAGGGCTCCATTGCTCGAGCGACTGAAGCTCGGGCACCACGCCGGGGCTAAACCCGATCGCGATCGAGCCGATGGTGGGATTGGCGAGGTTGTCTGCACCCGTGATCGACACCATCGGCATCAGCATGCCTCCCTGGTCATCGGGGCCGGGCACAGCGGTGATCTCCCCGGCGTGGGCGGCGTGCGCCGCGAGCGCGACGGCCACTGCGAGCCAGGGTCGGAAACGGTTCTGAAGAGTCGTCATGGAAATGAGTCCTTGGGGGAAGGGGAAAGCCGCGAATAAAACGGGGCTTCCCGGATGACTTGCGGATAAATTCGGCAGTCATGCACGGCACCCCACGGGCGAGCACTCGCCACAGGGAAGCCAGGCATGGAAACGACGCAGGGAGAGGCCGCCGGCCACACGATGGCCCGGCGGTGACGTCGCGTTTACACCCGGGGCGGCGGTGTGTCGGGCGGGCTGCCCGTGCCGAAGACTCGTTCGTCGATCACCGTGACAACGCCGACTGGCGGCCACGGGAGTTGGCAGGTCACGCAGGCGGGTGGCGGCAGCGACACCCCGACAGCCGCCCACTCCGACACGATGCCGCCGCAGGCGAGCATCGCCCGCAGGATCACGACGTCCGCGGCAACTGTCGGCTCTTGGTCGGTCGATTCCTCCGCGGATGCCGCGAGACCAGCCGGTTCTGGGTCGACTGGATCGGCTGCCAGCGACTGATAGTCGCTGCAGATAACTTCGTCTGGGGAAGCACAGTCTTCGTGTGTGCTGCAGCAGTCGCCGGTTGGTCGGACCGCCGGCGTTGCCGCCGCGACCCGTCGCTCGAGGGCCGCAAGGACCGCAGCCTCGATCCCTCTGGCTTCTGCCCAGGCCAGGATCTCGGCGGGGGTGTGGCAGCAGCAGTTGGTGAAGCATTGCTCTGCCGAGCCGCATCCGCATGGCTTGTTCATGCAGGGAAACGGGCGGGAGCGATCCTTGCCGGCTCGCTTTTCCGCAGCTGGCGGGCCGCCGACAGGCAGCGGCAGCCCCGAGGCGACGAGGCCGTACAAGCCGAGCATCACCCAGGCAATCGCACGTCGGGAGCCGTGAGAAGCGTCCATGAAGGATTGATCATACCCGCGGGGCAGGAGGCAAAAAACAGCGGCGTTCGCCTCCCCGGATAGCCCGGCAGTTTCTGCCCCTTGGATGACCTCGCCGCTTCACACCGCCCGCATGAAGTCCACCGCATCAGTCAGTTCTTCGCGGGCGTCTCTGGGCTCGACAGGCTCAAGCCCGATCCAGCCGGCATAGCCGCGTTCCTCCAGCCGCGCGAGTACCGGTGCGAGTTCCACCTGGCCGGTGCCGAGCACGACCGCTCGCCCCCGGCCTGCGAACGCCCCGGCCACCGCATCGGTCGCATGGAGGCTCGCGATGTGGCTGCTGAGCTGGTCCACTGCCGTGACTGGGTCGTGGCCGTGGACGAGGAGCGATCCAGTCACGATGTCGCAGGTGAGGGATCCTTCTGGCAGCGCGGCGATCAGGCGGGCAAGGTCGGCCGGTGCCGCGCGGCCGGCCTCGACGCAGAGGGTCGCACCGACATGCTGGCCCCAGGTGCCGATGTCGGTGAGCACGTCGACGAGCAACCGCCACTCAGTCTTGTCCGAGGCGGGGATCTCACCGATGTGGTTGAGGACCACGCTGGCGCCCAGGTCGTAGGCCAGTTTGAGCGCCCCCTTGGTGGCGGCGATCCGCCCCTCCAGCCGATCTGAATCGCCATAACCGCCGCGGGTCGGGAAGGCGATGGCCGTGACGATGAGTCCTTCATCGCCAAGCCACTTGCGAATCTGTCGCAGGCCCGTCTGCGTCACCTGCTCAGGATCGAGGCCGGTGCGGGCATCGAGTTCGATCCCACCGACGCCCAAATCACGGGCCATGCGGAGGGCCTTCCGCAGGTCCGTGGCGAGTGCCACTGCGGGCACGCTCAGCCGGGAGGTTTCCATGGGTCGTGTTCCATGAGCAGCTGGGATTCGAAGCCGAGGAGCAGGGATAGTATCCTCGGAGCATGCCAAACCTCCCAGAGGTCACCGCCGCGCTCGAAGCGATCGCCCCTCTCCGGCTGGCGGCTGGGTGGGACTCCGTCGGCCTGCTCGTGGCTCCCCGGTGGTCGGACATCGCCCGGGTTCTCACCTGCCTGACGCTCACCCCGGAAGTTGCCGCCGAGGCGGTGCGGGAGGGAGCCAACCTCGTGGTGACACACCACCCGCTACCGTTTCGGCCGATCCTGAGGCTCACCCCCGAGACGGGCACCGGGAGGGTGCTCCTCGAACTCGTCGGCCACGGAATCGGTGTCTGGAGCAGCCACACCGCCTGGGATTCAGCCGCCGGTGGCATTAATGACCAGCTGGCAGCGATGCTTGGGCTTGAGAACGTGGCCCCGATCGAGCCCGATACCATTGATCCCCAGACGGGCTTCGGACGCCAGGGCAGGGCACCAGCGGGATCGACGGTGGCTGTGGTTGCGCGGCTGCTGGCCGAACGGCTCAGACCAGCGGCTATTCAGATCGTGGGCGAGGCTCAACAGTCCGCGGGTCGCGTTGGCATCGTCTGTGGCAGCGGTGGTGATCTGATCGCAGAGGTAGCCGCCGCCGGCTGCACGACGCTCGTGACGGGAGAACTCAAACTTCACCAGGCGGTCGAGGCCCGGGCTGCTGGGCTCGCGGTGGTGGCCGTGGGGCATCATTCCAGCGAGCACTTCGCCATGGGTGAGTTGGCGCGGCGGCTGGCCGCGGCCGTTCCCGGGCTCGACGCCCGGCCATCCGCGGCTGACCACGACCCGATCGGCTGGCTGCGGTAGACGAGTTACGTTTGGCGTTTGGCCCACACCGCCCTGGTGGCATGCTCGTCGCTCGTCCCCCCCTTTCCCGGCTCCCTGTTCTTGATCAGAAACCCGGTTGGACCTTTTGAACCCGCTTCTCCTGCTCCGTACAATCGACGCTTTGCCTGTTGCTTGAGCGTCTCGCCATGCCCCGTTTTCTTACTGCTCTGCCGGTCTACAACGAGGCCGACCACGTGAACGGCGTGTTGGACGAAGTGCTCAAGGTCACCCGGGATGTACTCGTCGTCGACGATGGATCGACCGACGGCACCTCGGAGCTTCTGGCCGATCGGGTCGCGGTCCATGGCGATATCCACGTCGTGCGGCATCCGGCGAACCGGGGCTACGGGGCCGCGCTCGTGACCGCGTTTCAGACGACGCTAGCCGGCGATTGGGATGGACTGGTGACGATCGATTGTGACGGTCAGCACCAGCCGCGATTGATCCCCTCCTTTGTCGAGGCGGCCTCGCTGCCGGGGGGTCCCTCGATCGTCAGCGGAAGTCGCTACCTGCAGCACTTTGCTGGAGACAGTGAGCCGCCGGAGGGCCGACGGCGGATCAATCAGGACATCACAGCCGAAGTCAACCGCCGGCTCGGCCTCGAGATCACTGATGCCTTCTGTGGGTTCAAGGCCTACACGCGGCGGGCGCTTGCCCGCCTCGCTCCCGAGGAGACAGGCTACGCCATGCCGCTCGAGGTTTGGGTTCAGGCGGCGGCAGCGGGCCTGAAGATCGCGGAGTTGCCTGTGCCGCTGGTCTACCTGGACGCCGCCCGGAGCTTCGGCGGCGCCCTGGACGATGGGGCGACCCGGCTCGCCTACTACCGCTGCGTGCTCGATCGGGCCGAGGCGACCGTGGCCGCCGGCCGCGAGGCGGCGTCCTGACGATCCGCGAAAAAGGCCAGGAATGGCTTTTTCCACGGGCCGCTCGACTGTGAACACGGGCGGCACCGTCTGACATGGCTGGCGGTGCGGGGGTTTGATACCGTCGGCAGCGGCGTGGTTCCAGTTTTGCCCTTCCCCAGCTAGCCGTCGTTGCCGATGACCGTTCGCCGTCGTATCCACGAGCCGCCCGAGCCTTCCGGCGGCCGGCTCGTCGAGCCGCCAATTGTGCCCTCCCCCGGCACGGGCTCGATCCAAGCCCTCGTCGACAACAACAGGCTTTTGCGGGCCGCGCTCGACGTGCGGATCGGCGACATGAGGCTCTGGGAACTCGTCGCAGCCACCCGGCGAGAGGTGCTGATGGTGGCGGCCGAATACACCGGCTCCTACCGGGAGGTCTTTCGCCCTTCAGACACGGCCGACTGGATCTCACGGCCACTCATCATGGGTGGCCACCAGCCGGAACTCTTTCATCCCGGTGTGTGGCTCAAGAACTCCGTGCTCGACGCCTATGCCCGGCAGGTTGGCGGCACGGCGGTGAACCTCGTGGTCGATAGCGACCGCTGCAGTCGTGCGAGTGTGGCCGTTCCGGTGGGCACGCCCGAGCAGGCGCACTTCGAGCATGTCGATTTCGACGGGCCGGCGCCGGAGCAGGCCTGGGAGGAGCGGGGCGTGGTCGACCCCGACTGCCTCGCGTCGTTTGGTCATCGGGCGGCAGATCTCCTCATGCCGCTCGTGCCGGATGCAATCGTACGGCGGTTTTGGCCACTCGTGGTGGAGCGTGCGGCAGAGAGCCATCGCCTCGGCCTGGCCATCGCGCAGGCACGGCATATTGTCGAAGAACGGTTCGGCCTGGAAACACTCGAACTGCCCGTGGCGGAACTGGTGCGGCTTCCAACCGTGATGGTCTTCATGGGCTGGCTCTTGGCCCACGCCCGACTGCTCCACGAAGCCTACAACACAGCGCTCGCGGGCCATCGCCGGTCTCGCAGGATTCGGGGGCGGGGGCGGCCGATGCCCGACCTGGCCGTCCATCATGAGGCTGGCGAGGAATGGCTGGAGGTGCCGTGGTGGCTCTGGTCGAAGGAGGACCCCCGCCGCCGGCGGGTGTTTGCCTGTGCGACGATGCCCGGTGCGATGGCCCTGTCTGACCTCGAGACTGTGCGGGTGGAACTTCCGATCGCGGTCGACACCTCCCCGTCAAAGTGGATCGATGCGCTGTCGCGAATGGAGGAGCATGGCATCCGGCTGCGGCCCCGGGCGATCCTGACTACGCTCCTCTCCCGCCTGCTGGTGGCCGATGTCTTCGTACACGGCATCGGTGGGGCCGCCTACGATTCGATCACCGACGAAATCGTCCGCCGTCTGGTGGGCTCGGATCCTCCCCGGCACGCGATTGTTTCCGGCACCCTTCGACTTCCCCTCGAGCGGGTCTTCCCGGGGATCGAGTCGGCTGATCCGCGTGGGGAACTCGCCGGAGTGCTCCAGATGCTTCGCGATCTCCAATACCATCCGGAGTGTCATCTCGACCCTGCCACACTCCCGGCCGACCTGCGCGATCTTGTGGCTTCCAAGCGCCGCTGGATCGAAACGGTTCCCACGCCCACGCTAGCCCGCCGCCGCTGCCGAGAAATCCGGGCCGCCAATCAAAAGCTGGCCGGCTATGCGGAGGGCATTTCGCGGGACCTCACCGCCCGGGCCACCACGCTCGCCGCCGCAGACCGGGCTCGAACTGTACTCTGGTCACGAGCACATCCATGGTGTTTTTTCCCGGAAAAAACCCTGCGGGAGTTCCTCCTACTGGAAAACGGCTAAGCCGCCGCCTATCTTGACGGGCAACGGATTGCATCTGTTACTCCAGGGAAAGGAGGCATCATGCATCGGGTGGATCGTTCCCCGAGTCGATGTCGTGATCATTCGCTCGTTCGTCGGCCGCCAGTTCGGTCGGCCTCTCGGTCCACGGCCCGGGGGCGGGTCGCAGCATCCACCGCTGGTGGTGCAACAGCCACCCGTTCCAAGCGGTCGAAGACTGCCCGTTCCAAGGACGGCGCGGCTGCCCTGAAAATCGCCCGCGGCACTTCGCGGACGGTGAAGCCGAAGCCTCAGGTCAGTCCTGGATTGGTTGTTGAGCAACCGCCGGAAGTTGTCCAGACCGTTGAGATTCGACCCTCTGGCCGCGTCATCAGCCGGCGGGCAGAGGTGCGGCGGGCTCCGGTTCACCACCTTCCCCATCACCCAGTCGTGCCCTTTACGCCGCCGGCGTGGATGCTCGAGGAGTGCCAGGTGGCCCCTGCCCGAGCGGGCGAGCAGAGCGAGATTCTCCAGCTGCTGGCGGGTCTCCCGGCCGCGCCGACCCGGGCCGATTTCCACGCCGCTGTCGATCATCCCGACCACGATTCCGCCAATCGGCTCGTGGCCAGACTTGGCGGCCGAATCGTGGGCCACGCCGAGGTCATCCCCCGCGAGATTCTTGTGGGCTCGGTACCCGTACGGGCTGCCGTGATCGACCGCGTCGCAGTGCTCCCCGAATGCCGCGGTGCTGGCCACGGCCAGCGGCTTGTGCAGGCCGGTGAGGAACGGATGCGGAAGTGCGGTGCCGTGGTGGGATTCTCCCGAACGCGGATCGCGCCGTCATTCCACGAACTCGGCTGGAGCGTGCTTGGCCGTGACTGCGCGACGCCGGGGCGACCCACCGAGATCCTCGCTCGGCTCCTTCAGGAGCCAGGGCGTAACGGCGTCGCAGTGACGATGCGGCAGTGGCGTCATGTGGAGCTGCCCGCAATCCTCCGGATCTACGGCCAGAACTCCCGGCGGTTCGTGGGGCCTTCGAGTCGGGAAGAAAACTATGGCCGTTGGCTCGTTAGTCGCGGCGCCTTCGACTCGATTCTCGTGGCGCTGGTTGGTCAGGACCGCTACGAACTCCATGAGTCGAGTGCCCGGATCGTGGGCTATTGCATCCAGGCTGGTAACCGCGTGCTCGAGATCATGGCTGATCAGGAGTTCGGCGGCCTGGAGCAAGAGATCCTGGCTCGCGTCTGTGCCGAGGCCATTGAGAACGACCGGCAGGAGATCATCTACGAGTCGAGTGCTTGCGACCCGCTCCACGCGGTCGTAGCCGGTGGCGATAGCATGGTAGCCCAGGGTGATCGGATGATCGTGGCCCGTGTGTACCAGCCGCAGGTGCTGCTCGAGGCATTGGCCCCGACGGTCGCGGAACGGGTGGCCGAGGCGGGCATTCGCGAAACGGTTGAACTCGGGCTCGATGCTCCTTCCTTCCGTGGATCGGTGATCATCGCCGAGACGAAGGGTTCAGATCCGAGGCAGGCCACGCTTCACCCGGGCCGGATCGGCCGTAGTTACCTGCGCCTCTCTGACGACGAACTGGCCCGGCTGCTGCTGGGCCAGTGCGATCCGATCGAAGCGGTGGCTGCGGGTCGGATGGAGCCCTCGACGCAGATGGCCCAGAAGCTCGCTGGGCAGCTTTTTCCACGGCAGCCGCTGTGGTGTCCGATGTGGGACGACCTCCCAGCCTAGCCAGCCTTCCAGCCGGTGCCGCCGACCCGCGTCGCCTAAGACTGAAGGAATGTCAACTGGAAGGTTCGGGGTTGGCCATGCCCTGTCACCGGACGTTCGCTTCGGCCATCGTGGCCGCTTCGCGCTCAAGCCGAAATCCCGCGCTGCGTGCCAACCGTTTGGCGCACCTCAAGGGACATCCGTCAATCGGAGGCCTTCATGACGCAGTGGTCTCCCGACCACGGGCGCCGGCGAGCCACTCATCGGCCCAGGTGCGGACGTTCGCAACGCCCTTCCGGTGGCAGAAGTCGCCGAGGGTCTCAGCCTGCTGCCGTTCGGTCTTGTAGCAGGTGAGCACCGCCGTGATCTCACGGCACAGGTCCTCGAAGGGCACGATATCCTTGTACTGCTCGTTGAGTCGGTCGCCGAGCAGCCGGCCGCCGAGGAACATCGTGTACTTGCCGGCGGTGCGACCCACGATCCCGATGTCGGAGTTGTAGGGGCGGGCGCAGGCGTTGGGACAGCCGGTCATCCGCAGCGTGAAGGCCTCCTGGCTGAGGCCGAGCTTAGCCACCTCCGGCTCGAGGGAATCGATCAGCCCAGGCAACACCCGCTCGCTCTCGGCCACGGCCAGACTGCAGGTGGGCAGGGCCACGCAGGCCATGCTCCAGCGGCGGAGAGTGCTCACCTCCTCCGAGGTCTTCACGCCATGGGCATGGAGGATCTCCGCGATCCGCTCGCGATCGGTGATGGCCAGATCGGTGAACAGTAGGCTCTGGTGCGAGGTGATGCGAACTCCCGGCCTGAGGTTCTGGAGGATCAGCCGGAGGGCGGTCTTGAGCCGGAAGTCACCGGTGTCGTGGACGCGGCCATTCTCGACGTTGAAGCCGTAGAAAAACTTTCCATCTCCCTGCTCGTGCCAGCCGATGTGGTCATCGAAGCCGTGGACGTCGGCGGGATGGCAGGGGGCCAGTGGCTTGCCAAAGTATTCCTCCACCTTGGCCCGAAACGCGTCGAGGCCCATCGTATGGATCGTATACTTGAGCCGGGCCACTTTGCGGTCGGAGCGGTTGCCGAAATCCCGCTGAACCTTCACCACCGCCTCGGCGATCGCAAGCACGTCTTCCGGCGGCACGAAGCCCAGCCGCTTGGCGAGCGCGGGGAAGGTCTTGGCGGCGCTCGGCGTCACCCCCAAGCCACCGCCGGTGAGGACGTTGTAGCCGAGAATCCTTCCGCTCTCGTGGATCGCGAGGAAGCCGAGATCGTTGGTGTAGACGTCGATGCAGTTGTCTTCCGGCAGTGCGAAGCCGGTTTTGAACTTTCGCGGCAGATAGGTGCGGCCATAAATTGGTTCGACAACCGCGGATCCATCCGGCCCGATCTCCTCCGACCCGCCGGCCACCCGGCTCTTCTCGCCAGTCTCCGGATCGGTGAGCCAGAGCTCGTAATAGGCGCGGGTCCGAGGGGCGAGGTGGCGGGCAAGTTCGTCTGCCTTCGCCTGCATTTCGGAATGGACACCGTTGCCGTGGAGCGGCGCCGGGCAGCACATGATATTCCGCTCCACGTCACCGCAGGCTGCCAGCGTGGTCATCTGGTTGGCGTGGACCTGCTGCATGAAGTCCTTCAGTTCTCCCTTGACCACGCCATGGTGCTGGATGGCCTGCCTCGTCGTGAGCCGGATCGTGCCGTTGCCGAGTTCGTCTCCCATGTCGATGGCAGACAACAGTTGCTCGGCCGTGAGCTTGCCGCCGGGCACGCAGGTGCGGATCATGAACGAAATCTGCCGCTCGCTCTTCTTGCCGTCGGTCGACTTCTTGCGGGTCTCGCGGTCATCCTGCTGGTAGGTACCGTGGTTCTTGAGGAGCTGCACGCTGGCCTTACTAAAGCCGGCCATGCCGTCGACGAGTTCCTGGGGCATGTCCCCCAGCAGGTAGTTGCTGGCCTCCTTCGCAACTTCGACGGCGGAAAGCTTGGGGGCGGGAGTGGCTTCGTCTGACGGTCGAGAGGCGTCTGCCATAAATGATCCGGCGGTGCGAGGTCTGGGGCTGCTGTACCCAGGCGGCTAAGAATAGGCCGCTGAGCAAAGTAGGAAAACTATACTTTTTTCAGGGTTTCAGTGCCCACCCGGAACGCCTCCGGGCAGAGCAGTAGCAGTTTTTGCTTAGCCGCCCCGATCTGCCACCCCGGCCCACCGATGTCGTTGGCCCGACAGGCTGTTACGCCAGGATCTCGTGGATCGGCTCGACGTGTTCGACACCGACGAGCTTCTGGTTCAATCCGCCGAAGAAGTAACTCAGCCGGTTGGGCTCGAGTCCGAGGCAGTGGAGCACCGTCGCGTGGAGACTCTTCACGTGGAAGCCGGGCTTGTCGCCGTTGCCGTGGCCGGGTCCGGGTGAGATCGCCAGCGCGCCAAGTTCGTCGGTCTCGCCCACGCTCACGCCCCCCTTGATGCCGCCACCGGCCATCCACATCGTGAACCCATAGGAGTTGTGGTCGCGACCGGTGCCCTGGGCGTATTCGGCCGTGGGCTGGCGACCGAACTCACCCCCCCAGATCACGAGGGTCTCTTCGAGGAGACCGGTGCGTTCGAGGTCTTCGAGGAGGGCTGCCACGGGCTGGTCAGTATTGCCGGCGTGGAACTCGTGGTTTTTCACGAGATCGCCATGGGCATCCCAGTTGTCGTCGTTGTGGGCGCCACCAGAGTAGATTTGGATAAACCGCACGCCCCGCTCCACGAGCCGCCGGGCCAGGAGACACTGGCGGCCGAACGGTGCTGTACGGGGATTGTCGAGGCCGTAGAGCCGTGTGGTCTCCTCCGTTTCCAGCGAGAGGTCGACCGCCTCCGGGGCATGCTCCTGCATCTTCCAGGCCAGTTCATAGGAGGCGATCCGGGCGGCGAGTTCGGTGTTGTCGCCGCGGGAAAGCAGGTGCTCGTCGTTGGCCTCCCGCAGGGCATCGAGCATTGCCCGCTGGGCCTCGAGCGGCATGTCGTCAGGGGGGGCGAGGTCGAGGATTGGCGGTCCCTTACTCTTGAGCACGGTGCCCTGATAGGTGGCAGGCATGTAGCCGCTTGACCAGTTCTTGGCCCCGGAGATCGGTCCGCCCGTGCGATCAAGCATCACGACAAAGCCAGGGAGGTTTTCATTCACGCTGCCGAGCCCGTAGTTGACCCAGGAGCCAAGCGCAGGGGCCCCGGACTGGATCTTGCCAGAGTTCATCTGCAGCATCGCCGAGCCATGGATCGGCGAGTCGGCCGTCATCGAGTGGAGGAATGCGATCTTGTCGACGTGGCGGGCCACGTTCGGAAAGAGGTCGCTCACCCACTTGCCGCACTGGCCATATGGCTGGAATTTCCACTTCGGGCCCACCACCCGGCCCTCGTTCCGTTCGCCGCCCCGACCCTTCGTCTTGACCGGCACGGTGAGGCCGTCGAGTTCGTAGAGCTTTGGCTTGTAGTCAAAGGTGTCGACCTGACTGGGGCCGCCGTACATGAAGAGGAAGATCACGCTCTTGGCCCGCGGAGCGATCATCGGCGGCTTCGCGGCCAGCGGATTGACGAAGGGCAGGCCGGTGGCGGCGTGGGTCTGCCGCGCGAGAAAGCCCTGGTCGAGCATTCCGGCAAGCGCCAGGCCTGTGAACGAGGCACCCGCCTCCCAGAGAAACTCCCGCCGGGTCCGGCGGCAGAAGCCACGGGGCCGGTTGGTCAGGCGGTTATCGTGCATCGGGAGACTCCGTTAGTCGAGATAGACAAACTCATTGAGGTTCAGAACCATCAGGCAGAAGAGTTCCAGCGCCCGGCTGGGATCGACGCCGTCCTGATCCTCCAGTGCGTCGATGAGAGCCACGCCGCGGCTCACCTCCGCCTCTCCGGGCAATCGCACGAGAGCGATTTCGATTGCCCGCTGGACCATGGCTGCGGTCTGGTCGGCGTTGGTGCCGCCAGCCTCACGACGAACCCGGGTGGCAAACGCTCGGGCCTGCGCCTGAAGGAAGTCGCCATTCATCATCCCCAGGGCTTGCGTCGGCTGCGTGGTCGCAAACCGCACCGGGCAGGACGTGTCGGGGTCGGCGATGTCGTAATCGGCCAGGATCGGCACGGGGAGCGTCCGCTTCACATGGATGTAGATGCTGCGGCGAGCCTGTTCCTCCGGCGTGGAGTTTCCCCAGCCTGCCCCTGGCACCGACTGGGTGGCCAGAACATCCTTGGGGAGCGTGGGGTAGACGCCCGGGCCATACATCTTCGGATTGAAGCGGCCGCTCGCCACATGGATCGAATCACGGAGCTCCTCCGCGGTGAGCCGCCGCATGTCGAATCGCCAGAATCTGTCGTTGAGCGGATCGGCCGTGAGAGCAGTTGGGTTGCTCGTTGATGCGGCCCGGTAGGCCTGCGACATGAGGAGCTTCTTATGAATGGGCTTGAGCCGCCAGTTGTTGGCGATGAGCTCTGTCGCCAGCCAATCAAGGAGTTCTGGGTGGGAGGGGGGATCGCCCATCAGGCCGAAGTTGCTCGCGCTTCGAACGATGCCACGACCGAAGTGATGCTGCCAGATACGATTGACGAGCACGCGGGCGGTGAGCGGGTTGTCGGGTGAGGCGATCCACTTCGCCAGCGCCGTTCGGCGGCCCGCCGAGCGGCCCGAGGCCGGCGTCACGATCTCAGGAGCGGGTGGGTCGAGCACCGCGGGAAACGCAGGCTCCACGAGGAGTTCGGGCCGCGGCTCGGCCCGGGGATTGCCGCGGGGCAGCACAAACGTCTCGGGGGCCTGTGGGCCATGCTCCGAAACCACGAGCGCCCGGGGCAGCCCAGCCTTTTCGGCGTCGAGCGCGGCGATGAGTTGCTTCCACGACTCGAGATCCTGGCGGGCGAGTTCATCGAGCGACTGTTCGCCGTATTCGGCGATCCGCGTGTTGATGGCGTCGAGGTTGGCCTGCGCTTCGGCCCGGCGGCGTTCGAGTTCCTCGATGCCGTGCTCTGTCTCGGTGACGGTGCGGTCGTCTGCCAGGATGATCCGCTCGATGAAGGCTGGATTCATTTGCCGGTCGCCCATCGGGGTGACGTTCTGAAAGAAGGCCAGCATCCCGTAGTAGTCACGCTGGGTGAGCGGGTCGATCTTGTGGTCGTGGCAGCGGGCGCAGTTGAGCGTGAGGCCGAGAAAGGTCTGGCCAGTCGTCGAGACGATGTCGTCGAGCGTGTCGTAGCGAGCCTGAATCTTATCGGCAGGCTCGTCATCCCAGAGGCCGAGGCGATAAAAGCCGGTGGCAATGAGGGCATCACCCGAGGGATCAGAGAGTTCATCGCCGGCAAGCTGTTCGATCACGAACTGGTCGTAGGGCTTGTCGGCGTTGAAGCTACGAATGACATAGTCTCGATAACGCCAGGCGTGTGGTTTGACGCCGTCCCGTTCAAACGAATTCGTCTCGGCGAAGCGGACAAGATCAAGCCAGTGCCTCGCCCATTGCTCGCCGTAGTGCGGCGACTCGAGCAGACGGTCAACCACGTGCTCCCAGGCGTCGGCCGATTCATCGGCGATGAAGTCGCGCATCTCTTGCTCGCTGGGAGGCAGCCCGGTCACACCGTAGGTGACTCGCCGCAGAAGCGTGGCTTTGTCGGCGAGTTCGGGCGGCGGAAGTCCGCGGGCGGTCAGGCCGGCCTCGATGAAGATATCGATTGGACTTTTGCCTTCGGCTGCTGGCGGCACCAGAGGGCGGACCGGGGGACGAAAGGCCCAGTGGGCCTCCCACGCGGCGCCATCGTTGATCCAGCGGGTGAGACTGTCGACTTCGGCGGCTGAGAGAGCAGCCCCCTCGGGTGGCATCCGAAGGTCGGGATCAGTGCTCGTGATTCGCGCGACAAGCTCGCTCGCCTGGGCATCCCCCGGCACGATCGCCGTGGTGCCGCTCTCGAGTTTAGTCGTCGCGGCGGCCCGGTCATCGAGTCGCAGGTCGGCCTCCTGCGTGTCGGGGCCGTGGCAGGCATAGCAGCGACGGGCCAGAAGAGGCTGGATGTCGCTGGTGAAGACGCCTTCGGCCGATGCTGTTCCACTGCTGATCGCCGTGATCATGAAGACGGCGAGGCACCACCCGATTGAGAACAGCCGAGCACTCAACATCGCGATGCACCAACAAGAGAGTTGCCTGGGTCGTGACGAGTTGCCACAATCCGAGGATTGCGATCCAACCAATACAGCATTATATTCTAAGCGATATTAAGAAAGCGGCAAATTCCAGGTCAGTTGAACCTCGCCACGGGCGGTCAAACCCCTGATGGGACACCGGCAACCTTGAAGACGTCTGAGAACCGCATCGAATCGGCGCTGCTTCGGCGGATCAACGAGCGTCGGCTTCTGGAGGCAATCCAGCATCACGGTCCCTCCTCGCGGGCCATGCTCACGCGGGTCTCTGGGCTCACCGCTCCCACCGTTTCCAAGGCGGTGGAGTCGCTCCTCAGGCGGGGGCTTGTGGAGGAGCTTGATCCTGTGACGCCCGCCCTGGGGAGGCCGGGGCGACTCGTGCGGATGGCGGGATCACCGGTTGTCCTCGGGGTTGTGATCGACGCCACGACCTGCTGCATCGTGGCCACCGGCCTCGAAGGCTGCGTCACCGAAGAACGCACCCGTCGCTTCGAAACCCCCGACCGGTACGACTCCTTGCTCGACGCCATCACCACCGAATGCCGTGGACTCTTCCAAGAGGGCATGCCGCCACTCGCGATTGGTGTGAGTGTTCCCGGCCTCGTCAATGAGCGGCTGCAGGAGATCGTGGTTTCGCCAAATCTCCACATCCTCGACAAACGCAACCCCGCCCGTGATCTCGGGGCTCGGCTGGGATGTAAGGCCCTGCTTGTGCAGGAGACCGACGGCCTCTGCCTGGCCGAACGGCTCTACGGTGATGCCCAAGGTCTCTCCGACTTTGCGATGCTCGACGTGTCGGCCGGTCTCGGGCTGGGCGTGATGAGTGGCGGCGAGCTGCTCTCGGGCCACAGCGGGATGGCGGGCGAGTTTGGCCACATCACGGTCGATCCCAATGGCAGCCGCTGCGGCTGTGGAAACCGTGGCTGCCTGGAAACGCTTGCCACCGACGCGGCGCTGGTCCGGCTGTTTTCGGAACGGGCTGGGCGGGAGCTTGACGTGGCGGCGGTCGCGAAACTCCTCGCCGAGCGGCCCGCCGACCACGCCGCCGAGATCCAGACTGTCACCACCTACTTGGCCGTCGCGATCGCGGCTGTCATCAACGTTTTCAACCCCACGGCGCTGTTTGTACACGGTCAGCTTCTGACGACGACGGATGAATACTTCTCCCGGGTGCTCGAGGAAGTGCGGCAGCGAACCCTCACCGCCTCACTCGCCGACTGCACTATTCAAACCACTCGGTCGTGTAAGCGGCAGGGGGCCATCGCCGGGATCATCTGCAACATCACCCAGGGCTGGGCTCCGGCGATCCGCTGAGGAGTTGGTCCGCTCGGCCTGTCCCATCTTCTGACGACGAGGTTTCCATGCCCGACGCTCCGTGTGTTCCCTTTTCACTCGCCGGCCAGACGGCACTCGTCACCGGGTCGAGCACTGGCCTGGGCCTTGCCATGGCCCGCTGCCTTGGCCTCGCCGGGGCCAAGGTGGCTATGAACTATGCCAATAACGCCGCTCGGGCCGAGGCGGCCCACACGTCGCTCGTGACCGCGGGGATCACCGCGGCACTGTTCAGGGCTGATGTGACGAGCGAGTCTGAGATCGATGGCATGTTCACCGCGATCGAGGATTCACTCGGACCGGTCGATATCGTGGTCATGAACGCCACACCCGCCCAGCCCCAGAAGACGATCGAGGAATACGACTGGGACTTCTACCAGCAGATGTACGACTTCTTTGTGAAGAGTCCCTACCTCCTGACCCGCCGGGCACTGCCAGGGATGAAGGCCCGACAGCACGGCCGGTTGGTGAGCGTGACGAGCGAGGTGTTTCACCTGGGCGGGGCACCATTCTCTGCCTACACGGCGGCGAAGGGGGGTCAAACAGGCTGGTCCCGAAGCATGTGCCACGAGCTTGCGGCGTTTGGGATCACCGTCAACATGATTGCGCCCGGCTGGATACCGGTCGAGCGACACATCGACGATCCCCAGGCCGACAAGGACGCCTACCTGGCCTCCATCCCGGCTGGCCGCTGGGGCACACCCGCTGATGTGGGCTGGGCCGCGGTTTATCTCGCGAGTCGTGAGGCGGCCTTCGTGACGGGCCAGACGATCGCGGTCAATGGCGGCAAGACCTGCTGGTAGGCGTCGCGACGGATTCAGGCGTCATAATAAAGGCAGAATTCGTACGGATGGGGCCGCAGCCGCATGGGGGCAACCTCCCTGTCGCGCTTCCACTTGAGCCACGTGGCGAGCACATCTTCCGTGAAGACATCGCCTCGCAGCAGGAAGTCGGAATCGGCTGCCAGGGCGTCGAGTGCCTCGGCGAGCGAAGCCGGGGTCTTGGGAACGTTGGCCAGTTCCTCCGGCGGCATGTCGTAGATATCGCGGTCGAGCGGATCGCCGGGGTGGAGCTTGTTCTGGATACCGTCGACCACCGCCATCAACAGGGCTGCAAAGCCGAGATAGGGATTGCAGGTGGGATCAGGGCAGCGAAACTCCACCCGCTTGGTCTTGGGGCTCGCGGAATACATCGGAATCCGGCAGGCCGCCGACCGGTTTCGTTGCGAGTAGGCGAGGTTCACCGGGGCCTCGTAGCCAGGCACGAGTCGCTTGTAGCTGTTCGTCGTGGGATTCGTGAAGGCGAGCAGAGCTGGGGCATGGCGAATGATCCCGCCGATCGCATGCAGACCCATCTCCGAGAGCCCCGCGTAGCCGGTGCCAGCGAACAGCGGGTGTCCCTCCTTCCAGAGTGAGATGTGGGTGTGCATCCCTGAGCCGTTGTCGCCGTAGATTGGTTTCGGCATGAAGGTGGCCGTCCGGCCCCGCCGGCGGGCGACGTTGCGGACGATGTATTTGTAGAGGCAGATCTGGTCGGCCATGCGGACGAGTTCTTGAAACCGCATGTCAATTTCGCACTGCCCCGCTGATGCCACCTCGTGATGCTGGGCCTCAACGTCGATCCCGCAGTGGATCATCGTCTGCATCATCTCATTTCGAAGATCCATCAGCTGGTCGGAAGGCGGGCAGGGGAAGTAGCCTTCCTTGTGCCGGAGCGTGTAGCCGAGGTTGCGAGTGTCGGCCCGGCCGCGGTTCCATTCCGCCTCGGCTGAGTCGAGGTGGTAGTAGCCTTCATGGGCGTTCTGATCGAACCGCACATTGTCGAAGACGAAGAACTCTGCTTCGGGACCAATGAAGCAGGTGTCGGCGATCCCTGTGCTCTTGAGGTAGTTAACCGCCTTGCGGGCTACGTTTCGCGGGTCACGGGAGTAGTCCTCACGCGTGATCGGATCTTGCACCATGCAGATCATCACGAGCGTCGGGGGTTCAATGAAGGGGTCGACAAAGGCCGTGTCGGGCATCGGCACGAGCAGCATGTCGCTCTCGTTGATCGACTGCCAGCCACGAATGCTCGACCCGTCGAAGCCGAAGCCGTCGGCGAAGGTCTCCTCCTCGAGCTTGCCAACCGGCACGGTGTAGTGCTGCCAGGCCCCGAGAAAGTCGGTGAACCTCAGGTCCACGGCCTTCACTTCCTTCTCGCGGCACATCGCAAGCACTTCACGTGGCGTCATCGGAAAACTCCTCGGGGGGGAAGCCCCATGATACGTTCAGCCGCCGGCGACGGCTTCGGTCGAGAGCGCGGCGGCCCAGCCGGTGGCCGTGGGACTAAGCCGCAGGCGGCCGGTGAGCGTTTGGCCGGTCAGGCGGACCGACATGGCAAGAACCTCATCGGCGGAGGTGGGCCCAAGCATGTCGTAATGGCCGCTAGCGACCCGCCGGGCGAAGCCCCGGCCCCCAGAAACCTCGGCAGCCTCCGTGTCGAGCCAGGCGAGTCGGTGGGGCGGGAGCCGCTCCGCGGCCACGGCCAGGCCTCCCGCCACGGGTATCTCTGCCAGCCGCCATGTCTGGCAGGCCGCGGGCTCTTCCAGGAGTAAATCAAAGTGCCGCCCCGTCGGATCCTCCGGGTGGCCTGTGTGTTCAAGCAGGACAAACCTCGGCATCACTCTGGAACTCGCGCGGCAGGGGCGAACGGGATCAATACTCCGCGTCGCCGCCGGTCGTCTGGCTGCCACCGAGCGAGAGCGGCTTGGGCTTATGGCGAACGGCGCGGCGGGCGTTTTCGTCGCGGAGCCGGGCGATGGCATCCTCCAGACTCATCGCACCCAAGTCGCCGTCGATCCGGTCCCGGAGGCTGATCGTGCCGGCTGCCTCGTCCCGGGGACCACAGACGGCCATCATCGGAATCATTTCAAGCTGCGCGGTGCGGATTTTAGCCCCGAGCTTCTCAGCGGCTTGATCGATGCCCACCCGCAGTCCGGCAGCCACGAGCCTGGCCTTCACGGCTTCGGCGTAGGCCGCACTTTTCTCGCTGACTGGGATCACGCGGACCTGCTCAGGCGCGAGCCAGAGGGGAAACGCCCCCGCGAAGTGCTCGATGAGCACCCCCACAAACCGCTCCATGCTCCCAAGCGGCGCCCGGTGGATCATCACGGGCCGGTGCTTGGCGTTGTCGGCTCCGATGTATTCGAGATCGAACCGCTCACTACTCGGCAGGTTGTAGTCGAGCTGGACCGTGCCCAGCTGCCACTCGCGGCCGAGGGAGTCGTTGACCACGAAGTCGATCTTGGGTCCGTAGAAGGCTGCCTCACCCGGTTCAGGCTCACAGCCGGGCAGGTTCATCCGTCGGGCGACCCGTTCGATGGCCGCCTCGGCCTCATCCCACCGCTCGGGCGGCCCGACGTATTTGTCGCTGTTGGGGTCACGGAATCCGAGCCGGACTCGGAAGTTTTCGAAGGCCAGGCTCTCGAGCACCTTGAGCGTGAAGTCGATGCAGCCCTCCACCTCCTGCTCCACCTGTTCCGGCGTGCAGAAGATGTGGGCATCGTCCTGGGTGAAGCCGCGGACGCGGGTCATGCCGCCGAGTTCCCCCGACTGCTCGTAGCGATAGACCGTGCCAAACTCGGCCAGCCGGAGCGGCAGTTCACGGTAGCTTCGCGGCCGGGCCTTGTAGATCAGCGCGTGGTGCGGGCAGTTCATCGGCTTGAGCAGATACTGCTCGTCATCCGCCATCACGATCGGCTTGAATTGACTGTCGGCATAGTAGGGGTAGTGGCCGGAGATCTTGTAGAGGTCGACCTTCGCGATGTGCGGGGTGTAGACCGGCTCGTAGCCCCGCGCGGCAAGTTCCTCGCGAACGAACGATTCGAGCGTCGCCCGGAGCGTGGCTCCCTTGGGCATCCAGAGAACGAGCCCCGAGCCAACAAGCGGATTGGTCGTGAACAGGTCGAGTTGCTTGCCGAGGACGCGATGGTCGCGCTTCCGCGCCTCTTCGAGCGCCGCCAGGTGGGCGTCGAGGTCTTCCTGGGTGAACCAGGCGGTGCCGTAGAGCCGCTGGAGTTGGGCATTGGCAGCGTCTCCCTTCCAGTAGGCTCCGGCAATGCTCGTGAGCTTGACGGCTCCGATACAGCCAGGACTCGGCACGTGAGGCCCACGGCAGAGGTCGACAAATTCCCCCTGGCGGTAGAACGAGAGCGTGGGGTGTGCGGCGAGCCCGGTTTCGATGTGCTCGACTTTCAGCGGCTGGTTCAAGCCCCCGACGATCTCAATGGCTTTTGCCCGGGGCACCTCCACCCGCTCGAAGGCCTCGTCGGCCTCGATGATCCGCCGCATCTCCACTTCGATCGCCGGCAGATCCTCGTCGGTGATTGGCCGACTGGCCCGCATGTCGTAATAAAAGCCTTCGCCCACGGTCGGGCCGAAGGCGAGTTCCACCCCTTCGAAGAGCCGCATCACCGCACGGGCCATCACATGCGCCGCTGAGTGCCGCATCACGGGGAGGGCTCTTGGATCGCCGGGGGAGAGCGGTTCGACGGTGGGCGAGCCCTCGGCCGGCAGTGGGGCGTCGAGTCCCACGAGTTTCCCATCGAGGAGGGCGGCAATCGGGGGCTGCTTCGCTTTCTTGCCGCTGGCGGCAGCCGCATCAGCGATGCAGTCGGCCACCCGGGCGGCAGCAGGATAATCACGGAAGGAGCCATCGGGCAGACGGACGCTTGGCATAATGGGGCCGCAGGTGTGTCGCGGGTTGGAATCGGCGGAATTTCACCGGAAAACAGCGAGCGTATCCGCGCCGTGGTGGCTGCCGCAAGCCGCGTTGGCCGCCAGTGCCGCCGGCTACGCGATTCGCTTGACTGGCCGCGGTTTACGCGCGAGACTTGCGGTGTGCCACTGTGCGGGCGATTAGCTCAGTTGGTTAGAGCACTAGCTCGACAAGCTAGGGGTCATA
>ERZ889217.303-NODE-303-length-31506-cov-29.979810_pt1 | contig 31506 bp, 31 predicted proteins | sample MGYA00521098_ERZ889217 | MGnify/ENA primary metagenome ERZ889217 (study PRJEB32303, sample SAMEA104408613) | aquatic metagenome | biome: Brackish water; feature: Pelagic; material: water | place: Baltic Sea | collected 2014-06-10T22:04:00 | depth 2,362 m ... | reverse complement strand
AACCCCTGTCGCCTCCGTGAAAGGGAGGTGTCCTAGGCCTCTAGACGATGGGGGCAAGGCCTAATTGGCAAGAATTGAGCCTATACAGGCAACTCACCTTGAGTCAAGTATTCAGTCACTTTGACCACGCCACACCGGCACGGTGAAATGAAAGCAAGCACCTTCACCAGGGGCAGATACAACCCAAATGCGTCCGCCATGTACTTCCACAATGCGGCGACATACCGACAGACCCACCCCAAAGCCGGAAGCTTGCGCTGCCGTTTGGGGTAAGCGCACCCGATCTTGAAATATTCGTTGCTGCTCCTCCATTGGGATGCCGGGTCCGGTGTCGCTAACGCTCACCTGCACCCACTGGCTGGTGCGGTGTAGCAATGAAAGGTTCACCTGGCCCCCATCAGGGGTGAACTTGAGGGCATTTTCGATCAAGTTCAACAAAACCTGCCGCATCCGTCTTTGGTCTGCGTATACATCGGGTAAATCTCCTGGCACATCGGTGTGCAACTCCAAAGAACGGTTAACCCAAAGCTTTTCCAGCTCAAGAATCGCTTCAGCAGCAATTGGCGCTAGCGGTAAGCGTTGAGGATTAAACATTGCTTCCCAACGGGTGCTTCCCACCTCCAGGAGGTCTTTTGAAAGCTGCGCAATATCGTCTAAACGGCGATCCACCACATCAAAAAAACGTTCGCTATCAATTTGATTGCGTCTGTAGCTCTGCAAAGCCAAATTTGCAGCGGTGAGGGGGGTGCGCAATTCATGGGCCACCATTCGCAGCAAACGTTCCTGAACCCCAAGCCGTGAGGTGAGAGTTTCATTTTCCTGCCGCAGCACCAATAACTGATCTTCCAGCTGCAATTCTCTCTGGCTCAATCCGCCACTTGGTTCCGCCGTTCGCAAGCCCATGCCAAGACCGCTTACAAGGCCCAGTTGGCGCCAACGTGGAAGCCAATTTTCCATTTGGCGCCGGATTGCATTACCAGCAAATACCTGTTTGGGCGGTGGATCTAGCTTGATTAATGCAGGGGTGGCAACCAAACGATGCAACTCCAGCAGTTCTGGCTGCTTTTGCGGATCAGCAATGGTGAGGGTGAGCTCAAAATTTCCTTTTTGCTCCTCAAGAAATTCCAGCAGAGCCCTTAAATCCGCACCCGCCAATTGGTTGGGGCCCGCCAGCAGCAGCAGGTTTAAGACCTGTTGTTGAGTTGTTTCTCCCTGGCCGGGCACTACAAATTGTCAGATATATGACCCACACTATTAAAAAAATCTGATTTACATACCTAAAAAGGCAAAATCGGCTTCATTATTCCTCTTTAACCACAGTTTGATGGCCTTGGGTTTGATCAAGCAAGACCCCAGCCGCATCAATCTCGACAGCTCCCTGCGCCGTTGGTTTTCCCGCAATTTGGGGCTATGGCGTTCTCGCCGTCAATACGTTTTTGGCGATGATGAATCCCTCAAAATTGATGTGCTGCTTCGGATCGAAGCTTTTAGTGAGCCGGTGGAGGGTGATGCGGCTTACCGCTTTAGCTGGTGGCCGGAGAAGGAACACAACTTTTTTGAAAAGCAACCACGCTTTGTGCCCACAGGCACCATGGAGGCGTTCCTTTGCGGCCACCAGTTGCGTCGCAGCCGTGGTTTTTTTAGTGGCTCTCCAACTAAAAGCCAGATACGTCAAGTGGATGAACACGAATTGGTTTTTGAATCCCATTACCAGGAATGGGACATCCTTGAGCACATCCGCTTAGTAGCCCAAGATTGCTACCGGAGCAGATCGATTTATTCCTGGCGTAATGGGGAATTAGAGCTTGCTGAGGTGCACCACGAGATTCGTATTGAAAGCGGCGGAACAACAATTGAGACTGAATGAAGAGCATGGTGCAACATGGTTTGGTTCTTAGTAAGAAAATTGCTGTGTTGCGTCAGCTGATCTCCGCGTCTGCACTGCTGGCGCTTTCAACTTTTGGCTCAATTACTGCGGTGCAAGCTCAAGTGGCTAGAAAGCCGGCAAGCGAGGCAGAAATGACCCTCTACACCAGGATTTCAGCTCTAAATGCTTGTATCGCAGCAGCCAACGGAGTCGATTTCAATAAGTCGATCGGTATTGCTGGTGAAACGCTTACCCAAGTGATTCAAGGTCAAAACGGTGGCGCGATTCAGCAGTTAGGGCCAAAAGCTTTGCCCATAGAAGAATTGCGTAAGGGTTCGATCAACTCCGTATTGATGGGTGTTTCTCAAGTTTGCCCAGATCTGATGCCAGCAGATGTGCGCGACAAAGTAAAGCAGGCGCTGCAGCAGCAAGGCAAGCCAGCTAAATAACCATGGTTTCCCCTGGCGCAGCGGTAGTGCCGATCCGTCTAATCGATTACAAGCCCCCAACGGTGCTGATCGAGCAAGTGCAATTGCTGGTGCAATTGTTTCCAGATAAAGCCCTGGTGGATTGCCAGCTCAGCATTACGCCCAATGGCTTAGCCCCAGGGGATCCCTTAGAACTACAGGCCCTAGACCTAGAGCTGCTAGAGCTCAGTATTGACGGTTTACCAGTGGCTGATTGCCATTGGCAGCACAGTGAAGGTGTGCTGCGTTTAGAGGCTGAAATCCTGCCGCATAAAAGTTTTTGTTTACGCAGCCTCAGCCGTTTACAACCCGCGGCTAATACCAGCCTTGAAGGGCTCTACACCAGTGGTGATTTATTCACCACCCAGTGTGAAGCTGAGGGGTTTAGGCGAATCACCCCTTTTCTTGATCGCCCCGATGTGTTGAGTAGTTATCGGGTGCGAATTGAAGCTGGCCGCCAATGGGCCCCAGTATTGCTAAGTAATGGCAACTGCATCGCCACAGGTGAATTACCTGGTGATCGCCATTACGCCGAATGGCACGATCCATTTCCTAAACCCTGTTATCTCTTTGCCTTAGTAGCAGGCCCCTTAGTGGAAGTGGCTGATCAGTTCTTGAGCGCATCTGGTAAGCAGGTGCGATTACGAATTCATGTGGAAAATGGTGATCAAAAGTTCTGCAGCCATGCAATGGCCAGCTTGAAACGTTGTATGGCCTGGGATGAACAGGTTTATGGATTGGAATACGACCTTGAGGAGTTCAATATTGTTGCGGTGCGTCATTTCAACATGGGCGCTATGGAAAATAAAAGCCTTAATATATTTAATTCTAAGTTGGTATTAGCCGATGCAGAAACTGCAACCGACGCAGAACTTGAAAGTGTTGAAAGCGTAATAGCCCATGAATATTTTCATAATTGGACCGGCAATCGAGTTACGTGCCGCGATTGGTTTCAGCTCTCATTAAAAGAGGGACTAACGGTATTTAGAGATCAGCAATTTAGCGCTGATCTCCATGGCAGTGCCATGAAGCGCATTGAAGATGTGGCCATGTTAAGAGCCTATCAATTCCCTGAAGACAGCGGCCCTACAGCCCATCCAGTGCAGCCTGATCAATATATAGCTATCGATAATTTTTATACCACTACCATCTATGAGAAGGGGGCTGAACTTATAAGGATGCAGCAAACTTTGCTGGGTAAAGATAATTTTATGGCAGGGGTTGCACTTTATTTAAAGCGTCATGATGGTAAAGCCGCCACCTGTGAAGAGTTTTTGCAGGCCCTTGAGGCGGCCTCATCTAAGTCTTTGGCTTCATTTCGGCTTTGGTATCAACAAGCTGGCACCCCAGTGCTAACAATCAAGCAGCAGTGGGATTCAAACCTCGCTCAATTGCAGCTGCTCTTGAGCCAGTCGTATCCGTTAATTGCAAACCAAAGCTCAACAAAGCCGGTACCCATCCCGGTGAGCATTGCCTTGATTGATGGCGGCGGTGAGCTTCTTAAAGAGCAGCTGCTTGTTTTAGATGCTGCTTCTAAGCAGTGGCAATTCGATGGTTTACCCCCAGGCGATCAGCCCCCTTTAATTTCAGTGCTGCGTGGTTTTTCGGCGCCGGTGCGTTTGCAGTTTGAGCGTACTAATCACGATTTAAAACGTCTGCTTTTGTATGAAAGCGATGCATTTAGCCGTTGGGATAGTGCTCAACAACTTTGGCAGCGTTGTCTTTTGCAACCCTCCCTAGAACAGCAAGAGAGCCTGCTGGCCATCTGCAAACAATTTCTAGCTGATCAAATTAGTGCTGAACAAAGTTTTGATCCGCGCTTGCTGGTGGCGTTGTTGCAAGCTCCTGCTTTAGAGGAATTGGAGGCCGCCTGCTTAGAGCTGGAGATAACTCCAGATCCTCCTGCTTTAGAGCGGGCTTTGCTAGAGCGCAAGATCTGGCTTGGCCGTGAATTAGCAAGACAATTACAGGTGCTTTGCCACCAGTTAGCACAACCGGCTCAGCAGCTCTGGCCCGCAGGCGTAGGGCAGAGGCAGCTGCTGGGGTTGGCTTGGAGCTGGCTTGTGGCAGGTGGTTTAAGTCCAGCGGAGCTTTCGCTTATCCAGCATGTTGAGGGTTCTTCTATGACCCTTGCCCGCGCAGCGCTTGCTGCTCTACAGCCGTGGGATTGCCCAGAGCGCAGCGATGCCATGGAAGTATTTCAAAGCCGCTGGCTTGAGCGGCCTGTAATTCTTGACAACTGGTTTGCCCTGCAAGCTTCTGCTCCTTTTGGTGATGCGATCGCCAGGGCAGAAGCGCTGTTGAGCCATCCTCGCTTTGATCCCCAAGCACCGAATAGTTTGCGGGCGGTGTTAGGCGGATTTGCCCGCTGCGCTCAGTCTTTTCATAAACTAGATGGCAGTGGCTATCGCTGGCTAGCTGATCAACTAGTGGCACTCGATGTGCAAAATCCAATTGCCGCATCGCGATTTTTAAAATTATTTATGGGTTGGCGTAACTATGGCCCCCAACGCAAAGATCAGATGCAAACAACCTTATATTGGCTTCTTGATCGTTTACATTCAGCCAACAGCCAAGAAATTACGCGCCAATGTTTGGGGTTGTAAAAAAAGTTATCGAACTGTGCGTAGATTATTTGAGTTTGGAAATAGATCTGGGTATAAGCTGCGGTGCACTTGATTAAGAACTGTTTTACGTATTTCTCCCCCTTCTTTGCCAGCATATTGCCCCCATAAACCTTCCCAATAAAAGTAAATAACACCAAATCCTTTCTCGGCGCTAAGTGCTATCTTTTTGCGCAGAGTGTTTATATCTGTGCTGCGCCCACCAAAACCAGCGAGCACGCCAATATTAATTGGGATACCCCAGCTGCGGGCACGATCGAGGGCTGGTTGATTGAGATCTTGTTCAAATCCGCGCACTGAATATGCATAATTTTGAACTACCAATTCATCCACTAACCGCCTCACAGACCAGATCTCCCAATCCTGCAACCACTTGTTGTAAGAAAAGCGAAATGGACCTGGCGATAAACTGATCCTGCCATTGCCATTACTGCGTTGGAGGGCTTGGCGCAATTCCACCAATAGCCCGGTTAATTTTTGACGACGCCAGGTCATCCAGGCGCGATTTGTGTAATCGGCTGGAGGTTCAAGGCCTGTTTCTTGTTTATATAGTGCTGCTGTGTAAGCGTCATAACCTAAATCTACAGGCCAGGCAAAATGATCATCCAGCTGAATCCCATCAACTTTGCATCGCTCTACGATTTCAGTGATTAAACCAATAAATCGCTCTCGTACTCCAGGGTGGGCTGGATTTAACCACACCCTTAAATCTTTTAGAGGGGATGTTTTTAAATTTGCTCCGTGCATTGCGTAGTAAGGGGAACCATCTATCTTCTTTAAGATCCAATCGGGATTTTGTTTAACAACCGCTGCATCACCCGGTTCCATTAAGCCATATTCATACCAAGGAATAACTTGTAATCCTCTTTTATGGGCTACGGCCGTCATTCGGCAGATCGGGTCTAAATCAGGTGAACGCATTGCTAGGGCAGGCTCCATAGGTGCCCATTTTGAGCGATGAAAGGTGGTGCCACGGCTCCATACATTTGGGTAAAGAGTATTAAATCCTGCATCAGCTAACTCATTCACGGCCCGATCAATACGAGTTGCTTCGTAATAGAGCGGGCTTGGAGTATTAGTAAGCCATACCCCAACTCGGTTTGAATTTGCTATGGCGGGATTTATAAAATGAGCATTAGCTCCAATGAACAGAGGTAAAAGCAGGCTGGATCGCTTTGGAATATGTATTTTTGAGAATAGTTTTGCGATTAAGTTCATCTTTTTTAGCGAAACATTGAACTCACCGAACTCTCTTCATGGATGCGCCAAATCGCTTCACCGAGCATATTTGCTACAGAAAGAACCTGCAGTTGTGGGAAGTGTTGATCTGCCGGTATAGGAATGCTATTTGTAACCAACACCTCTTCAAATAAGCCTGGTTCAGCAAGCCTCTCAATAGCTGGCGGTGAAAACACCGCATGGGTGGCGCAGGCAATTACCCGTTCAGCGCCCCTCTGCCGCAGTAGTTGCGCCCCTTTTGAAATCGTGCCGCCGGTATCGATCATGTCGTCTACTAAAACTGCCGTTTTACCTTTCACATCACCAATAACTGTGAGGCTTTCAGCCACGTTGTGAGCAGAACGGCGTTTATCAATAATCGCTAGAGGAGCATCATCCATCCGCTTTGCAAAAGCTCGCGCTCTTGCAACTCCACCCACATCGGGTGATACCACCACCACCTCACCAAGATCGCGGGTGGCTAGGTAATCCACCAGTACCGGTGCCCCGTAGATGTGATCGCAGGGAATATCAAAATAACCTTGTATTTGGGCTGAGTGCAGATCCATCGCCAGCACCCGATTAACCCCAGAGGCAAGCAATAAATTTGCTACCAACTTTGCAGCAATCGATTCCCTACCCGCTGTTTTGCGATCTGCCCTTGCGTAGCCGTAGTAGGGAACTACTGCTGTGATTTGACGCGCCGACGCTCTACGGCAGGCATCCACCATGATCAGCAGTTCCATCAAGTGGTCGTTTACCGGCGCACAGGTGGGTTGCACCAGGAACACATCGCAGCCGCGGATCGATTCCTGGATTTGGATGTAAATCTCACCATCAGCAAAGCTTTTGCTTACCCGAGGTCCGTCTGGGATACCTAAATAAGCAGCAATTTCATTGGCAAGTGCTGGATTTGCGCTGCCGCTAAACAACCGCAAACGATTGCCGTCGCCAGGATGGAGGCTGGTGATACTGCGTTCGGTGGCCAAAAATCTCGTCACGGCGCTTGGGCTGTGATTGTGATGATTAGCCCCGATCGTAGAAGCGAGCCCCCTATCCCGCCTCAAATGGATGTTTTGTTAATTTGCGCTCCCCACGCCAGTGCCGTGGTTGCCCCCTTCGCTTGGGCCTGTGGCTCCATGGGTTGGGGCCCTCTGCGCTGGTTGAATAATTCCGCTGCAAACCCTCAATTGCAGTTTGGGGAAGAGCGCCTCTGGGTGCTGCCAGATGATCAGGAATTGGTGGATTGGGTTGAACCCCTTGCCGCCCATCGGCTGCCAACACTTTTGGTTTTACCTGGCGGGCCGCGTCTGCATGGCGAGGCGGCACTGCATCAGGCGTTGCTGAAACAGGCGGGAGTACCTCTTGTGGGTTTATTGCAGGTGGGGGGGGATTGGGAGCCTCAACAGCGGCGGCAAGAGAATTTGGCTTGGTTAGGTAATTGGCAGCCAGGTGATCGCCAGGCGCTTGCTCTTACAGCCCCATTGGCAATTCTGATGAAGCAAAGGCTGCGGCAGCTCGATTTGGCTTAGGGCTTTTTAACGAGCCAATCTTTGCCAAGCAACACTTCAACCTCTGCGCCAGGGCTCAAAGGCCCCCGTTGCAGTTCCCCAACCCCGAGCACTTTTCGCACTGCCAGGGCCTGCTTTGGATTGCGGCCGTGCAGGATCAATGTGCGTTGCCGTTGCCGTTGCTGTTCTGCGCTGTTGCTACTCAGCTGCGCGATTAAACCTGCCCCTTGAAGCAGCTCGAGGGCCTTTGTGGTGCTTTCTCCTTCTGCGCCTTCAAGGTTTATTAAGGAATTTTCTGAAGTTGGGCTTTGGCCTTGATGCCAAAGCTCGAGCAGGGGGGTGGCCCGTTGTTGATCAAGGCGGCGAGGCCCAGATGTGCTGCTAAGCGGTAGCCGGCTGAGGCTGATTAAATCAGGATTTTTTAGCCCTGCGGCCAGCAGGCTGAGCATTTCCCCATGGCCCAGATTTGTATCGAACTTTGAGCGAAGACCTAGTAATAAAGCGGGGAGTTTTGGCGCAACATTGGGATCAGCCAGGCGTTCTGCCAGCGGCAGCACAAGTTGCTGTTGGCGTTGGCGCCTGCCGCTATCTCCTTGATCAGGGCCTTGAAAGCGCAATAGTTGATCTAGCTGAGCGCCCCTTAGCCATTGCTGACCAGCCTCTAATTCAATTTTTAATTTGCTTTTTTTATCTTGATATCTCATGGCGGTTTCAATATTGAAGGGCAGCCCGCCGATGCCATTAATTGCTTCCTGCATGGCACCCCTTGGCAGCAGTAGGTAGCGATCTGGCAGCACGGGGTCACCGCCATTGGCCAGCAATTGAGCCACCACGTCTGCAATTAAGGCAACACCCCCCTGGCGATAGAGATCCGTTAGCGGTTGTAATTTTTGCTGGCCCGGCAGTAGCACCGCTAATTCGCTTGGGATCTGCAGCAGCTCTAGGCCCCCTGCTGGATGCACTCGCGCCATAAGGAACAGCTGCACCTGGGCTACGGCTTGGTTTTTGGCGTTGATCTTTTCGCTATCAAGGCCAAGTAGCAGCAGGGTTTGGGACCGGCCGGGCGGATCGGCAAGGCGGCTGATAGCCGGCTGTAAATCCTCGATTGGCTTCGGTGCCTTCAGAGGAATTAGTTGCCCCCCCAGAACTGAACCCAGGCCGATCCCAGCAATTAAAACTCCAAGCCGCCATAGCGCCTGGCTGTGCCGCCGCAGTTGCTGCCAAGGTTGTTTGTTTGAAGGCGGCGAAACGGTAACCATGCCCGATAGTTTGGGGCCTGAGCGCGAGTTCGTGTGCATTGACATTTGCTCCCCACGAAAGGGCCCGCCCAATGGCCCGTGGCACGGTTAGGCCAGCCAAGCAGCTTTGCAGTGATTGCGGCCTTTGCGATACCCGTTGGGTGGCATATGTGCGCCAGGCCTGCGCCTTCATACATCAACAATTTGATCAGCTGGAAAGCCAAGCCCATGGCCGCAGCCGCAAGCTTGATAACGAGGATGAGCTTTATTTCGGAGTTTTCCAGCGCATGTTGTGCGGCAGGCTTGAACCTGGCCTGGAGGGGGCACAGTGGACTGGCATCGTTAGCAGCATCGGTGAACGAGCCCTAGAGCAGGGGCTCGTTGATGCGGTTATCTGCGTGCAGCAAAGCCCAGATGATCGTTTTACGCCGGTGCCGGTGCTTGCCCGCAGCGTTGCTGAGGTGCGCGCAGCACGGGTAAATAAACCAACTCTTTCCAATAACCTTTCGGTGCTGGAACAACTACCTGGCAGTGGCATCCGTCGCTTGCTGGTGGTGGGTGTGGGCTGTCAAACCCAGGCGCTAAGGGCGGTGCAAAGCAGTCTTGGCCTAGAAGAGCTCTATGTGTTGGGTTTGCCTTGCGTAGACAACGTGAGCAGGGCTGGTTTGCAAACCTTTTTGAATTCCAGTAGTCGCTCCCCAGACACAGTGGTGCACTACGAATTTATGCAGGATTTTCGAATTCACTTTCGCCACAGCGATGGCAGTAAAGAAACTGTGCCTTTTTTTGGCCTCGACACACCAAAACTTAAGGAGGTGTTTGCCCCCAGTTGCCTTAGCTGTTTTGACTACGTAAATGCCTCTGCTGATTTAGTGGTGGGCTACATGGGAGCGCCATTTCGCTGGCAATGGTTAGTGGTGCGCAACAACCGTGGCCAGCAGCTTTTGGATCTTGTTGAGAAGGAATTACAAACCCAACCTGTGATGAGTGCAGGTAACCGCAGGCAAGCGGTGCAGCAGGGCATAGAGGCATACGACAAAGCCCTAAAACTGCCCGGTTGGCTGGCGGAACTAGTTGGTTTTGTTGTGCAAAGAGTGGGGCCTAAAGGCCTGGAGTATGCGCGTTTCTCTATTGACTCCCACTTCACAAGAAATGCGCTGTGGTTAAAGCGCCATCATCCACACATGGTGGAAAGCCATCTGCCCCCTTTTGCTCGAAAGATTGTGAATCGCTACCGCCTACCTCAGTTATGAGCAATCTCTTAGAGCTTCTGGGGGGGCGGCGTCAATTCGGTGTATTGATGCATGTTTCCAGTTTGCCTGGCCCTGGATCTAGCGGTTGCTTTGGCCAAGCGGCCCTTGAGTGGATCGATCTTCTTGCAGATCATCAAGTGAAGGTGTGGCAGGTTTTACCGCTTGCCCCAACAGATAACACTGGATCCCCTTACAGCTCCCCTAGCGGTTTTGCTCTTAATCCGCAATTTTTAGATCCCGATCTGCTGGAGCCCCAATCAGCTCTCGATCAAAGCTTCAGCGACTGGTGCAAGCAGCAGCAGTTTTGGTTAAAAGATCATTGCCGCTTCATGGTGCTGCGCCGCCGTTTTGAAGGGGCCCCCTGGTGGCAGTGGCCTAAGGCTTATGCCGCTCGCCATAAAGCTGTAATTCAGCAACTAGACGAACAGGAGGCGCCACTGCTGCAGCAAGAGGCCCTTCAGCAGTGGCAGCTGCAGCAGCAATGGCAGGCATTGCGCGCCCACAGCCAAAAGCGCGGCGTGCAATTACTAGGTGATCTACCTTTTTATGGCGCTCATGACAGCGCTGATGTGTGGAGTAAGCCGGGCTTATTTAGCCTTAATCCCGATGGCAGCCTTGCTCAACAAAGTGGTGTACCGCCAGACTATTTTTCAGCTACCGGTCAGCTTTGGTCTACGCCTGTATATCGCTGGAACCGTCATCGTTTAAACGGCTACCGTTGGTGGTTGCGGCGGCTTGAAAGGCAGCTGGAGTTATTTGATTTGCTGCGGCTTGATCACTTCCGCGCCTTTGCCGGTTTTTGGAGTGTGGCTGGTGCAGATAGCACCGCTGAAGCTGGCGAATGGCTGCCTTCACCTGGGCAAGCAATCCTGAAAAAGCTCAGCCGACGTTGCGCCGGCCCCTTGCCGCTCGTGGCTGAGGATCTTGGTGTAATTACCCCTGATGTAGACGCTCTAAGGGAAAGTTTTGATCTTCCTGGCATGAAGGTGTTGCAATTCGCATTTGAAGCTGATCCAACTAATGCCTACCTACCTCAAAACTTTGGCACTGGTAGTTGGGTTGTTTATACCGGCACCCACGACAACGCCACAGCAAGGGGCTGGTGGCAGCAACAATCAGATGCAGTGAAACAGCAACTGCAAAATCTTTTGGGTCATCCGGTGGAATCCCCTAGTTGGGAATTGTTGCGGTTAGCGCTTGCATCCACAGCAGATTTAGCAGTGGTGCCGCTGCAGGATCTGATGAGCCTTGATGATCAGGCCCGTTTCAATACTCCAGGCACTGCAAGCGGAAATTGGAATTGGCGATTGGATCAACCAATTGCCAATTTGAGGGGCCATCTGGAGGGGCTGCAACAACTAGGCAAGCTTTATGGCAGAGGTCTTAGTTCTGGGTAAAGCTGCAGCAATTTAGTGAGCGGTTGGGCTTCTCTTTGTAGGCCTTGTTGCGGTGCAATCGGTGCAGGGCTGAAACTGCCGGATCTAATTAATTGTTGTTGTTGAAGGTTTAGGCCGTAGATGAGCGCGATTAGCAATGTTCCATAGGCAATAGTGCCTTGCCAGGTACTAAATAGTTCGATCGAGCCAAGGGTGAAACCAGTTAAGGCATCATCTCCGCCCACTGAGCTTTTGTGGATTGGGGGTAAAGCTGTCTTGATTACTTCTGCAACTTCTGTTTTTGGAAGCCCTAAGCGTTCCGCCAGTTTCTTCAGGATCGTGCCAAGAAAAGCAGCTTCCGGCAGCCGTTGAATCCAGCCTTTTTCTAGGGCTTCCAGCACAGCGGTGCTAACGCGCGTATCAATGGCTAGCTGGCGCATGCTGAGGTTTTGCTGTTCTCTTTCCCGCTGCAAGCGCAGGCCAAAAAAACGCAATGCAGCTTCCTGCTGTTGCTGCTTTACGGAAACCTTTTGGTTGCTTTTAACTTTGGCCACGGAAACGCTTTGGCTTTGCTGATTGTTCGTAATCGGGTTCAGGGGGATTTAATAATTTGGCAAGGGCAGTGGTTTCGCTTTCACTTAACCATCGCCAGGCGCCAGGCTCCAGATCGCCTAATTGCACAGGCCCCACTGATAAACGCTGCAGATCTAAAACCGGATGGCCCAATAATTCCGCGGTGCGGCGAATTTGACGATGACGCCCCTCCTTCATTTCAATTTCCACCAAGCTGCGCCGCTTGCCATGTTCCTTTAAAGCCACAAATACCGCACGGCTAGCGATCCCATCAAGGGGCACCCCTTTGCTCCAGCGCTCCAATACCTGAGGGCTGGGGTTCCCCTCTACCCACACCAAATAGCGCTTGGGATGATTGAAACGGGGGTGGGTGAGGCTGAGGGTGATCTCACCATCGTTGCTAAGCAGCAGAGCCCCATGGCTAAAGGCATCTAAGCGCCCCACTGGGTGGAGCCCTTGCCCCCTCGCTAGATCCGGCGGCAGCAGATCTAAAACCGTGGGTCTGCCCATTGGGTCGTGGCAGGTGCTGTGCACTCCTCTTGGTTTGTGCAGCAGCAAGGTGCAGCAGGAAGCCTTGGCAGGCAGTGGCTTGCCATTTATTTCAATGCGATCAATTGCTGGATCGGCTTGGTCGCCTGGTTTTGCCCGCACCCCATTTACCAAAATGCGGCCTTGAAGCATTAGCTCCTCAGCCCGGCGCCTGGAGCACACCCCAGCGGCAGAAAGCAATTTTTGCAACCGTAAACGGCTCATGGGCTCACGGGCAACGATAAAACCAACAATGCACTACCCCCGCTGTTGTTGCGGGCGCGGATATGGCCTCCATGGGCTATCGCGATCTGTTGCACTATTGCTAAACCAAGGCCGCTGCCCACCCTTTGGGCACGGGCTCGGGAGGGATCGCCTCTATAAAATCGTTCAAACATATGTTGCAAATCCTCCGGGCTAAAACCATTGCCTTGGTCGCTTATTTCTATGCGCTGCCAACGGCCTTCGAGTTGAAGTTTAACTTTGATTTCGGTTTTATCTGGGCTGAAACGCAAGGCATTTTCAAGCAGATTTAATAGGGCTCTGTGTAATAAAGTTTCATTACCCATTACGGGGTGGGCATTACTGCTTTCGAGCACAAGATCAATCTGGTGTTGCTCTGCTAATGGAGTAATTGTTTGCCACACTTTGCTAACTAAATCACGAATATTTACTATCTTTATGCTGCTTTCAGTGTTATTTAGAGACGGATTGTCAAGTTTGTTTAATTCCAGCAGATCTGAAACTAAGCGTTGCAAACGATCTAGTTCTCGCTGTAATCGCTCAATCTGAACCACATGCTTCTTGCTGGGGTTTTGGGCAAGGGATTCGGTTACAAGCGATAGGGCGGTGAGTGGGGTGCGCAATTCGTGGGCTACATCGCTAATCCAGCGCTCCTGCTGTTGTTGCTGGGATTGCAAAGACTGGCAACTTTGCACAAAAACACCAATCCAGCCCCCTGCGCCTGGGATTGCGAGGGCCTCCAAGGGCTCAGAACTGATGTTTTCCGGTTCGAGTGGAGTGGCGCTCACGGCGGTGGCATTCCAGCTAACTCTTTGGCTGCTGTTGCTGCGGCGTGCTTCAGCCACCGCAGCATCTAATTGATGGCAGCGCACTACTTCTAGAAGGTAGCGATTTGATAGTAGCGATGAGTTGGGTACATTTAAGAGGCGCCTTGCTCTACTATTTATGTGTTGCAAACGGTTCCATGGATCCAATACCAACAGCCCTTGAGGTGAATCCTCAAGCCAGCTGAGTAATTGTTCTGCATCCAAGCAATTGGGCCTACGCCACAACTTTTTCAAACCAAATATCATCCGAAGCGATAACCAAAACCGCGTACAGTAAGTATAAATTCAGGTGCGCTTGGATTGGTTTCTAATTTCTCTCTTAGCCAGCGAATATGTACGTCTACAGTTTTACTATCACCCATAAAATCAATGCCCCAAACTCGCTCTAATAATTTCTCGCGGCTCCAAACCCGTTTGGGATTTTGCATAAACATTTCAAGCAGGCGATACTCCTTGGGGGAAAGATTTAGCTCTTTGCCGCCGCGGGTAACACGACATTCCTCCGGATAGAGGGTGATATCTTCATGGCTCAATACTTGCTTTTCTCCACTGTCGCCGTTGCTGCCGCTGCGACGAAGCAAAGCGCGGCAACGGGCTACCAATTCCCGCAAGCCAAACGGTTTAATTAAGTAGTCATCCGCCCCCACCTCAAGCCCCACCACCTTGTCTGTTTCGGAATCGCGGGCGCTTACAACCAAAATCGGTGTTGAGAAGCCCCGGCGACGCACATAGCGGCACACATCTAGGCCGCTAACTCCAGGCAGCATTAAATCGAGTAGCACTAAATCGAAGGGCAGCTGATCCGGGCTGCCCTTAAAACGTTCAAGGGCTCCATTGCCAGTGGCTACTGCATCCACCACAAACCCTTCATTAATCAGGGCTTCAGTAATGGTTTCGCGAATTGTTTCGTCGTCTTCCACCACAAGCAATCGGGCTGGATTGGTTTGGCTGGGGGAGCTAACCGCCACAAAGAAATCGCGTGATATTTCAAACCTTAATCAAACTCGTCTCATTTACTAGCCAGTTCAGAAAAACTGATCGAAGTTATCGAAATCCACCGCTTTAAAACTACCCGCTTCCACCTGCTTCATCAAGCGCTCTAGCTGCACCCAGAGGCCACCGCCGGTAAGGAGAGCAAGCAGCATTGATACCAGCATTGCCGCCCCTGCCGCAAAGCCAAACACCTGCAAGGCACCTCCGATAAACAGGGTGATTCCAATCAGAGTTCCAGCAAAAGCTATGGAGGTTTCTGCATTGCCAAGGGGCAGCAGGGGTAAGCGATCTTGCTTCCAGGCCTCTAGGCGATTTTGGATCAGTTTTGCAAAAGTGAGGCCACAAAGCACGCCAATTGCTAGGCCAAAACCACTGAGCAGGAAAGGCGGCTGTTGGATTACCGCGTAAGGAAGATCAAATTCAATGCTGTCGTAGTCCAATGGCCGCTTGAGGGTGCTACAGGCTAGGAGCTCAACTTGGCCAGTAGGTCGCTGGCAAGCCGTTTAGGACCAAAACGGCGCCGCAACAGTTTTGCCAAATTACTTAGATCATCTGTGTTGAGGCGTCCGTCCCGCACAAGAGTGAGCAGAAGCCTCTGGCGCAGATCATGGCCCTGGGGGCCAAGAATTAATCGCAATCCAGCACCCGCCACAGGTAACAAATCGGTGGGGCTGCCGTCTTGACCCACAACATCAAGCAAGTTTTCTAATCTTTGAAGTTGTAATTTTCCTTCACTGTCAAATAAAATATCAAGCAATTTTCGCCTTAATTCTTCAGTATCGGCAGCGAGTAAACGTTTTGCAACGTAGGGATATGCAACCCTAATAATGCTGAAATCTGGATCTAATCTTAAAGCTAAACCTTCCTGACTCACCACTGCTCGAATTATTAAGGCAAACCGCGCTGGCACCCTAAAAGGATAATCAAACATCAGCTCTGAAAAGCGATCGGTGATCGTTTTGAAATTAAAGCTGCCAACCGATTCGCCAAGCTGTCCGCCTAACACCTCTTCTAATGCAGGCAGAATTGGGCTTAAATCAGTATTTGGTTGCAAAAATCCCAGCCGCACAAAATCATGGCCAAGGGATAAAAAATCACGATTAATTAAATGAACAACCGCATCGGTAAGGGTTAAGCGATCATCATTACTAAGCATATCCATCATGCCAAAATCAACATATCCCAAGCGGCCATTGCCATCCCTGCCGCCAGGTAGCGCGAATAAATTGCCTGGATGAGGATCTGCATGGAAATAACCAAACTCTAAAAGTTGCCGCAACCCTGCAATGACCCCAGCTCTAACAAGGGTTGTGGGATCCAATTGATTTTCTTCAAGCACCGACCTTTCCTGTAACTTAACCCCATCGAGCCAGGTGGTGGTAAGCACCTTTTGGCTACTTAACATTCGTTCAACTCCAGGTATAACTATACTTGGATCATCATCAAATAATGCAGCAAAACGTTCTGCATTGTCAGCCTCTAATTCATAATCTATTTCTCTAAACAATGTATTACCGAATTCATCAACAATTGCTGTTAAATCATCACCTAAATTCAGGGGTAGAAAGGGGCCTGTAAATTGAGCCAACAATCTAATTACAGCTAGGTCAAGCACTAACTTTGCATGCAGCTTTGGCCTTTGCACCTTTACGGCTACCCAGCGCCCATCGTGCATCTGCGCTTTATAAACCTGGCCAAGGCTTGCTGCTGCAATTGGCTTACCTGGAAAAATAGCAAATAAATTGCTCGCTGGAGCACCTAACTGATGCTCGATAGTTGCAAGAGCTATATCGTGATCAAAGGAGGGAAGATCATCTTGCAATCGTGTTAATTGTTCTAACCAGTCGCGATTAACTAAATCTGGACGAGTGGATAATGCCTGCCCTAATTTAATGAAACAAGGCCCTAGGTTAGTAAGTGTCTTAAGTAATAAGATGCCGAGGCGCTTCTGCACCTGCGGATCCTTGCTACTACCTTGGCTTAAAAGAGTGAGGCTTAATCGGCCCAGTTGCCATAGCACCACCAGCAGGCGTCCCAGCAGTTGATGAAGGGGAACAGCAGGGCGCTTATAGATGGCTGAACTCATAACTAAACAAACTCTAGAAACTGAATCACTGATCTGGTGTGGAATCCATTAGCCGCTGCCCATAAGCCCTGGCCCTTAGAAGTTGCGCTTAGGCGAGAAGCTCGCCGCAAGGGGGTTTTTTTGCATCTACCAGCCCATGGCCGCGGCAGGGCTTGGCTTGGTAGTGGCGTGCAGCAACAGTTGCCCTGGCAGCTTGATTTACCTGAACTGCCAGAGCTTGGTGGGCCGTTGCTACGGGAGGGGGCGGTAGCTGCTTCCCAGCAACAGCTGGCCGCTTCTTTTGGCGCAAGCCAGAGCTGGTATGGCGTGAATGGCGCCAGTGGTTTATTGCAGGCAGCTTTGTTGGGGGCAGCCGCACCGGGGTCACGGGTTTTATTGCCCCGCAACCATCACCGCAGCTTGTTGCATGGCTGTTTGCTTGGCAATTTGGAACCACTTTTTTATGATGTGCCTTTTGATCAAGCCACTGGCTTAGCCCAACCCTTGCCGGTGCAGTGGCTGGAACAACTCCTTGAAAAGGCCGGTTCTGTTGCTTTGCTGGTGCTTGTATCCCCCACTTATCAGGGCTTGGTTGCCGAGCTGGATTCTTTGGTGGCGATCGCCCATGGCGTTGGGCTGCCAGTGCTTGTAGATGAAGCCCATGGCGCCCATTTTAATTTCGCGGCCAGCCTGCCCCGGGGGGCTCTTGCAGCTGGCGCTGATCTGGTGGTGCAATCGATCCACAAAACCCTCGGCAGTTTGGGGCAAACCGCTTTGCTTCATCTACAAGGTGAAAGGTTGCAAAGCCAGCAATTGGAGCGGGCCCTGCTCTGGTTTCAAAGCAGTAGCCCCAGTGCTTTGTTGCTGCTTTCAACAGAACAAGCGGTGGCTCGATACTCAGCTGTTGCTGGTGAGCGCCACTTGCAACGCTGCCTAAACCAAGCCTTAAGCCTTAGGGCTGCGTTAACAAAAAAAGGTATCCCCCTGGTGCAAAACCAAGACCCCTTGCGCTTTGTATTGCATTGCGCCCAGTGGGGCCTTAGCGGCAGTGCCGCAGACGACTATTTAATGCAAAGGGGGGTTGTAGCGGAATGCCCGGAAGCATTAACACTCACTTTTTGCCTTGGTTTGGCTCCCATCGCGCCACAGCGCCGGCGCCTCTGCCGCGAATTAGAGCGTTTGAAATATCGCCAGCAAAAAGTGCCATCTTTGCCACAGCTTGATCCCCCACCATTTCCTCGCTTGGCTGGATTACAAGTGCCTCTTGCAGAAGCATGGCGCCTGCCTTCAATAACACTGCCTTTAGCTGAGGCGGCAGGGCGGATTGCAGCTGAAACCATCTGTCCGTATCCCCCTGGTATCGCTTTATTACTGCCAGGGGAACAACTTGATGCAGCCCGCATTCAGTGGTTGCAACAACAGCAGTTGCTATGGGGGGGGCAGATCGCTGATACGGTTGAAGTTCTGGCTTGATTTAGGTGTCGGTCCAGGCCCCCTATCAATGGGATTTTGTTACCCCTGGGATACCAGATGGAGCCTTTGAGGCTGCCCCTGGCTTTAGCCCCACGCCCATGGAACAACGGGTGATGCTGCTGGCCCATTTGCGGCCACGGCCCGATTCAGTGGTTTGGGATGTGGGGGGCGGAACCGGCGCTCTTGCCCTTGAAATTGCCCGTTTGTTACCCATGGGCAGGGTGCAAGCGTTAGAACGCGATCCGGAGGCTGTGGAGTTGCTTGAGCGCAACCGGGCCCGTTTTGGGATCAAGAATCTGGAGGTGTTACAGGGGCAAGCACCGGGTGATCTCCATAGGCTTGCCCCTAATCCAGATCGAGTGCTGCTGGAGGTGGGTCGCCCTCTTGGAGATGTGCTTAGGGCGGTGTGGGATTGCCTAGCTTTAAGGGGGAGGCTAGTGATAAGTACCTCAAGTTTGGAGGGATTAGTTGATGCCACCGACCATCTTGGCCAGCTTGCAGCCACAGATCTTCAGGTGGTGCAAGCAACGGTGCACCGCATGCAACGCCGGGGCGATCAAACCCGATTGGGGGCAGCAGAACCCCTCTTTTTAATCGCAGCGGAGCGCCATCAATGAGCTTGCTTGGCAGCAGGATATGAAATTGCCTGGGATGAAAATATGAATAGATGGTTGAGCGGATTGGCGGCGGCAATTTTCGCCTTAATTATTATTTGGCTCGGTGGATGGTGGTTCACCCTCAGCCTTGGGGTAATTGTTCATCTTGCTCTTTTGGAATTTTTCCGATTAGCTCAATTTAAAGGAATTAGGCCAGCAACAAAAACCACATTGGTGGTGTGCCAACTTTTGCTGATTACCACCCAGTTATTTCAAGCCAGCCCCCTTACGGCAGCTGTGTTGCCGTTGGCGGGTACGGTTATTTGTGGTTGGTTGTTGCTGCAACCAGTAACCGGCAGTATTTCCGATATCGCGGCTTCGATTTTTGGTCTTTTTTATCTTGGCTTTTTGCCAAGCCATTGGGTGCGCTTAAGGGCAGCTCCTGATGGATTGGCGATCACCCTTTTGGCTTTTGTATTGATCTGGGCGGCAGATTGTGGTTCATACCTCTGGGGTAGCCGCTACGGCCGCACGATGCTTTCTGAGATATCTCCAAAGAAAACTGTTGAAGGTGCCCTGGCGGGTTTGCTCGCCTGTGTTGTTTGCGGCGCTATCGGCGGGGTGCTGCTCGGATGGAATTGGGGCTGGGCTTTAGGGGCGGTATTGGGCGCCTTGGTGGCCCTTTTCGCTTTGGTGGGTGATTTAACCGAATCGATGATGAAACGGGATGCGGGCGTAAAAGATTCCGGCGCATTGATTCCAGGCCATGGAGGAATATTAGATCGTGTTGATAGTTATTTATTTACGCCGGCGGTTGTTTTCTATTTTGTTACTTTAATTCAGCCGATTTCACGCTAACAATTGAGCTGCCAGATAAGGTTAAGTGTTGCTCATTAATTGATAGCTTCTCAAGCCTAATTGCGGAATCGAGAGGCACCTGAATCGCGTTACTTTTTGCTGCAGTTATTGGCGTTAGCCAGAGTTCACCATCTCTAATTTCTAAACCGCAATTAATGAATTCGCCCTGGACGCTATATAAGGTGAGTTTATTTTCACTGATTTCGTAGCTTTTTAATTTTGAATTACCAAATAAAATTATTGCTAGGTTGTTGCTGAAACTTAGCCAATGGGGATTAGCAAGGGATTTACAAAGGCCTTCACCGCTAAATTCCACCTTGCCATGAATGCGAAAACGCTTATTTAGCTTTAGATCTTTTCCTTTTAGTAATTGTGTTAAATCAAAACTAATAGGTTCACTTTGAAGCTCAACCGTTGCGATGGCTAAAGATTCAAATACCACCCCTTTTGCTTCTAGTTTTGCCCCTTCAAGGTTGCCCCCAAGCATGGCTAAAGCAGAACCCTCTAATTGCAGGTTTAGATGTTGTAATTCATCGCAAACGCTAGATAACCAAAGGCGCACACCTTGGCTGATCAAATTCAAAAGGGGTCCGCTCATGCGGGCGTTTTAGGTTGAGAATCTAGCCAATGGGTTACCACTTTTCCGGGTTGATCGAGGTGGGGTAGGTGTCCGCAATTTTGCAATTCTGTGCAGCAATCCCCAAGCAGCGCCGCTGCTGCAAGCCGCAATGGCGGCCTCAAAATGCGATCATTTGCGCCCCACAGAACTGTTAAAGGGGCAGTTGGTAGTGGAGCACCAACTCCAGCAAAACCACCACTCCGGGCAAAGCAAGCAAGGGCATGGGCCCAGCCTGGGCTTTGTAAATGCAGGCTGGCAATTTCCTCTTCGGCTGCCCCTACGCTTGATTTGGGATCAGCAAATGCTTGGCGGCACAGCCCTTTGCGCACTGCTGCTAAGCCGAGGAAAGCAACACCAAGTTTGTCTAGTAACGGGGGCAATGGCATTGCTTTTCCGGTTAATCCAGCTGGCGCCAGCAACAATATTTGCTGCAGTTTTTTGGGGTTTACCTGCTCCAATGCTCTCGCTAAAACAATTGCAACAGCTCCGCCCATCGAGGCACCGATTAAGCCGAGGGATGCAGAAGGATTTTCTGCATTAATTACAGCCATAAGTGCTATCAAGTGCTCGATCACCAGCTGGGGCCCGTAAGCGGCCGCGATTGGGCGCGGACAAAAGCCAAATCCGCAAAGATCAGGAATCCAAAGTTGATAGTTACAGGCTAAAAGAGGAGCAATACGGCGAAACTCTAAAAAAGAACTATCAAATCCATGCAACATTAATAAAGGCGGACCTTCCCCTAACACCGCTACTGGCCAATTCAAATTTGCTAAAGCGCCCCCGAGATTTAGCTGCAACCAGCGCACATTTGCAGCTAGGGCCCTGGCTTGTGGATCAATCAGCTGCTGGGCAGCAGCGCTTAGCGGGTTAGGCATCCTTGGCTACTGCTAACTAAAGCCGCTAATAAATCATCGGCGCCAACAGGAAAAGGCAAATGATGCAAATCAGAATCCTGCTTGCAGGCAAACTTGCACACCTGTTGCAATTGCTCAAGGCTGGCTTTACCAAGCCCTAATTCTTGCAAATTCACTGGTAGGCCCAATTTTTTAAAGAAAGGCAAAAGCTGTCTGCGCGCTTGAGCAGCTAAACCGCTGCCGCCAATCTGCTCTTCTAAACGCAGTTGCACGAGCACCCCAAAAGCAACTTTTTCGCCATGCATGGAGCCGTGGCATTCAGCTAGCTGGGTTAGCCCATTGTGGATGGCATGGGCTGCAACAGTGCGGCAACGGGCGCCACCGAGGCCCCCGATTAAACCAGCGGTGAGACCGCTTGCTTCCGCCACTCGGCACCAAGGAGCAGAGCCAGGATCTTGTAAAGCTTCAACCCCTTCTAAAAGCAATTGATCGCGCAATACCCTTGCTTGTTGGACAGCTTGTTGCACCAAGCCATCACTGCTTTGGCCGCTGCTTACTGATGCCTCGTACCATTTAGCCATTGCATCGGCGATGCCACTAGCCAAGGTGCGAGGTGGCGCTGTGAGGATCAGTTGGTGATCAAATATTAGTAAATCAGGGCAGCGTTTAAGTGATACATCTGCTTGAAAAGCGCCAGCTGCGGAATAAATATTGGCTAAGGCGGTCCAGCCTGCGCAGGTGGCCGCGCTGGTAGGAACAGTGATGCAGACAAGATCAAGATGATTAGCTATTAGTTTGCCAGCATCAAGAACTTTTCCGCCACCGCATGCAATTACCGCGTCGCAATTGCTTAATTTAATTTGCTTTTCTACAAGTGCTAGATCTAAATCGCAGCAATCAAAATGTAATTCCGCATTCTCAACGGCAAGGTTTTGATTGCTTAAATCCTCACTTAATTGTTTGCGAATTAACCTTGTAGAAGCGCTTCTACCTAAGAGTAAAGGCCTTCCACACAAACCGTTTATTAGAGGTAGTGCTTCAGGCCAAGCCCCAGGCCCCCGTAGTAAATGCACAGGGGCGATATTATGGGAATTAATGGAATCTAAACTCATCCCTAAGCTAGATGTTTGCGCTTGCTAGCTCAGATTCCTCTTGGGGCAGAGTGGTTTGTCTTATTACAACTTGCTTTTCTTCGTTAACATCAACTAGGGCTGCATCACCCTCTGTAAGGCGACCGGAAAGGAATTCCTCTGCCAGAGAATCCTCTAGTAAGCGCATCACTGCCCGACGCAATGGACGAGCTCCATAACTTGGATTGTAACCCTCTTCTACCAAACGTTCTTTAAATGATTCTGTTACCGACAAACTAATACCTTTTTCTTGCATTCGTTTGAACACTTCAAGCAGCATTATATCTGCAATTAGTTTCACCTCATCGCGGTTGAGTTGGCGGAATACAATTATTTCATCTAGTCGATTGAGGAATTCAGGGCGGAAATATTGCTTCAGTTCTTCGTTAACCAATGAACGAATTCGATTGTATGTATTATCTTGAGCATCTCCGCCACCAAATTCAAAACCTAAACCGCCACCACCTTTTTCGATAACTTTAGAACCAATGTTAGAGGTCATTATTATTAAAGTATTTTTAAAATCTACGGTTCGTCCTTTGGAGTCTGTGAGGCGGCCGTCTTCTAGTAATTGAAGCAAAAGATTAAAGACATCCGGATGAGCTTTTTCGATTTCATCGAACAATACAACGGTATAAGGGCGACGGCGTACCGCCTCTGTGAGCTGTCCGCCTTCGTTAAAGCCCACATAGCCAGGAGGTGAACCAATCAGCTTGCTTACTGTAAAGCGCTCCATGTATTCACTCATGTCTAAGCGAATCATCGACTCTTCACTGCCAAAGAAATATGCAGCTAGTGCTTTTGTGAGTTCAGTTTTGCCAACTCCAGTGGGGCCAGAGAAGATAAAACTTGCAATCGGCCGGTTTGGATTCTTTAAACCAACTCGGGCCCTGCGAATCGCTTTTGAAACGGCTTTAACTGCTTCATCTTGCCCAATCAAGCGTTGGTGGAGGGTCTCCTCCATATTTAATAATTTTACTGATTCTGTCTCAGTTAGTTTTTGTACCGGTACGCCGGTCCATGAGGCAACAATCTGAGCAATATCTTCTTCACTTACAACTGGCGTTCCCTCAAAAGAAGAAACTTGGGGAGAATCGGATTCAGTGGATTCTCCATCAGGAGCTGGTGTTGATTCATCACGACGGGCTTGGGTGATACCACGCATTTGTTCACGCAATTCCACCTCCTTATCGCGTAATTCACCAGCTTTGGTGTAGTTCTGTTCCCGTACGGCCACTTCTTTTTCTTTTTGCACAACCCTCAACTGTTTGTCTAGTTCTTTTGCAGCTGGCGGCAATTTGGAATTAAGTAAACGCACCCGGCTGCCAGCTTCATCAATTAGATCAATTGCCTTATCAGGCATGAAACGATCGGAGATGTAGCGATCACCAAGGGTTGCTGCAGCTACGAGGGCTTCATCGGAGATCTTTAACCTGTGGTGCGTTTCATAGCGCTCCCTTAAGCCTTGTAAAATTTCAATAGTTTCAGCAACTGAGGGTTCACCAACATTTACTGGCTGGAATCTTCTTTCTAATGCGGCATCCCTTTCGATGTGTTTACGATATTCATCTAGAGTAGTTGCACCAATACATTGGAGTTCCCCCCTAGCGAGAGCAGGTTTTAAGATATTTGCAGCATCAATTGCACCTTCAGCTGCTCCAGCACCAATTAAAGTGTGTACTTCATCTATTACTAAAATTACATTTCCCGCACCACGGATCTCTTCCATTATTTTCTTAAGACGTTCCTCAAACTCTCCTCTGTATTTAGTACCAGCAACTAGCAAACCAATATCTAACGTAAGTACCCGTTTATCCTCAAGAATATCTGGAATTTCGCCATCGATTATGCGTTGAGCTAAGCCTTCCGCAATAGCTGTTTTGCCAACACCTGGTTCACCAATTAGGACTGGATTGTTCTTAGTGCGGCGTCCGAGTATTTGGATCACTCGTTCAATCTCATTTTGTCTACCCACCACCGGATCGAGCTTTCCATCTGCAGCTAATTGGGTGAGGTTGCTACCAAATTCATCAAGGGTGGGTGTTTTGGTGGAACCTTTGCTTCCGCCACCTGCACTCACTTCGGCTGTTTCGCCAAGCATGCGGATTACTTGAGTACGCACCTTTGCAAGATCTACTCCTAAATTTTCAAGAACTCTTGCAGCTACGCCTTCACCCTCTCTAATTAATCCAAGCAATAAATGTTCAGTACCAATGTAATTATGACCTAACTGACGTGCCTCCTCGAGTGATAACTCAAGTACTCTTTTTGCCCTTGGGGTGAACGGTATTTCAACAGCAACAAAACCAGAACCGCGCCCGATGATTTTTTCAACTTCCACTCGGGCATCTTTGAGATTTACGCCCATCGACTTGAGTACTTTTGCGGCAACTCCGGTGCCTTCTCCGATCAAACCTAACAATATCTGCTCAGTTCCCACAAAGTTATGGCCCAAACGACGGGCCTCTTCTTGGGCCAACATGATCACTTTGATGGCTTTTTCGGTGAACCGCTCGAACATGGTTTGAGGCTGAGCCTTCGAATGCAACAAACCTATCAGGAACTAGTGGGTTGTTGTGGGGGGAAATCCGATCACTGCGGTTTGAAGAATGTTTTAACTGAAATCAATAAAAAGTATTGGCTGCTACTGATTATTTTGGCCGGTAATCACTACGTCAAAACTTCACAAAAACGTTTCACCTTAAGCAATGCATTGTCGCCATTTCGGTAGTAGCTCTTACGGATTCCACAGGTTGTGAAGCCCGCTTGCTCATATAGGGCGATCGCGGCCTTGTTTTTTGCTGAAACCTCAAGGCTGGCCTCCTTGCAACCCATGCTTTTGGCGCATGCGAGCAACGCCTGCAGCAGGCTGCTCCCAAGCCCCTGATGCTGTTTATTTGGATCCACAGCCACCATGCTGATCTGAAGCTCATCTGCTACTACGCATCCGCAGATCAAGCCAATCAGCTGATTTGGTTTCTCAACGCACCAATAGCCAAAGCAAAGATTGCTTTTTGATTGCAGTTCCTGATGCCATTGGTTTGCGGTCCAAAAGCCAGCGAAAACCCGCTGATCAAGAGCAAAACAAGCATCGATTGCGTTCAAATCAAGCTTTGTTGGGGCCGAAGTGCTGAAAGAATGGATTGATGGTTCTGATGGCATCGTGATCAGCATGGCAAGTTCCCCCGGGTTGCCTAAAACTTCGCTGCCCTGGGCAGATGGGGATATTGATTTGGAAAGTCCTAATCGCAATCTTGCACCAATAAGCAGCGAGCTTGATTCCCAGGGGCGTTTGCGTGTTGGTGGTTGCTTGCTTAGCGATCTAGCAACTCGTTTTGGTACACCTTTATATGTGCTTGATGAACTAACCCTGAGGCAGGCTTGCACTGCTTATCGAGAGGCTCTGCTACGCCACTACCCAGGCCCTTCTTTAGCTATCTACGCATCCAAAGCAAATAGCAGTTTGGCGATTACAGCCCTTGTTGCATCAGAGGGTCTTGGGCTTGATGCAGTTTCAGCAGGGGAATTGCTAACCGCTTTGGAAGGGGGGATGCCACCTGAGCGGATTGTTTTGCATGGCAACAACAAATCAGCTGAAGAAATCCAATTAGCTCTGCAGCATGGGGTGGCTGTAGTAGTAGATAATTGGCGTGATCTTGAGTTGTTGCAGGAGCTTTGCCAGGGTCATTCCAGCAAAGTTCCCCTGCTCTTGAGGTTTACCCCTGGTATTGAATGCCATACCCATGAATACATCCGCACTGGTCATTTAGATAGCAAGTTTGGCTTTGATCCCGATCAGCTGGAAACGGTTTTGCGTTTCTTAGCCAACTGCAGCTGGGCCCATTTGCGTGGTTTGCACGCCCACATCGGCTCACAAATTTTTGAATTAACCCCCCATCGCGATCTTGCGGCGGTTCTGGCTGATGCTCTGCTTCTTGCCCGTTCCCTCGGCCATAACGTTACCGATTTGAACGTGGGTGGTGGCCTTGGTATTCGTTACGTGAACTCCGATGATCCCCCCAGCATCGATTGCTGGGTTCAGGTGGTAGCGGAAGCAATCGCGGGGGCCTGCAAGGAGCGGGAGCTTGATTTGCCACGCTTGCTTTGTGAGCCAGGCCGTTCTTTAGTGGCGAGCGCCGGGATAACGCTCTATCAAATTGGAAGCAGGAAAGAAATAGCTGGTTTCAGTACATATGTGGCGGTAGATGGGGGCATGAGTGATAACCCCAGGCCCATTACCTATCAATCTGAATACACGGCCTGCCTGGCTGATCAAGCCGCTGCCCCAGCAGTGGAAAAAGTTACTTTGGTTGGTAAGCACTGTGAATCTGGGGATGTGCTGTTGCGCAACCTTGATTTGCCTGCCAGTAAGCCTGGCGATGTGTTGGTGGTGCTCGCCACTGGTGCCTACAACGCTTCGATGGCTTCCAATTACAACCGCATTCCAAGGCCTGCAGCGGTGTTGGTGGCTGATGGCCGCGCTGAATTGGTGCAGCGACGCGAAAGGCCAGACGAGCTGCTGCGCTACGACGTGCTGCCAGAGCGATTGAAATCGCTAAGTTGAAATTTATCCACAAGAGGTGGTTGAGATGCTCTGGCTGCGGTTGATAATCGACCTACTTTTCGCTGCCAGCCTCGGATTCCTTTTACTGGGCCGCGTTACTGAACCACGCACTTTATGGCTGCTGCGTGGGTATCTATTGCTGGTGGCTGTGGGTTGGTTGCTGCAGCGCTTCGGTGATCTTCCCCTCACTTCCAAATTAATGGAAGCTTTGGTGTTGGTATGCGGCCTTGCCTTGGCGATTTTATTGCAAGGGGAATTGCGGCGGCTGATGGAGTTGCTCGGTACAGGACGTTTGGATGTGTTGCTTGGAAGCCGTCAATCTGGGAAGCAAGATTCCAGCACCGTAGATATTTTGGTGGACACGGTTGGCCAACTTTCAAAACGTCGTTGTGGTGGTTTGGTGGTTTTGGATCTTGGCAGTGATCTCAGGCCAGAAGATTTTCTTAATCCCGGCATTCAGATCGATGCCTTTCTTTCGGTTGATTTAATGCTGAATTTGTTTTCTTCTGAAACCCCATTACATGATGGTGCGGTATTAATTCAGGCCAATCGCATTGCATCAGCAGGTGTGATCTTGCCCCTTTCCCGCCAAAGCATTACCCGCCACGGCACCCGTCATCTGGCTGCCCTGGGTTTAACAGAAAGGCACGAGCGTTGTTTATGCGTGGTGGTGAGTGAAGAATCAGGCACAATTTCACTTGCCTGCCAAGGTAAGTTTGAACGCCCTATTACTAGGGAAAGGTTGCGGGCTTTATTGGGAGAGGCATTGCAACTGCAGTCGAGTGATCGGCGTAGGCGCCAGGCGCGTACGCTTTCAAAATCAAAATCCGGCGCTGAACTAGCCGAATCTGTTCCCAGGAATTCCCAATGAGCCGGCCCCTGGTGGTGGTGCCATGCCCCAACAAACAAACTTTCTTGCCTGAAGGCTTAGATCCCCTCCGCTTGCCAGCTCATGTAGCGGTGATCATGGATGGCAATGGCCGCTGGGCCTGTCAGCGCGGTTTGCCGCGGGTAATGGGCCATCGCAAGGGGGTAGAGGCTTTGAAAACCACTCTGAGGCTCTGCAACAACTGGGGCATCGGCACCCTCACCGCTTACGCCTTTTCCACCGAAAATTGGGCTAGGCCTGGGGAAGAGGTGAGTTTCCTAATGACCTTGTTTGAACGAGTGCTCGCTAAGGAATTGGAAGCTTTACAAAATGAACAGGTACGGATTCGCTTTCTAGGTGATCTCACCGCATTGCCAGAAGGCTTGCAGGATCTAATCGCTGCCGCCTCAGCTAAAACACAAAACAACAGCGGCATTCACTTCAATGTGTGCACTAACTACGGCAGTAGAGATGAATTAGTACAAGCAGCTAGGGCCCTAGCTCGCCGCGTTAAGCGAGGTGAATTGGATCCAGAAGCGATTAATGAACATTTACTGGGCCAGGAATTGCATACAGCAGGAGATCGTGATCCCGATTTACTAATTCGCACAAGTGGTGAATATCGCCTAAGTAATTTCCTGCTTTGGCAGCTCGCCTACGCTGAGTTTCACGTTACGGAAGTGCTTTGGCCTGATTTTGATGGGGCTGCTTTAGAAGCAGCTTTGCGGGATTATCAAGGCAGGCGACGTCGTTTCGGCGGGGTATTAGAGGTGAAGCCATGACAGTTGAAATACGCCACAACTGGAGCTTGAGTGAAATTGAAGCTTTGCTTTCATTGCCGTTGGTGGATTTGCTTTGGCAAGCCCAGCAGGTGCACCGTGAAGCAAATCCAGGCTATCGAGTGCAGCTGGCTTCCCTGTTAAGTGTGCGCACTGGCGGTTGCGAAGAAGATTGTGCCTATTGCCCTCAATCGATGCACAACAGCAGTGATGTGAGTGGTCGGCCGGAGCTAGAGCTGCAGGTGGCAGCTGTTCTTGAGCGGGCAGAAGCAGCAAAACAAGCAGGGGCGCAAAGATTTTGTATGGGTTGGGCCTGGCGGGAAATTCGCGCTGGAGCCCCCTTTGAAGCAATGCTTGAAATGGTGAAGGGGGTGCGAAAGCTTGGGATGGAGGCTTGCGTTACCGCGGGCATGTTGAACGCTGATCAAGCCCATAGGTTGGCTGAAGCAGGGCTCACTTCTTATAACCACAACCTTGATACCAGCCCTGAACATTACGGCGAAATAATAACCACCCGCACCTATCAAGAACGCTTAGATACTTTGCAATTAGTGCGGCAGGCAGGGATCAACCTTTGCTGCGGAGGTATTATCGGCATGGGCGAAACATTCAGGGATCGTGCCTCGTTGTTGCAAGTTTTAGCAAGCCTTAATCCTCACCCTGAAAGCGTGCCGATAAACGGCTTGGTAGCTGTTGAAGGCACCCCCTTGGAGCACCAGCAACCCTATGAAAATCTTGATTTGTTGCGTATGGTGGCAGTCGCTCGTATTTTGATGCCCTACAGCCGAGTGAGGTTGAGTGCTGGTAGGGAACAATTAAGCCAAGAAGCTCAGATTCTTTGCTTATTGGCGGGGGCAGATTCCATCTTTTATGGTGATACCTTGCTCACCACCTCTAATCCAAAGGTGGAAACCGATCGGGCCCTGCTTGCCGCCGCAGGGGTGCAGCCCTTCATCCTTGCTTGATTAATCCTTGACTTACCTAGTAGCCGCATTTTATAAATTCACAGCCCTCAACCAGTTAGAGAGCCTGCGCAAGCGCTTGCTTGATAAAGCAGAGCTAGAACATTTACAAGGAACTTTACTCTTGGCGCCAGAGGGAATAAATGCCACATTGTGCGGTCCAGAAGTTGGCATAAAAGAATTCATTTGTTTACTGCAAGAAGAAAAAGAATTTAAAGATTTAGAAGTTAAATATAGTTGGAGTGTGAGTCAATGTTTCCATCGCCTTAAATTGCGAATTAAACAGGAGATCGTTACAATTGGTCTCTCTGAAGTGAATCCTCAGCAGCAGGTGGGCGCATATGTGGCGCCTGAGCAGTGGGATGAACTTATTAACCAACCCAACACGTTAGTTATTGATACACGTAATAGTTATGAAATTGGTATTGGCACTTTTCCAGGTGCAATTAATCCAGAACTTGAAAATTTCCGCAATTTTCCAGCTTGGGTGGAGCGGCATCTAAAGCCCTTAATGGAGCAGCACAAGGCTGAAAAGCTAGCTTTATTTTGCACCGGCGGTATTCGCTGTGAGAAAGCAACTGCCCATTTGTTAGCTGAAGGTTTTACAGATGTTCACCACTTAGAGGGGGGAATTCTTAAATATCTGGAGCGAGTATCACCCGAGCAAAGCAGTTGGCAAGGGGATTGTTTTGTGTTTGATCAGCGGGTGGCCTTAAATCATCAACTTAACCCTGGTGAATATAGCCTTTGCTTTGCTTGTGGAATGCCTTTAGCTGCTGCAGATCGCTCCCTGCCCAGCTATGAAAAAGGGGTGAGTTGTTGCCATTGCCTGGAACATTTTAATGAAAAGGATCGTGAGCGGTTTTCAGATCGTCAACAACAAATGCAATTATCAGCAGCCCGCAATGAAAGGCATATTGGTAAGAAATAATGCCTGATCTCGCCGCCTTAGAAAGCTACGGAGCCCAGCTTGGTTTGCTGTTGCGGTTGCAGATTGGTGGTTTTGGAGGCCTGAAAACATTGCGGGTTGGGGTGGCCCGCAGGGAAGGGGATCGCATGCTGCTACTTGGAGAGTTGAAAGGTTGGTCTATACCTATTGGTTCGGGATTGCAGTTAGATACGATGCGGGTGCAAGGTACTCAAACCCAGGGGGTTGGCAACCTTATTTGGGCTGCTACTTTTGCCTGGGCGCTAGAGCAAACCCCATGCCGTAGAGCCCAGATCTTGGCAATTCGCGATAATGAACAGCAACATCGCAAGTTGTTACGTTATTTTCGAAAGCTCGGTTTTAGCCCATCGCGTGAGTTGGGTGCTGGTTTATTCGATTTGCCCTTGCGGATTGTGTGGGGTGGCTCTGGATTGTTAATGATGGCTGATTGCGCTGAGGGTTATGCCATCAGTACTCGCCGTTTGGGTTTTTAGAGGGCCTAATTATATTTTTAATCGCGATGGTATGGCCCGCCTTGCAAAATTGTGCTCGATCTATAAATCTGTTCAAGCAAAATTAATCTTGCCAATTCATGGGGAAAAGTAAGAGTAGATAAACTAATAATCAAATTTGCTTTCTCCTTCAAGCTTTTGCTATGGCCATCGGCGCCACCGATTGCGATTGCGATTCGATTAACCGTAAGGTTATTTAACTTTTGGGCGAATTCACGCGAATTATATTGAGCACCCTCTTCACTTAAAAGTAATAGCTTTTCGTTGTTTTTAAGGCAATTTATAATTGCGATTCCTTCTTTTTCAACAGTAGTATCTTTCAGCTCAATGATTTCTAGACCTGGAAGACGCTTGGAATACATTGAGGCAGCTTCTTGCCACCAGCCTGGCCGTTGTTTGCCAATTGTTATAATTCGAATTCGAGAAAGATTAAGCATTTATTTTGCTTGCATTTGGACGCTTTGGCGATTGATTCGATTGGCTTAGATGTGTGTGTTGGGTATATTGGGATTTGATATTTTGAAGCTGTGACGGATCTTCCCCCTGTGGTAGCAGCTCCAAATTCTAATTGGGCAGCTAC
>ERZ889217.302-NODE-302-length-31565-cov-11.246049_pt1 | contig 31565 bp, 32 predicted proteins | sample MGYA00521098_ERZ889217 | MGnify/ENA primary metagenome ERZ889217 (study PRJEB32303, sample SAMEA104408613) | aquatic metagenome | biome: Brackish water; feature: Pelagic; material: water | place: Baltic Sea | collected 2014-06-10T22:04:00 | depth 2,362 m ... | reverse complement strand
CAAGAAGCTCACGAAGCAGTTCGACCTGCCGGAGATATTTTTAAAACCCCAGCAGAATTAGCCAGTGAATTAAAGAGTGATGATTTCACACTTTATGAAATGATTTGGCGACGAACAGTAGCTTCTCAAATGGTTGATGCCAAAGGAACAACAAGCACTGTAAAAATTTCTGGAAAAACAAACAGTGGCAAAGTTATTGAATTTTCTGCTTCAGGAACAGTTATTGAATTTCTTGGTTATAAAGCAGCTTATGAATCAGGTGAAACCGATGAAGCAGACGAAGCAGATGATAAAAGACTGCCTGTTTTAAAAAAAGGTGATTTGATAACCGCTAAATCAATTACTCCTTCAGGACACCAAACAACACCACCAGCAAGATTTACTGAAGCATCCCTAGTTAAAGAATTAGAAGCAAGAGGAATTGGTCGACCATCAACTTATGCAAGTATTTTGGGAACAATTGTTGATCGCGGATATATTTTAAGAAAAGGAAGAGCTCTTGTTCCTTCTTGGACAGCTTTTGCTGTGACAAGGTTGTTAGAGGAATTCTTTTCTAATTTAGTTGATTATGCATTTACTGCACGTATGGAAGAAGAACTTGATTTAGTTGCAGCAGGAGAATTACCTCGAACCCAAGCTTTAAGAGATTTTTATTGGGGACCAGAAGATGGATCTGCTAAAGGTTTGGCAACACAGTTAGAACAACTACCAGATATTGATGCACGTGGAAATTCAACTTTTGAAATTGGTGATTCAGGAATTGCTGTTCGAGTTGGAAAATATGGTCCATATTTGGAACGTGGTGAAGAAAGAGCATCTATTCCACCAGATATTGCACCGGATGAATTAACACCTGAGCGTGCTTTAGAAATTTTGTTAGCACCATCAACTGATCGTGAACTTGGAGTTCACCCAGAATCTGGTTTGACCTTAATGGTTAAAACAGGAAGATTTGGTCCTTATTTCACCGAAATTTTGCCTGAAGACAATAAAGAAAAACCAAGAACAGCTTCGCTTTTGAAATCAATGGAACCAACAGCTGTTTCTCTGGAAGATGCTTTAAAACTTTTTGCATTACCTAGAGTTATTGGAACAGATCCAACTGACAATGTTGAAATCACTTCCCAAAATGGCCGATACGGTCCGTACATGACAAAGGGTAAAGATTCACGTTCCCTTGATACCGAAGATCAAATATTTACTATCACTTTGGAAGAAGCGCTAGCTAAATATGCGCTACCAAAAACTAGACGTGGAGCAGTTGTTAAACCACCATTGCGAGAAATTGGAATTGATCCCTCCACTCAATTAAATATGGTCATCAAGGAAGGAAGATTTGGGCCATATGTGACAGATGGTGAAACTAATGCATCCTTAAAAGTTGGTGATGACATCCCAACTATGTCAATTGAAAGAGCATCAGAATTATTATCAGACACCAGAGCTCGAGGACCTATAGTTAAGAGAAGAAAGAAAGTTGCTAAAAAAGCAGCACCTAAGAAAACTGCTAAAAAGAAATCTAAAAAAGAAGTAGTTGAAACGACCGCAGATGACGAAGTCAGTGTCTAACCATCCAGGATTTTTTGTTGTCTTTGAAGGTGGCGATGGGGCAGGAAAATCAACTCAAGTTAAACAATTAACAGAGAAATTAACTAAATTAAATGAAACTGTTGTTAAAACCTGTGAACCTGGTGGAACTGAATTAGGTAAAAAAATAAGAGAAATACTGCTTGATCAAAATGAATTTGAAGTATCACCTCGAATGGAAGCCTTGTTATTTGCGGCAGATAGATCAATCAACATGAGTCAAATAATTAAACCTGCCCTTGAAAAAGGAAATGTGGTCATTGCAGATAGACACATTGATTCATCCATTGCCTACCAAGGAGTAGGAAGAGGATTAGGGGCCCAAACCATTGAAGAAATTTCTAGATGGGCTGTGCAAGGAATTGTTCCTGATTTAACTGTTTTGTTAGATGTTGATGCTAATACTGGACAATCAAGATTACAAACTAAAGACAGACTAGATCGTGAGTCAAATGATTTTCACACCAAAGTCAACCAAGCATTCAGAGATTTAGCTAAAGCTAATCCTGATAGATATATTGTCATTGATGCAGCAAAACCAGTTGAAGAAATATCAGATTTAGTATTTAATGCTTATAAGGCAAAGAGAAAATAAAATGTGGGATGAATTAATTGGGCAAGAATTTAGTGTAAAAGCATTAACTCAAGCTGCAAGTGATGCAAAATCTTCATTAACTGGAAAAGTATTACCCGGTTTTTCCCAAGCTTGGTTAATTACAGGTCCCCCAGGAAGTGGAAGATCAACTGCAGCAAGATTATTTGCAGCAACTTTGCAATGTGAACAAGATGGTTGTGGTAAGTGTGTTTCCTGTATTTCTGTTAACAATGCAACTCATCCTGATGTAAAAGTTATAACACCTCAAGGTTTGAGTTATGGAATTGATGACACAAAAGATTTAGTAAGAGAAGCAGCAATGCTTCCAGGCTTAGGGCAGTGGAACATAATCATTTTGGAAGACGCTGATCGTTTAACAACTGAAGCTGGTAATGCACTATTAAAAGCAATTGAAGAACCAGCCAAACTAACAATGTGGATTCTATGTGCACCATCTAGTAAAGATGTTTTAATAACAATTAAATCTAGATGTCGAATAATTTCATTAAGAACACCACCCGCAGATGAGATTGCTGAATTATTAATTAAAAGAGATGGTATAGATAAAGCAATGGCACACTTTGCTTCTCATGCATCTTTAGGTCACGTTGGCAGAGCAAAGCTTTTAGCAACCGATGAACAGGTAAGAGATCGTAGAAGTTTAGTTCTGCAAGTTCCTTTTGAATTAAAAGATTTACCAAATTGTTTTGCCGCAGCTCAAAGACTTGTCGATGCGGCAACTGAAGATGCTGATATTGCCACTGATGAAATGGATGAAAAAGAATTAAGTAATTTGATGAGAGCCTATGGTGAAGGAGCCGAAGGGGTAACGAAGAGAAAAATTGAGAAACTTGCCTCCAGTGCTAAAAAAGAATTAGAAGAAGGACAGAAGAAAAGATACAAAAGGATCACTAGAGACAGGCTTGATTTGACCCTTCAAGAATTAGCTGCCTTTTATCGAGATGTTTTAGTCCTACAATCAGGGGCACAATTAGATCTATTCCACAGTGAAATGAAGGGATCTATTCAAAGATTTGCTGATTCATCAAGTATTAATTCCACCATTAAAAGACTTGATGCAGTTGAAGCCACCAGAAGAATGCTTAATAGTGAGGCAGCACCACTTTTGGTGATGGAATCAATGACTGTGCAACTTGCAAGAGCATAAATAATCCAGTTTAGATACACTGAAATAAGTGATGAAAAAACTTATTCCGATTCTTCTTGTTTCATTAATAATTTCTAGTTGTACAAGTTCAACACAAACTCAAGTCGATAATATTATTGAAAATAGACCCCAAGATTTAGCTTCCTTTTATGACCAAGAAATTAAGTGGTCTAAGTGCAAAGATGATAAAAGATTTGAATGTGCCGAACTACTAGTTCCAATAGATTATGAAAATCCTGGAAATGCTGCACTTACTTTAGCCCTTAAGAAACTACCTGCAGAAGATAAAAACAACAGAGTTGGTTCGTTATTAATTAATCCAGGTGGACCGGGTGGTTCAGGAACAGATTATGTGACCTATGCAGAAGATGCGTTTGGTAAAAGATTGATGCAATCTTTTGACATTATTGGTTTTGATCCTCGTGGAGTTGCTCTTTCTACTCCTCTGGATTGTTTAACAGATAAAGAAGTTGATGAATTTATTGCTTTTGATGGCACACCTGATAACGATCAAGAATTAAAAGAATCAATGCAATTATCCATTAATCTAGCCAATGGCTGTCTTGCAGTTGAAAATAATTTGATTGCTCATGTTGGAACTAAAGAAGCCGCACGTGACATGGACATCATCCGAGAAGTAGTAGGAGATGAAAAACTTTATTATTTTGGGGCATCCTATGGAAGTTACTTAGGTGGAATGTATGCAGAGCTTTTCCCTGAAAAAGTTGGCAGACTTGTGCTTGATGGAGCAGTTGATCCAAGCTTGAGTGGACAACAACAATCCTTCGATCAAGCAGTTGGATTAGATACAGCCTTAAAAAGATTTGTGGCAGATTGTCCTAAACATGATGATTGTCCCTTGACAAACACAGGGGACGCAGGAATTAAAGAGATGAGAAGTTTCCTTGATTCATTAGATGAAACACCTTTAAAAACTGATGATCCAGATCGTGATTTAACCCAAAGTATGGGTGTTTATGCAGTTGCTGGATTTCTTTATAACGATGAGTGGTGGTCATACATGCGCCAATCATTAGCAAGTGCTTTTGAAGGCGATGGTACCGATTTATTAGTAATTGTTGACTTGTTTAATGAAAGACAAGACGATGGCAGTTTTGCCACAAATTCCACTGAAGCAATTTATGCCATCAACTGCTTTGATCAACCATCAAGTGCAACTGAAGAAGAAGTTAAACAATTAGCCAAAGATTGGGTTAAAGATGCACCAATATTTGGTGATTATCTTGCTTGGGGAAATCTTGCGTGCACAATATGGCCGGTTAAAGACCCAAATCCAATAACTAAATTCAGTGCCAATGGTGCTGCACCAATTGTGGTGGTGGGAACAAAGTTTGATCCCGCAACTCCTTATAAGTGGGCACTTGGTTTAAGTTCACAATTGTCTTCAAGTGTGCTCTTAACTTATGAAGGTGATGGACACACAGCTTATATGCGAGGTTCTAAATGTATTGATGATGAAATTGAAAACTATTTAGTTGATGGAATCGTTCCAGATAAAAATATTATTTGTCCTGCTATAGTCAAAGGAGAATGAAAAAATTATTTAAACTCCTTAGTGTTTCATTAGTATTTGTATTAACTGCTTGTGTTTTGAATACTTCTAAGATTTCTTTTGATCCAATTCCTTATGAAATGAAAGTTCCTAATGAATTAGTTAGTAAATTAAGTTTGGAACCAATGACAGGTGAGTGGGCTGATCAAATAGCAAAAGCAGGTGTTGCGGGAGCTCTTACTATGTATTACACAGCTGAAGATGGGGAAAAGTATATTTTTGCAGGAATTTATTACACCCCAGAAGAAAGATTTGATGCTGCAGCAAATCCCAGTGAACCTCCAATGTTTGGTCGAGAAGTTTCACGTAAAGTCGGATTTGTATTAAGTGTGGCAGGACCACAAGATTCAATTTTTGAACCCTTTACCCCTGATGGGGAAAATATAACGAAGCTTTATGAGGATCTTTACAAAAAAACCACGTATATAAAGACTAATTAAAAATATTTGATTTATTTTTTAAAGTAATTAAACCTCTTGCGAAATCGAAATAAATGGCGGTCTTTCAACTATTTCTTCAATAATGTCAGAATATCTGCCTTCTTTTTTGACTCTTGTTAATAGTGTTTTTGTGATTTCATCTGCCATATCACCTAGTTTTGTTAATGATTGATGCTTATTAGCTCGTTCAAGTAAATCAACTTCTGCCATTGAGGTGATTCCTACTTTTTGATAAACATCAATAAGCATTCCAATTTCAACCCCATAACCAGTTGCAATTGGAATTGAATTTAATAATTCTTTTCTTATCGCACATTCTCCAGAAAGTGGTTGTTTGAAATCAGAAAGTTTTGGATAAAATGCAGTTAGTAAAGGTCGAGCTAAAAGAGTTGAAACTCTTCCGCCCCCATCTCTAATTAGTCCTGACTTTAACTTTAAGTGTCTTCTGTAAGTTCCTTTTACAAATTGAATATTTTTTTCTAGCAGTAGTGGTCCGATAACTCCTAAGACATGTCTTTCATTGAAATCTTCTAAATCACCATCAAGGAAAACAACAATTTCACCACTTAATATTTTTTGGGATCTCCACATGGCATCACCTTTACCTAAGGTTGTACCAAATTGTGCTAATAAATCATTTTCATCATAAAATTCAATATCAAAACTTCTAGCACTGCTGGCAGTGCCATCAACACTGTTTCCATCAATCACCACAACTTGGTCAATTAACCTATTTTGTTTTAGCTCCACCAAAACACTCAATGTATTTTCTATTGTTGCTTTGCAATCTTTGGTGAGGACACAGACTGAAATTGTTGGTCTAGCTACATCTTTCATTCTTTTTGAGGTGAAGTCGGTATAAGACCATTTAGATATCTTCTGGTCACTTCGAGAAAATCTGTTTTTAAATCTTTTAAACCGTGTTTGTAGTCTCAGTCGTGGGGTGGCACGTTTGAACTCTGGTTTCATGAGTGCTCCTTTCGTAGTGAAGGCTGAAGTTAGATCCGGGAATGGGAAATAATTCTTATTTGCCTTCCTGATTGCTGTTGGGATTATTGGGACACCATTTGTGAAGGTGCGTATGCCATGTTTGGCGTTGGATTTTCACCATAACCCATAGAGTCCAGATTCCCAAGACTAATTTCTAAGAAATTTCTGTATCCCTCGAGGAAATCGGTGTTGCTTTGAACACACTGGGGGCTATTTCTTGGACCAGTAGGGCTTTAGACCCCCAATTTGCACTCAAAAGTCCTGAGTGCCAAAATTAGAGTTAGCACTCGACCTATGAGAGTGACAAAAACTATCTCTTAAAGAAGGAATCTAACAATGGCGAAAATGATCGCTTTTGACGAAGACGCCAGACGTTCCATGGAACGTGGCATGAATATCTTGGCTGACGCAGTTCGAGTAACCCTTGGACCAAAGGGACGAAACGTCGTTTTGGAAAAGAAATGGGGAGCTCCAACTATTACTAACGATGGTGTTTCCATCGCTAAAGAAATTGATTTGGAAGATCCATACGAAAAAATCGGTGCTGATCTTGTTAAAGAAGTAGCCAAGAAAACCGATGACGTAGCAGGAGACGGAACTACCACTGCAACAGTTCTTGCCCAAGCTTTAGTTCGCGAAGGTTTAAGAAACGTAGCAGCTGGAGCAAACCCAATGTCACTAAAACGTGGCATCGAAACAGCTGTGGAAAAAATTGTTGCCAAATTATTGGATATGGCAAAAGATGTTGAAACCAAAGAACAGATTGCTTCAACTGCCTCAATTTCTGCAGGTGGCGATTCTGAAGTTGGTGGCATCATCGCTGAAGCCATGGACAAAGTTGGTAAAGAAGGTGTAATCACCGTTGAAGAAAGCAACACTTTTGGTTTGGAATTAGAGCTAACTGAAGGTATGCGCTTTGATAAAGGTTATATTTCACCATATTTCGTAACTGATCCAGAAAGAATGGAAACAGTTATTGAAGATCCATATATTTTAATTGCTAATGCAAAAATCTCTGCGGTTAAAGATGTTTTGCCAATCTTAGAAAAAGTAATGCAAAGTGGTAAACCACTTGTTATTTTGGCTGAAGATGTTGAAGGCGAAGCTTTAGCGACATTGATTGTTAACAAAATCAAGGGAACTTTCCGTTCAGTTGCTGTAAAAGCACCTGGATTTGGTGATCGCCGCAAAGCAATGTTGCAAGACATTGCAATTTTGACAGGTGCGCAAGTAATCAGTGAAGAAGTTGGTTTGAAACTTGAAAACACTGGTCTTGACATGCTGGGCAAAGCTCGCAAAGTTGTTTCAACAAAAGACGAAACCACAATTGTGGAAGGTGCAGGTTCTACCGATCAAATCGCAGGACGTGTTGCCCAAATTCGTGCTGAAATTGAAAACAGTGATTCAGATTATGACCGTGAAAAACTACAAGAACGCTTAGCAAAATTAGCTGGCGGAGTTGCAGTTATCAAGGTTGGTGCAGCAACAGAAGTTGAACTAAAAGAACGCAAGCACCGCATTGAAGATGCTGTTCGAAATGCAAAAGCTGCTGTTGAAGAAGGCATCGTTGCCGGTGGTGGCGTGGCATTAATTCAAGCAGGAAAAGAAGCATTAAAAGACATCAAACTTGAGGGTGATGAAGCAACTGGAGTAAATATTGTGCGCGTTGCAATTGAAGCTCCGTTGAAACAAATCGCAACCAATGCCGGTCTAGAAGGTGGCGTTGTTGCTGAACGCGTCGCTAACTTAAAAGCTGGCGAAGGTTTGAATGCTGCAACTGGTGAATATGTTGACATGATCAAAGCAGGAATTATTGATCCAGCAAAAGTAACCCGTTCTGCATTACAAAATGCCGCATCAATTGCCGCTTTGTTCTTAACAACAGAAGCAGTAATTGCTGATAAGCCAGAAAAGAATCCAGCCCCAGCCATGCCAGATGGTGGCGGAGGAATGGATTTCTAAAGAACCATTCAAAAAAGACCCAAGAGATAATCTCTTGGGTCTTTTTTCATACTATGAAATATTTCTGATTAGTTATTGCTTTTAGGTAAGCCAAAGACAAGAATGTCAAAAGTGTTATTTAAGGGAGAAAATAAGTGAGTGGTCAGCCAGTTAAATTAAGTGATTTTGGTTTAAGCGAAGAATTTGGTTACATGCAACATGTTGACCCTGTCGTAACCCTTCCACCAGGAAATGAAGCCTGGGATGAAATGGGAAAAAATCTTCCAAAGTATTTAATGGGAACAAACTTTAGACAACGCGTTAAAGATTTACCCGCATTTGAAATTGAAACTTTAAAAACAGATGGGGAAATCAGAAGAGCTTTCTTAATTCTTTCCTACATAGGTCAGGCCTATCAATGGTCAGATAATGAACCAGCACATGTTTTACCTGCAGTATTAGCTAAACCTTGGTATGAAGTTGGAAAATTAGTTGGACGCCCACCAATTCTTAGCTACACAAGTTATTCAATCGACAACTGGTATTTATTAGATAAAAAAGGTCCAATTGAGTGTGGAAACATTGCACTCTTGCAATGTTTCCTAGGTGGACAAGATGAAGAGTGGTTCATTCTGATTCACATTGAAATTGAAAAGAAAGCCGGCAAAGCTTTAAAAGCAATCGAAGATTCACAAAAAGCTGTTGCTGCTCAAGATCTTGATGCCTTAGAAAAAGCATTAAGAAATCTTCGTGATGGCATAAAAGCAATGTATGACGTTTTGGCAAGAATGCCAGAACGATGTGATCCATATGTTTATTTCCATCGAGTAAGACCATACATTTTTGGCTGGAAAAATAATCCATCATTACCAAATGGAGTTGTTTATGAAGGTGTTGAGGAATATCAAGGTAAGGGTCAAACCTTTAGAGGCGAAACTGGTGCACAAAGTGCGATTGTTCCAGCACTTGATGCAGTGCTTGGAATTGTGCACGAACAAGACCAACTAAGAGATTACTTAATGGAAATGCGCCAATACATGCCACCAATGCATGTCAAATTTATTGAGGCAGCAGAAAATGGACCAAGTGTGAGAAATTTTGTTATGGCTTGTAACAAAGAATCAATTAAAAAGCTATTTAATGAATCAGTTGAATTAGTAGCCGATTTCAGAGCGTTACATTTGGAATATGCTGGAACATATATTCATGCTCAATCACAAAAAACTCCAGGAAATCCTTCAGCAGTTGGAACTGGTGGAACACCATTTATGGTGTATTTAAGAAAACATAGGGATGAAACTCGTAACCAACCGGTAGGTTAAGTTGGTTAAAACAAAAGCATAGGAAATAATAAATTCATGCCCACAAAATTTGATCAATCAGATCCAATGTATGAAAAAATCATGGCCGCCCACGACGCAGCTGTGAGTGAAGGTTTAACTGAATATAAGGATCCAAAAACAGGTTTTTCAGTGATGACAGAACCGTTTTTAAAATCTAAAGGTTTTTGCTGCAAAAACAATTGCAGACATTGTCCATATCCTGCTTAAAGAACTGAAAGTTCTTCTAACTTCTTTTTTAGATCGTTATCAGATGGTTCAACCATGTGTGTTCCATCAGAAAATGCGATAACTGGAATTGATTTCTTTCCGCTTATCTCAATAGCTTTTTCTTGCCCAACTTGATCATGCTCAACATCAACGTAGGTGTAATTAACTTTGTTTGAATCCAGAAACTTTTTGGATCTGCGGCAATCTCCACACCATTCAGCTCCATACATTGTGACCTTGTTATCAGACATTTGAAATCTCCTTAAAATTTATGTGCGTTTCATCTAGAAAAACTACTCAGTGTTAAGTGTAATAGGAATCATGATGGGCGCACCTGGACCATGTCCTGCTTGTGAAAAATGCGATCTTGAGCGTCGCGGAGGTAAAGATATGTGTCCCAAATGTTTTTACATCCAGCCTTGCTGTGATGGTGGATTTTGCGAATAAATTATGTTGAACGAGAAATTATTTTCTCTATTACGAAATAGACTGATAGTAAGAATAAACCTAGACTGAAAACAAGCCCAATTCCAATTAGTGCACCTGCATATCCTAATTCAACAACGTTTATAAATCCAAAAGGATACTTATTTATTATTGCACCCCGAATTAATGTGTAAATGATATAAATAATCGGAATAAGTAAAGATTTAAAAACAATACTCCAGTTTATCCATTTTCTTGGACCAAATATTAACCAAACAATAATTGTTACAGGAGGTGTAATGTAGTGTAGTAAAAGATTAGTGTAAATATTCCAACTTTGAGGATTTGCATCAGGAGCAAGAATTATTATGTAAACAATCATTGTGATTGTTATCATTAATAAACTAGAAAGTCTTAGAACCTTAAACCAAGTAGTAACAGTAGAAAGCCCTCTATAAATCATGGTCACAGTTATTGCCACTAAAAAGTTACTCCAGATTGTGAAATAACTTAAGTTATCGATGACTCTAGGAATTGCACCTGCTAAACCATCTGCATGCCCACCAAAATATGTAGGACCAAATTGAGGAACAATTACTATTCCCAAAGCATCTACAGTCAACGAGCCAATCGCACCAAGCCATGCAAAGATGGCATTTAGACCAAAAGCGAGGCGGGCCGACTTAGACATGAATCGAATAATAGCCCCTTTATTATTAACAACCACACTTATTCTGAGTGCCTGTTCAAATGAAGTTTCAACTTCAACCACACCATCTTCAACACCTACACCAAGTCCCAGTCTCACCCAGATAAAAGAGATAAACCCTGTTTCTTTGGAAGCTTTAAGTCAAAAAGAATTTGTTGGAAAAGATTTAAAACTTGAAAAAGTTTTAGGAGAAAACAGTAAATTCACACGCTATTTTGTTAAATATAAATCAGGTGACTTAACAATATCTGGAATCATGAATGTGCCTAAAGGTGAAGGACCATTTCCAACTTTAGTTTTAGCTCATGGATATATCGATCCAGCAATTTACACAACTGGTCGTGGACTTGCTCGCGAACAAAAATATTTAGCTGAAAGAGGATATGTAGTTCTGCATACCGATTACAGAAACCATGCAGAATCTGATGATGATCCTGATAATGATATTAACTTTAGATTGGGTTACACAGAAGATGTAGTAAATGCAGCTTTAGCTTTAAAGAATTCAGAATTTACCTTTGTTGACAAAGAAAGAATTGGTTTATTAGGCAGATCAATGGGTGGTGGCGTTGCGTTTAATTCAATGGTTGTTAAACCTGGCGTATTTGATGCATACGTTGCTTTTGCTCCAGTTAGTTCTAATGTTGTAGATAATTACAATCGCTGGACACGAATGAATTTTGATATTGCAGAAGAGATAGATAAAAGATTTGGTTTACCAGATAAAAATCCAGAATTCTGGAAAGGAGTTTCCGCAATCAATTACTTTGATAAAGCAACTGAACCTTTATTGATTTTGCATGGCACAGCAGATGACACTTGTGACATCGCATGGTCAGAAGCCACAGCAAAAGCTCTACAGGAAGCGGGCAAAGAAGTTGAGTTTATTCAATATAAAGGCGAAGGACATGCATTTAGTCCTAGGTGGGAAGACTCAATGAAAGAAACAATTAGATTTTTTGAAACGCACTTAAAAGGTTAACTTTTATTTCTACCCAATGCAATCGCCACAACATATAAAGTAGAAAATAAAAATCCAATAATGGCATAAATTATTCGACCAATATTTGCTTGACCAGGTGCCAGTAGTGTCACAATACCCAGAGCCAAAGAAACAATTGACATCAAAATGGCAAAGCTCTTAACAACAGTATTTGAGGCAACAGAACGAACCACGATCATTAGATAACCTAATGGAATAAGCACAATTCCTGTCATCCTTAAACTCCAAAAAGCCTCTGGTGATTTAATGCCAATGAATTCACCAAATAAATCTGGTCGGGCAATTAATGCAATTGCTGAAGCGATAAAAACAGATCCTCCCGCCAACATGACTTGGCGGATTCTAATTTCTCCTGACATTATTAACTATCCCCTTACTGGGTATCTGCGCCAAGAAAATGGTGCATTAACAATTATGGCAACTGCCACTAGTAATACTGCATTAATCAGTACAGGTTGCCAAATAAAACTAAAACCCAAATTGGTTACTGCACTTCCTCCAATTACTGCACTTAAAGCAGTTCCTCCACTGGGTGGGTGCATGTATCCAAAACGAGTCATAACTCCAGCGTGAACTCCAACTGCAACACCTAAGGCAAGAGGAATATTGTCAAAAATTTGAGCAGAAACTACTCCGAAAAATGCTGCGACAACATGAGAAAGAATTACCGGAACTGGTTGCGCAGTTGGTGCTTTAGGCATTGTAAAAAGAATTACCGCAGATGCACCCATTGAAAGCACAAGAATGGGAGCTGATCCATCTAGAAAATAATCTGACACAAGCCAAGTTATAGACATTCCTAATGCGGCACCAATAGTGCCAATGAGGGCATCTTTGTTATTACTTTTGGGAGATGGAAAGGCTTGGTTCATAAAAAACAGTTTAGAGTAAAAATTTACTTTTTAGCTGTTTCTGCAACAATAACTCCTATTAATACCAGCAACCCACCAACAATCTGAATTGTGATAAAAGTTTCTCCGAGTAGAAATAGCGCAAAAATAGAGGCTCCTACGGGTTCTAGTAAACCAAATATTGCTGCTTTTTTTGAGTCTAAATATTTAAATGCTATGAAATATAACCAAAAAGGTGCAACAGTTCCAAAAATAATTATATATAAAACAACTGTGCCAAGAGTAATTATTCCAAGTTTATAGGGTAGTGAAACTGAATTATTTAAAGTATCCCAAGGTAAGTCCCAAAAAGGTTGGACCACCATCCAGAATATTGCACCCACACCCATTGATAATGTCGTTAATGAAATTGGATTTCTTTTTGCTGCAAGTGGTTCACCTCCAATAAAATAAATGGCTAAAGCAATTGCTGCACCAAAAGCACAGAGAACACCAAATGGGTCAAGTTTTGATCCAGTCCAAATTTGTGTAATTAAAGTTAATCCAAGTAACGCTAGTAAAAGTGATAACCAAACGCGTGCACTAACATCTTTTTTTAAAACAAATCGAACATAAAGTGCCACAAGAATTGGCGCGGTATATTCAATGATGAGTGCAACACCCACCTCAATTCTTCTAATTGCAACGAAATATAAAAATTGTGTCATTGCGACACCAAAAAAGCCATAACCAATTAGTGGTAGGATTTCATTTCTTGTGAATTTTAATTGGTTTCGTGATACCAGAAGTGCAGCAACCAACAGAAAAATAAATGCACCTTGAATTCTAAATGCAGAAAGTTCAGCTGATTGCAGTCCATTGATTAGTGCAAGTTTTGCAACCGGCCCATTGATTGCAAAAAAAATAAGCCCAACCGACATGAAGCTGTAGCCAACGAAGTTTCTAGATTTTGTCTTTTTTGTGACTACCAAGCCCATAACCTCAATCCTATGAGCCAACAAAGCATGGATTTATTTATCTGGATGGCAAATCCCAAAAACCCCATGAATAACAGGTAAAAGGGTTGTTAACCTATTGTTAACCTAGAATTCGTCCTGGCTAAATCTTGTAGTAGCGAAACAACGACATAGGTTTAGCAAACTTCTTCCGTGGATAAAACAGGCGAAGTCTTGGACGAAGAAAGCTCCAAGCACCTTATTGATCGCCCCGAACCTCGTTATTTTGGTCGGGAAAAAAGTCGTACCAGATCAGATAAAGCATTTTCAGGAACAGTTGTAGTGGCAGCACTTTCTTCACTGTTTGTATTGGTAGCAATACTTATCTATTTAGCAACTTCATCCTGGCCAGTTTTGCGAAAAGAAGGTTTCTCCTTTATTACTGGTTCTACTTGGATTGGGGGACTAGATGACCCAACTCAGCAGGTGTTTCAAATATGGCCGATGTTGTACGGATCATTTCTAAATGCTCTCTTGGCAATTATTTTTGCTGTTCCCGTTTCAGTTTTACTTGCAATATTTATTGTTTTCATCGCACCAAAAAGTATTGCAAGAGGTTTAACAATTACTGTCGATGTGTTAGCTGCAATACCTAGTGGAATTATTGGTATTTGGGGATTTTTAGTTTTTACTCCCGTTGCTGAAGGTTGGGCTCGGTTAATTCATAAGTATTTGGGTTTTGTTCCCATATTTGAAAACAATCAGGATCAGTTCACTCGTTCACCATTCATCACGGCGTGGGTATTAGGAATCATGATTGTTCCTATTATCACGGTAGTTGCCCGAGAAGTTTTAGCACAAACTCCACAAGATCTTTTGGATGCAGCTAGAGGTTTAGGCGGGTCATTGTGGGGAACAGTTCGAATGGTCGCATTGCCACATGCAAGAGGTGGAATTGTTGGTGGAGTAATGCTTGGACTTGGCCGAGCATTAGGTGAAACTGTAGCAATTTATTTCGTTTTGAATTTAATTTTTGAAAGGGTTAATTACTACAGAATTTTGGATCCAGAAGGTGGTTCCGTAGCTTCCATGATTATCGCCAAATTTGGTGATGCAACTCCGGATGAAATTCAGGCTCTTTTAGGCGCAGGATTAGTTTTGTTCTTGCTTACCTTGATAGTTAATCTCATCGCAAATTGGATTGTGGCTAGAAGCTCGAGGGAGAGAATGGCATGACATCGCTTAAGGATGCAAAATTCGAGGAAACTTTCAAGGAACCACAATATCCTTGGAGAAAACGAAATCCCGCTACCACATTCACCAACTCAATAATTGTAATTTTGCCAGTCACAATTTTCGCACTTGGATTTTTCTTGACAGAAATTCCTGGGGCTTTGTTGTTTATATTGGTATTTATTCCGGTGCAAATAGTTGTTGCTATTTTTGCGACAATTTGGGGTATCAGTAGAAAGCAGGTAGGGGACGCAATTTTGTCGGTGCTTTCGTTAGTCGCGTTCTCATTTGTGATTGCTTTGATGGGCTCTGTTTTGTTTTCAGTATTTTCTAGAGGACTTCCAGCTATCAGTATAAGTTTTCTTTCGCAAAACAATACATACATAAGTCCAACTACAGAATTGGGTTATGGCGGAGTTGGTCACGCCTTAATTGGAACTTTGATGGTTGTAATGATTGGAATGATAATTTCTGTACCACTTGGAATTGCTAGTGCAATTTACATAACTGACATGAAAGGCCGTTTAGCTGGCTTTGTAAGATTTATGGTTCAAGCAATGAGTGGTGTGCCATCAATTGTTGCAGGATTATTTATTTTAGCTGCTTTTATTTTGACAGATATTTCAGGATTCTCGGCTTTTACTGGTGGATTAGCTTATTCGATTTTGATGTTACCTACTGTGGCAAGAACTTCAGAAGAAGTTTTAAAACTAGTCCCTAAAGATTTAAGAGATGCTGCTATTGCTTTAGGTTCAAGTCGCGCACGAGTGATTATGAAAATTGTTCTGCCAACAGCTCGAACTGGAATTTTGACTGCAGTTATTCTGGGAGTGGCTCGAGTAATTGGTGAAACAGCTCCTTTGCTTCTGACTACCTCAAACACCAACGGAACTAATTTAAATCCTTTCGTAGACGCTGTGGCAACTATTCCGGTTTATATCTTCCAGTTCTTAGGATCTGGTTATCCAACAGCTATAAATCGCTCCTGGGGAGCCGCTTTTGTTCTCTTGTCCACAGTTGCCATTTTGTTTGCAATAGCTCGTATCGTCGAAAGATCAACCAAGAAGGGATAGGCAGATGAACAAAACTAAAGTAGCCAAAGTAGAAGAGGATATGATTAGTATGAAAAACGTGAGAGTACCTAGTTCTCCTCAAGATGTGTATCCCAATAAACCGGGTGATGCCAATGTTCATTTGGAGACTCAAAATCTTCATGTCTGGTTTGGTAAGAGATTAATTCTTGAGAAAGTCAACTTGGCTTTCCCAGAAAATTCTGTAACCGCACTAATTGGTCCTTCAGGTTGTGGTAAGTCGACGTTTATAAGAGTCTTAAACAGAATGCACGAATTTATTCCAGGTGCTGCTCTTGCCGGAAGAGTGCTCTATGACGGTCAAGATATGTATGACGCAGTTGTAGATCCAGTAAATATTCGCACAAAGGTAGGAATGGTATTTCAAAAACCAAACCCATTTCCAACAATGAGTATCAGAGATAACGTTCTATCAGGATTAAAACTGGCACAAATGAAATATGAAAATCCTGATGAAATCGTGAGAACTTGTTTGGAAAGAGCAAGTTTATGGAATGAAGTAAAAGATCGTTTAGATGCATCCGCATCATCATTATCTGGTGGTCAACAACAAAGACTTTGTATTGCTAGATCATTAGCGGTAAGTCCAAAAGTGTTACTAATGGATGAACCATGTTCAGCTCTTGATCCAGGCTCAACCAGAAGAATTGAAGATACAATCCGTGAGATCAGCAGTGACATGACGGTGGTTATTGTTACCCACAACATGGCACAAGCCCAACGAGTTTCTGATTACACAGCTTTCTTCTTGAGTGAAGATGGTGCGCCTGCCCAAGTAATTGAAAATGCTAAAACAGAAGAAATCTTTAAGAAGCCTAAAGATTCTCGTACTAATGATTACGTGAACGGACTTTTCGGATAAAACCACTGTTAAACAAGTGAAAGTAGTTTGCCCAATGTTCACTTATTTGTCAGTCTTAGTTCGCTAAAGAGATTTCACTCGTTAACCCAAGATAAATAGATTCCTTCCCATGAGGACAATCCTCACGAACAGGAGAAATTAATGTCTCGTTTCAAACGTGGTCTGATGGCAATAACAATTGCTACAGGCATGACAGTTGTTGGAGCAGTTTCTGCTTCAGCAGAAAGCATCACTGGTGGAGGTTCCTCATTCATGGGAACATTCCAAGCAACTTGTGCTAGCCAATACTCAAATCACACTGTTGCTTATGTTGCAAATTCATCAGGAACAGGTCGTAACCAATTTGCAGTAGGAAACTATGACTTTGGTGGATCAGAAGATCCATACAGCTCAAAGGAATATCAAGGTCGCCCTGGTGGTTACAACTTTGCACCAATTACAGCTGGTCCAATTGTGATCGGTTACAACCTTAAAGGTGTAACTTCACTAAAGCTTGACAATGCTGCAATCGGAAAAATTTTCCGTGGCGACATCAAAAAGTGGAACGATGCTGCAATCAAGAAGTTAAATCCACAAGCAAAATTGCCTAACGCATCTATCGTTGTTGTTTACAGAAGTTCTAACTCAGGAACATCTGGAAACTTCTCAGGATACTTGGAAGCAAACAAAGTTCCAGGTTGGAAACGAAACGGTGTTATCACCACAGCTAACGGAAAAGGTGCTCCAGCTGGATCACTTGGTTTCGTAAGCAATCAACAAGTAACCACTGCTGTTAAGGGAACCAAGAACACAATTGGTTACTTTGATTTCGCAGATGCTAAAGCACAAGGCTTAAAAGCGTTCGCCGCAGTTAAGAACCCAGCAGGTCAATTCGTGTTACCTTCAGTAGCAACAGCTACTAAGTTCATCGAAAAGAATGCCAACGTACAACCATCAGGTCTAGTTGGTATGCAGTGGAATAAGAAAATCAAAGGCGCATACAACCTAGTTGCTATCGCTTACTTGATCGGTCCAAATGGACAAACAGATGCAAAGTCAAGAGCTACTGAAGACTATGCAAAATATCTGCTTAACACATGTGGTCCAAAAACTGCTACAAAGACAGGATACCTACCGCTAAAAGGAAAGATCCTTGCTTTGGCAAAAACTCAGGTAGAAAAATTCTCTAACTAGTTCCCTAGCTAGTAGTTGAATCCTCGGGCGGGTAGTTCCTAATTGGAGCCACCCGCTCAAGGTTTGTAATACGGTAGTTAACAGCAGATGAAGGAGTCCAAAGTGAAGTTAAAAAATAGATTTTTTAGCGCCTTCGGCTCCTTATTTGCTTTAGTATTACTTGCTTCCTGCACTCCACCAATTCCACCAGATGTCCTAGCATCATTTGCTGAAAGAGAAGTTCAATGCGCAAATGGTGAAGTAAATGTTGCTGCATCAGAGTTAGCATCACCAGCGGTGCAATCAAGTATTGATTTATATTTAGTTTATTGTCCAGATGCAAATATTATTTCTACTACTGAAGTTAATGATGCCGATCTTGTTTTAACTGATTATTCTGCCAAAGAACCAGAAATGTGTTCAACTGCTTCAGTCATTACTCCAATAATGAGCAAAACTTCAACCTTGGTCTACTCCGTTTCTGGATTTGATGGATTAGTTTTCTCACCCGAAGCAGTTCAAGGAATTGTTTCAGGCGAAATCACTAATTTAAATGACCCTAAAATTTTATCAACTAATGAAAATTTTGATTTTAGTGATCAACCAATAACACTTTTTGGTATTAGCGAACCCTCTGCAAGTGATACCGCCTATTTGGAATGGGTAGGTAGACAAACTGGTAATGATGTAACTGAGGTTAAGGCGACAAAAGTTTTTGATGATTACTTTGCTCTTCTGGAAGAATTTCAAACAACCGAGGGGGCATTTGCAGTACTTCCGTCAAATATTATTTTCGATAACGTTTTGACTTATTCTCATCTTCGAATAAACGATGTGGATGTTTTATTTGAAACTATAAGTTTTGGTGCAGCAGCATCTCAGTTTGTTGTTGAAGAGCAAGGTGATGTCTTAAAGGCAAAATTAGATCCAAATATTGCACCACAATTAGATGCCGGCCAGGAGACTTTCTCAGCTCCATGGCAAGGAATATCACTTTTTGATGTTGGAATGTGTACGGCTGACGATGAAGAACAAAGTATCCGAAAGTTTATGAGATTTTTACTTCGACTTGATAACCAAGGACAATTTGAAACATTTGGATACTTTCCATTAACAGAAAGTGTCAGACTAAAGGCTGCTGGAGTAGTAGGAAAGGTATTACCTACTCCAACAGTTGATCCTGAGTCTTTGGGTTAAATAATTAATTAACAACAAATTTTTCTACATCTTTAATGGTGACTCTGTTTTTATGAATTTCTCTGTGAATCACAATTAAACCTGCTGGGGGAAGCGAAGCATCTAGTTCTTCATAATCTAGTTCTTCTGCAATTGCCTGCGCAAGACTTGGAAGTGCTGGTCTGTGGCCACAAAGGACAATCGAGTCTTCTGACTTAGCAAGATTTTTAACTAATCGAACACCCGGTTGATTGTTTACCGCCCAACCAAGTTCACTCAAAATTTGGTGAGCCTCAAGCGGAATTTCTTTTGAAGCTGCGTAGGGTGAAACAGTTGCAATACACCTAATTGAATCTGAAGAAACAATTTTGTTAACTCCATATGCACTTAAAAGATCAGCAATAAGGTGGGCTTGCATGATTCCATCTGGTGTAAGTGGTCTAAAGCTATCCGGTGGAACGTTTTTCGAATAACGATCTGCCCACTCAATTCTTTTCTCAGAGGTAGCATGGCGTAATAAAATTAGGGGCTTTGTCTCAACAGATTTAAAAGCTTCACGCGCTAAGTCTTTATCAACATCGTAAGTTAAAAGTTTTAAGGCCGCCTTAAGAGAAATCCAAACTAATTGATCTGCCTCATCGTTGGGGATAAATTCAGAATTATCAATTAATGTTGCCCTCCAATAAAAGACTGTTTTTGGCAACCCATCAAAGATGTATTCTTGAGTAGTTAAAGGTTGATTCAGGGTAACTTTAAGGCCAGTTTCCTCTAATGTTTCCCTGATTGCTGTAGCAGCAGCGGTATCTGAGCCGTCAATTTTTCCTTTTGGAAACGACCAATCTTGTCTGTGTGGTCTATGAATTACTGCAATTTTTTGATTTAAACCCCGACCCTTTACAATTACGGTTCCGGCAGCGAAAATATGGTCTTTATTCTTACCAGATGCCATTAATCCAAACCTCTAAGACTTTTTCGCTTAATTAATTGTTCTTGAGCATCATAAAGAGAAAGACCATTTGAATTCACACTGTTTCGTAACCATTTTCCATTTCTATCAAGCAGCCAATGAGAAGTTTCATCATCAAGATATAAATCTAGTAAGCCAGATAAATATGAAACATGTTCTGCGTCCTCTAATTGCACAAGAGCCTCAACTCTTCTGTCAAGATTTCTGTGCATTAAATCTGCTGATCCAATCCAAACTTCCTTACTTCCACCGTTATTGAATTCATAAATTCTTGAATGTTCTAAAAACCTTCCCAAAATACTTTTTACTGTTATGTTTTCACTTAGTCCTGCAATTCCAGGTTTGAGAGCACACATACCTCTGATAATCAGATCAACTTTTACCCCATATCGAGAAGCCTCATAAAGTGCATCAATAGTTTGCTCATCAACAATTGAATTACATTTAAATCTAATTCCTGAAGACTTACCCAATTTACTATTATCAATTTCTCTTTTGATCCTTTTAATAATTCCATCTCTAACAGAATGTGGAGCAACCAGTAATTTGTCATACTCTTCGTTTGTAGAGTATCCTGATAAAAGATTAAATAAATAAGCTATGTCATTAGTAATTAAAGGATCAGCTGAGAGAAGTCCTAGATCTTCATAACCTCTTGCTGTCTTGGGGTTATAGTTTCCGGTTCCAAGGTGTCCGTAGCGACGTATTTTGTCGCTTTCTTGTCGAATCACTAGGGATAGTTTTGCGTGAGTTTTAAGACCAACCATTCCATAAACAACGTGAACTCCGGCTTGCTCAAGTTTTCTTGCCCAAGAAATATTTGCTTGTTCGTCAAAACGTGCCTTTATCTCAACAATGGCTAAGACCTGTTTTCCATTATGAGCAGCTTCAATCAAAGAATTAACGATTGGGGAATCACCCGAAGTTCGATAAAGCGTTTGCTTGATCGCTAAAACCTTTGGATCAGTACTTGCTTGTTCTAAAAATCTTTGCACACTAGTTGAAAATGAGTCGTATGGGTGATGAAGCAAAATATCACGCGACTTAAGTGCTTCGAATACATCCGGAGGACTAGCAGTTTCTACAGTCGCTAATTGTGGATTAGTTCGAGGGATAAATTTTGCAAACTTAAGATCATCACGATTTAGGTTGCAAATATCATTTAAACCACGAAGATCAAGTAATCCAGGGAGGCGAAACACTTCGTAATCCGTTGCTTCTAATTCTTCTACTAAAAGTTCTAACACATGCTCATCAATATTTTCTTCGACTTCAAGACGAACTACTGCACCAAATTTTCTCCTAGTTAATTCACGCTCCAGCGCGTCCAATAAATTTTCTGCATCATCTTCTTCAACTTCAACATCTTCGTTTCTAGTAACCCTAAAAGTATGGTGTTGCACAATAATCATTCCAGGAAATAGTAGATCCAGGTGAGCCGCAATCACATCTTCTAATGGGACAAACCTTTGACCTTGAGAATTAAGTAAACGTGGAAAAGTAGGAGGAACTTTGACTCTGGCAAAAAGTTCTGAATCGTTTTTAGGATTATTTATCACAATAGCCAAATTCAGTGAAAGGCCTGAAATATATGGAAATGGGTGAGCAGGATCTACAGCTAGTGGAGTTAAAACAGGAAATATTTTTTCAATGAACAAAGTACCTAAGCTCTTTTTCTCATCTTCTGATAAGTCACCCCAACGAACAATTTTGATTTCATTGTCTTCTAAAATTGGGCGGATTTGATTTTCAAATATGTCTGAGTGTTTTTTTTGTAATCGTAGGCTCTCTGAAAGAACAGCCGAAAGAAGTTCACGAGGTAACATTCCACTAACTGAACGAACAGCAATACCAGCTTCGATTCTTCGTTTTGAACCGGCAATTCTAACTTTGAAAAACTCGTCTAAGTTGCTCGCAAAAATTGCTAAGAATCGCGTTCTTTCCAGTATCGGAAGAGTTGTATCTTGTGCTAGTTCTAAAACTCTTTGATTAAATGAAAGCCAAGACAGATCTCTTTCCAAAAATCTTTCTTGTGGAAAGTTTGTTGTCTCAACGGTCATGCTTTTCATCGTTCCAGCCTTAAGTAAACGAACGGTAAAGTCTGTGTAAACCCCAGAAACCAAATCCTAGGTCTTCATATAATTTGATTGCTTTTTGGTTGTTGGAATCAACGTAAAGCATTGCTGAATCTAGGCCACTTCTTCGCAAATGATTTAATCCCCAAAGCGTTAAGGCCTTTCCTAAACCTTTCTTATGTTCTTGAGGATGCACTCCTAGAACGTAAATTTCGCCAATTGGATCATGACCATGATCTAAATGTTGGTGACCATCATCTACTTGGTGTTCATGATCTTGACCGTGAACTTTTGTCCAACAGAAACCAACAAAATCATTATTATCGTTTTCCAGTAACATAAATCCGTTTGCTAAAAACCAGCTTTCAGAAATTCTTAGCTCAATATCTTTTTTAGTCAAGGATGCTTGATCAGGTAATTCTACGAAGCACGCTTTGTTTAGATCAAGAAATTTCTCAATGTCCAGCTTGGGGTCAAATTGTTTCAGTTTGTAATTTGTGGGAATATCAAAAGGTTCAATAGGTGCAAATAGCGATCTTCTCATTTGAATTACGTTTCGAACCGAATCGAAACCTAATTTTTTAGCGAACTCCTGGGCATGGGAAATATCTCCATGCGACCAAAGCCTCAAAGATTGACCTTTAATTAGTTTTTTTATTTCGGTAACAATTTCAGTTGCAATTCCTTGCAATCTATAGTCAGGATGAACAACTAATTCACCACTTGGTCCAGCAACTAAATCTGTGGTATCCAAATGTCCGTAACCAACGATTTTTTGATCTTTATCTTGAGCAACAAGATGAATGATTCGCCTATCTCCACCTTTTCTTAAATGAAGTTCAACATGCTCAGAGAAAGGTCTGGCTCCATCAATTTCACTTGCTTCAATTACGATTTCAAAAATCTCATTAACTTGTTGTTCAGTTAATTCGTTTAAAACAGATACCTTAAACACCTGTTTACCCGTTTATCCGGTTTTCAACTTCCTCAGCTTTATCATCTGCTTGGGATTTTTCTTTAGTTGACTCGAATTTGTATCCAACATTTCTAAGTGTTCCAATAAAGTTTTCGTGCTCAGGACCTAGTTTTGCTCTTAGGCGTCTGACATGAACATCAACTGTTCTAGTGCCACCAAAGTAATCAAATCCCCAAACCTCTTGTAACAGTTGTTGTCTACTGAAAACTCGACCAGGATGTTGGGCTAAAAACTTTAGTAATTCAAATTCTTTAAATGTTAAATCAATTAATTGACCTTTAATCTTTACCGAGTAAGCAGATTCATCAATAACTAAATCTCCTCTTTCAATTTCAGGATTTACTGATTCATCAACACCACTAAGTCTTGCAATTACTAATCTGATCCTTGCTTCAACTTCAGCTGGTCCTGAATTTTCTAAAATTATTTCATCTATTCCCCAGTCAGGGGTAATTGCAATAAGTCCACCTTCTGTTGTGATTGCAATTAAAGGCGCAGTAATTCCTGTGGTTCGAATTAAACGACATAAGCTTTTTGCAGCCGGTAAATCTTTTCTGGCATCAACTAAAACTGCTTCACAAATCGGGGCATTAATTAAAGCTGAAGGTTCAGCAGGCATAATTTTTACGGAATGATTTAGTAAAGAAAGCGCAGGTAAAATTTCTACAGAATTTCCGCGAGCATTAGTGACCAGTATCAAATTGGTCATAATTTGCTCCTTTAAGTATTTATACACACAATTTTACCCATTAGCCAAAAGTTGATCTTCTGGAACCAGAGGATTTAGCCACATAGGCAACTATTTGTAGTCAAGATAGACTTTTATTAATGTCAAAGTTACCTTCTGAGTTACCACCTGAGATTGTGCGCATCTCCTGGCTTTTAGGGCATTGGGAAGGTGTGGGAGAAGGACAATACCCAAACTCGAAGAGTTTTTCATTCATTCAGCAACTTGAATTTATCAATGATGGTAGACCATTTATTAATTATGAAAGTAGATCCTGGCAATTAAATAGTGATGGAACATCTGGTGAACCAATGCATTCAGAAAAAGGATTCTGGCGACCAGGAGAAGGAGCAACTGTTGAAGTTGCAATTTCACATGTCACTGGAATCTCTGAAATTTGGACAGGCATAAATGAAGTATTGACAATTGAAGATGCAAAAATCACTTCTGCCAGAGCAAGGCTTGCAACGAAGTGGGTGGGACGAGTTCCTAGTGCAAAACCAGTTGATGCAGGAGATCGTTTGTATGGACTGATGAATGGTGAATTAATGTGGACTTACGACATGGCTGCAGTTGGTCAAGAAATGCAAAATCATTTATGGGCCAGATTAAAACCCTTAAGTGAAGAACAAATAGAAATAACAAAGAAAACAGGAAAACCTGTAAACAAACATGAAGTACCAAGTATTCCAGGAGTTAAAAAATGAATGATTATTTAGAAGCTTGGGATAGACGTTTACGCACTGCTGGTTTTCGAATTACTCCGCAAAGACAATTGGTTTTAGAAGCTGTAACGCATCTTCAACATGCCACACCAGAAGAAATATTAGAAGAAGTAAAAATAACAGCAAGTGGTGTAAATCTTTCAACTGTTTATAGAACTTTAGAAGTGTTAGAGCAAGTGGGGTTAGTTACACATGCACATATTGGTCATGGCGCTCCCACATATCATGTTGTTGATGATGCCCCACATATCCATTTAGTTTGCTCAAGATGTAGAAAAGTTGAATCTATCAATGGAGATGCTTTTGCTAAATATGCAAATTCTTTAGAAACTGAAAATGGATTTGTAGTAAATATTTCTCACGTAGCGCTACATGGATTATGTAAAAAATGTGCTAATGAGGGAAATGTTGTAACTGATCATGACCATTAATTCTTTGTCACTTAACTTAGAAGGTCAAGTTAGAGCACCTGAATCTTTTGTGGACCAAGATGTTGCTTGGCATTACGGTGATCCATTACGAGAACAAAAGAATTTAATGCAAGGCCAAGGTGCCGTTGATCTATCTAATCGTGGTGTGATCAAGATTTCAGGTTCAGAGCGAAAAGCCTTTTTACATAATTTGACTTCACAACACATTGAACGAATGCAAAGTGGCGAATCTTGCATAACTTTATTGCTAACCCCAAATGGTCATATTGAACACGAATTACATGTCATAAATGACGAAAATGAGATCTATTTAATTGTTGAAAGAAACTCATTACAACCAATCTTGGACTTTTTTAAGAAAATGATTTTTATGTCTCAGGTTCAAATTGAGGACGAAACTTCAAACTTTGCAGCTGTGTTTGAACCAATTAGAGAAAAACATATGGATTTTCCAACTTGGTTAACTCCAAAAAACTTTGCAGGGGAAGCAATCACTGATTCAGGGGAAAGTGCGGGTGGAAATCCCAATCGTTATGTTCCACAAAGACCAGGAGTATTTAAAGGTAGAGAAATTCTTGTTAAAAGATCAAATCTAGAAAGTTATTTAAAAACTAAACTCCCACTTGCTGGATCTTGGGCATTAGAAGCAATTCGCATAGCAGCAGGAGTTCCACGAGTAATTGTTGATGCAGATCATAAAACTATTCCGCATGAAATTGGATTAATAGGTAATGCAGTGCATTTAGAAAAAGGTTGTTACCGAGGACAAGAAACAGTTGCACGAGTCCATAACTTAGGTAAACCCCCAAGAAAACTTGTGCTAATTCACCTTGATGGAAGTCCTAACAGATTACCTAAGCCAAAAAGTCAAATAATTGTTGATGGAACAGAAGTAGGAATAGTAGGTTCCAGTGCGCAGCATTATGAATTAGGACCTATTGCTTTAGGAATTGTTAAATCTAAAACCCAAGTTTTATTAAATGTGGCAGTAGATGAAATACCAGGAAGTATTGAAGAAATTGTTGTAGCTCAATGACGACTCCTCCAATATTGGTTGAGTTAGTTAGAGATGGGCTTGTTGAGTCAGTTCATCGTGGACATGCGGTTTTATTGGATTCGAATGGAAAAATTGAAGTCTCATTAGGCGATCCTCTAAAACCAATCTTTCCTAGAAGTGCCATAAAAATTGCTCAAGCAACAGCAATGCTTAGAAGTGGTGCTCAACTAGAAAATGAAAAATTAGCAATTTCTTGTGCTTCCCATAGTGGTGAAGAGATTCATCGAGAATTAGTTAAAAACATGCTTGAGTCAATTGGTTTAAGTGTTGCAGCATTGCAATGCCCACCAGATTTACCACTTGATCCAAGTACTCAAATCGAATATCTGAGCAAGGGCTTAAAACCTGAAAGAATAACAATGAATTGCTCTGGGAAACATGCAGGAATGTTGAGTGCATGTGTAAAAAATGATTGGTCTGTGGAAAATTATTTATCACTGGATCATCCATTACAACAATTGATTATAAAAACAATTGAAGATTTAAGTGGTGAAAAGATTTATAAATCAACATTTGATGGATGTGGAGCTCCGCTACACGCAGTTTCATTGGTGGCTTTAGCAAAAATTGCACAAAAAGCTGTTCTTGCTGACGAGACTAAAGAGGAAAGGAAAGTAGCAGATGCTGCTAGAAAATATCCTATTTACAATTCTGGAAATAAAAGAGATGTGGCGCAGTTTATGCAAACTCTAAGCGGCTTTTTTACTAAAGAGGGTGCTGAAGGAGTACACGTTGGTGCACTTGCCGATGGTAGATCTTTTGCAGTCAAGTTTGAAGATGGTTCAATGAGACCAAGAGCTTCATTTGTTGTAGCAGTGCTCAAGTATTGGGGAGTTGGCCAAAATATTTTAGAAAAATTGAGTAATTTAGAGAAAACTCCCGTGCTAGGTGGCGGAAAAGCCGTAGGCTTAATGCAAGCACTCCCAATTGGAAGGTAATGAGATGTCAGTAAGTTTTGAAACACTGAATGTGGTTATGGGCTATTTATTTGTAGCCATAAAAATGTGGGCATTTGTTGATGCTGTTACCCAGAAAAAGGAAGTTTTTGCTGCTGTTGGTAAACAATCAAAACTGTTTTGGTCCTCTTTGTTAGGAATTTCAGTTCTTTCTCAATTTATTTCTGTTTGGACAGGTGGATCAAACTATGGGCTATTACAAATTGTGGGATTAATCCTGTCAATTGTTTACCTGGTTGACCAACGTCCAAAAATGAATGAAATTCGAGGAAAGTAGTTACTTTTTACCTTGATTTGCAACAGCTGAAATAGCTGCTTGTGCTGCGATGGGATCTAGATACTCTCCACCAATAACAACTGGTTTGAAGTTTTCATCCAGTGTATAAAGCAATGGAATTCCAGTTGGTAAATTAAGTTTAGCTATATCCTCATCACTTATATTTTCTAAATATTTAATCAATGCACGTAAAGAATTTCCATGAGCAACTATTAGGACCGTTTTACCACTCTTTAGATCTGGAATTATTGAATCTTTCCAATATGGAATGACTCTGTCCACTACATCTTTGAGGCATTCAGTTAAAGGAATTTCACTTGGTGACATAGTTGAGTATTTTGGATCATTATTTTGGGCATATTTATCAGTTGGCTTAATTGGTGGTGGTGGTACATCAAAAGATCTTCTCCATAACATGAATTGTTCTTCACCATATTTTTCAAGAGTATCTTTTTTATTCAAACCCTGAAGAGCTCCATAATGGCGCTCATTTAATCTCCAAGTTCTTGTGGTGGGAATTTCTTTAATCCCAGCAGCAGCAAGTGCTAATTCTGATGTCTTAATTGCTCGATTTAGTAAAGAAGTATGAAGTGAATCAGGAATTAGATTTTTTTCCTTTATTAATTCGCCACCACGTTTTGCTTCTGCGATTCCTTTTTCTGAAAGCTCAACATCTACCCAGCCGGTAAAGAGATTTAATGCATTCCATTTGCTTTCTCCGTGGCGAAGCAAAATAAGTTTATATTGCTTGATCACCTAGAGTGCCCTCAAGAATTTTACTTGCTTAGGCTTAGTGACAAGTGCTTTTTCATAAACATTGATTAAACCCGAAACAGTCTTATCCCAACTGAAATTTAGTGCATGTTGTCTGGCACCAATTTGAAGTTTCTTTAATTCTGCATCATCTAATGAAAGTTGCGCTAATACTTGAGCCCAGGTTCTTGGATCGTGACCATTGACTAATAAACCACTTTCATTATCTGCCACAGTTGTTTTCAATCCGCCAACATTTGTAGCTATAACAGGAACTCCACAAGCTTGTGCTTCCATTGCTACTAAACCAAATGATTCAGAATATGAAGGAACAGCAACCAATGTGGAAGCTCTATAAACCGAAGTTAATTTCTCTCTAGATGAGGGAGCAAGAAATATTACATTTTCAAGTAAATCTAACTCTTTCACAAGTGAAACTAGAGATTCTGGTCTATTTAGCCCTGAACCAGAAAGTCCACCACAAATAACTACTCTTACTTTGTTTTTTAAATTTGGATGATTATTAATAAATTGATGTGCTGCTTTAATTAAAACGTCAGGTGCTTTTAATGGTTGAACTCTACCCACAAAAGTAAAAACAATGGCATCTTGTGGAATTCCCAATTCTTTTCTGGCTATTAATTGATCACCGGGACTAAATAAATCAAGATCCACACCTGGATTAACTACACTCACATTATTGGTATCGGCACCATAAAGATGGATTAAATCTTGAGCTTCAGATTCAGTATTAGCAACTAACTGATTTGCAGCATCAACAACTTGTTGTTCACCAATTTCTCTTTCAGTTGGCTCAGGTGAATCATCAATTGCTAAAGAAGAGTTTTTAACTTTTGCCATTGTGTGCATGGAATGAACAAGTGGAACATTCCATCTTTCAGAAGCCACCCAACCAACTTGGCCACTGAGCCAATAATGGGAATGAATTAATTGATAATAACCTTCTTTTTGTAACGCTTCTTCTCTTAAAACTCCTGCACTTAATGCGCATAACTGCGAAGGAAGACTTTGTTTGGTTAAGCCTTCAAAAGGTCCTGCAGTTATTTGTTTTACCTTAACTCCATCAAATAAAACTGATTCATTTTTAACAGAACTTGAAGTCCGTCTGGTGAAAATATCAACGCCAATATTTTGCTGAGCAAGTCTCTTGGCAGTTTCAACAACGTAAACATTTAAACCACCAGCATCTCCAACTCCTGGTTGATCTAGGGGAGAGGTGTGGACTGATAAGAGCGCAATCTGATTTAAACTCATATGCTTAATTATCGCGCATCATTGTTCTAAATAACTACTTGAGGCCGACTCTAAAGAGTATTTGAGTTATTTTAATGTAAAACAGTGTCGATGTAAGGCTCACCCGTAAGCACGTGCACGATTCGTCTTGCAATGCTTACTGCGTGGTCTGCAAATCTTTCGTAATAACGAGAAAGTAGCGTCACATCAACTGCTGCTTCAACGCCATGTTGCCAATCAGGTGAAAGCACGATTCTAAAAAGTTCACGATGTAGAGCATCAACTTTGTCATCTGCTTTTTGTATATCCTGGGCTAAAGTCACATCTGGATTGGTCACTAATCTAGAAAGCTGTTGAGTTAATTCTTCTGCTAAATGTCCAAGTGTTCTGAAAGTTTCTACTAGTTCATCTGGAACGGCTCTGGCTGGATAGCGAAGGCGCGCAGACTTTGCAACGTGTACTGCTAAGTCACCCATTCTTTCCATGGAAGTTGCAATTCGCATGCTTCCTAAAACACTTCTTAATTCTGTAGCAACAGGTTGTTGTTTAGCAGTTAACATTGTGCAACGTTCATCAAGTGCAGAAGCTAAATCATTTAATAGAACATCAGATTCAATAACACGTTCTGCAATTTCTCGATCAGCGAATAATAAGGACTCAGTTGCTTTATTTATTGCTTTGCCGACTAGATCAGCCATTTGGGAGATGTCATTATTGATGCCAACAAGTTCCTCTTGAAAAAGGTCGCGCATATTCATCTCCTTGTGCTTCCCCAATCTTAAATCAATAAGTAACAGATTCTCATGATTTCAGGCACTTAGCCCATTTAAATGGTGAATACCAGGTGAAAGAAAAGCAAATTTTAGTCTAACTAGGTACAACTGTGTGAATACCGAAGAAGGAAAGAAACTAATCTATAGCCATGGAAATAGTTTTAGGGCTACTACTTGGACTGTTGATTGGTGGAGTCCTGACTTACCTGTGGATGAAAAAATCATCACTTGGTGAATCATCAAATTTAATCCCTGATTCTTCTAAAGACTTGCTATTGAAGTTGATCCAGTCATTACCCGATATCGTGATTTGGGTTGATCGTGAAAATAAAATTAAATATGCCTCAGATGTTGCTTTAAGTTTAAATATTGCTCGCGATGAAAAAATACAAATACCAGAATTAGAAAACCTAATATCAGCAGCAAGAGAAATTGATGATCCAATAGTAAAAAAAGTTAAAGCTAAGAGACCTTTGGGAATTGCAAAATTAAATTTAGATACTTGGATCACAAGACTAGAACGAGGCGAAGTTCTACTTTGGGCGCAAAACAATTCAGTTATTAGTCGCGTTGAAGATGTAAGGCGAGACTTTGTTGCCAATATCAGCCATGAGTTAAAAACTCCAGTCGGAGCACTTTCTTTATTATCTGAAGCAATCGAGGAAGCCGGGCAGGATTCAGAAGCAATTCAGAAGTTTGCCAAGAGAATCGGACCTGAAACAAAAAGACTTACTAACGTGATTCGAGACATTATTGATTTATCACAAGTTCAATCCGATGATCCCCTAGCAAGTCCGAATGCAGTAGAAATTGACAAAGTAATCAATGATGCCATAGATGCAGTTCAGTTATTAGCTGATCTACATTCCATCGAAATAATTCAAGTAAATGCACCAGAGGTAAAAATTGTTGGTGATGAATATCAATTAGTTATGGCAATTCGAAATCTACTAAGTAACGCCATCACATTTTCTCCAGTCAATTCTAGAATTACCGTGGGTGCCAATTTAAAAAATGGTGTTGTGGAAATAACTGTTTCAGATCAAGGAATTGGAATAAGTTTAGAAAATCAAAGTAGAATTTTTGAACGTTTTTATAGAGTAGATCCTGCAAGATCACGAACAACCGGGGGAACAGGTTTAGGTTTAGCAATTGTTAAACATGTTTGCGAAAATCATGGTGGTGAAGTTTCACTCTGGTCAGTGCAAGGTCAAGGTTCAACTTTTACTTTAAAATTTCCACAAATGGAAGAAGAAAGTAGTTTTGAAAATAAAAAGGAATTTAGCTCATGACAAAAATTCTTTTAGTAGAA
>ERZ889217.301-NODE-301-length-31777-cov-19.198064_pt1 | contig 31777 bp, 37 predicted proteins | sample MGYA00521098_ERZ889217 | MGnify/ENA primary metagenome ERZ889217 (study PRJEB32303, sample SAMEA104408613) | aquatic metagenome | biome: Brackish water; feature: Pelagic; material: water | place: Baltic Sea | collected 2014-06-10T22:04:00 | depth 2,362 m ... | reverse complement strand
CTTAAGTGATAGGCAGGATTTTGTTTTTGATTAATCACAATTAAAAATGCATGCCCTTTGATTCTATGGGCATTCGGCAAGTGAGTCAAGTGGCGGCAGAATCTAAGCGGCTTTGATTTGCTTGGACTGCAATGAGTGAAACAGCCAGCCAGGCTGGAGTCAGGCCGGCGATTTAGGGGCCGTCCAGCGCCGCTGACTTTCGGAAAGTTGCCATTCCTTGGCTGCCCATCAGGCAGGCTTAATCAGCGGTGGCTTCCGCGGTGCAACTGGGGCATCATCCGGCTGATTGATCCAGACAGCCGCCGGTTGATGTCAGCAACGCGTCGACCGTGACCAACGGCCCTGGGTTTCCGTCGTGATGCATTGCGCCTGGTCTCCAGCCCCCGGCTGTATAAATCAAGGGGGCGACCTCTTTCCTGAAGCGGGAGGCCCTAGGGGACCGAGCCAAACAAGGTTAAAAGTTGGCATTCGCCTGCCACCGTTGGCCGTCGGCAGCGGCGGCCTCGCAACGCAGGCTCCGGCCCTCGAACCGGCAGCTGCCGCTCGCGAGCCAGGCCTTGGGCAGGCCCTCGGCCAGGCCCCGGCCATCGAAGCTGCGCTCACTCACCGTGCTCACCAGCGTGTTGAGCGGGCCGGCCAGCTGGCAGAGACCCTGCTGGCAAACCAGGGGCGCGCTATTGGGCTGAAGCAGCCCCACCACGATCAGCTGGTTGAGGCTGTCTTTCTGGGCGCCAGGGGCGATGAAGCGAACCGTTAGCAGGCCCTCCAGCTGTTGGTCCAGTTGCACCTGCTGGCAATGGCTTGGGGGTGCTCCGGCCAGGTTGCGGCTGCAGCTGCGGGTGCCGCTCTGCCAGGAGCCGAAGCCCCCATCCCGGCCCGCAGGCCCCTGGCTACTGGCCGCCTGCTCTTCGGGGTTGGCCGTGTTGGCGGAGGGCCGGGCAAGGGCCTGGGGGGGGCTGGAGAACAGGGCCAGGCAGGCGAGACCGAGACCCAGCCGGCCCCAGGCGATCGAGGCAGGCCAGGGGGTGCCGCTGGTTGGGCCCTGGATGGGGTTGGGGCGTACCGCAGCCATGGCCAGGTCGAGGGGATGCAATCGGTGGCAGGGGTGAAGGGCCAACAGCCGATCGGCTGCTCTGCCAGGCCGCTCAGGGCCCCAGAGGGGGGTGTCCGGGTCCGGGGGGCTCAATAGCCCGAATCTGCTACGCACATCCCCTCGCAGCTGACTCCATTGCTGGCCGTGCGGCCGCAGTGGTGGCAGAGCACGGGATCCTGGGGGGCTGGTCGCGCGGTCTGCGCCGGGGCCGCTCCCCTTCCCGGACCTGGGCCTGGGGGCTGGCCTGGACCAGGTAGCTGAGAATGCACCGAAACTGGGGCCAAGTAAGGATTAATCATGGCAAGTGAGCCGGCGACCCTGCCGTCCATTGGCGTCGGCACCTGGGCCTGGGGGAACCAGTTCCTTTGGGGCTATGACCCCGCCTTGGATCAGCAGTTGGCGGCGACGTTCCAGCGCTGCCTCGACCTGGATCTCTGTTTTTTTGACACCGCCGATTCCTACGGCACCGGCCGCTGGAACGGCCGCAGTGAGCAGTTGCTGGGCCAGTTCGCCGCTGGCTTGCCGCCCGCTCAACGGTCCCGCTGTTGCATCGCCACCAAGCTGGCACCGTTCCCCTGGCGCCTCGGCCGGCGCGGCTTTGATCGTGCCTTCAAGGCGTCTAGGCAGCGCCTGCAGGGCAAGCTCGATCGGGTGCAGTTGCATTGGAGCACCGCCCGCTATGCCCCCTGGCAGGAGCCACCCCTGCTGCGGGGCCTGGCCGATCTGGTGGGCAGCGGCCAGGTGGCCAGCCTGGGCCTCTCCAACCTGGGGCCGATCCGGTTGCGCCAGGTGGTGGCCCAACTGGCAGACCAGGGGGTGGCCGTGGCCAGCCTGCAGGTGCAACTGTCGTTGCTGGCTCCTGAAGCCGTGGCCCCCGGCGGTGTAGCCCAGGTTTGCCAGGAGCTGGGCATTCAATTGATTGCCTACAGCCCCCTGGCCCTGGGTCTGCTGGCCCGGGCACCTGACCAGGCCGCTGCCGCGCCCAAGGGGCCTCGGGGCAGCCTGTTTCGGCAGCTCAAACCGGGTCTGGGGCCCCTGCTCGACACCATGGCTGCGATCGCCGCTGGCCATGGCAGCGACCTGGCGGCGGTGGCCCTGAATTGGTGCCGGGCCCATGGGGCCATGCCGATTCCGGGTTTGCGCCGGCCTGACCAGGTGGACGCAGCAGCGGCGGCGCGCCGTTGGCAGCTCAGCCTGGCGGAACGCCAGCTGCTCGATCAGCTGGTGCTGACCGGCCCGCGCATGCCGATCAACCCCTTCCAGAGCCGTTGAGATGGGCGCTTGCAGCGGCCGCGACCCGGCTGCTGTTTGGCTCGGACTAGTCCGCCTGGGTGGCCCAGGGTCAGGGCTGACTGGGCCTAGCCAGGGTTATGGAGGGATCTGGGCTCAACACCACGGGCAAGGGTTGGCGCTCGTTCTCCGGACTGGGGGCATGGCGCACCACATGGAAATTGCGGGGTGCCATGGGCCTTGCGGCCAGGGTCGGCCCGGCGTCCAGGCCTAGTTGGGATGGGCCCTCTCCGTTTGACCGTTCCCCCTGGGCGGGCCCTGAACCAGCCAAATCGGCGCGAGCCAGATCCGGGCCGCCATCAACGGCCCCTGAGCCAACGAACGACCCATCGGGGGCGGTGGCGGCGTCGGGGTCCAGCTTGAGGCCGGTCTCCAGCTCCAGGATGCACACCGCTTCCTGCAGCAGAGAATCAAAGGTGGCCCCCGACAAGCGGTGGCGGGCCAGCTCCAGGAAGGTGCGGCTCAGGGATTCGCCGGCGGCGGCCTTGAGCGCCGGATTGGAGCGGCGCTGCTCCTGCTCGTCGTCCACCGCCCGGATGAAGCGCTCGGTCACATCCCGTTTGGTCGAGGCGCGGATGATTGTTTCCTGCTCGAGCTGGGACAGGTTGATCTGCTGTTGAAGTTCTTCGAGGCGGCGGTTCAGGCTTTCCAGCACCTCCCGGGCTTCGCGCACCACATTGCAGAGCTGGCCATCGGAGAGGCGGGGCAGGTCGGCCACAAAGACCTTGCCGTGGTCCCGCAGGGCGAGGAAGGTGGCCCGCGCACCGCCGCGCATGGGTTGTTGGGGATCGCGGGGGCTTAAGGGGCGGTTTGGCGGGATCGGACCGGCGGAGCTACGGCGCCGGGTTAAGCGATTGGCCCCTTCGGATGGGCCGGGGGCCAGGGGCCTGGTGATCGGTCTATTTAGCATCTCGAACCTCTATGGGAATTGTCTTGCGGACAACTGACTGCAAATACGGTGGCGATTTGCCGCATTAACCAACAACCTTAACCAATCCATTGCCAAAACCCCCCTGCCATAGGAGGGGGCTGCCGGGGGCCTGATCTGGCGCACCATGGCCCTGGGGGCCAACGTTGATTCCGCCAGGACGGGCTTCCCACCTAGCCAGAGCCGGGCTGCCCTTGGGGGTTTTGAGGGTGCTAGCTGCCCTTAAGTGGGCAGTCCTACCAGGCTGGCGGCTCCGCCCGCCGCTCCGGGCTCCACCACGCCGAGCCGCCAGGCCTGGTGCCCCTGATCGGCGCAGACCTGGAGTGCTTCGCCGACGGCCGCCTCGGGCAGCACCAGGCAGTAGCCAACGCCCAGGTTGAAGGTGTGCCAGAGGTCGGCTTCGGGCACCTCTCCTTTCTCTTGTAACCAGCGGAACAGCTGCGGCCGCTCCCAGCTGGTCGGATCGATGCGGGCCTGGAGTCCGGCCGGCAGGCAGCGGGGCAGGTTTTCGGGCAGGCCGCCGCCGGTGATGTGGGCCATGCCATGCAGGGGGAGGGCGGCGCCCAGCAGGGCCTGCACCAGGGAGCCGTAGAGGCGGGTGGGGGTGAGCAGGCTCTCGATCACCGCCGGACCCCCGGGGCTGAGCGCGCTGGCCCCATCAATTTGCTGGGCCTCCAGGATTTTGCGCACCAGGCTGAAGCCATTGCTGTGCACGCCGCTGCTGGCGACGGCAACGATCTGATCGCCGGCCACCACCGCGCGGCCATCAATCAGGGCGTCTTCCTCCACCACCGCCACACAGAAGCCGGCCAGGTCGTAGCGACCGGGGCCATAGAAGCCGGGCATTTCGGCGGTTTCACCGCCCAGCAGGGCGCAGCCGCTTTGGCGGCAGCCATCGGCGATCCCCTCCACCACGGCCGCCATGGCCTCGGGGCTGAGCTTGCCGGTGGCCAGGTAGTCGAGAAAGAAGAGGGGCTGGGCGCCGCTGGTGATCACGTCGTTGACGCACATGGCCACCAGGTCGATGCCAACGCCGTGGTGGCCGCCATGGGCCTGGGCCAGTTCGAGCTTGGTGCCCACCCCATCGGTGCCCGCCACCAGCAGGGGCTTGCGCAGGCCCGCCGGCAGCCGGCAGAGGCCGCCGAAGCCGCCCAGGCCGCCGAGAACCTCGGGCCTGCGGGTGGAATCCACGCTGGAGCGGATGCGTTCGACAAAGGCCCGTCCCGCCACCACGTCCACGCCGGCTGTGCGGTAGTCCATTCCAGAGCTGCTGTTGACCCGATCCTGCAACGGCGTGCCGCGCCCACGGGATTCCGGATCGGGCCCCAGGACGCCAAGGCGGTGGACGGTTGGCCGATTGGCCCCCTTTACGATCAGCTTGGCTTATGGGCGTGATCGGACTTGCTGATCCATCGGCCGTTGACGCGGCGACCAGATCGCAGCTAGGGCCTTGGATCCGGCTTTAGATAGTGAATACTGATCAATCTTTATGCCGCCAATGTGACCAAAACCTCCAGGTAATTCGGGTTAACTTTGCCGGGTCGTCAATTCCCGATAGGAACTCCGCCGTCGGTTCATCACAGCTTCTTTGCCTAAACGCTGTCATGAACACAACGCAGATGGGTCACAACTTCATGTGTGGCTACTGCTTTTGAGCGGCGAGTTTCGCCTGTTATGCGCCGATCCATTCTCCTGAGCGGCTTTGCCCTCCTGATTTCCGGTAGCAGCGTCATCTCGCCTGCCTTGGCTGGTTCCAGCCGTGCAGTTCAGACCGCCGATCCCCTCGCCAGCCAGCAGCCCTCCCTATTGGCTGACCCTGCCAGGGCCTCCCAGGCCTACGAACCGGAATCCAGTGATCTCGCCATCCGCGAGGTGCAGCCGATCCAGGTCCAGGACCAGCAACCTGGCAATCCCCTGGTTCCCAGCCAGCCGATCGCCGCCTCTTCCAACCTCCGGGTCCGCAGCGTCACCACGGGTCAAGCCAGCTGGTACGGCCCCGGTTTCTACGGCGGTCGCACCGCCAATGGCGACGTGCTTCGCCGCGGTGACTTCACCGCAGCCCACCGCAGCCTGCCATTCGGCACCAAGGTGCGCGTTACCAACCTCTGGAACGGCCGCAGCACCGTGGTGCGGATCAACGACCGGGGGCCCTTCGTGGGTCACCGCGTGATTGATATCGGCCCCGGGGCGGCCAGCCACCTCGGTCTGGTTGCAAGTGGGGTGGCCCCAGTACGCCTTGAAGTGCTGCGCTGAGTCCTGGTCGCCCTGATCCGATCAGATCCCCCCTTCGCCCATCCGTCTTTGACGGGTGGGCTTTTCAATGGGGGGAGTTCCGGGGGTTGTTTTGCGTCTGCTTCACACCGCCGTCGAGCTGCGCCAATGGCGCCAGGGCTGGGAGCGCCCTGCGGGCCCGCTCCAGTTCGTGCCGACCATGGGCGGGCTGCATCAGGGCCACCAGTCCCTGGTGGCCCTAGCGGACCGGGCCCGCGCCGCGAGGGGCGGTCAAGTGCTGCTGAGCGTCTTCGTCAATCCGCTCCAGTTCGGCCCGGCCGAGGACTTCGATCGCTACCCCCGCGACCTGGAGGCCGACGCCCAGCTGGCTGCGGCAGCGGGCGCCGATGCCCTGTTCGCCCCCAGTGCGGCCGAGATCTATCCAGGCGGCCCGGCCGAGCTCACCCGGCTCCAGCCGCCCGACTCCCTGGTGGCGGGGCTCTGTGGCCGCAGCCGGCCGGGCCATTTCGCCGGTGTGGCCACGGTGGTGGCCCGGCTGCTGGCCCTGGTGCGGCCCGATGTGCTTTGGCTGGGGGAAAAGGACTGGCAGCAGCTGGTGGTGCTGCGGCGCCTGGTGGCCGACCTGGGCCTGCCCCTGCAGGTGCGCAGCGGCCCCACCCTGCGCCAGGCCGATGGCCTGCCCCTGAGCTCCCGCAACCGCTATCTGGGCCCAGGCCAGCAGCAGCAAGCCCTGGCCCTGCCCCGCAGCCTGGCGGCGGCGGCCCAGCAGGCCCAGTCAGGGCTCCAGGGCTCCCAGGGCGGGCCCTCGCTTGGCTCCCTCACCGCGGCGGTGTGCAGCGGCCTGCTCCAAGCTGGCCTGGTGGTGGACTACGTGGAGGCGGTGGAGCCCCGTAGCCTGCGACCAGCTGAAACGCTGCAGACCACCCCCCTGCTCCTGGCGGCGGCGGCCTTCTGTGGCACCACCCGCCTAATCGACCATGTGTTCCTGATGCGCCGCCCGCCGATCGTTGCCATCGATGGCCCCGCCGGGGCCGGCAAAAGCACCGTGACCAAGGCCTTCGCCGCCCGTCTCGGCCTGATTTACCTCGACACCGGCGCCATGTACCGGGCCGTCACCTGGTTGGTGGCCTCGGCCGGCGTTGATCCGGCCGAGGCCAACGCCGTGGCAGGCCTGCTGGTGGACCTGGACCTGCAGCTCAGCACCAGCGCCGAGGGGGCCCAACGGGTGTCGATCAACGGCCAGGACGTGACCGAGGCGATCCGCAGCCCCGAGGTCACCGGCCAGGTGTCGGTGGTGGCGGCCCATGGCTGCGTGCGCGAGGCCCTCACCCGCCAGCAGCAGGCCATGGGGGCCCGGGGCGGCCTGGTGGCCGAAGGCCGCGACATTGGCACCGCCGTGTTCCCCGATGCGGAGCTCAAGGTGTTCCTCACAGCCACCGTGGCTGAGCGGGCCCGCCGCCGGGCCCAAGACCTGGCCCAGCGGGGCTTTGCCGTGCCCGAGCTGGCCGAGCTCGCAGCCCAGATCGCCGAGCGCGACCACCTCGATTCCAGCCGGGCCGTGGCCCCCCTGGTGCAAGCCGCCGATGCGGTGGAGCTGATTACCGATGGCCTCTCGATCGGGGCCGTGATCGACCAGCTGGAGCTGCTCTTCCGCGAGCGGGTGCCGGCGGATGCCTGGCCCGGCCCGGCCGCGGCCTAGGGCTTCAGCGGGGCTTGAGCTGGTCGAGCAGGCCGCCGCAGGCGTCCTCCAGTAAATCGAGCACCTGCTCGAAGCCCTCCTCGCCGCCGTAATAGGGATCGGGCACCTCCTGCAGGCTGAATTGGCGGCAATGGCGGGTGATTGGTTCGATCAGGGCCAGCCCTTGGGCAGGGGCAGGCCGGTCCTTGCGGACCAGGGCCTCCACGGCCGCCAGGTTGGCGTTGTCCATGGTGAGGATGCGATCGAAGCGGCCCAGGTCGGCAGGATCGATCTGGCGGGCCCGGCTGGGTAGGGCGATGCCCCGCCGGTCGGCGGCGGCCAGCATGCGCCTGTCCGCCGGTTTGCCCACATGCCAGCTGCCCGTGCCGGCCGAATCCACCACGAACTGGTCATCGAGGCCCTCGCGGGCCAGCAGATGCAAAAACACCCCCTCGGCGGCTGGGGAGCGGCAGATGTTGCCGAGGCAAACGAACAGCAGGCGTTGGGGCGACATGGCTGGGGTGGGGCCGTAGGGCTGGATGGAGGAGGGGGCGTGGGCGGGGTGGCTCAGCCGCCAGGTTGACCGTCCAGGCGCCGCAGCGCCAGGGCGGCCCGCAGCCGCACCACCGGCACCGCCTCGGCATCGGCCTGGCTGAGGCCCAGCAGGGCCAGGCGGCTGGCGGGACGCAGGTGGTCGCTGTTGACATCAGCCAGGCCAATCCCCTCCAGACCCACGGCCACGGCATAGCGCACCACCCATTCGCCATCGGCGCAAGCGGCCACCAGGGCCTGGAGGCAGCGGCCCTGCACCGCCTGGCGCCGGCTGTCCCCTAAGGCGTCAAGCCGCAACTGGCCCAGGCCCCGGGCGGCGGCCCGGCGCACGCTCTGGCCGATGTCGCTGCCGAGGGCCTCTTCAAGGACCTCCAGACCTCGCACATCGCCGATGCCGGCCAGGGCGCGCACGGCCCAGGCCCGGGCGCCGTAATTGCTGGGATCAAGGCTTTCCAGGATCGGCTCCACCGCCATCGGGCCCAGCCGGATCAGGCCATCGACGGCGGCCACGGCAGCGCCGGGATTGTTGAAGCCCAGCACTTCCACCAGGCAAGCGATCGCCTCGCCGTTGACGCCGTCGCCGTGGTCGCTAGCGGCCAGGGCCCTGGTGGCGTCGAGCATGGTCTGGGCGCTGGCTGCTTGCCGCACCGCCTGGATGCGTTCGCCGATTGGGTCCATTTCCACGCTGCTCACAACAGGGAGTCCATGGCGCCCAACACCGCCCCAACCTCAATGGTGGCGTCATGGTGAGCCCCCTGCTCCACCAGGCCCCGCAGGGCGATCAATTTGAGACTGTTCTCGGCCAGGGTTTGGCAGATTGGTTCTAGGGCCGGCCGCCAGCCGACAGCCCCCAGATCCATCAGGGCGGCGCGCCGCACCTGCAGTTGGGGATGGTCCAGCAGTTGCACCAAGGGGTCGGCCCAGCGGGCCTCGCCACTGAGCTGCAGCAAGGCCCGGCAGGCGGCGCTGCGGATCAGGGGACGCCCATGGGCCGTGAAGGGTTCGATCAAGGTGATCACACCCGGCTCGGCGATGCCGATCGCCCCCAGGGCCTCCAGCATGGCCTCGCAGGGTTCCTGCAGGCGCGGGCTGTCAGAACGGGTCGCTCCAGCACCGGCTGGGCCGCTGGCCAGGCGCCGGAGCAGCACGGCCACCGCCTCGGGGGCTTGCAGCTCGCCGAGCGAGCGGGCGGCCGCCTCCCGCAGGCCGTCATCGTCGTCGTCGAGGGCAGCCAGCAACTCAGGAATCGCGCCGGCATCTCCCAGCTTGCCCAGGGCGCGGGCGGCATTGCGGGCGATGGCGTTCTCCTCGACACCGGCGCCGGGATCCCGGGGGCGCCGTTGGCCCAAGGCGGCCAGCAGCAGGGGCAGGGCCTCCGGATGGCGGCTGCGGTGACGACCCAGCCACCAGGCGGCGTAGTACTGCTGCGACTGATCTTCGCTCTGTCGAAGGCGCTGCAGCGCTTCGGCCTCCGTGATCGGTTCGCCTGCTGCGCTGATCCCGGCATCTGGATCGATGGTTCCAGCCATGGCCCGCACGGTGCCGGAGAGAGAATCTGATGTTGCCATTGCGTCCAGTCCTCCCCCGCTGGCGGCGCCTGCCTTGCCTCGCTGAAACCGCAGCCGCACCACGACCTTCGATCGCCATCCACCCGGATGGCCCCCATGGTGCCTAAGGGCGGGCTTTGAGGGAATCGCGGCGTTGAGTCTTGACCCCAGTGGGGTGCCAACTAGCCCATGGAAAAATGGGATCTACTGCCCCGTCATGATGATCAAGGAATGACATCTGGCCGGCCTGAGAGAATCAGGCGATGGCAAGCCAGATCCAGGACTGATCACCATGGCAAGGACGACCAACCGGAGTCATACGGGAGCAGATCATCAGTGGGATCTGATGCGCGCCAGTTTTGATGGCGACTGGCAGGGGGTGACCAGCTGGTATGGGCGAGATAGCACTGGAATGAATCTAACCAGGGGAGATTCTGATCCGGCTGGATCGATCTATGCAATCCGTTTCTCTGATGCCAACACGGGGCTTTGGCATGGAACGGGCTTGCGATTCGCCCCAGGGGGGGAACGCCGGTTTCCCTTGTTTCGGCATAGCTATAATTTAAGCAATAATTGTTGGCATTTCCCCGATACGGCAGGACAATCAAGTTTGGAAATGGACGGCAGTGCTGGCCGGGCAGGCCATGAAGTGAACTTCTTCACCGGCCGCTCCCGCTCCATGCTGATTGCACTTTATCGGCGACGGGAGGATCAATCCATGGTGCTGCAATCCATAGCCGCCACTCCCTTTCGCTGCAAGCGAGCGCTGATCGATCCGGTTCGGCCCAAGCCAGATTCGATGCATGATGTCTTCCAAGCCATCACAGGATGGCCTGGGATCGAGCAGGAGTTGCGCCCCGGACAGGGCTCTGAAAACTCAACTCAGGGCAAATCTATCTCTGAATTTGATGCAGACAGCTTTCAAAAATACGATATTAATAGTTGCTTCTTAGACGGCCTATTGTGTAGCCTGCCAGAATGCTTGCCCGAGGGAGCATTTGATCTGAATTTTGGCTGCCTTTTAAATGCAAACAGTTTCGTACACCTAATCATTGGCTATGATGGGAGCCATCAACTTGTCAGCTGGGTGGAGCGTCGTTATCAACCCACCATCGATGGTTGAGACAGGGTGAAGCCAAGTTGCTTGAGCTTTGCATTGCTCACCCTTGCGTTGAGCACCCGATCGGTCGTGTCAATTGTTAACCATTTTGCCAGGGGTAGACCAGCTTGTTCGCACAGGCGATCAGTGAGCTCTTGGCCCGTATATTGGGTGTCATTCACTAGGTTGTAAGTGTCGTTGAGCTGATGGTCAAAGGCAAATGACACTCCACGGACAATGTCATCACGATGGATCCAGCAAGGCACGTTTTGGCCATTGCGTTGAACAACGCCGCCGGCAGCTGAAAGCAGCATGGCGGGGATATCACGGCCAGGTCCGTAGATGCCACCCAGTCGTAAAATGCAGACGTTGACCGATTCTGAGCGCAGGGACTGAACCAGGTCCTCAGCCATCGCCAGCACCCCATTAACGGGATGACGCGAATCCGGACGCACGGTCTCGTCGGTTAAGGCACCCTGTTGATTGCCGTAAACACCGCAGCTGCTCAAGTGAACCAGTTGAAGCGGGGTTTGCCTAGGACGTTGCTGGAGCGCCTCAACCAGTATCTGCAAGCCTCCAAGAAAGGTCTCCCGATACTGATTTACATCAACTTGGGAAGCCTTGGAGGGTGCAAATGACACAAGTATCCCGTCAAGACCTCCAGCAAATTCAAGGCTGCTGCGGGGGTCTGTAGAATCAAAAACTACCGGAGTATCAACAATCTCGGCCAGGTTCGTTAGGCGTTCGTGGCGGGTCGTCGTTCCCCAAAGTTCATGGCCCTCCTGCCTCCAAGCCTTGGCGACCGCTTCACCCACATAGCCACAACCAAGGATGGCCCGCCGTTCACCTGAGGGCAGGATGGGGCGCTGCTCCTTGGCCAGTAATTGATAGAGGGAGGCCAGGTCCGGGGAGGACGTCATGCAGCCGTTACATTTCTTAAACGTTAGCTGGCGTGTTGGCGGCCTGTGAGGCAAGGGATGGCTCGATCATCCCCGCTGAGAGATGGGCCAGCTCCGCCTCGCGTGGGAGGTTGGCTTGAGATGCCCTATCCCAATGCCCAATTACCAGATCACAGCCGAGGGGCTGGCGGACCTACAGGTGAACTGTCCCGGTTGCAGCGGTGACGCCCTCGTTCTGGCCCTGAGGCACTGGGACATTCAGAGCTATCAGACGCTTCGGCGTAGCGGGGACGGCCTTCAATGGTGGTTTCAGGTGACCTTGAAGCCCGCAGCGGCTGGAGTCAGGGACGACAGTGCACTCACCAGGGTGGTCAGCGTCTGTCGAATCGACGACTGATGGTGCGATTGAGACCACGGGCCTGGCTGCTGGAGTGGCAGGCCGGGGCGCTGGGCCCTCCGGATTGCGCTCCCGAGCGCGCCCTACGCTCAGAGGTCGAAAAGGACCCCGTGGATGTAAGCCTCGGTCCACTCCTTGCCATGGAAGCGGCCCAGCATGCCCCGGGCCGGATCCTTCTCGGCGCGATAGGCCACATAGTTTCGCTGCCCGGCCAGCAGCTCTAGGCGGCGCTCGTCACTCACGGGTTGGGCCTCGGCCACCAGCTGCAGGTAAAGGTCGAGGTAGGCCACGAAGGCCGGGAAGACCGCGTTCTCGATCAGCGCGTCGCCGTCGTTGCCCAGGGGAAGCCTTGTCCAGAGGAAGCCGGGGGAGAAGTAGGGCTCGGCCTCGGCTGGAATCGGTCCACCCGAGGGAAGAAGCGTCTGCCACTGCTCCCAAATCGGCAGGAGGCGCTCCCAGACTGGGGTGGTGTGCCGTTGGTCGGCCTTGAGGGCTGGTTGAAGGTCAAGGGCAATCAGGTGACCTGCTGGCAAGGTGACCAGATCAGCACCGAAGAAGGGCAGATCGAAGCGGCTGGAGGGGTTGGCCACGAAATTCAGCACCGAGGCGCTAGGGCCGGCTTGCACGCAAGCGGCACGCACCTGCCGCAGTTTCTCCGTGCTGCAGCCCCAGGTGGCTGTGCTGACGGCAACGGGCTGGGCCTTGGACCCGGCGACGCCTTCACGGCGCAGAAATTGCGCTTCGATCGGATAGGCAACGGGCTCAAACGGCTGAAGGGCCGCCACCGCATGGTCCAGGAAAGGAGCCCAGCGCCAGCCAGCCAGGCTGACCGGATCAAGGCTGCAGGGCTGGGGGAGCGCGGAAGGCGTCATCGGGAAATCTCGGTGGGAAGACCCGGCATCGGGCCACTGCCGGGGAATAGAAAATCCTCCAGGAACCGGTCCGACCAGGCCTTGCCGAAGTGGCTGGTGAACAGGCCATGGGCGGGATCCCGTTCGGCGCTATAGACGTCGTAGGCAACTTGCAGGCGGTGGACCTCGCCTGGATCCAGCCCAGGGGATGTTTGGGGGCGATCGTGGAGGGCCCAGTAACTGGCGAGGAACGCCGTGAATGCGGTAGGTAAGGATCCCTCGGCTTGTTCAGCGTTCCCCCTGCAGAACAGCAGCCATGGCGAGAAGTACTGATGCGGGTCGTAGGAGCGCATGGTTTCCTCGCCGTTAAGGTCGGGGAAGCGCCCATGCAGCTGACGAAGCTCTTCCAGGTGGTGGGCCAGATACTCCGGCTCTTGGAGCAGGGGTTGGAAATCGAGAACGGCCACCAGTTTTTGGCGGGCGCCAAACCACAGCAGGTCGATTCCCAGCAGTGGTTGATCGCGGTTGTATTCGGGATAGGCCACCGAATTGAGCACCTGGAGGCTCTCGCCGGCATCGAGCCGCGTCACCCGCCAGCGGCGGATGCCCGGCAACTGCCAGAGCCAGCTGCGGATCTCACTGTTGCCCTTGGCAGAGCGGCACTCGGCCAGGTCGTTCGGAATCTCCAGGGATTCGCCCCCCCGGGCCCGGATCTGCGCGTGTAACTCGTCGAGGAAGGGATCAAACATGGGGTGCTATTAGCTTTCCGCAGCAAGCGGCTGCGCGGCGAGGGGGAAACGCTGTCGAGCCGTTGCGCCGATGGCTTCCAGTTGGGCCCCATTGGGACAGCGCAACTCGGTGCAGTAGGTCGTCATGCTGATGCCATCGAGGAATTGCACACTGCTGACCCGGATGCGCACGTCCTCGCTAACGAACCAGCAGCGCTCAACCCCTACATTTGTGTCGTAGCGAGTGGTGATGGTGAGTAGCCCGTCGTCGGCAAAGCAGTAGTTGCTGATCACCGGTTGCTTCTCGATGTAGCCCTTGTCCCGCAGTAGAAAGCCGCGGCGCGGGTTCGCAACGTCCGCAACATCGAGCAGAACGGCGGCATTGTCGTCACCGTGGCTGTTCTCCTTGAGGTTGCTCTCCCACCAGAAGCGCGCACCGCCGTTTACCTGGCCGGAGCTAACTCCAAGGCTTTGGCAGATACTCTGCACGGCTCCATCGGAGCGATCAAAAGGCTCGATCGTGAGATTGGAGTCGCCGGCTTCGTCGTCCTGGTGATCAAGATGGTGCACGGCCCGGCGGGTCAGCCAAGTGCCGGCGCTGGCGGCCAGGAACTCCGCCATGGTCAACGGTGGAAGCTGTGCCATTAGCTCAGGCGACTACGGCCTCGGTGCTGCCGGCCCGGAGCCGGCGGGTGAGGAAGCCAAACAGAACCTTGCCGATGGCGGCGACCAGATTGCCCTCCAGTTCCTGGAACATCTTCATGTTGCAGTGGAAGGCCTGGTTGGCCTCCGCCACGATGCGGTCTGCCACGGCCTGATCAATTGGCAGGCCATCGAGGATGGTGCGGTAGCCAGACTTAAAAGCCTTTTCGTCGTCGATCGCATCAAACTCGTAGAAGCGCAAGCCATCGTGCTCGCCGAGATTCATGGCCTTTTGGGCGATGGCCTTGAGGATCTGGCCGCCGGAAAGGTCGCCGATGTAGCGGGTGTAGTGGTGCCCCACCAGCAGCTCGGGGGCCGTCTGGGCCACCTGATGGATGCGGGCCACGTACTCCTGGGCCCCTGGGGTGGCTTTCACCTGGCTGCGCCAGTCCGTACCGAAGTAGAAGGCCAGGTCCTGCTCCAGCGCCGAGCGCCGGTTGAGCTGGGAGAACGCGATCGGCCCCACCACGGCGTGATCGGCGAGCTTGCCGATCTCCTCCTCCATGGCGCTATACACAAACCAGAGATCTCCCACCAGGGTGCGGTAGCTGGCCTTATCAACCACCCCCTTGAGAAAGCAGCTCACAAAGCCCGTGTTCTCGGCCATGGTGTGGGCCTTCTTCGTCCCCTCTCGCAGCTGGAGAGCAAGGTTGACAGCCATGGCGGCAAGGCAGAAGTGGTTCTGGCTCGAACCTAAGGGAGGATCGCCCGGGATCCGGTCCGTCGGTTGCAGCCCTCAATGAAAGTGCAAACCAGCCGAATGGCCCGGCCCAATCGGATCAGGACGGAGCGGTGGCCTCGAGCTGGCTGGCGAGCTGGAGCAGGACCGCCTCGATGCGCTGCAGTTCGGCGTGGGAGGCGAGGGTGGCCTCAATCTGCTTCTGGGGGAGCTTGAGACGCTGGCCCATGGCCTTGACATCGGTGACCAGGCGATCGCGATAACCGCTGAGCACTTCGATGGACTCGAGACAGTCCTGACGGCTGGGATCGGCCATGGAACGGAGAAGGCGTCTTTGGCCAGGGTAGGTAGTCGTCCGAGCCCGGCAGCGCGCACCGGGGCCTCGGGCCGCCTAAAAGGCCGGGCCCAACTGGCGAGTTTGACGGCGCGACCAACCAGCTGGGCCGGCGGGCCAGGGTCTCGGACGCGGCCGATCGGGCTTTGATCACGAAATCTTGCGTCACCCATCCGCTTTGCGCTCTGGGCTAGAGCCTCGGGCTAATTTGCTGGGGCTTCAGTCTTTTGGACAAGCTCAACAGCTGCTTTTCAATTGCTTCCCCGGCAATTTTAGAAAGGCCAGAGCCTGTAAGAAGCTCCCCAAGTCCCTAACCCAGGGTTCTCTCCCGATGCTCGACGCCTTCTCCCGCGCTGTTTTAAGCGCTGATTCGAAAAATGCTGCCATTGGCAGCGGTGAACTGGCAGGTCTTCGTGCCTATGTTGCTGCCGGCAACAAGCGCCTCGATGCCGTCAATGCCATCTCCTCCAATGCTTCCTGCATTGTGTCTGATGCCGTCACCGGCATGATCTGTGAGAACACCGGACTGATCCAGGCTGGTGGCAACTGCTATCCCAATCGCCGCATGGCTGCATGCCTGCGCGATGGTGAGATCGTGCTGCGTTACATCAGCTATGCCCTGCTGGCCGGCGATTCTTCCGTTCTTGACGACCGCTGCCTCAACGGCCTGAAGGAGACCTACATCGCCCTGGGTGTGCCCCTGCAGTCAGCCGCCCGTGCCGTGGGGATCATGAAGGCATCTTCCACCGCCCACATCAACGAGACAAACACCACCGGCACCAATCCGGACGAAACCCGTTTCCGCAAGATGGAAACCATCCAGGGCGATTGCTCCGCACTGGTTGCCGAAGCTGCGTCCTACTTCGACCGCGTAGCCAGCGCTCTGGCTTGATCGGCTTCACGCAATAGTCTTTTGATCCTTTTTACTTCCATCCCAGGAACCATTCAATGAAATCTGTTGTCACCACTGTTGTGACCGCCGCTGACGCCGCCGGTCGCTTCCCCAGCCAGAATGACCTTGAAGCCGTTCAAGGTAATATTCAACGCGCCACCGCCCGCCTGGAAGCCGCTGAAAAGCTGGCTGTTGGCATGGACAAGGTTGTGCGTGAAGCCGGCGATGCCTGCTTCAAGAAGTACCCCTACCTGAAGCAACAGGGCGAAGCTGGTAGCAACCAGACCAAGGTTGACAAGTGCTACCGCGACCTCGGCCATTACATGCGCCTGATCAACTACTGCCTCGTGGTGGGCGGCACCGGCCCCCTCGACGAGTGGGGTATTGCCGGCGCCCGCGAGGTTTATCGCACCCTTAATCTCCCCACCGGCGCCTACGTCGAAGCGCTCACCTACACCCGTGACCGCGCCTGCTCCCCTCGCGACATGAGCCCCCAGGCTCTGAACGAGCTCAAGAGCTACCTCGATTACGCCATCAATTCCCTCTCCTGAGGTCCGTTTGATTGGGTAGGGGGAGGCTTCGGCCTCCCCTTTTTTTTTGTTGACGGCCCCTTCGGAGCCCTTTCCCCTTGCAGCGACGACCTCCCGATGGCTCCTGCCACCAGCACCGGCTCCCTCGATCAGCTGTTCGACGATCTTGGGCATCCCAATCCCTACGTGCAGACCGAGGCGTTTCTGGAGATGGTTCGGCACCATGCCGATGCAGCCTTGCCTCGCTTGCTTTTGCTGCTCGATCATCAAGATGTGGTGAGGCGACGGGCGGCGGTGCGCGCCCTGGGGGTTTTCGCCGATCGGGCGATGCTGCCACTTGCCGCGAAGTTCCACGCCAGCTCCGATGCCACCGTTCGCGCCAGTTGCGTGAAGGCCTATGCCCAGATTGCTTCCAATCGGCCCGGCATCGCGGTTCCTGCTGAAGCCATGGCAGCCCTTGAGGCCGCGTTGCATGACGACTCCCCCGTGGTGGCGATCACCGCTGTGATGGCCCTCGGCCAGGTCGGCAGCCAGGCCCTACCGCTGTTGCTCCAGGTGTGCCGAGGCAAGAACGAGGCCCAGGCAGTGGCTGCGGTGACGGCCCTGGCTGGCAGCGATCATCCGGATGTGGCCGCTTGCTTCCTCGAGTTGTCCACCGCTGAAACTACCGATCCCTACGTGCTCGAAACGGTGATGTCGTCGTTGGCCAGGGTGGCGGATCTACGCCTGCGGCAGGCGTAGATCTAATAGGAATAGATCCATTAGTCTGCCGCCCAGGTCGGCGTCAGAGGTCGTCAACGGCTTGTTGATGGTTGCGCAGCTGTTGGATTGAAACCTGCAGCACAGGCTTGACTTGGTCGCTGGCTTCTGCTGCCAGGGCAACCTCCAGCTCGGTGATGGCATCGAGGGCTCGCAGCTTCATCAACGAAAGGGCCGCATTCTTGCGCACCTGATCCGAATGGTCTCGCAGCAAGGGCTGCAGGAGCGGTGATGCCCAGATTGGATCATGCAGCTTGCCTAAAAGAGTGGCGGCCTCGGCGCGCACCTGTTCAGCCGGATCGGCGAGGGCCTCGATCACCAGCACCCGGGCCTGCTCGTCGTCCAGGCTCTGGATCTGCTCACCAAGGGCCGCAATCGCCGCCGTACGCACTTCAGTGTCGGCAGAACGGGCGGCTCGGCGTAGCGCTTCTGGCGCCCTGGCACCGACGAAGGCCAGACCCCAGCTGGCCAGGCCCAGGTGCATGGAGGTGCTTTCGGCATTGGAGAGAACAGCGATCAGAGCCTCCACGGCGCATTCACCCGTGGCGGCCATGGCACCCACAGCAGAGCCTTGGACCACCGGATCTGGATCATTGAGAAGGGCAGCGAGCAGATCGGGGAGGGCAACTGGATCCCCGATCAGGGTGAGGGTTTTGGCGGCGGCACGGCGCACGGTCACATTGGCGTGGCTTCGCAGGGCCTGGCACAGGGCCGGAACGGCTGCGGAACCAACGGCACCGAGACTCTCGGCAAAGGTGAGCCGCATCAGGCCGCGTGGATCGCCGAGCCCCGCCACCATTTTCTGGATCAACTCCTGGTCCCCGGGGGGACGATCTCCTGCGCGCAACTGCTGCTTCAGCTCCGCAGCCAAAAGGGCAGCTTCCTCTTCACTGAGGGAGATGGCCGTAGATCCTGGCGTTAGGGGCGGAGTCTGGTGGATCAAGGCGGTGTGGCAGTCCAGGGCCCATTCTTGACGCAGAGCCAGTCGGCACCCGGCTGGCGTGGCTGCTCGTAACATAAGCTCTATCGAAACAACGCAATGACCACCTTCTTGGTCTCCCACAACCTGCAGGTGGCGAGTGAATCCTGCCCCCCCTGGGATGGGTTGCAATTGGCGGCAGGATTGGAACGGTTCTGTCCAACGGTCACCTCGGCCGAAGCGCTCTCCCACCCGCACTGGCGTCTGCGGCTTGAGAGCCCGCTTGATGCCCCACTGTTTGCTGAAGAACTGGTGGCGGGATGGGCCTTACTGCGTAGCGACCATGGCCATGGGGTCAACCATGGGATTCTTGCGCTAGGAGGGCGCAAGGACACACCAGCCGCGAGCTCTTCACCCCTCGGTTTCGGCGCCTGGGGGGTCGACGTTGTCGAAACTCCTGATCCAGATGCGTTTCTGGAGGGTATTCAATGGGAGCAGCTGAAGGCTGGCCGTCCAGCCGATGGCGTCTTTGAGGTGCTCTACAAGCCGCAGTAGGGGAAGGGCTTTAGGTCCGCTTGGTCCGGGAGGCTGGCTTGGTCGTGCGCTGGCTGACGCGCTTAGTTTCCTTCGGCTGACCAGATTCCGAGCGAGTTGCGTTAGGGGAGGGCAGGGTTTCGAAGGCCTCCTGCGTTGAAACTGGCTGGGGGGTCGCACCGTCATCAGCCCGGGCGGGAATCAGGCCAGTCACATCGGCAACCCTCATTCCCTGATGATGAAGCCCATGCATCACCACACTCAGGGTTTGCAGGGGCACTCGAATCGTTCTGCAAGCGACGTGCCCACCTTTCAAGGATCCGACCACGCTCACATAAAATATCTGGTTCACAAGGATGTCCATGCTTGCGCAAGCATCTTACTTGGATTGTCTCTTCAGCCTATGGGGCCCGCCAATCGCTACACATTCTGACACCTGCCATGCGCTGCTTTGATCGGTAGCGCATGGGATAATGAGCGATGTAATCAAGGATGAACGAGCCAGTGAGTGCAAGCCGCTTTAATAACATACATCCGGGCCTTGATCAGGCGGAGTCCTTGCGCATTCTGTCTTTGCCAGTGGCAGAATTGGAGTCAAGCAGTGATCGCTATATGGCGGCGGCCCAATTGCTCAACTTTCCCGGTAGGCAATCGGAACAGGCCTTGCTTCAGCTGCTCGCAGAGGGAGACGAATCGCAAGCAACCCAACTCGCCAAACGCAAAGCCGTGGAGGTGCTGGCACGCCTTGGTTGCAAAGATGCGATTAGGAGCATTGGCCAGTGCCTGATCAGTGACGATCACTACTTGGTGGAGAATGCAGCTTGGGCCTTACATCAGTTGGGCTGCCAGGATCAGGGGATCATCAATCAGATGGTGGCCCTATTGGCAGACTCTCGTCAGAATCGTCGTGTGCTCATTCAGAGTTTGGCCGGCCTAAGGGTTGGGCAAGCACTTCCTGAGATCACAGCTCTCCAGGATGACGATAGGCCAGGGGTTCGTGGCGCAGCCATCGCCGCTGTTGTTACTCTGGGCGGATCAAGAGATCGGATCTTGAGCCTTGGCGAACAGCTATTTCTGCCGAATCAGATGGACCGGCAGTCGGCTATTCAGGATGTGATTGATGCTGGCGCAAAAGAGCTGCTTGAGGAGGTTTTGTGCGCACCTGTGTCGCCCGTGTTTCGGATGCGGGCGGTGCGCCTGCTCTGGCCCGAGGCGCAGCCTCTGAGCAACGGCCTATCGCTCTTAGATACACTTGATTCGCTACTATTAGACAGCCCTGATAGCCTTCAGCTTGTCCATAGCTATGGCGAAAAGCAAGAGAATATGTTTTTAATTAATGAGTTTTTTGGCACGGATTTTAGTCGCTGCTATCTTGCCCTTCAAACACTTGCCTGCGAACCGGGCGAGCCCCTATGGCCCCTGCTCGAGCAGCGTTGGCTGGAAGAGGCCCACAACGACTATGGAGCCCACTACTTCTTTATTCGCCTATTTGCCATGATGGCTGATTGGGGAGCCGAAAAAGCTAAGGTAGAAAGTTATTGCGAAGAGGCCATCTTCAACCGCCGGCCTCAGTTTACCAAGTCGCGTCCTGCAGCCATACTGGCCCTATTACGTCTTCAGCCCGAACGATTGAATGCTCCTCTTACTCAATTGCTGGATCCTGCAGTGGAGTCGAACTGGGAATGCCGCTATGCGTCGTGGATGGCGGTTGCCCAGATGATCACAATGGGACTGGCCATCGGCACTCAACTCGTGCACCTGCATAGCAGCACTAATGATCCAAGCCCTTTTGTTGAGAGCAAGAAACGGCAGGTGGCAGGGCTACTCGCTGATTTCTGAAAATCGTGTCTTTGTGCTTCCATTGTTTGCCCAATAGCTCACGATCGCTTGACCGCTAGGTCGTGGAACCTTTGCCATTGCACGTAGGATCTTAAATGTTCGCCTTGGCCCCATCGGCCAGGCGCCTACTTCTTGTATTGAGATGATCTCACCCCCCAACGAAAGCAGGCAGTGTTCGAAGCGTTCGATCAAAGATTGATCAACTGTCTCAAAAATAAAGTCTGTGCCGCGGCAGATTAGATGCTGCGATCGAATCCAGCTTTCCAGCTGACGCTCCGGGCTCTTTGTACCCATCTTACTCAGCTGATTGCATGATCATTCAGCAGCCAGGCTTCATCAAGATGGTCGCCGTAACGATGGGATCGGCTGAAGCGCAGGGGTCCATTCTCAGCGCCCCAGAGATAGGCGTGTGTACTGGGGTCAAAGCCGCGATCTCGGCTCACCCAGTGATCCTCGCCAAACTCTATTTCGCTAACCAGATAGGTCAGTCGACCATCGCGGGGAATCATGCACTTGCAACCCGGCTCTACTTCACCCCAGAAAGAACCATCTTGCTTCTGGCGAAAGAACATTGCACAGCCTGGACGGGGCAGCCGATCCTCTGCAACGATGCTTGCTAGTAATTCTGGGCGAGAACCTGCTCCGGCCGTGCGAATTGCGTTACGAAGGCCGAAGTTGAGCATCAGAAGATGGTCGTCTGCAACGATCAAATGATGCAAACCCTGTCGGTATGGACGCCAAGGATCATAATCATAACTCTGCTCCGAGTAAAACCAGGGTCCACGAAAAACTTCCCATGGCAAGGGACGAAAGAAAATGTTGATGCGAGAGAATTTGGAGGGCTCTGCCTGTGCCTGTTGGAGGTTGCTGAAACAGCCCGAAATTGTCTTGGCAAAATACAGTATAGCTGAAGAATTCATTGCTCAAGCCTCTATTCTTCTAACTTCCGAGCTGAAGGATGTTTGCAATATGCCGGATCCCTCTGATGTCCGAAGAACGGATGAGCGGCAACGCACGTGCTCAGAAAGAAACCAGATGCGTTCTTCTGCAATTGATTGGCTATAGGCAGTCTTGAGGATAAATGTGCCGTCATCAAGAAAGCTATAGGATGACACTGCAGATTCCGATTCTGCGTAGCCTTTGCTGCGCAGTAGTTGTCCCGTTCTTTCTGTTTCTGGAATGGGAATCAGGATGCAGGTGCCTTGAGAAACTGCCGTGGCATCATCGGGTTCCCAGTCGGACTCTGCCTGCCAAGTCATCTGAAAAGGGCTGGAAATTGTATCCGGCAGAATAGACTGTCCTGCCAGATAATCCACTACGTCTTGATTATTAATGGCTAGGCGCTCGATCTTGATAGTGCTGATTACATCCTCAAATTGTCTAAAGGCCAGAGCGTGCGCTGAACGCATTGACCGCCATTGCCCCTCTGAACGGGCAACGAACTGCTCAATGCTCATACAACAATTGCGGGAGTTGGGCAAGCCTATCAGTGTCCGGGCGGGCAGCCTGCACCATGTGGACCAGGCTGTTGATCATTAGATCCTTTGCCTCAGCGGAGCTGGCCTTGCTGATTCTGGGTGGGGCAACCTGTGCGAACTGAGACTGGGATTGCATGTCGGCTCAAGGAGATAGGGATATGGTGGGAATCGTCAAGATGTCTCCCCCTAGGGCAAACGCCATTGACTGTCCCACCACCAACCAGATTAGGAGTCTAAAAGGTGCCGGTCAGCCATTTGTTACCGACAAGATTGAGCCGCCGCGCCGTTGCACACTCTGTAGCGTTGTGGAGAGGCTGCCATAGGGGACAACGGACACTTGCACCGCTCGGCGGTTTACTCCAGTTGGCGCCAACGTGCTCCAGCAGATGCGATAGCGACGCTGATTGCGGCTCGAATTTGCCCCCCGATTGCCCCGACCCACAGACGCAGGCACTGAACCCGTAGCAAGGCTTGCTTTTAGGATCGGTCGTGTGCCCCCATCAAAGGCAGCGTAATCGCCCTTGAGATTGAGGGATCTCACATAGGTGACATTGCTTTCGCCAGTGGTGGTAGAGGTGGTACGCCAGTAAGGAACAGTGTCGAAACCGAAGGCATCGGCGTATTCGGTGGAATAGACGTAGCTGTCGATTTCGGCTTGATAGCCTTCAGCTGCGAGTCGCTGCACATGCTCACTCACTTCTGTTTGGTTGCGTGGTGCTCGACCCAGCAGATGTTTGAAGTTGAGTTCAACGAACCGATAGGGACCATTTTTCTCAAGAAATAGTCTGCTATAGGTGTCTGAGCAAGCAAGGGCGGAAACCAGTCCCTGAACGGTGAGATTACCTTGGAGGAAGAGGCTTTCAGCGGTCGCAACCAGCTGCTCTTCCATCAAGTGCGCATTGCCAAACACCTGCCGGTAGGCAGCCCGCAGCACGTCCTGCGCATGGGCTTGGTCTTGCGTTGATGAAGTGGTGAGCGTGATGGTCTCTGTCATTGAGAAAACAGCAAAGGGAGAAGCCAGTGTTGCGGTAAGAGTATGGATACTATCCGCTCTTAGGCAACTTCAGTAATGGAAATGATGCGACCGCCCCGGCGGTGGATGTAGGCCAATTGGGTGGTCATGTCCTTGCCAGACACTAGGTAGCTGGCGTTAGGTGTGCGCTGGCGGCCACCTGCGGGTTGCGCCTGAACGGCGATCCGATACCGTTTTGTGGTGGGGTCAACCGAGCCACTGAAGGCGGCGCGGCGGTTCAGACGTACGGTGGTGGTGCTCCAGCCGCTGGGAAGAGCCTTGGCACCCAGCGAAGTCACCAGGCTGGAGGAACTTTGCACGGTGTCGCTACTGGAGTAGCCCTGCACCAGCGCTAAGTGACGATTAAATCCGATCTGGTTGCGGCCATTCTCCGTTTGGATGCGGGCGAAAGGAACAGTGTGTTCGCCGAACCACTGTTGGTATTCGGCGCCATCAAGGTAGCTGCCAATTTCCGCTTCGTAGCCTTCAACGGCTAGCCGTTGGATGTGTTCACTGAGCTCGGCCTGGCTAGCAGGCGCGCGTCCGAGCAGGTGCTTGAAGTTGAGTTCTACGAAGCGATAGGGAGCATTGCTTTCGAAGAAGCGACGCCTGTATTCCGGTGAACAGGCAATAGCCCGCACCAACTCACGGGTGCTCAGATAGCCCTCGGCAAACTTGCTTTCGGCGCTGATTACCCTTTCGCTTTCCATGAGATGGGGGTTGCCCATCACCTGGCGATAGGTTGCCCGGACCAACCCCTGAATTTGGTCGGCGGTGTCTCCCGGCACCCGTTGGAAGATTTCCTGGCTGCGTTGGCCGAGGCCGAATCCCACATACAGATCGCCACGCAGAGGCACGGAATCTCCTCCATCGCTGTTGCTACGACGCACAGGCGTAAAGGTTGTGCGACCCGTTTCAGTTCCTGCGAAACCTCCAAAATTTTGGGCTCGATACACCTGTGCCGGGACACGAATCGTGATCGGCTGATTCCTGGCCAGACTGACGAGCAGCTTGCTATTAGATCCGATCGCGGAATCGCTGCCAGCAAAGTTCTGCTCCAGGGCGGCGATGCGATTGAAGGCCGATTGGGGTGAGCCCACAGGGCTGTTCCAGGTGCGGATGTAGGGGGCCGTGTGGTCTCCGAATGAACGTCCGTACTCTTCGGAATCAATCAGGGCATCGATGCTCGCGTCAAAGCCGGCGCTCGCAATCCTCGCCACTTCGGCGCCCACTTCCGCCTCATCCACCGGCGGGCGACCCAGTAGATGCTTGATGGACAACTCAACGCAGCGGTGGGGTGCCACGGCTTCATAGAAGCGTGAGCGGTAAAATGACGACTTTGCTAGGGAACGAACGAACTCTTTGACCGTTAGACTGCCATGCTTGAGTTGCGATTCCGCTGATTCGAGCCGCTCACTTTCCATCGGCATGGTGTTACCGAAGACATGCCGGTAGCAGGCGCTGATCACAAGGTTTAAGTTGGACTCATCATCGCCAACCTTGTAGCTAACAGGATTGTCTAGAAGGGGAGTCGCTCCAAAGCTGAGGGCAAAGGATTGGTTGGCCATTGTTCGACTGCGAGGGGGGGGAGGAGGAAGAGAGATCGGGGAGAACTGCGTTGGCGACTGAATCTGTCACCAAGTAGGTTTTGACGTTCTCTGAGTTAAGTAGCAATCAATAAATAGTTATACGGGGGTAATGCTGGCGATTACTCCTCCCTCGCGGTGAATCTGCTTGTATTTTGTTGAGAGCTGATCGAAGGGTACGAAGTAGGTGCGGTTCGCTTTCTTGTAACGTGAAATTGGTTTCACGTTGTTGGCGCGATACGCCGTTACATCCACTCGATATAGGCGTCCTTCTGCTCCAGCGCCTACTCCCAAACGGGTCTGAGCATCCTGGAGATTAGGGGATGGCCTGAAACTCCAGCCCTGGCTGTCCGCGGAAGAGGGCGGTATTACTGCAACCGCTCGGTTGAGATAGGCATTCGCGCCGAGCCGAGCCGCCTTGCCGGTAAGACTGCCCTTGAGGCTGCTGCTGCTGGCCCCCCTGAGCAACTGGAAGGTCCAGGTGAACTCCTGCATGGTGAGGCAGCTTTCCGTCTTCCATCCCCTCTGGTAGGGAACAGTCCACTCACCGAAGCTGCTCTGGTACTCGTCTGAATCGAGGAAGCTGTCGATATCTGCGTCATAGCCGTCGCTATCGAGGCGTTCTGCGTGGGCCCGCATCTCTTCAAAATCTGCAGGTGCACGGCCCAGCAGGTGCCTGAAGGCCAGTTCGATATAGCGGTAGCGTGGGCAGGCCTCGAAGAATCGAGCCCGATAGAGATCGCTCTTGGCAATGGTGCGAATGAACTCACGTACGCTGAGCTCACCCAGCTTCAGCTGGGACTCTGGAACTAGCTGGCGCTCGCTCTCCATCACATAGGCGTTGCCCAACACTTGGCGGTAGGCGGCCTGAATCAGCTGCTCTTTGGCCGCGTCGCTATCACCAGGAAGCAGCTCGAGGGGGAGGTCGCTGTCGAATCGCTCAACGCCTAGGACCGAGGCGGGGCCGAAAGACATGATAATGCATTCCTGAGATTACTCAAGGAGTATCGGACGAGATCGGACTAATCCGGTAGCGGTTTAACAATCCGCAATCCTGTCCTTGCCTGGCTGGCTGGAGCAACGGGCGCGGTCCACCCTGCCCATTGCTGTAGGCCCATCGTGACTGGATAATTTTTTGTATGCGGCTCGGGCCCCCGACGCGCCCATTGGATATCCCAGAGTTTTCAAAGCAGCCCTAGCCCATGCAGGGGCCCGTGCCGGCTAATCACCTCCATCAGGAAGGCGACAGTTCCTAGCATCGCTGCCCGACCGTTCCAGATCTCGGTGTTGTTATTCCAGCCCCAGGTCCATTTGCCCTGGGCGTTGGGATTCACCTTGCTGGGGAGCTGGGCGGCTTGATCGAGATTGATGGCCGTTTCGGCCATCGCCTGCTCCACCAGATCGGTTAGGGCGGCAATGAACGCTGGATCGGTGTCCAGCGCAGGGACGCGACGGAAGTTCTTCACTCCGGCGGCTGTGGCCAGCTCTCGATAGTCGATGTCGATTTCCTCGAGGGTTTCAATATGCTCACTGACAAAGCTGATCGGCACTACCACAAGATCTTTCACTCCTTGTTCTCCCAATTCCTGAAGGGCATCTTCGGTGTAGGGCTTCAGCCATTCAACCGGTCCAACACGGCTCTGGTAGGCGAGGGTGAAGGGGTTGCTATGGCCGAGCTGCTGCCTTAGCTGCTCAAGGATGAGTTTACTGCAGGCCACGATTTCCAGTTGATAGGGATCTCCGGCGTCCTCCACATAGCTCTTGGGCACACCGTGGGCGCTGAAGAAGATATGCGCAGTGGCAGGTTCTTCACAGGCTTGTATTTCGCGAGCGATCAAATTGGCCAGCGCTTGGATGTAGCCAGGATGGTCGTACCAGCTCCGAATGCAGCGGATTGGCAGGCGGCTGAAGGCCGGATCTGTATTGCGCAAGCGCTGCAGCTCCCGGAAGCTCGAGCCACTGGTGCTGATCGAGAAGTGCGGGTAGAGAGGCAGCACAACCACTTGATCGACTCCATCGGCCTTGAGGTCGGCGACTGCCGATTCGGTGAAAGGATGCCAGTAGCGCATGGCTACATAGCTGGTGGCGTCCACTCCCTTTTGTCGCAGGTTGCTTTGTAGTTCTCGGGCCTGCTGCTTGGTGATGCGTCGCAACGGGGAACCTCCACCGATTGAACGGTAGGCTTGCTGCGACTTGCCGCTGCGTAGGCTGCTAATCAGCCAGGCGAATGGCTTCTGCATTGCTGCTACCGGAAGCCGGATAATCTCCGGATCTGAGAATAGATTGTACAGAAAGGGTTTGACATCCTGGATCCGTTCTGGCCCGCCAAGATTCAGCAGGAGCACGCCAACTCGGGGCTGTCTTTTGGTTGCCGTGGCTTCCATCCAATTAGGGCACTCCAAACTGGCTTCAGCCATCAAGGCTCTCGCGCGTTGTTCGGCGTGTTAGTGGATTCCAGCAGTCGAGTTCCTTGAAGGGGCGGCCAAGCAGGGAGGCGCGCAGGCCGTCGAGGTTGATAGCACCTGAAAAGTCGGCCCCGCGAATGCTGCCAGCGCCACTTAAATCAACGTTGTTGAGCTCTGCGCAACGGAAATCTACATAATCAAGTTGGCAGTTCATGAATCGAGTGCCCTCACATAATGCACCCCTCAATAGGGCATGGCGTAGATCTGCCCCAGCCAGTCGTGCACCTCGTAGGCAAGCACCTGAGAGATCAGCTCCGCTCAGGTAGGCACCCATTAACGAGGCTCCTTCTAGATCCATGCCAGAAAGATCAGCACTGTTGAGAAAGGCCCCATTGAGTTTTGCCTGCGGTCCGATTGCCCCACAGCTTCGGTAATCGAAGCCCTCGGGCCAAATTGTATGAACATCATAGCGAGCCAATCGTAGATCCGTGCCTTCAAGTCGGCAGCTTTGCAGGTCAACACCCCGTAGATCTATTCGGCATAATCGCGCCCTGGAGAGATCTATCTCGCCAAGTTGTAGGTTGCGCCAATCGGCTCCCCTGGCATCCAATGGGCCTTCATGGTTAGCGCCAGGCGGTTTCTGCTGTTCGGGGGTGGTGCGCTCAAAGGAGAGTGAAGTGATGGTGAAGGCTGATGTCATGATATCTGGAAGGTTGATTTTCGCTTTGGTAATGGCATCGGCTTTGCATTTAGCGCCCTAGCCCTACTTGCCGATGCTGGAGCTAGAAATGGTGCACCCAATGAGTTCATAGCAGAACCTCAGCCCCTGAGCTCGATCGTTGGTTCAATTGTTGAATCATCTTCTCAAGATGCAGCAGGGCCTCTCCTAAAAGGGATGTATCACTTGGGCTCGCATAGCTGGTGTAGTCTGAAATAGCGTCGGCTTTTAGAAAGCCCACCGCTTGCGCCATGCTGCTGATTGGTACTCCTAGTTCTAGGTATAAATCACGAAGCCCTTTTACTCCTGGAGGATGGGTGAAATCTGGGCGTCCCGCCGCAACTGCATAGATTGTCACCCTAAGAAAGTGCCAGCAGTCGCGCCAACACGCTTCCGCTCTTGGCTCCGGGTAAAGTGCTCCACCGGTAAGAACTAGGCCCGGATCTTTGCGAAGTAATTGACTCTTGGCAGAGGTTACAATCTGTGGTGTCTTTGACTGCAGCCGTTGTAGATTTTCAGCATTCACATTTGAGGCACTGCAGATGGTGCCCAATTCATCATCGCTTAATGGTCGAGCTTCCGCATCCGCTTGCCGCAGTATTGCACGAACAGTTGGCGGCAGAGATTGATCGTGCATGAGGCCGAGTATGCGCGCCTGGGCTGTTAGCTGTCTCAGTCTTTCGTCCATGGGATTATTCTGGGTGCAGCCACTTCATGTCATTGGTGCTTGCTGTGGCATGACGAGGGTTGTTGTTAGGGTTTGGCTCGTGATCGAGTACGGGCGTGGCAACTAGGTGGCCATGACGTTCCAAGTAAAGCGCCCAGGCAACTTTTCCGGCAATACCCGGACAGTTCAATAGAACAGAATTGACCAGGTCTGGGTTTAGGCCAAGAGCATGCAAGAGCACCTTGCAATCATCTTGATTTTTCACAGAAGCAGGGCGAATTGCGGCGCCTACGACCCAGCCTAGCCGGGTGTCTTCAAGGGGACCCGTGGAACTCAAGCAGGCCAATAGTAGATTTGCCTCTTTGCTGGCAATCTGCCTATGTTCTAATCGCCATAGCTCAAGATTATGAGGGTTTAGGGAAATCCGAAATCCGGGTTGATTGGCGTCAGGGATAACTTCGTCTTGGCCTTGATTGGAGTCGAGTAGAGCATTGAGCTGGCTAAGGGGATCGCTCATTTTAATTCTCGTTGCGCCAAGACGATCTTCATCAAGCTCAGCTTCCGCTGGCTGGTAGCAAGAGCAGTTATTTCGCCCATCAGTTGAGCCCATCATTGGCGTGGATGACCATGAACCCATTGCCCATTTGATGATGGCAGTTGGTTAATGTAAATCCCATTTTACTGTGCTCCAGTGCTCAGCATGGCAATGGCAATCCAGAGCACTAGTCCGGTGATCACGAAACCACCCGCTGCGACTGTATTGAGCCAGAGCTTTTGAGCCCATGGTGCGGGGGCATTGGCCAGCCAGGCTGGACGTTCGTTTATGGTGTTTTGCCAGAGCAGTTTGGCGGGAGCGCGCTTTGCTGTTTTGTCCCTCCAGCCGCTGTCGTAGCGGGGGGCCTGCTGGTTAAAGGGCATGGTGCCCATGGCTTGGCCCGCTAAGATACGTGATCTCTGGTAGGGAACGGTATTATATCCAAATGTATCCATGTATTCTTCTGAATCTAGTAGGGTATCAATAAACGCTACGAGGCCTTGTTGGGCGATCACGATTGAATAGGCAAGCCGCTCACGATTGCCGTGTACTGGACGTCCCAGAACCCGGTTCACCACCTGCTCAACCATGCGGTAGTTGCTATTGCAGCGGTAGAAATCATCCCGGAATTTCCGAGACAGTAGTAGACCACGAACGAAATCTCGCATTGTGATCTGGCCGTTGCGCAGCTGCGACTCAAGCGCTGGATCACGATCGACTTTGAAGGCGTGAAAGAAGATCTGCTGGTAGGCCTGTGCCACCAGGCCCTCAAAGTTGCCGTTGCCGCCGAGCTCACCCGTTACTGACTGTAATTCACGGCTGTCCTGTGCGCCGGACACCAGGAAGCTGTTCACCCGTGCATTCATGGTCTGCAGCTGTGTAGAAAGAAGCGGAAGGGCCATCGGCGCATGAAATCTGTTTGATTATCGAACGTCTGTAGGCTGCATCAGACCCGTTAAAATGAATCTACATCAAGGTTCATCTTCGTTGATCTGGTCAGCAGGCAAGCCCATTGCGTGGTGCTCGGACCCGCAGGCTTGGACGGCTTAGTGCAGCCAGATGGAGGCTGCTGGGTATGCCTTTGTTTCCCCAGATTGCCCAGACGGTGTTTTCGCTTTCCTGGCCTAACCCAGGGCCTGGACCGACCTTGCCTGAGCGAACCCTTTCCCTGTCAAGGATAATCTCCAGCCAATAAAAAAGGCCCCGTAAGGGGCCTAAGAGAAGATCGACGTGGATAACAACGCCTGGTCTGAATTCAGACGAGGGCGCTGATTGCGTAGTCGATGTAGTTGTTGGCGATATTACCGGGGTCGCCGGAGATGCCGTGGTTGGCCTTGATGTAGCTCAGGGCTTCGACGTACCAGGAGGGGGACAGTTCGAAAGCGCGGTTGATTTCATCAAGACCAGCGACGAGGTATTCATCGATGGGGCCGGTGCCACCTGCCACCAGGCAGTAGGTGACTTGACGGAGGTAGTAACCGATGTCACGGGCACACTTGGCCTTACCCCGGGCGTCGGAAGCGTAGTTGCTCCCTTGCATCTGGGTGGTGTAGGGGAACTTGCTGTACACAGCCTGGGCAGCGCCGTTCACGAGGGAATCGGCGTTGGCGGTGAGGGCCTTAGCAGCTTCAAGGGCGTTTTTGGCGCGCTCGAAACGACCAAAAGCGGAGTTCAGCTCGGTTTGGCTAAGGAAGCGGCCTTGGGAATCGGCAGCTGAAACGGCCTCGGTGAGGGGTGTCTTCATGGAAGGAAGAAGGGGAAGGACGGTGAAGCGAAAGCAAACTGAGTTGGCATCAACCCAGGCTCAGTGATCAGCTGACAGCCGCAGCTGCGCGATCGAAGTAGGTGCCGATCTCGGAGACGAGAGCGGTGCAATCGCCCTGGGTGATGCCGCCGCGATCGTTAACGATGGCGAGGGCAGCGTCCTTCATCTTGCGAACGCCTTCAGCCACCGAAGCGCCGGGGACGCCGAGGGCGAGATAGGTTTCGCGCAGGCCATTCAAGCAACGATCTTCCAGCACGGAAGCATCGCCGTTGAAGGTTGCATAGGTGACATAGCGGAGGATGATCTCCATGTCACGCAGGCAAGCAGCCATGCGGCGTTGGGTGTAGGCGTTGCCGCCGGGGGCGATCAGGGCAGGCTGCTGGTCGAAGAGACCGCGGGCAGCGTTGGTGACGATTTTGGAGGCGTTGGAGGTGATGCGGTTGACCGAATCCATGCGCTTGTTGCTTTCAGCAACAACAGCTGCGAGGGCGTCGATCTGACCAGCGTTGAGGAATTCGCCGCGGGCATCAGCCTGAGCAACGACCTTGGTGAAGGCGTCGAACATTGAGGGGCTCCATGGTCCTGACGTTCGAGGTCAGGAAGTGGTTAGGGGGGAAGGGGTGTGACCGCTGACGCGATGCACGGGTCGAAAGGCCTGCTCACCAGTCAAGGTGACCAAGCCACTTCAGCCCACCTATTGTTGTGCTGAGCCTGGCTCCCATGAGGGATACTTAACAAACGGTCACCGCGCCGCCAGATCCGTTGCGGTGCAGGGCCTTTCCCTGGTCGTGCTGCTCGGCCCTTTTCACTCTTTTGGCATCTCAACAGCCTTGGCGCAGCGGGTGGTTTGGCGCCTTTGCCCTGGTCATGCCAAGTCGCTCAGTTTTGCTGCTTCAGTAGCGCCCCTTGGCGGGCTCCCCGGGGATCTGCCCAGGCTGCTGTTGGGTTTAGGCCAGGCCGGAAGCGCTGAACAGGCATCCGCCAGCGGGGTACCTCCGGCATCCATGGAGCGGGCCAGCTTGATCAGACGGCGCTCCGCCCGGGCCTAGCGCATCAAGGCGATCTGCCGTTGTTAGCGGAGCTCTCCTTCGCCTGTTGAAACGCTGACGCGCGATCCGGCGGTCACCGT
>ERZ889217.299-NODE-299-length-31820-cov-10.719156_pt1 | contig 31820 bp, 27 predicted proteins | sample MGYA00521098_ERZ889217 | MGnify/ENA primary metagenome ERZ889217 (study PRJEB32303, sample SAMEA104408613) | aquatic metagenome | biome: Brackish water; feature: Pelagic; material: water | place: Baltic Sea | collected 2014-06-10T22:04:00 | depth 2,362 m ... | reverse complement strand
CTAATTAAAACATTAAAATTTATATTTTTAAAAATCCACATTGGGCTTTTTGATCGTATAATGCAAATAATCGCCGAGATCGTTCATTTCCATTTGGTGAACCGATCATTAGAAATCAAGCCGTCTATCTTCCCAGAGTTCCGCTCTAAAATTCGGAAAAACCATGTTTAAAAAAATCATAGCCTTGATGCTGTTCCCGGTGGCGATGGCCCTTGCGGATCAGGAACCCGAAACCGCAGAGCTCGATCCCTTGGAGAAGGTCGAGCAAGACCAAGTCAGCGAAGCTTCCGGCACTTTGGATATCGCCAACCGAAACCTTGTGGCGACCAACCGGCAAGATTTCACGCACTCCTCCTCCTACAAACCCAATTGCGCGGGCACCAAGGCCCACGATGGCGATAAGGGGACCGCATGGATTCCCGAAACCGGCGGCAAGGAGGACTTCCTCGAAATGTCCTGGGGGCTGGCTGTGCCGGTCACCCAAGTGGACATTCTTGAAAAAAACAGCGCCGATATTTCCAGCCTCTCACTGGAACTTTTCGATGGCTCAAAATGGGAGGCGGTTTCCCGCAACGGCGACTCTCCGCGTCATCTTTTTGAATTTCCTCCCCGCCCTGCCAGCGCGCTCAGAATCCGGATAAAAACCAAGGCCGGCGCAGGCGGTATCACCGAGGTGGTTGTTGCCAACGGGGAATCAAAGGATCCGCTGCCGCGCTACGGCTCCGCCGCACTGGTCGCGGCCATGCAAGAAGCAAAGGCAGTCGTTCTCTTTGATGGTAGCCCCTATGCCTACAGCCGTGCGGGGCGTGGGCTGATCAACCAAAGAACCCCCGAGGCTTGCCTTGCCAACGGATGGACGATTCCGGTTCTCGAGTTCCTCTGCAACAAGCTTGGCGGTAAAGTCGAATCCACCGAGCCCGGCCGACTAGATGTGACTTTGAATGGGCGCTCCTTGACTTTGGAGACGGACTCTGGAACTGCGATCACAGACCAAATCAAATCCCTCTCGACCCAAGCCGGGTTGGAATTCATGCGACAAGGGTCTCTTGTCTTGGTTGGCCTCCGACTCGGTGCGCTCGGCGAGGACTCCGTGGTTGCTGAACTCAACGACCTCCTTGGCCGGAATCCCTCCTTTACTGTAATCGAACCCTCCGCCCCTTCCGGTTCGCAGCAGCCTGAAAAATCGGGCTTCAGTGCCTTCATCGAAACTTGCGTGGCTAAAATGAAAAGCTGGTTTGCGGACCCGCGTCCGGCACCTGACGCTACGATTACCCCGACCATGGCCCAGGAGGGCGTCACCTACGAATGGCCGGGCTTCCGCTCCACAGCCGACCCGCTGACCAATGCCGATGCTTGGCTGAAATATTCCGAAACCACGGCGGTTCGGCCTTGGGTTGGTGCGATACAGTTCATGAAGCCGTTCGTCCTTCCCCAAAAACAGGTTGAAAGCATGGAGGAATTCGAGGAACTCAAGGCGCAAATCCGCGCCGCCCCGGAACAAAATGATGTCATCGCCACGAGCGACTTCCTCAAAAGATACCACAAAAGGTTGTCCGATGAATTCGTGGTTTACAACACGCTCGGCATGAATGTTATCAACCAAACCGCGCCGAAGGACTGGCCGGACAACCTGCACGATGATTTTGTCAGTTGGGCCTCCACATACGCCCTGGCCTACTACCTGGCTAAAAATTTCGGCGTCGCGGCCCACCAGTATGGAAATGAGCCGGATGCGCATTTTAACCAGTCGACAGATGAACAGATCGCTCGGCGGCTCACTTTGGCGGCGGATGCGGTCCACTGCGCAGTCGAAGATGCGAACCGCGACAGTGGCCGCAACCTAAAAGCGATTTTTTCGGCCCCGGTTTTGGCGAGCGACTTCACCGGACGCACCGCCAGGATCATGATGCGGAATTTGTATACGAGATACGACGGCAGTCGGAGCCCCACTCCGCTCTTTCAGTTGTTCAATCGGCATCGCTATGGCGGCCGCCCGCACCAAAATGTTTTGGAAGTCCAAAAGGCAAAAAAATGATGCAGGAAGAGGCGGGCGAGGTGCTTCCCCAGGTCTTCACGGAACTCAACTATTCTACTGGCCGCAATTGGTCGCAACCCACGGTCACTTTCCTCAATGACTCGCCCCGCGTCTTTACCTCCCTCGCCAGCATTTGGGGTTGGATGATGCAGGAACAAGGAGTGTTCGGAATTTTCCTTTTCAACCTTAACAATTCGGGCGTTTGGTTTCGGGAGATCAAGCCCCCCGCCCACCGAAGTGCTTGTGTCAGCTGACCCAGCCCCGCCTGCGGAGGGCATGCTGACGCTAACCGGCACCAGTCGGCCTGCCGAAATGGCCGAAGCTTCCGAGCCGCCTACCGATGCATTTCAGCCTGCTGTCATTGCCCCGCCTCGCCAAGTCGGACCCTTTTCGAATACGGTCACCTACTCCATGTATCCGGAGAAGGATCCTGGAGCGAAACCAGCGAGACGGGAGCAGATTGCCTACGGGACAAAAAACTTCGAGGTTGCCCGGTTGTTCGGGCGCGGTTTCCATGGAAGTCGCCCGTTGTTGAAGACGGACATTTCGTGCTCTGACCCTGAATATCGTGCCTGGACAGCTTTCGACGAGGAGGGCGAGCGCTATTACATTTGGTCCGTTCAGGTGGATGAATTTGCGCCCTACGAGCTGGAGTTCGATTTGGGCAAGCTGGACCTGCCGCCGGACGCCCTCGTGACCGCCGAAATGGTCAGCGGGGCGCGCCATGGAGAAATGACCCTCTCCACCACGCTGCCTCAGGATCGGAAGATTCGCCTGCAACAACCCGCCCAGAGCGCGATGTTGTTGACTGTTCATAAGCGCCCGCTGAAGCAGGAGTCCATCTCGCCCGAGGCGGATGCGATGGTCGTTCAGGGCGAACAATCCAAGACGAATTTTGGAGCGGAGAAGGCGCTTCGGATCGGGCGGAATGCCGGCACCGGCGCGAATGCGATCAGTTTCCTAAAGTTCAAGCTCCCCGAGGGGAACGCCGACATCCAGCGCGCTGTGCTGGAGATGAACGGGCAAAGCAAGAGCTTCAATGCCTATGACGGCGGGTTCTTGTTCCGGGTCTATGCGGTGGAGGAGGGGAATTGGGATGAGCAGGAAATTACTGCCGAGAACGCCCCGGGCGTTAATAGAACCGTCTCCGCCATGAAGAAAATCGACATGAAAAATTATCCGCTGGGGCATGTGATCAGCTTCAATACCCCGTCGCAACTGTTGGTTGATGTGACCCAAGCCGTGCGAGAGGCCCGGAAGAATGGCAAGGGTGAATTGGATTTTGTCTTGATCCGGGAAGTGCACTGGCCGAGTGAGAACACGGATGGTTTTGAAGCCGTCGTGTCATCCCGCGAGGCTGGCGCGGAGGAATCCCCGAGCCTTCATCTCTGGCGATAACTCCAGATTCCCCAATTAATGGAAACAACGGCCACGCCATCAAAGAAGGTTCTGAACAGAGCCCGAATCAATTTAGGGTTAGTCAACATCCTCTCCTCCGGCGACGAGGGGGCTTTCGCACCTTTCCATACCGTGATCGTGAGAGCGCTTGGCGGTGGAGATGCGCACTTGGGATTTATCGGTGGAGTGATGTCCTCCCTGTCGGGCATGTTCGCCTGGCTCGGAGCCATCATCCTCCGCATGGTTGGCTACAACCGGCGGGCCTTGATGGGCACGATGTTCGTCGGGAATGTTCTCCAATGCGGGATCGTGGTTTTGCTGGTGCTGGCAGCGAAGCAGTTCGAGTGGGCCACCTATTTGCTCTACGGCTATCTCGGGGTGATCACGCTTACATGCATCCTGGCCGGGGCGGGGAGCACGATCACGATGAGTTGGATCGGGGATTTGGTTCCAGTGCGGCAGCGCGGTTGGTTTGTCAGCGGCATGTCGATCCTCTCGAACATCGGGCTGGTTCTGTTTCAGTTTTTATTCGCTCAACTGGCCATCAAGGCGCAGGGTTTTATGGGCTACGCGGCGCTCGTGGCGTTGTGTTGTGCGACGACATTTATTGCCGTGTTGCTTTGCCTGACCATTCCCGACAAGCAAACCCAAGCGATGAAGTTCATGTCGAGTGATCCCGGGGAACGCGTCGACTACTGGTATCGACCCTTGTGGCTTCTGATCTGGTTCGAGTGTGCTTGGCGGATCGGCCGAATATCGCTCGCGGCATTCACCACGGCCTACCTGCTTGATTACTTCGGGCTCAAGTTGGATCGGATCATTCTCATCTACATGTTGGTGAATGTGGTGAATATTTTTATGCTGTATGTCGCCGGAAACCTCTCCGACCGCATCGGCAACAGGTATCCGCTCGCGATTGTCACCTGTGTCTGCGCCGCCAGCATGTTGCTCTGGGTGGGCAGTGCGTGGTGGGGTGTGTGGGCGGTCATCGCCTACCAAGTCATCAACGGCATGGCGGGATCGACACACTGGATGTTGCTGACCAATCTCTCCCTCCAGGTCTACCCCTCGAAGGGGCGTGCCAATTTTCTCTCGTTCTCCCGCACCTTTGTGGGAGTGATGGGTTTGGCGGGCTCCACGATCGCCGGCTTCCTTTTGGCCTCCATGCGCGGTTGGTCGATCAATCTCTGGGGAGCGGACTTCAATTATTACCATGTCTTCTTTCTCGGTTGCACACTCTTCACCTTCACTTGCATGGTTCCGTTGTGGTTTCTCGGCAAGATGGTGATGCCAGATCACGACGAACCAGCGGCGGAAAATGCCGGAGCCTGAGGGTAGGCAAGGACAACGATGAACAAACTGGATTTCACTCAGCGCGTTCTGGATTTGCCGGTCTTCGACACGCATTCCCACATCAACGCCCCGGGAAGGCCGCTCGCGGCCAGGAATTTTGCGGATTTAGGTCACTACTTCTGGCTGGCCCAGCAACTCAAAGGGGTTGGCTGGAAGGAGTCCGAAACGATGAACGAGGCTGTTGCGGAGGCTTATTTCGATGCGTTCATCAAAACGGAAAACACCGCCATGAATTGGTGCCTGCGGAGGATTCTGTTGGATCTCTACGGGGTTGTGATCCACTCCCCGAGCGATCTCTTGGCGGCTGACCGCATCATCCGGGAGCGGGCGGATTCGGCAGATCATGTCCGTGAAACTTGTCGAAAAGCGAACATCCGGCACATCACGCAGAATCTCGTGTCGCAAGCCGTATTTCCCATTGTGCCGGAACTTGGCGTGCTCGTGGCCGACACGCTGAACGGGCCGGTTTCTTTGTTTCTGGAGGCGCCTTCGGAGGATGTGGTGGGCACGGCGGTTTCCTCGCTCCAAGCCGCTGTCGACGCCATGGCTGCGGCAGGACAAAAGGGCGCGCGGATCGATTTCAACCTCTTCGAATCCATCGAAAATGCCCGGTGGCGCAGCGAACTTCTCGACGCGATTTTTTCACGCCTCCACAGGCACGGGATGTTTGTGCAGATGTTTATCGGGATGAAACGCGTTCCCACCGGATCGTTTCCGCAGGACGATCCGGAGCGCATCACGGGGATGATTCCCTTTTTTCAGAAATATCCCGATTGCCGGTTCGAACTGGTCTGCGCGGCGGCGGGCAACTGCGTGAATGTGGTGCAGGCTGCGGTGCTGGCCCCGAATGTCCACCCCGGCGGGCTCTGGTGGTATACCTTCCGGCCCTCCATGGTTCGGCAAACGCTGGAGCAAAGGCTCGAAGCGCTGGCGCCGTTGAAGTGCCCGGTTCTCGCGAGTGATGCCACCTGCATCGAGTGGTGCTACGGGAAAACGATGCTGGTCAAGACGCTGATCGCCGAGTTCCTCGCAGGCAAGGTGGAGGCGGGCTGGATTTCAGAGGAGTGTGCGTTGCGAACGGCCTCGGCTTGGCTCTACGAGGCTCCGGCTGCGTATTACATGCCCGCAATGCGGATTATTTAACTCCATCGACTGTCTGGCAGTGAATCATTTTTGAGAAACCTCTCTCACGGACTTGCGATATTGAACGGGGGACATTCCCGTGGCCTGTTTGAATTGCCGACTGAAAAAATAAATGTCCGAGTATCCCAGCGCTTCCGAGATTTCCTTCACCTGCAGGCAGGATCCGTGCAGGTAGTTTTTGGCTTGAAGGATGCGGTGCCGGATCGCGAAATCCATCGGGGCTTCCCCTGAAATCGCAAGAAACCTACGGCTGAAGGTGGAAACCGACATTCGGGCTTCCGCCGCCATTTCCCGCAGGCTCATGCGTTCCAAGGGGTGGTTTCTCAACCGCTCCATCAATTCGAGGATCAAGACATCGGGATCCTTGGCCACAGGCGTGTGGGCATCCCGCCAAACTTGGGCGAGGATTTGATAACAGAGGCCGGCCGTTTGTTGTGAGGCGAGGGCGTCCTCAAAGCGGGACGATTGAATGGTCGCCTGGCAAAAATCCCGCAGCCCAAAAAAATTCGAGGACTCGACCCCCATCAGACTCGCGACATTCTCCCGCAGAATGTCTCCGTTGCCATCCACCGGCAGAAAGCGGCACGCAAAGTTCCGGAACGGTTGTGGACTCACCGATCTGGCAGACAACTCCTGATGTGGTGAAAAAACAAAGCAAACGCCCGGATGGATCGGATAAGTCTTCCCAAGAGTGGTCATCTCGGCTTGGCCCTCCAACGCCACCCACAGGTTAAAGCAATTCGGGATCGGTCTGCTCCAATGCCAATTTTCTGAACGCAAGTCAAACGGCCCGAGGACAACCTTCAGTCCCTTAAAAGGCAGGGGAGGAGCTTTATTTGTTTTCATAACATTATCTTAAAAAATTAATGAAAATAATAAATAATTCGGCCAAGTGAGATCGTTAGTTCCGGAGGGCCGGTCAGAGTTCATAGAGATGGATTCAGGTTAGCGGGTTCACTCGGGGTATGAGGCTGGAGAATTTTGCAAAAAATTTACCCCCAATATCTCTGTCAGGCGATAGACAATCTATTTATTTTTTTGCATTATTCCGCCTAACAAATCCGGCGCGATCACTTTCTCTGGAGCCTCATCGCTCACGATCACTTCGCTAGGTGGTGCTTCGCTGGGCAAATGCAAGTTGCTACCCGCGCCCGCAGATTTCCGCCATCCGCTATCTTCTCACCTCGGTGAGAGTCCACTCCCGTTTTGTATTATTTTCCGATGCAGAAGCGGCTGAAGATTTCGCCGAGGATGTCTTCGGTGTCGGTGGTGCCGACGATGCGGCCCAGAAAATCCAGAGCGGCCCGGAGCTCTATGGCGGCGAGTTCGGGCGGTTCGTTGGCTTGAACCAATGATGCGGCCGATTCCAGCGAGGCGCGGGCGAATTCGAGCAGGGCTTGGTGACGGGAGTTGATCGCTGCCAGGGATTGGCCGGAGGCGAGATGATGGACGCCTGTAACGCGGGACATGGCGTCGAGGAGTTGGTCGAAACCCGAGCCGGTTGTGCAGGAAATGGCTATCGCTGATGGCGGGAGGGATGGGCAGGGGAGGTCGGATTTGTTGGCGACGAGGATTTCGTTTTCGCGAAGGGCGCCGGGGATTTCCTCGGTGGAGGCGTCGATGACATGCAGGACGAGGTCGGCAGATTCGAGGGCGCGCTCGGTGCGGGCGACGCCTTGTCGCTCGACGGGGTCGGAGGTTTCGCGGAGGCCGGCGGTGTCGGTGAGTCGATAAAGAATGCCGCGCAGGCAGGCGATTTCCTCGATGGTGTCGCGGGTTGTGCCGGGGATTTCGCTAACGATCGCGCGGTCCATGCCGAGGAGGCGGTTGAGGAGGCTGGATTTTCCGGCGTTGGGTTTTCCGGCGATTGCTACACGCACGCCTTCGCGGAGAATGCGGCCCTCGTTGGCGGTGGCGAGGAGGGCCGATGTGCGGGCGAGGAGGGTTTGGATTTTTTCTAAAAGCACACGGCCGGAGGCGGGGTCGATGCCTTCCTCGGGAAAATCAATGAACGCCTCGATGTGGGCGACGGTTTCGAGAGCGGAGTTGCGGAGGGCGAGGATTTCCGCTCCTAGGCAGCCTTCGAGTTGCTGGGCAGCGGCGCGGAGGGCGAGGGGAGTGCGCGCGGAAATGATATCCATGATCGCCTCGGCGCGGGTGAGGTCGATCTTGCCGTTGAAGAACGCGCGTTGGGAGAACTCGCCGGGTTCGGCGGCGCGGGCGCCATGGCGGAGGACGAGTTCGAGGATTTTGGCGGCAAGGAGGACTCCGCCGTGACAGCAGATTTCGGCCATATCCTCGCCGGTAAAACTCGCTGGTGCCTCGAATCGGGTTACGAGGACTTGATCGACCATGTCCTCGCCATCGAGGATTTTTCCAAACGACGCCGTCCGAGGTTTTGGTTGGGGCGATTGGGTTTTGAAAATTCCTGCGAGGATTTTTTTTGTGTCAGGTCCCGAGAGGCGAACCATCGCGATGGCTCCCTCGCCAGGAGGCGTGGCCACGGCGGCGATCGTTTCCTCGTAGGCTGCCATTAGGCCGCGAGGGGTTCGCCTTTTTTCAAGAGGCCTTCCTGATCGAGGGCTCGGAGGTTTTCGATGAAGGTTCGGTTTTGCTCCATCGTTCCCACCGAAACGCGAATCCACTCGGGGAGTTTGTAGCTGCGCATCGCGCGGACGATGAGGCCGCGGCGGAGGAGGGCTTTGAAAACGGCGTCACCGTCGCCCACATGCACGAGCACAAAATTCGCGGCGCTGGGGACAAACGAGAGCCCCATCGCGGTGAATTTGGCCTCGAGGTAGGCGCGCCCCTCGTTGGTGAGTTCGCGGGTGCGGCGCATGTGGTTTTCGTCGGCGAGACCCGCAAGAGCGCCGGCTTGGGCGATGCCGTTTGCATTGAAAGGCTGGCGGGTTTTTTGAAGGACCTCGGCGATACGGGCAGGCGCGAGGCCATAGCCGATGCGAAGATTGGCGAGGCCTTGGATTTTCGAAAAAGTCCGCATGACGACGACATTCCGGTTTTCGCGGACATAGCGGAGGACATCCGGCGGGGTATCGAGGAACTCGTAGTAAGCCTCATCGAAAATTACGAGGACATGGTCGGGGACGCAGGCCATGAAGCGGTCGATGGCCTCCTGGCCGACCATTGTGCCGGTGGGGTTGTTCGGATTCGCGATGAAAACCTGACGCGTGCGCGGCGTGATCGCGGCGAGCATGGCGTCGAGGTCGTGGGTAAAATTCGGGTCGGGGACCTCGATGGTTTTGGCGCCGAAGAGTTGGGCCATCAGGCTGTAGACGGCGAAGGCGTGGCCTGCTGTGACAACCTCGTCACCCGGCTTGAGGAAAGCGTGTCCGATGAATTCGATGATTTCGTTGGAGCCGTTGCCGAGAATGACATTCGTGCGTTCGAGTCCGAGTTTTTCGGCGATGGCGTTGCGCAGGGCCCAAGCACCGCCATCGGGGTAAAAATGCGAGCGTTCCAGTGTGTCGTGCATCGCCTGGATGGCGAGCGGGGAGGGGCCGAGGGGATTTTCATTCGAGGCGAGCTTGATGATCTCCGAGGGTTTGAGGCCCATTTCGCGGGCGAGTTCCTCAACCGGTTTGCCGGGTTCGTAGGCGAGAAGATTCAAGACATGCGGGTGCGCGGTCGTTTCCATTTCAGGGTAGGAGGGAACACGATCCGGCGGAAACTTCAATCAACATTGGCTTTCAAGCCTGCGGCTCACGGGATAGTTCCAAGTGGCTCCATGAGTTTTCGTCCGGTCGTCGTTCTGCCTTCGTTCAACAGCGGTTCCCAACTTGCGCGAACCCTTCAGGTGGCGCGGGCGGAGTGTTCCGAGGTTTGGGTGGTGGTCGATGGAAGCACGGACGGGAGCGACCGCGAGGCCGAGGATTTGGGATTGGAGGGGGTGCGGTTTTTGAGAATGGAAAAAAACTCCGGCAAGGGAGGGGCGGTGCTGGCGGCGTTGCGGGAGGCGTCGCGCGAGGGGTTCACACATTTATTGGCGATGGATGCCGATGGTCAGCATCCGGCGGAGAAGATTCGTCCATTTTTCGAGCTGGGAGAAAAACATCCCGAGGCTTTGGTTTGTGGGGTTCCGGTCTTTGGGCCAGACGCGCCAGCGGAGCGGGTGAGAGGGCGCTTGGTCGGAAATTCCTTTGCGCGGTTGGAAACCCTCGGTCTTGGGCCTGTCGATTCACTTTTCGGGTTCCGGCTTTATCCGGTGGAGGCGTCGTTGCGTGTGATGGAGCGAACGCGGTGGGCGCGGCGGTTTGATTTCGACACGGTGCTGGCGGTGAGGCTGTCGTGGGCCGGGGTGCAGTGTCTCAATATCCCGGTGCCTGTGGTTTATCCGTCGCGCCAGTCAGGGGGCGTGACGCATTTTCGCTACTTGCGCGACAATCTGCTGCTGGTCGCGGCGCACACGCGGTTGCTGGTGGAGTGGCCGATTCATCTGCCGCGCTTGGTGGCGCGCTGGTATCAGGCTGGTTGGGCGTGCCCGCGTTCTTGATCCGGCGGCGGCGCGGGCATAGGGTTTCCGCCCATTCATGAAACCGGTCACGATCTACGACACCACACTGCGCGATGGCACGCAGGGCACGGGAATTTCTTTTTCGATCCTCGACAAGATTCGCGTCGCCCAGCGACTCGATGCGTTTGGCGTGGATTATATCGAAGGCGGTTGGCCTGGTTCGAACCCGCGCGACGCGGCGTTTTTCAGCGAGGCGGCGAAATTGGAATGGAAAAATGCGAAGATCACCGCCTTTGGCAGCACGCGCCGTGGCGGGATGGCGGTCGAAGCGGATGCGCAGGTGAAATTGCTTCTCGATGCGCAGACGCCGGTCGTGACGATCGTCGGCAAGACCTGGTTGCTCCATGTCACGCAGGTTCTGAATGTCGCGCCGGACGAAAACCTCTCGATGATCGCCGATACGGTGGCGTTCCTGAAAAAGAACGGGCGTGAGGTTTTCTATGACGCCGAGCATTTTTTCGACAGCTACAAGGATGACCCCAAATACTCGCTCGACACGCTGCGTGCTGCCCGCGACGCCGGCGCCGATGTGCTCGTGCTCTGCGACACGAATGGGGGTTCGCTCCCCGAGGAAATCGCCCGAATCACTGCTGAAGTGGTGGCGGAATTGAAATGCCCCGTCGGCATCCATACCCACAACGATTGCGGGTTGGGGGTCGCCAACGCTCTCGCCGCCGTGCGCGCCGGAGCCTGCCAAGTGCAAGGCACGATGAATGGCTATGGCGAGCGGGTCGGAAATTGCAACCTCACGACCATCATCCCCACGCTTCAGGTCAAAATGGGCCTCCCCTGTGTCCCCGACCTCACGCAACTCCGAGAGGTTTCGCGGTTCGTTGATGAATTAGCGAATGTCCCGCAGGATATCCGGGCGCCGTATGTCGGCCCAGCCGCTTTCACCCACAAGGGCGGGCTTCATGTTCACGCCGTGCAAAAAATTGCGCGAAGCTATGAGCACATGGACCCGACGCTCGTCGGAAACTCCCAGACGATTCTCGTCTCCGACATGTCCGGCCAGAGCAACATCCTCGCGAAGGCCGCGGAGTTGGGTTTCAGCTTTCAAAAAGGCGCGCCCGAAGTTTCGGCGATCCTGAAAACTGTGAAGGAAACCGAAGCGCTTGGTTACGAGTTCGAGGCCGCCGATGCATCGTTCGATTTGTTGATTCGGCGCACGCTCGGACGGATCACCCGGCTCTTTGATTTGAAGGAATACCACTGCTCGTTCCGTCAGTCGGAGGACCACAAATTCACCACCTGCGAGGCGACTGTGAAGTTGCTCGTGAACGGCACAGCCGAATACACGGTCGAGGAAGGCGACGGGCCGGTGAACGCGCTCGACGCCGCTCTGAGAAAGGCTCTCCGGCCATTTTACTCGTGGATCGATTCGGTGCGGCTTGCTGACTATAAGGTTCGAATCATCGATGGATCGCGCGGCACGGCTGCCAAGACGCGCGTGCTGGTTGTTTCCACCGATGGCACCTCGACCTGGGGAACGGTGGGAGTCTCCGACAACATCATCGAAGCGAGTTGGCTGGCCTTGGTGGATAGTTACGAATTCTTCGCCACCCGCGCCGGGAGTGCCAAATGAGCGCGCCGAAACTCAGCGAACTCAAAAGCCGGGCGCAACGCCTGAAGCCTGCGGTCAAGCTCGGCAAGGCCGGGGCCTCGCCTGAATTGTTGGCGGAATTAGGAAAGTTGCTCGACCTCCACGGTCTCGTGAAATTGCGATTCGAAGGTTTCAAGGAAGAGCGCAAGACGCTCTCCAAAGAACTCGCCGAAAAAACCGGCTCCACGCTCGTTCAGCAAGTCGGTCACACGGCGGTTTATTACCGGACTTCCGTGGCGAAGTCTTAGCGGAATCAGATTTTTTCGAACTGCGAAATTCGGCGGAAGAGGTCGTAGCGGGATTCGATCTGAGCGGAGTCGACGGTTTTGAGGCGTTCGAGGCTGAAGGCTTCCACATTGAAGCTGGCGAGCACACTTCCGTAGACGACGGCTTTTTTCAGGGCATCGAAGGTGACGCCACCAGCGGCATTGGCTGCGAGGTAGCCTGCCAGGCCGCCGGCGAAGGTGTCGCCCGCGCCGGTGGGGTCGTGGATGTCCTCGAGCGGGAAGGCGGGGCAGCTGAAAAACTCGGCTTCGGGGCCGAAGAGCAGGCAGCCGTGTTCGCCTTTCTTAATCGCGACATACGCGGGGCCCATTTCGCGGATTTTTTTGCCAGCTTTGATGAGGCTGGTTTCGCCGGTGAATTGGCGGGCTTCGCCGTCGTTCAGAATGAGCATGTCCACGCGGCCGATGAGGCGGGTGAGGGAGTCTTTGGCGATGTTAATCCAGAGGTCCATCGTATCCGCGATCACGAAGCGGGGTTGGCTGACCTGATCGAGGACATGGTGCTGGAGGTCGGGCGCGATGTTTGCCAGGAGGACGATGGGAGTTTGGTGGTAGCCTTCGGGCAGGGTGGGGGTGAAGGTCTCGAAAACATTCAACTCCACCGAGCGGGTCTCACGGGTGTTCATGTCCCACATGTATTCCCCGGACCACCGGAAGGTTTTCCCTGGAACGATCTGGAGGCCGGCAAGGTCGATCTGGCGATTGCGGAAAAGTTCGACATGTTCCTTCGGGAAATCCTCGCCGACGATGCCAACAAGGCTGACGGGCGAGAAATTCGATGCGGAGACGGCGCCGTAGGAAGCGGAGCCACCGAGGAGATTTTTGTGTTCGGCGAGCTGGGTTTTGATGTCATCCAGCGCGATGGAGCCAACGATGAGAACGGACATAGGGACGGAACAATGGGGAGAGGGGAAGCTTCGATCCAGAAAATTATCCCGAGATTTTGCGGCAATCCGTGCGTCGGCGCCGGGAGGGTCGGGGGCTTATTCGGAGACTTGGTAGCCGGCGCGGCTTTTCGTCGTGGCGTCGGGGGTGGATTTGAGGAGTTGGCGGGTGGTGCCGAACGCGGCGTCGAGATTCCGGATGTAGGAGGTCTCGCCCGCTGAGGCGCGGGTGAGGCCTTTGGCTGTCAGCCCGATCGCTTGGCCTGCGGCGAGGCCTTGCGTTTCCCCGAGGAGGCTGGTGGCGACGACCAAGCCTTCGGCCACGCCGACAGCCGCCCGGTCTTTTCGAATGATCACATAAAACCGGGTTCCTCGGACCGCCGCCGAGCCGAGCGGAGTGGTGACTTGGAATTTCGACTCTTTCTTGAGGGGCGGCACATCGATCAGGACGGTGCCGGATTGGAGATTCAGATCGGTATGGGATTTGGATAACTCGGAGGGGCGGGCCGTGGTGGTGGTTTGCATTGGCAGGTAGTCCTTCGAGGCGAAACGCGTGAGTTTCAACTCCGAGCGGGGCTGAAGGATCAGGATCGCTCCATTGGCAAAGAGTAATTTCAGGCGGGAGTCGGCCGGGGTTTTCACCGTCGAGCCGGGAGGGATCGTATCATTCACGCGAATCGGCGGGGTGCTGCTGTCGGCCACGACGATCACGGCAGGCGACCCTTGGACTTCAATGACTCGGATATCGCCCGACGACTCAGAGGCTCTGAGAAACAGAAGGCTTCCGAAAAGAAAAGTGGCCGTGAGCAGAGCGATCAGCCGATGCGAGTGAGAAGAATTTTTCATAAGAGCCGTCCTGGAAATCGAGGGGACGGAAAAAAGGGAGCCGGCACTCGGATTCGAACCGAGGACCGACGGTTTACAAAACCGTTGCTCTACCACTGAGCTATGCCGGCGCGGGTGGGGAAACTCTCACAGTTGCTCTTTTCGGGCAAGAGCCGCTTTTTGATTTTTTAGAAAATAAGGTGGCCCGTGAGTGAAGCGCGGGGACTGAGAATTACTTCACCTTGACGGGTTTTAAATTCCAGATGTCTTTGGCGTATTCGGCGATGGTGCGGTCGCTGGAGAATTTGCCGACGCGGGCGGTGTTCATGACCGCCATTTTGCCCCAGCGAGGCTTGTCGCGGAAGACGCGGGAGACTTCGTCCTGCATGTCGCAGTAGGAACGGAAGTCGGCCATGCAGAGGAAGGGGTCGTGGTAGAGAAGGTTGTCGCGGAGCGGCAGAAGAATCTCATGGCCTTCGTCGGCTGTGAATTCGCCGGAGCCTAGCCAATCGATCACAGCGGCGAGTTCGGGGTCGCGGTCGTAGTAGCTCGAGGGGTTGTAGCCCTTGGCCAGCAATTCGTGAACTTGCTCCACGGTGTTTCCGAAGATGAAAATATTGTCGTCACCGACTTCTTCGCGGATTTCCACATTCGCGCCGTCGAGGGTGCCGATGGTGAGGGCGCCGTTGAGGGCGAGCTTCATATTGCCGGTGCCCGAGGCTTCCTTGCCGGCGGTCGAGATTTGCTCGGAGAGGTCGGCGGCCGGGACGATACGCTGGGCAACCGAGACGCGGTAGTTCGGCATGAAGGCAACCTTGAGTTTGCCCTTGATGCGCGGGTCGGCGTTGATTTTTGAGCCGACGGAATTGATCGCTTTGATGATCAATTTTGCCATGTCGTAGCCTGGGGCGGCCTTTGCGGCGAAAAGGAAAACACGCGGCGGGATGTCGAGATTCGGGTTCTCGATCAGGCGGCGGTAGAGCGCGACGATGTGGAGGAGATTCAGGTGTTGGCGCTTGTATTCGTGCAGGCGCTTGATCTGCACATCGAACATCGCGGAGGGATCAACCTTCACGCCGCACTCTTCGAGGATTCGGGTTGCGAGGCGTTCCTTGTTCGCGTGTTTCACGGCCATGAATTCCTCGCGGAACGAGGCGTCGTCGGCGAAGGGTTCGAGTTCGCGGAGTTTGTCGAGATTACGCTCCCAGCCCGATCCGATGCTGCGGGTGATGAGGTCGGAGAGGCGCGGGTTGCAGGCTACGAGCCAACGGCGAGGGGTGATGCCGTTTGTCTTGTTGTTGAATTTTTTGGGATACAGCGCGTCGAATTCAGGAAAGAGGTCGCGGCGGAGAAGTTGTGTGTGGAGGGCGGCAACGCCATTCACCGAATGGCTTCCGACGACGCAGATGTGGGCCATGCGGACCATCTGGTTGTTCCCTTCCTCGATGAGTGAGAGTTTGCTCATCATGCCCATATCGCCGGGCCACTTGGCTTGAACCTCCTCGAGGAAAAATTTGTTGATGAGGAAAATGATCTGCAGGTGGCGCGGGAGGACCTTGCGGAAAAGCGCAACGCTCCATTTTTCCAAAGCCTCAGGGAGCAGGGTGTGGTTCGTGTAGGCGAAGGTGCGGGTGACGATCGCCCAGGCTTTTACCCACGGCATGTTGTATTCGTCGACCAGCAGGCGCTGGAGTTCGACGATGGCGATGGCGGGGTGGGTGTCGTTGAGTTGGATGGCGACTTTTTCGGGGAAGGTTTCCCAGTCTTTGTTGTCGCGCTCGAAGCGGCGAATGATGTCGCGAAGCGAGCAAGCGACGAAGAAGTATTGCTGGAGCAGGCGGAGTTCCTTGCCGGCCTCGGTGTGATCGTTCGGGTAAAGGACCTTTGAAACCGTCTCGGCGGTATTTTTTTGCCGAACGGCCTCCTCGTATCCACCGCGGTTGAAGGCGTCGAAATCAAACTCGGCCGGAGCTTTTGACTCCCAGAGTCGGAGGAAGTTCACCGTCTCGGTGCCGTAGCCGGGAATCGGAATGTCGTAGGGAACACCGATCATTTTGCGATGGTCCACCCACTCGTTCCTAGTTTCTCCCGAGGCTTCCGTCACGGCTTCCACACGGCCATAAATGGGAATTTCCTGGATGTATTGGGGCCGGATAATTTCCCAAGGCGATCCGTATTGGATCCAGGCGTCGGGGAGCTCGACTTGATAGCCATCGCGGAACTCTTGTTTGAAAAGACCGTATTCGTAGTGGATGCCGTAGCCAACGGCGGGGAGGTCGAGCGTGGCGAGCGAGTCGAGGAAACAAGCCGCGAGACGGCCAAGGCCGCCGTTGCCGAGGGCCATGTCGTATTCCTCGTTGCGGGTTTCCTCGAGCGTGTGGCCGAGATTTTCCAAAGCCTCGACGGCTTCTTTGAAAACTCCCGCGTTGATCATGTTGTTCACATAGAGGCGGCCCATGAGAAACTCCATCGAGAGGTAGTAAACGCGGCGGACATTCCCCTCCGAGTGAACGGCGAGGGTTTTCATCATGCGGTCGATGACGACCTTTTGAATGGCTTTGGACGTGGCAATCCACCAATCGCGCTTCGACGCGGTAGAGGTGTCGCGGGCGAGGCCGAAGTGAAGTTGATCGAGGATTTCCTGTTCGAAGCCGGCGGTGGTCTTTTTCTCTTTTTTCATGACGAGTGCGGGAACTCTTTAGTGGCCTCGTCCGATGGGGCGAGAAAAAACTCCACTTTTGCACCAGTCGGCCATCAGGCGTGTTGAACCTCGGCCTGCAATTCCTGGCAAAGCGCCATCAAGCTTCGACGGATCGGGCGGGCGCGTTCGGCAAAATGGCGTTGGGCCTTTTCATAGGTGGAACGGCCCTCGGAGGTCTCGATGGGAACGGCTGGATAGCCGAGAGCCGAGAGGTCGTAGGGGCTCGCGCGCATGTCGAGTTCGCGGATGTCTCGCGCCAACTTGAAGGCGTCGGCGAGGAGTTCGGATGGAGTCCAAGGCGAGAGTTTGAAGCACCACTTGTAGAGATCCATATTCGCGTGCAGACAGGCGGGTTGTTCGAGGTGGGCGGATTCCTCGCGCGTGGGCTGGAGGCGGTTGAGCGGTCGGGCTTCTTCGGTAAAAAAACGGAATGCGTCGTAGTGCGAGCAACGCACGGGAAGACTCTCGACGACGGCGGCGGTTTCCTCGGGTGAAAGTCGGAGAGGGAGGTTTTCATGACGAATGTCGGTGGTGCGGTAAACCATGGCCCACTCGTGCAATCCATGGCATCCGAAGAAGGGAGCGCGGAGGTCGATGCCTTGCAAAAAACGACCCAGCCAATCGACAAAGGCTCGGCGTTTTTCTGGAAGTGGACCTGCTGTGACGCCGTTCGGATTTTCCACATAGCCGGGAATCGCCAAATACTCGCGAGCGGCTGGCCCGGCCAAGGTGATCCCGACGCCAGGATGCCAGCGTCGGAGTTGAGCGGGGCGGTGGGGATAATACTCGAACAGGAAATCCTCCACGGGATGTCGCCGGTGAAGCGACATCCTCTCGAGTCGAGGTTGCACCCACGGTTCGACCCTGGCCTCATGACGCTCGCGGCGTTTCTCCCAATCTTCCTGCTCCAAAATTTCCACAGGCTTTTTAAAAACCATGCCTGCGGGGCGCTGGCAAGCGGCGGGCTTGCATGGGGTGAGGGGAGGTCACTAGTTTCTCGCGGCATGGCAGGTGACCGTTGGTCTTCTCGACTGGGAGTGATTATGGCTGTGGCAGGAAGCGCCGTGGGCCTCGGCAACTTTCTGCGTTTTCCCGGCCAAGCCGCGCAATACGGCGGTGGCGCATTCATGATCGCGTATTTTCTATCGCTGCTCCTGATTGGCCTGCCGATTTGTTGGGCGGAGTGGACGATGGGGCGAATGGCCGGTCAGCATGGATTCAACGCCTCGCCGGGAGTTTTCCATTTCTTCGTCCGGCGCCGCTGGGGGAAATATCTCGGGGTCATCGGAGTGGTCATTCCGGTGGTGATCTACATGTATTATGTGGTGATCGAAGCGTGGTGCCTTGGGTATGCGGTGAGCTTTGCCAGCGGAGGCATTCATTTCAGCTCGGTCGAGGACTCGCGTAATTTTTTCAGCCGCTTCATCGGGGCGGGTGGAAATGGCCAGGCGATCGGCTTCGGATTTACCCAGGTGGGGAGCTATCTCCTCGTGGTCTTCGTGCTGAACTTCATTTTGATTTATCGCGGGCTTTCAAAGGGGATTGAGTGGTTTTGCACCTGGGCCATGCCGGCGCTGTTGTTGCTGGCTCTCGTGATTCTCGTTCGGGTCCTCACTCTGGGCGCACCCGATGCCGCCCAGCCTGATAAGAGTGTCTTCAATGGATTGGGCTTTATGTGGAATCCCGAGAAGGTGGTTTTGGAAAAAAACACGGAGGGCCGTTGGAGTCTGGAGCGAGAACTCGTCGGTCGGGAGATGATCGAGGCCGCAGACCGTGAGGTTGCTAGGGAATCCGCACGGCGGGTGCGAACCATTGGCGTGGTGGAGCAATTGGCGAAGCCTCAGCTTTGGCTCGCCGCCGCCGGGCAGATTTTCTTTTCCCTGAGTGTGGGCTTCGGCGTGATCCTCACCTACGCGAGTTATCTTTCGCGGAAAGATGACATCGTCCTGAGCGGACTCTCCGCAACGAGCGCCAACGAGTTTTTCGAAGTCGGACTCGGCGGTTTGATCACGCTGCCGGCGGCCTTCGCTTTTCTTGGAGTGGCCGGCGTGGCGGGGATGGGAACCTTTGCGCTGGGCTTCAATGTCCTCCCGCTTGTGTTCGACAAGATGCCATTTGGCACCGTTTTCGGGGCTGTGTTCTTTTTTCTGCTATTTCTTGCCGCCATCACGAGTTCGCTCTCGATGCTCCAGCCGGGCATCGCATTTCTCGAGGAGGTTTTGGCCATCGGCCGTAAACAATCCGTCGCCATTCTCGGCTTCATCACAGGGATCGGCTCGGTCTTTGTGGTTTATTTCAGCAAGGATTTGAAGGCGCTCGACACGCTCGATTTCTGGGTCGGAACTTTTTTGATTTTCATTTTGGCGACGATCCAAATCCTCGTATTTTCATGGGGATTCGGAGTTCGAAAAGGCCTGCAGGAAGCTGCTCGTGGGGCCACATTTCCGATTCCAAGGATTTTTATCCCCGTGATGAAAATCCTGTGTCCCGCATTTCTTATAACGATCTTTGGGCTCTGGGTATTGGTAAATGTCTTTGGCATTTCCTTTCATGGGGGCGAGCCGGAGTTCAGCGGGTATGTGCGTGACCTCTTTATTGAACCAAATCCTGTCGCTTGGCTTGCGGTGGGGTTGGTAGCCGGCTTTGCCACCTTTGTTTCGCTCCTTGTCGCCCGTGCTCCCGCATATCTTAAAGAAATCCCCAAGGAGGTGGAACTATGACGCCTGGTGGTTGGATCGTGATGATTCTGTCTGTGGGCAGCGTCGCTACTCTTTTTCTTTGGTGCATTAGGAAAGTTCTAAAAACTCCGGAAGATTCCGAAAAAATCCATGGATTTTCTTTTGAGACGCCCGATGAAAAATCAGATTCGTAGCGCGGTTGAGGGATGAAAACTCTGACGAGATTTTTTGATGTTTCGACTCGCGGGAAGGGGCTTTACGAGATCACGGATCAAATCTCCAAGATCGTCGCCGAGGCGGATTGCGGGCAGGGTCTGGTTACCATTTTCGTCTGCCACACGAGTGCGAGTCTTGTGATTTTTGAAAACGCCGACCCAACAGCGGCAAGGGATTTGGAGGGATATTTCGAGCGACTCGTTCCCGAAGATGGTGGTGGCTACGAACACACGATGGAGGGTCCGGATGACATGACTTCCCACATCCGCATGGCGCTCACCCGAACCAGTGAATCGGTTCCGATTTCCAACTCCCAAATGGTCCTCGGAACCTGGCAGGGCATTTTTCTCTTCGAGCACCGTCGTGCCCCGCACCGCCGCCGCATCGCGGTGAATGTGATGTGTTCTCCATCTTAACTCCGAGATTTCAAGCCCCGCCCAAAACCTCGCCGATGGCTTGGCGGATGGCGTGGATGCCGGCATTCAATTGATCCTCGGTGGTGCAGAGCGGCGGCATGAAGACGATCGTGTCGAGCACCGGGCGGGTCAGAAGGCCGTGGCGGCGGGCAGCGAGACAGATGTTGGCGCCGATGCGATCGGACCACAGAAATTCGGTTCCGTCGGGTCGGCGAACCTCAATCCCGGCGACAAAGCCGAGTTGGCGGATTTCATGGACGAATGGAATATCGCGCAGGCCATCCAGGAAGTGAGCGAGGATTTGGATTTTCGGCGCGAGGTTTTGGAGGGTTTGTTCGCGTTCGAAGATTTCGAGGTTCGCCAAGGCGGCGGCGCAACCGAGGGGATTTCCCGAATAGCTGTGACCGTAGTAGAAGGTCTTTCCCTGGGCCACATCACCGAGGAAAGCTGAGAAGACGCGTTCCGTCGTGAGCGTGGCGGCGAGCGGGAGGTAGCCGCCGGTGAGTCCCTTGGCGAGGCAGAGAAAATCGGGAACGACCTCTTCGTGCTGGCAGGCGAACATTTTTCCGGTGCGACCAAATCCGGTCATCACTTCATCGAGAATCAGGAACACGCCGGCGGCGTCGCATTTTTGACGAAGTTTGCGGAGCATCCCGGTTGGCCAGAGCCGCATCCCGGCGGCACCTTGGAGGAGGGGTTCGATCACGACAGCGGCGACATCGCTGTGGTGAAAACCCGGGAGCGAGTCGAGCTCGGCAGGGCCAGAAATCCGGGTGACTGGAAATTCATGGCCAGCGACGCGTTTGTGGAATGCCCCGATGCCGCCTAGGCTTGCTGCGCCGAGCGTGTCGCCATGATAGGCCCGATCAAACGCGACAAACCTCGACCTCTCCGGGTGACCTTGGTTTTGCCAAAATTGCACCGCCATTTTCATCGCGGCCTCGATGGCTGTGGATCCGTCGTCGCTCAGGAAAACCCGGCTGAGCGTATTCGCCGGAAAAAGTGCCGTGAGCTTCGAAGCCAACTCGATCGCGGGAGCGTTTGTGGTTCCTAAAAATGAAACATGGGCGATGCGGTCGAGTTGATCGCGGATGGCTTGATTGATCACGGGGTGGGCATGGCCGTGGATATTCGTCCAGATCGAGGAATTGCCATCGAGGTAGCGACGGCCCTCGCTGTCCTCGAGCATGGCGCCTTCGCCTCGAACGAGAAGGAGCGGGTGGTGGTCCGGTTCGCACCAGTCGCGCATCGGCGTGAAGGGATGCCAGAGGTGCGCCTTGTCGAGCGCCTCCAACTCCGCCGTATTCCAAACATCTCGCATCGCCGGGAACTTTGGCCGATAAAACGCGCCGCGTGAACTCGAATCCCGAAAGTCCGAAAAGTCTTCTCCGTTTGCTTGCGTATCCACTTGCGGTGGTCTTGTTGGCGTGCCTGATGTCTCCTCCGCTTTATTGGGCGGGGAACTTCCTCGCCAAGGTGGGAATCTTGCCCATCGTCGAGGGGTTTCCTTTTCACCGATATTTCAGCCGGAGTGTGCAAATCTCGGCACTGCTGCTCCTGTGGCCGGCGTTTCGTTGGGTGGGGATCCGGAGCCTTTCGGTGTTGGGGATTGATAAAAATCCACACTGGAAACGGGATCTGGCCATTGGCTTCATCCTTGCGTTTCTGCCGGTGCTTGCGTTGGGAGTGGGTTATTTTTTCTCGGGAGTTTATGAGTTTCGAGCGGATTGGGAGGGGGCGAAGTTCCTGCGTGTTGCAGGAACGGCGTGCGCTGTCTCGGTGGTCGAGGAGTTTCTCTTTCGCTGTGTCTTTCTCGGTTTGTGCCTGATGGCCATGGGGCGGGTGGCGGCCGTGGGATTTTCCGCTGCGTTTTTCGCGGTGGTCCACTTTTTGAAAACGGCCAAACAACCCCTGGACGCTCCAGTGACTTGGTGGAGCGGATTCGAGCAATTGCCGTTGTTGTTTTCCTCCGCTCCGCCGTGGCCGCTACTTGGGTGGGGATTTGGTTCACTGGTGCTGGCGGGGATTCTCCTGGCCGTGGCGACGATCCGCACGCGCTCGCTGTTCCTCGCGATCGGGCTTCATGCCGGATGGATTCTTGGCCAGCAGGGAATCCAGATTCTCGGAAAATTCGGCATCAAACCCTCTGACCAGCTTCTGCCATGGGTCGGAGAAAATGTGGTCAGCGGCGCGGTGCCGACCGGCTTGGTTCCCCTTGCGGTTTTGGGAATCACGGGAGTCCTGATCTTTTGGTTTCTGCGCTATGCCCGTTGTGACCGAAAAAATCCTTGAGCCGCTGAGGTCTCTCTTTTTCCCCTCGCATTGTGCCCACTGCGCCCGAGGTGTGGAGGAGGGGGTGGACTGGTGCGAAGATTGTGCGGAGGGAATCGAGCGGGTGAAGCCCCCTCGTTGTGAAACTTGCTCTCAGCCTTACGACGGGGTCACCGCCGAGTTCCTCTGCCCGAACTGCCGGGGCGAGCGGTTTGCGTTTCTCTGCGCTGTCACGGTTGCGCGCAGTCACCGAGCGATGCGCGATGTTCTCCATCGCCTCAAATACAACCGAGAAATGTGGCTCGCCCGCGTGCTGGCGGAGATCCAGTGCGAAGGATTCGCCGATCCTCGCCTGGAGGGAATCGAATTCGATGCGTTGGTTCCGGTGCCACTTCACCCTCGCCGACTGCGAGAGCGGGGATTCAATCAAGCTACGATTCTTGCCGAGCATCTCGCCCTCACCTCCAAGATTCCGGTTCGCGAATTTCTTTGCCGCACCCGATACACCGGCACGCAGACCCGTCTCGGCCGAAAGGGGCGAAGGCAAAACTTGCGCGACGCGTTTTCACTGCGCCAAGATGCGGATGTGACCGATTTGAACCTGCTTCTAGTGGACGATGTGCTCACAACGGGATCGACACTTGATGCCTGCGCCGCCATCCTCCTCGAGAACGGAGCTTGCTCCGTCCGGGCTCTTACGGTCGCCCGCGGATAACTTTTTCGAACCCATGGCCATCTTCAAAAAACCCATCCTTCGCTCACTCACCAGCAAGACTCGCGAAATGCCGACCGGGCTCTGGACCAAGTGCCCGTCTTGCTCCGAGGTCATCCACAACTTCGCCCTCGAGGAAAATTTCCAGGTCTGCCCGAAATGCGACCACCACTTCAATCTCGGCTCCCGCGAGCGCATTACGAGCCTCGTTGATCCCGATTCGTTCGAGGAACACGATGCCTCGATGTCCTCGGTCGATCCTCTCGGTTTCAAGGGCGTGACGACCTACGCCGACCGGTTACGGAGCTACAAACAAAAAACCGGCCTTGTGGACGCAGTCACCACCGGCAGCGCAAAAATCAACGGCCATTCCGTCGGTCTCGGCGTCATGGATTTTAACTTTCTCGCCGCAACGATGGGGTCGGTCGTTGGCGAAAAAATCACCCGCATCATTGAGTTTTCCACCAAGCAGAAAATGCCAGTCATCCTCGTCTGCGCCTCCGGTGGCGCGCGGATGTATGAGGGCATGCTGAGCCTCATGCAGATGGCAAAAACGAGTGGCGCCCTCGCGCTCCACGCCCAAGCCAGACTGCCTTACATCACGATTCTCACAAACCCCACCACGGCGGGTGTCATGGCCAGCTACGCCTCGCTCGGCGACATCATTATCGCGGAGCCCAAAGCCATGATCGGCTTTGCCGGCCCTCGCGTCATCCGTGAGACCACGCATCAAACGCTGCCTGCGGATTTTCAAACCGCCGAGTTCTTGGAAAAGCACGGTCTGGTCGACCTCATTGTTGAGCGCTCAAAAATGCGGTCCACCTTGGGCGATATCCTCGGCTATCTCGGTTCGAAGTGACACCCAACGAGGCTCTCGATTGGCTCTACGCCTCGGAGTCGATTGGCATCAAGCTCGGCCTCGAGAACACAAACCGCCTTCTCTCGGCTTGCGGGCATCCAGAGAGAAAAACTCGTTTCCTTCATGTCGCGGGAACCAATGGCAAAGGCTCCACCTGCGCGATGCTCGCCTCGATCTTGCGCCGGGCAGGTTATCGCACGGGACTTTACACCTCGCCGCACCTAAAGAACTTCTGCGAGCGCATCTGTGTTGATGGCGAAATGATTTCGAGGGAGGATTTGGCCTCAGGAATTTCACGGCTTCGGGATGCGGTTCACGACTGGGACCACGATCCGACTTTTTTTGAAATCTCGACTGTTCTAGCTCTCGATCACTTTGCGCGTTCAGGGTGCGATCTGGTTGTTCTCGAAACCGGCATGGGCGGGCGGCTCGACTCGACGAACGCCGTGACTCCCCTGGTCTCCACGATCACACCGATCGACATGGATCACATGCAATGGCTCGGCGACACGCTCCCGAAAATCGCCACCGAAAAAGCCGGCATCATCAAGCCGAGAGTCCCCGTGGTTTCGGCTCCGCAGCAACCTGCCGCTGCCGAGGTTTTGGTTAACACAGCCGCCGAGCGCGGATCTGAGATTCGATTTGTTTCCGAGCCATGCCTGCATCCGCTCGCTCTGGCAGGGGCACATCAAAAGTGGAATGCCGCCTTGGCGGTGGAAACCCTTCGCGCCAGCGGCCTCGGCATTTCTGATGCAACTATTCGAGAAGGCCTCCTTCGCACGGAGTGGCCAGCCCGTTTTCAGCGAGTTGGCGAACGATTCGTTGTGGATGGAGCGCACAATGCCCATTCCGCTGACGCGCTGGTCCAGACCTGGCGCGAGGTTTTCGCCGATCAAAGAGCCACGATCGTCTTCGGCGCTCTCGCGGATAAAAACTACTCCGAAATCCTCTCGCGGCTCGAACCTATCGCCGAACGATTTGTTTTTGTGCCGGTGGAAAATTCCCGCTCGGAATCGCCCGCCACGCTGGCACCCCTGGTTCAGTGTTCTTGGCAAATTCACCTCTCGCTCGAACCCGCCCTTCGCGCCGCTCTGGATTTTCCGGAACCGGTCCTCGTCACTGGATCGCTTTTTCTCGCCGGCGAGGCACTCTGGATTTTCGATCGAAATCCTGCTCTGAGGGCTTGTGATGCCTCCGCGCTCCGCTAGTCTTTTCGTTCCTCTCGGCGCTGGATTGCCGAGCCATTTTTCCACATGAAAATCTACATTGACGGTGAATTTTACGACAAAGAGAACGCGAAGATTTCCGTGTTCGATCATGGTTTGCTCTACGGCGACGGGGTTTTTGAAGGGATACGGTTTTACAATGGACGGGTCTTCCGTCTCGATGAGCACATCGATCGCCTGTTCGATTCCGCCCGCGCGATCGCTCTCAACATCGGGATGGATAAATCCGCCGTTATCGAGGCGACGCTCGAGACGATCCGCCAAAACAATCTCCAAGATGGCTACATCCGTCTCGTCGTCACACGCGGGGTGGGGGATCTCGGTCTGAATCCCATGCTTTGCCCGAAGGCTTCGCTCTTCATCATCGCTTCGAAAATCACGCTCTACTCCGCCGATAAATACGAAAACGGACTCGATGTCGTGACCTGTGCGACTCGGCGAATTCCGCACGGCGCGCTCAGCCCGATGGTGAAGTCGCTGAATTACCTCAATAATGTCATGGCCAAGATCGAGGCCCAAAATGCCGGCGCAGGCGAAGGGCTCATGCTGAACGAGCAAGGCTTCGTCTCCGAGTGCACGGGTGACAATATTTTCATTATCAAAAATGGAGTTATTACGACGCCGCCTATCTCCGCTGGCGCCTTGGCGGGTGTCACCCGTTCAGTTGTTTTTGATCTCGCAGCGGAGTTCGGCATTCCAATCCATGAGCCGATGATGACTCGCTATGACATTTTCACAGCGGACGAGTGTTTCCTCACGGGCACAGCCGCCGAAGTCATCCCCGCTGTAAAGCTCGATACCCGCCTGATCGGAGACGGCAAGCCCGGCCCGATCACGCGCCGCCTCATCACGCGTTTCCGTGAGTTGACAGCCTCCACCGGCACACCGATCTATAGCTGACCAAAACGATGCAATGTGATGTTTGCCACGCCAAGGAAGCGACGGTTTTTCTGACCCAAATCGTGGACGGGAAGATGCAGAAAGTGAACCTCTGCGAATCCTGCTCCAAAGAGAAAGGCGTCAACGACCCGACCGGTTTCGCCCTTGCGGATCTGCTTCTCGGCATTGGCGACTCCCAGCAAATTGAAAAAAATCCCGCGAGTGTGAAGTGCCCTGTCTGTGGTTTCACCCAAGCAGATTTCAAAAAAACCGGCCGCCTGGGTTGCAGTCATTGCTACACGGTGTTCGACGACGGCATCGCCCCGATGTTGAAAAATATGCACAAGGGCACCGCTCATACCGGAAAAACACCGGCGAAATTCCACATGACCCGCCAGCGGGGCGAGAAACTCAAATCTCTCCAAGACAATCTCTCCAAGGCCGTCGCGGCCGAGGAATTCGAGAAAGCCGCAGAACTTCGCGACCAAATCCGATTGCTGGAGGCGGAACCCGTTTAAATGAAATTCTCACGCATCATCGCGAATTCCGGTGAATGGCTTTCCGGCGACGGCCCAAACCGACAAATCGTCGTCAGCAGTCGTGTTCGCCTCGCGCGCAACATCCGCAACAAGCCCTTCCCCGGTTGGGCCAAAAAAGCCGAGCGCCTCGAGGTGATGGGTCTAGTGAAGACCGCCGTGGAAGCTTTGCCCGAGATGGAGGAGTCCTATTCCGAGCCTTTGGAATCCCTTTCGCCACTGGAAAAACAAGTCCTCGTCGAGCGCCACCTCATCAGCCGCGAGCACGCTGCCAAAGCCGTCGGCAGCGCGGTGGTGACGAATGCCCGCCAGTCCCTCAGCGTCATGATCAACGAGGAGGACCACCTCCGCATGCAGGCGATCTGCTGCGGGCTCCAGCTTGGCAATGTCTTCGACATGATCAACCGCGTGGATAGCGAGCTCGAGTCCTCGCTGGATTTCGCTTTTGATTCCCACCTCGGTTATCTCACCGCCTGCCCCTCGAATGTTGGCACCGGCATGCGCGCCTCGGCCATGTTGCACCTTCCGGCGCTCGTGATGAGTGACCAGATCAATAAAATCATCAACTCGGTGAACAAAATCGGACTCGCCGTTCGTGGACTCCATGGTGAGGGAACCGAGGCGATGGGGAATCTTTTTCAAGTCTCGAACCAAACCACGCTCGGCGAGACCGAGGAGGAAATCATCGGCCGCCTCAACCGTGTCATCGAGCAGATCATCGAGCACGAGCAGAACGCCCGCGCCCTTCTCTCCCAGCGCAAACCGGTCACACTCCACGACCAGATTGGCCGCGCCTACGGCATCCTGTGCCACGCCTTTTCGATGAGTTCCAAGGAGGCCTTGAACCTTCTTTCGGTGATCAAACTCGGCATCGACCTCGATGTTTTTCCGGAGGCCCACCGTTTTCCCGTCGACGAGCTTTTTATCGAAACCCAGCCCGCTCATTTGCAGAAAGGCGCCCAGGTTCAGAAAATGTCCTCGGAGGAAAGGGACACCTTGCGCGCCACGATCATTCGCGCCAAACTGAACCAGATGCCCGGGCCGGATATGACCCGATTGAAAATTTCCGTTCCCACTGCCACTTCTAAACAATGATGAACAACTTCACTCCCCGCGCTCAACAGGTCCTAGCCCTCGCCCGCAAGGAGGCCGATCGGTTTAATCACAACTATGTCGGCACCGAGCACCTGCTCCTCGGCCTCATTAAACTCGGCCAAGGCGTCGCCGTGAATGTCCTTCAAAAAATGGGCCTCGACCTTGAGACCGTTCGCATGGAGGTGGAGAAGCAAGTCGGCTCCGGTCCCGAGACCAAGATGGCCGGTAATATTCCCTACACGCCACGCGTGAAAAAGGTTCTCGCCCTGGCTGGCAAGGAGGCGAAAAGCCTCCAGCACTCGTATGTCGGCACCGAGCATGTGCTCCTCGGTCTGCTCCGCGAAGGCGAAGGCGTCGCCGCCCGCGTTCTCAAGAATCTCGAAATCGACATCGAGCGCACCCGCAACGAAATCCTCAAGGAACTCGATCCGAATTTCGCTCCCTCCGATGACGACGACTCCGTTCCTGCCGAAGCTTCCGGCGGATCGAAGTCCTCCACAAAAACTCCCGCTCTCAAATCTTTCGGCCGCGACCTCACCGAGCAGGCGCGCAAAGGGGAACTCGACCCCGTCATCGGCCGTGCCGACGAAATCGAGCGGATCATCCAAATCCTCTGCCGCCGTAGCAAAAATAACCCCGTCCTCATCGGCGAGGCGGGCGTCGGCAAGACCGCGATCGCCGAGGGCCTCGCCCAAGAAATCATCGCGGGCAATGTTCCCGAAATCCTCCGCGAAAAACGCGTCATCACACTCGACTTGGCCCTCATGGTCGCCGGCACAAAATATCGCGGCCAGTTCGAGGAGCGCATCAAGGCGGTGATGGATGAAATCCGTCGCAACAAAAATGTCATTCTTTTCATCGACGAACTCCACACGCTCGTCGGAGCCGGTTCCGCGGAAGGCGCGATGGATGCATCGAACATCATCAAGCCCGCCCTCAGCCGCGGAGAACTCCAGTGCGTCGGCGCGACCACGCTGAATGAATACCGGAAATACATCGAAAAAGACTCCGCTCTCGAGCGCCGTTTCCAGCAGGTGAAAGTCGAGGCTCCGACCGTCGATCAGACGATTCTCATCCTTCAAGGCATCCGTCCAAAATACGAAGCCCATCACAAGGCGAAGTTCCTCGATGAGGCCCTCGAAGCCGCCGCGAAACTCTCGGACCGCTACATCACCGGTCGATTCCTGCCCGACAAGGCGATCGATCTCGTCGATGAAGCCGGCTCCCGCGCCCGCATTTCCGCGATGACCCGTCCGCCCAATGTGAAGGACCTCGAGAAGGAAATCGAAACCATCCGGCTCGATAAAGAAGCTGCCATCAAGGCTCAGGACTTTGAAAAAGCCGCCGCTCTTCGAGACACGGAGAAACAGGCGAAAGACAAACTCGACTCCATCCTCGCCGAGTGGCGCACCCACAAGGAAGAAAAGGAAGTCATCGTTTCCGCCGACGAGATTATGCATGTCCTCTCCAAGTGGACGGGCGTTCCGCTGTCCCGGATGGAGCAGCAAGAAACCGCCAAGCTCCTCGCGATGGAGAAGGAACTCGAGGACAAGGTCATTGGTCAGAACGAAGCCGTTGTCGCGATCAGCAAGGCTCTTCGCCGCTCCCGAGCCGACCTCAAGGACCCGAAGCGCCCGATCGGCTCGTTCATTTTCCTAGGCCCTACAGGTGTTGGAAAAACTTTCCTCGCCCGCACCCTCGCCGAGTTCATGTTTGGAAGTTCCGACTCGCTCATCCAGATCGATATGTCGGAATACATGGAGAAATTCAGCGCGTCCCGCCTCATCGGATCGCCTCCCGGCTACATCGGGTATGAAGAGGGTGGCCAGCTCAGCGAGGCCGTGCGCCGCAAGCCTTACGCCGTGGTGCTCTTCGACGAGATCGAAAAAGCGCACCCGGATGTGATGCACCTTCTCCTGCAAATCCTCGAGGAGGGAAAAATCACCGACTCGCTCGGCCGCAAAATCGATTTCCGCAATACGATCATCATCATGACCTCGAATGTCGGGGCCGAGTTGATCAAAAAGCAAACGACTCTAGGCTTCGGCGCCCCAGCGGGTGGCACCGACAACTACGATGTGATGAAGGAGAAAATCCTCGGTGAGGCCAAGCGCGTCTTCAAACCGGAGTTCATCAACCGCCTTGATGACATCATTGTTTTCCACACCCTCGAAAAACCCGACCTCGTCAAAATCGTGGACCTCGAAATTTCGAAGGTGGTCGAACGCGTCAAGGCCAAGGACATTCATCTCACGCTCGACGCCACCGCGCAGGATTTCCTCATCACCAAAGGCTACGACCCGACCTACGGCGCCCGACCCATGCGCCGCGCTGTGGAGAAATACATCGAGGATCCGATGGCCGAGGAAGTGCTCCGTGGCCACATCAAGCCCGGCGACAGCGTCACGGTCCAAAAAGACGGCGACAAACTCGGCTTCGTGGTCGTCCACTCGAAAGAGAAGACCGAAAGCGAAACGGCGGCTGGTTGACGCCATCGTTTCTTAATCTCGTAACAGCTTTCAAGCGGGAGGGGCGCTCCAAGCTTTGAGGACGGGATTCCCGTGCTCGTAGCCGAGTTCGCTCCATGTCCCGGTTTCCAGTTGGAAAAAGCGGGACCCGAGGGCGTCCAGCCCGAGCCAGCGAGCGGTCAGCACGCGGAGGCAGTGGGCATGGCCAACGACGAGCGTATCGCACCCTGCGGCTCGGATTTTGGAAATGACTCGATCGACCCGAGCGCCCACATCGGAGGCGGATTCGCCATTCGGGCAGGGGTGCGTGAAAACGGTCCAATCGGGAACGGATTTTCGAATTTCCGGGGTCGTGAGACCTTCATAGTCCCCGTAATTCCACTCGGAGAGGTCCGCAGTGATCTCCGCTGAATTCGACCAGCCGGCGAGTTCGCAGGTCCGGCGGGCGCGGAGCCGGGGGCTGCATAGCACGAGACCGAAATTCCACTTGGAAAGAAATGGCTGAAGCTTGGCGGCGCGTTGCTCCCCGAGAGCGGTCAGTGGAATGTCGGTGGTGGAGGTGTGGCGTCCATTGAGGCTCCATTCGGTTTCGCCATGGCGGACGAGGATGACTTTCTGGGTGGCGGGAGTTGTCATGGATCAGGCGGGGAGGTTTTCGGCGAGATCACCATCGAGCCAGTGCTTGAGGGACCGGACGAGGATTCCTGGAGTTTCCATCGGGGCAAAAGCCGAGCAGTCGTTCAGGACTTCGAGGCTGATTTTTGGAAGCTGGCGGACGAGCGTGGTGGCTTCCGAAAGCGGGAATGCCGGGGCTCTCGCCGGCCAGAGGATATGGGCAGGCGCCAAAATGTCGGAGAGGCGAGGGGACGCGTCGTATTTTTTCCTGTTTTTCAAAAGTCCAAGAATCGCATACTCGGCGCCATATTGCTGGGAGGAGGAGGCGAGGACTTCAACGGTTTCCTCGGCGAGGTTTTCGGCATTCGAGTATCCGGTGCGTGAAAGCCAGGCGCGGATGAATGGAGGGCGCGAGGTGTGGCGGTGGTAGATGAATCGGCCCACGCCGGGAATCATGCTGCCGGAGACGAGTCCCATCGTTTGGGCTTGGGTGGAGTCTTGGAGGCGAGTCGGCAGAAAAAGAATGAGGCGGGCGACGAGTTCTGGATGTTTCGCGGCGAGCAGGAGTGCGACTTGGGAAGTGAGACCGCTGGCGACCAGGATGGCAGGGCGGTGCGGGCAGACGGAGCGGAGAAACTCCGAGAGGGATTGGACATGTTCCTCGGGATCCAGAGGAGTGGATGGACGCTCGGATTCTCCGTAACCGATCAGATCCGGCGCGATGACTTCGCGGTCCATCGCGAAGCGGGTGTAAACATTCGACCATTCGTAGGAGGAAGCCCCGAGAAACATCCCATGAAGAAAAACCAACGGCATGCCGGAACCGCAAACATGGTAAACAAAATCCCCGAGGGAGGTATTCGCTACGCGCGTGGCGAAAATGGCGGGGGAAATCTCATCGGGGATCCTGCCGCGGTCTGCATGACGGCTGCGATGTCGGAATGCCAGAGCGAAAGCCCCGAGAATACCGACACCGATTCCCACGCCGACGACCGGCTTTCGTTTCCAGATCGGAGACATGGCCGATGGCGTGGCCGGGCTTCGCCGGTCGAAAGGAACGGGAAGCCCGCGAGAGAATTACCAGCTGGCTTT
>ERZ889217.298-NODE-298-length-31935-cov-29.479109_pt1 | contig 31935 bp, 25 predicted proteins | sample MGYA00521098_ERZ889217 | MGnify/ENA primary metagenome ERZ889217 (study PRJEB32303, sample SAMEA104408613) | aquatic metagenome | biome: Brackish water; feature: Pelagic; material: water | place: Baltic Sea | collected 2014-06-10T22:04:00 | depth 2,362 m ... | reverse complement strand
ATGTCGCGAAGCGTCTCGGAGTATCGAACAGCCTTCTTCACTATCACTTCGCATCTAAAGAAGAATTGCTGGCTGCAGCTTTTGAGCACTACGCGAATAAAGACCTTGCTGATATGCAGCGCGACAGTGCATCGGCGCCAACTGCTGTAGCCAAACTCTGGCGACTAATAGAGAGCTACGTACCAGAAGGCAGTGACGACGTTGAATGGATGTTATGGATAGATGCTTGGGGTGAAGCGCTGAGAAATCCAAAAATGAAACCGATCAGTCAAGAACTTGATGCCCAGTCAATAGCTGTTTTCGAAAAGGTTCTTCGAGCAGGTAATGAATCGGGAGAGTTTCACTGTGTTCACCCTCGCGAATCTGCCACTCGTATCTCGGGATTAATTGATGGATTAGCAGTTCAGTACGCGGCTCATGAAGGTGTACTCAAGCGTAAAGAATTTATTCGATTGATGCGCCAACTTGCCGCTGCAGAAACCGGTCTCTCGCCAGATGACATTCGAGATTCGCGGCGTACATCAAAGACATTGAATGGCACGTCCAAACATAGTGACGACGATGCTCCCCGACCAGCTTCTCTGGCTACTGACTTTGACTTGCGTCAGTTAATTACAATGTATGCCGATGCGCTAAGTCGGTCGGAGATTGATTCAGTAATGCGTTACTTTACCGACGATGCTGTGATCATTATTAATTCAGCTGATCCGTTGACCACGACTGAGGAGATTCGCTTGAGTTTTATCGAGCAATTTTCGGCCAATGAGTTGATTATTGAAGTTCCGTTAGTCATGGCATTTTTTGCAGATGAAGGCAATGGCACGGCACATGGAAACATGACAATTGAACGGCGGCAAAGCAAAGCCGGGTCTAAGCCGGTAATTGACTTGGTTCGCGGAGTAGATACGTTTCGTCGAACATCCACGGGCTGGCGATGTAATCAACGTCAACGAACCACTATCTAATAGATACAGAGAACTTTATGCCAATTGAATTCGAAGAAGCCACTGCTGAGGCGCTTGCTCAGATCAATAATTCAGACACTTTCGTCAGAGCGGTTCTATCTGGTCGTCGCCGAAACATGCTGCCTGACTCTGAAAAAATTGAAATTAGACCAATCAAACTTAAAGACGAAATTAAGTTGCAAATGACTGAACTCTCTGGAACAAACTCTAAAACAATCAATCTCGACCTCGGCTCAGAAATAATCAATAAATTAATGAATTCGGGTTTTGCCAACATTTTGGTCGAAAGTGTTTCGCAATCAATGACGATCAGATTTACCAAGAAAGGTGATGCTCAGGTTTTTGTCGCACAATCAAACAAGTCGCAATCGCTAAATCACGACAAGGACAAGACACGATTGCTCGACCCGAATGATCCGTTTCTTCGCGAAGTTGGAATATCTGATGTACAAGGGCGAATCAAACCGACGAAGCAAGACAAGTATCTTCAGGTTGAAGAATTTCTTCGAATACTTATTCCGACTTTAAAAAATGCGATCGAATCTGGTCACATATCAGTGGATGATGATCAGCCAATTTCAATCGTTGATCATGGATGCGGCAATGCATATTTGACATTTGCAGCTCACCAATATTTGAGCGGTAAGTATCATAAAATAAAAGTCGTCGGAATCGATGTGCGTGAGCAATCAAGGGTTCGTAATACTGCGATCGCAGATCGCCTCAAAATTTCTGGTTCAATAGAGTTTCGAGCAGAGAAAATCTCGGAAACTGATATTCCTTCTGCAGATATAACTATTGCTTTGCATGCTTGCGATACGGCAACCGACGACGCAATTGCATGGGCGGTTAAGAACAACTCAAAGTTATTGTTAATCGCACCTTGTTGTCATCATGACCTTCAAACACAATTGATAGATGTACCTGAGCCATGGCCGACAATCACCAAACATGGAATTCTTAAAGAACGCCTTGGCGATATTTTGACAGATGCACTTAGAGCTCAAATTCTTCGCCTGATGGGCTACCGAACTGAGATCATCGAGTTTGTCGGCGATGACCATACACCGAGAAACCTTATGATTCGGGCGGTTAAGACGGGTGCTCGCCCAGACCAAAATGAATTCGAGCGCTACCAAAAAATGCTCAAACTCTGGAATATCGTGCCAAAACTAAGTGAGTTGCTACAAATACCGCTCTGATTGTGTTCAGTACAACACTTTAAGTAACTAATTAGAGGCTTATTTTGAGCCACTCGGTGGCCTTTTTGGTTTAGATATCACTCTCAGTGTTTAATTATGCGTTTTAAGTGAGAAATCTCTCAAGTTCGGCTTTCGGGTGCCGATCCCTTAATTGGATCTCGTAAGGGGTCCGATCTCACAAGGGAGCACATATGTTACGAATTAATGGTCGGATTTATAAATCTGTCATCTCGGTTGTTGCTGGGTCGGTTCTCAGCCTCGCAATGTCAACTACCAATGCCAATGCAGCTAGTGAATCAATGCCTGTTTTGGGTGACTCAGGTGCATCGGTAACTCAATTGCAACAGGCACTAATTTCTCGAGGATTCACTCTTAAGGGTGGCGCTGATGGCGTCTTCTCGGTCACGACTCGAAACACTCTGAAGAGTTTTCAACGAATCGTTGGATTTAGAGCCACTGGCACTGTTGATGAACGAACCGCTAAGTTTCTCGGACTAGTAGCGCCGAAGCAACTTGACCCAAAGGCTTTGCCAATTGCGGGCACAAAGAGCGAAGAAGTTCGGTCACTTCAGCAGGCTCTGGCAAATAATGGCGTACCTGTTAAGGGTGGCGCCGATGGGGTCTTTGGTTTAGCAACCAAAATCGCAATTGCAAAATTTCAATCATCAAAGTCTTTGCCAATTACACAGGTGATAGATTCGGCAACCGCCGCCGCACTCGGGTTGATCTCTCAAACTGCAGTTGTGCAACCTGCTGTAGTTAAGGCAGTGGCCCAACCAGTTGTGGCAAGTGCAACAGCATCAGCCGTCAAACCGGCAGAATCAACAATTGATGGGATGTTAACGATCGATACTCTTCCGACGCGCGGTCAGAAAAGTGACGCAGTTCGTCTGGTGCAAGAAAAATTAATTGCTAATTCAATCGAAGTCAAAGGTGGCGTTGATGGAATTTTCGGTCCTGCAACTGCAATTGCGATTGCAGCCTTTCAAACTAGTCGAGGCCTCAAAGTAACTTCGGCCATTGATCTTTCAACTGCTATTGCACTCGGCGTTCTTCCTGATTTGGCAACTCTTGGAATTCCACAAATAAGTGTTTTCCCATCGCAGGGTCGTTGTAGTTTTGCTGATTCTTGGCAGCAGTCTCGACCTGGCGGACGTCAACACGAGGGTGTCGACATCATGGGAGTTAAAGGTCTCGCTGTGTATGCAGTGATTGACGGCACGATTACGAAAATGTATGGGGCTGATGCTGTCTTGAGTGGTAATGCACTTCGCTTGACTGGAAGTGATGGCACATACTTTTTTTATGCACATCTTGATTCTTTTGCTCCGGGAATTGCAATCGGTTCGGCTGTCAGAGCTGGACAGATTATCGGCTACATGGGTTCAACTGGCTTTGCTGGTTCACCTCACTTGCACTTTGAAGTTCACCCAAAGGGCGGAGCGGCAGTTAGCCCGTATCCAATAGTAAAAGCTGTCGATGCTTGTGAAGTTACGGATGTGCTCCCACAGTCGTAATAGCAAGCTCGATTATCGGGTGGCGGAGAGGTGAGATCCTCCGCCACCTTTTCACTGTTGTGCTCTAGATAGCGCGTTTAATTGGTTCGGTCTTCGCGAGGAATGTGCTCAAGATCGGAAAGCGGTGACAACGCAAAAACATAGCCATCGCCAATCTTTAACGCCTCTAGTCGAGTGACCGAAGCATGACCTAGAACAAATCTCTCCCACTCCCAAGGTGTTGGAGCCAAACCTAAAAGATGGCAAATCACGGCACTGTTGGTGCCAGCGTGGGCGACAAAAGCGATTCGTTCACCATGGTTATCGATGTGCCAGATCGGTAATTCGTGTTCAATTCTGTAGATTCCTCGGTCGCCAAGAAACTTCTCTGCACCCGCATGAATGCGAGCGACGAAATCCTTTACTGATTCGCCACCTTCAAGTCCGTGCCAGCGCTCTCTGCCCGGTCGCGCGCGTTCTTCTTGATAGGCATTTGACGCTCTTTCGCCAGGCGAACCGTGCCAAATTGGACTGCGAATCTCTTCAAGCCACGGCTCAATAACTTCATCTCGTTTGAGTTCTATAAGAATAGGTTCGGCTGTCTGTCGCGTTCGCAGCAACGGAGACACGTAAATATGGTCTAGGTGCTCGCGCGACATACGCTTGCCGAGAAGCTCAGCCTGTCGTTGCCCGAGTTGAGTTAGTGGCGGGTTGTCGACGCACAATCCATTATCGATCCAAAGCGGCTGGGCATGTCGAAGCAATAAAAGTTCCATGCGCTCACCTTAGCAAAAATATCTCCAATTATTTTTGCAGAAATTCCTCAACATTAATACTGACTAAACATTCATCAAAAGTTTGTTGCACCATATTCCAATAATTTGTGTCGAACTGAGAATTGTTAATTATGTTTTTACCAATTAATGAGCTACCAATACATAGCGCTTGTTCGTTCGTTATCGCCACGCCAAATCTTTCAACAACCAGAAACCCGAAAGAGGCTATGACACTTTGCTCATTGTCGGAGCTCGCGTCGGGTAGCTCTTTAGTTTCGTCGTGAATGACTGGGTCAGGGAGAGTTGTTCCAACACTTGGGAGTTTGTTGATGACATTCTTGATTTCGACTTGACATTCAGTATCAATGAATTCGCCGAGATTGGTTTGCGCCATTTGGATCTCATCGCTCTCAAGCCGTACTGCCGCGCTGGTGGCGGACGAGTCTTTGGCAATCATGCCACCTTGCCAATCGATTTCTTCAAGCGCCGCTGAAAAAGCTCCATAGGTTTCTGCAAGTTTTTCAATTGAAACGACAATTTGTGGTGGAGCAATCTCGGACATTGTGTTCAACGTTGAAACCAACTCGTTAAAAACATCGCGTATACGACCAGGACTGGTTGTCTCGAAGTCTGAACTAATCTTCGCTAACCCCGTACTAGCTAGGTTCCACCTATCTGCTGAATCACAAACGGCATCTGTCTCTACGCTAAGTGAGCACGAAGTAGCTAAAACAACAAGCAGAATTGCAAACGAGCAATGCGAATAAATTCTTCGATTAACAACCCAGTGCAGCAAAAGTTAATCTCGCCATCTTGTTTGACTTGACGACGATGAGAGCCATTGCTCGTATAACTTAGAATATTTTCCGTTGAGGTTCATTAGATTTTGGTGTGACCCATCCTCAACTATCAAGCCGTTTTCGAGAACCAAAATTCGGTCGGCACGAGATGCTGTTGATAATCGGTGTGCTATCGAGACTGTAGTTCTGCCAGCAGAAATAGCGCGGAGAGCTCGTGAAAGTTGTATCTCCGTCAAAGCGTCAACTGCTGAAGTGGCTTCATCCAATACGAGCACATCGGGGTTTGTAAGCGACGCTCTTGCAAGCGCTACAAATTGGCGCTCGCCCGCCGACAGTGCTGAACCGCGTTGACCTACATGTGTTTCAAGACCCATTGGCAAAGAATCTATCCATTCGGTCAGTTCGAGCTGATCAATAGCCAGAGTTATATCATCTTGAGATGCACCTGGTCGAGCAAATAATAAGTTGTATGCAATTGTCTCGGCAAATAAAAATGGTTCTTGTGGAACCACGACCAAACGTTGTCGCAGATCGTTGTTGTCAATATCGCGGAGATCGACCCCAGATAACAACACACTCCCTATCGTCGGATCGGCCAAACGCGAAATCAGTCTTGCAAGCGTGGTCTTCCCAGAACCTGAAGATCCAACTAATGCAATATGTTGTCGTGCCGGTATCAGCAGTGAAATGTTTCGAAGAACTGGCAGATCGTCATCTTGCGAATCGAGCCGAGAGCTATAAGCGAAACTCAAATCACGAAATTCAATACTTATAGGTCCATTAGGTATGGCGACCGGGTTTGAGGCTGCTGGTGGACCAATTGGGGTATCCAGCACACTGAGAACTCTGCGCAATCCTGCTACGGCAGTTTGAGTTTGGTCGACAACTTCAGTGAACTCAGCAATTGGCTCAAGAAATCGATAAGTCAAAAATAGAAAGCCGACCATAGCCCCAGCAGATAAACCACCACCAACACCGCGCAACACGCCAACCACAACGATGGCCACGATTGTGAATACTGCAAATATTTCGCCAGATGGAAACAAGAAGGCACCGATGATCCCAGCTCTAACCTGAGATTCTGAACGTATCTTTACTGCCTTTTTAGTTCGCGCCACCATTGGCGCATGAGCGTTGTATGCACGTAATGTCTCGGTGCCAGAGACAAGTTCGCTCACCGCGCCAAGCAATTCTGCATTATTCTGCCGCGCAAGATCGTATGCCCCGACAAGTCTTTTTTGTAGTGATCGAAGTACAAAAAATAAAGGTGCCGAAACACTGAATGCGACGAGAGCCAAGATCCAGTCATATGAGAGCATCACGCATGCCACTACCACCATCAAAGAACCGTCTAGCAACCACACCAAAGCGCCCCATGAGAAAAATAATGTGAGAGTTTCGATATCGCTAGTAACTCTTGAAACTAGAGCGCCACGACGCTCATCATTGTGATCCGCCAAACTAAGTCGGTGAATGTGATCGTAAAGTTTGACTCGTATCGTGTATAAACCCTGCTCAGCACTTATACCGAGCCTCAACACCGCAGTTCTTAATGCCCATGCTGTTAAAACTACGGCGACTGCTGCGACCAAACCCAAACGACTGATGTAACCAACACGCACATTGCCTGGCTCTAAACCGTTATCAATACTCTGCTGGATCAAAATTGGTACCGCAACCCTCGCTAATGATCCAATGACCGCTAGAAAAAAAGTTACTGCGATTCCTTTGCCGAGATCCGGAGCTATATCAACACCTCGTGAGATTGTCTTCGCTGTGCCGAAGCGCCCTAGAGGTTCATTCATGGCGGTCGTGCTCAAACGCATTTATCAATTCTTGATAGTCAGTGTTGCGCGAGTATAAAACGTCATGAGGCGCGTGATCAACAATCTGCCCGTTGCGCATGTATAGCACTTCGTCAGCAAGTGCGATAGTTGAAGGTCTTGATGCCACAATTACAACTGTTGTTCTATTTTCATCAGTCATCGCAATCTCGCGAAGATTGTTGACCACGCGTGCTTCTGTGGCCGGATCGAGAGCCGAAGTTGTGTCGTCGAGAAGCAATACTGCACGATTATGGGCAATCGCACGAGCCAATGCGATTCTCTGACGCTGACCGCCGCTGAGACTGACACCCCGCTCGCCCATCACGGTGTCTAAACCCTTTGGGAGATCGTTAACAAAATCGGTGCATTCGGCGATTCGCAAAGATTTGTCAACTTGCGCGTCAGTGATTTGCGAATCCAAAGTGATATTAAACTTCAAACTTTCAGCGAATAGAAATGCCTCTTGAAACACCAGACCTACCCCACCAGGTTGCACCGAAATACTCCCAGTGTCACACTCAATAAGCCCGCTCAACAGATGCAACAGAGTTGTTTTGCCGCAACCAGTAGCACCGACAATTGCTACTGTTTGGCCACTCGTAATTTCTAGACACAGATCTGTCAACACAGAACTATCTGTTGTGTGCGAATAATTTACATTCATGCAACTCAAAGCAACTCCTGATTTAGCGAGTTGTATTAAATCGTTTGGATCTCGCCCTATCGGTTCGTCTAGAACCTCGCGGACGCGCTTCCATCCTGCAACGGAGTGTGGAATTTCTGAAAATAGATATCCAATAATTCTCAATGGAAAAACCAAAAGCGTAAACAGATAAATAAAACTCGTCAGGTCACCGACACTGATTGCGCCACTCTTGACACGGATTGCTCCCAAAACAATCAGTGTGATGTTGATCAATGAAGGAATCGCATCAATCGCTGCTTCAAACATTGATCGCACTGAAACTGCTTCAATTCGGGCGTTTCGCAGACGAGATGTGATTATTGCCAATCTCTCTGTTTCTCTGTTTTCGGCACCAAATGATTTGACGACCATCACACCGTCAAAACTTTCGTGAACTGCCTGAGACAGAGCGCCAAGTTCAGCCTGTGCGAGCGCATAGAAGCGGTCAATTCGTTTCTGATAGCCGATATTTAGTGTTAGCAAAATTGGAAAAACCACAATTGCTAAAACTCCAAGTGGTATGTCGACAGAAAGCATCCAGACAGACGAAACCAGCATCATCACCAGGACTGAAGAAGCAAAAGGCAATGGTGCGAGAATTGAGACACTTGCATCTGAATCAATTCCGCAACGAGCGACGATATCCCCTGTCATCCGCTTGCGATGCCATGCGATCGGTTGAGCCACTACATGATCAAGTACACGATTAGTTATAGATTCAGCAGTGCGCCATTCGGTTCTACCTGCGTAACCTCGTCGTACCACTACCCCAGCGGCACGCAATAACCCGATTCCAACAACTAAACACGCGCCGATAACGATTGCAGTAGCGTCCAAGCGTCCGTCAATAAATCGAATCAAGATAACGCGATCAACCATCCACCGAACTCCGATTGAAGAGCCGACTGTGCATATCGCAAATACTGCAGCGCCAGACACAGCGATAAAGAAAAGTCTCGGGTGAAATTTAACTATGACACGAATTAATTGAAATGCTTCTTTAAGCCGAGAGTCGGCACTTGAACTACTTTCAGCAATATCTGAGACATCTGCGACATTATTTTGCACCATATAGTTCTACCATTTTGGCTTGATCGCCTAGTCTTTTAGGTTGTGAAGCTAATTCTGCGAAGTCTGTTGACAGTTGTGATCGCCCTAATTTGTGCGATGTGGATCTATGGTTTATTTTTTGCGTCAAAGCAAGCTGTGAATAAATTCGACGATCGACTTTGGGCTGAGAAAGCACAATCGCGTTGTCTCATCGCCGAGCAGCAGCGCATTGAATTAGCCGATTATCGCATTGTCGACGACCTAGGAGCCGACGCCATTGCCAAACGGGCAATGATCGTCGACAAAGCCACTGACACGATTGAGTCGTTTGTGAAAGAGTTTCGAGCCAGTTTGCCAAAAGATGCAAAAGGAATAGCAATTGTTGGTTTATGGCTGGACGATTACGAAATCTATATTGCTGATCGCCGCTCTTTTGCTGATGATCTCAGAAATGATATCAACTTGCAGTTTTCTGAGACACCGATTAAAGGTCTGCCGATCAGCGAAAAGATTTCCACATTCGCAGCCGACAACCAAATGTCGAATTGTAAGCCTCCGTTAGATCTCTCTATCTAATTTGATCCAGCCGTCATTTTGGGTATATTTCTTGATTACTCGAGCAGGTGAACCAACAGCGACACAGTAATCAGGCAACTCTCCAGTTACGACTGAATTCGCGCCAACCGCAACGTGTTTTCCAATTTTTGCGCCAGGCAACACGACCACGCCATGTCCAAGCCACGAACCTTCGCCAATTGAGACCGCGCGTTCGGGTTGTGATTGATGAGAAATTGGAATCGAAATATCCAAATAGCCGTGACTTTGATCGGTGATGTACACATGATGACCAGTCCAAACATCGTCACCGATGTCAATTGACAGATGCCCCACGATCCCAGTGCCACGACCGATCAGACAACGGTCACCGATCTTCACAACAGGATTCGTTAGGCACTTTTGTCCCGGCATCATCCCCGCAGATAGTGCAACATGTTCGCCGATCATTGTGTCTTTGCCAATGTGAATATAATTCTCGTTGAAGATGGTCGTTATTGGAAACAAAATAATTGAGCCTGTACCAAACTTGCCAAATTTTTTGCCACGTCGAGATTCAGGGCCGATCGCCGCATTTACAGTGAACCATCGCCAAATTTTTGCGAGCAGGTCACCTCTTGCGTCACTCATGTTTAAACGTTGCATAATGACATCGTAGTTAAGACTGATTAGCCTAGAAACATGACTGTAGTTATAAATTCATCTGGTTCTTTTAATGGCAATGATCTCGGGTCAGGATTGATCGAGTTTTTGGGCATTCAGTTTGCAACTGCAAGTCGTTTTAAAAAACCAGTTGACGTCATTAGTTATACGCACGAAGTTAACGCGAAAGCTTTTGGTCCACAATCGCCACAAGTGCCTGGTTTCATGGAAGAAATTCTTGATACCAAATCGATACCGATTGACGAAAATTGTCTCTTTCTGAATATTTGGACTAAGACCGACTTCATTGGTGATGTAGCGAATAACGAGAAGCCAAAGTTAAAGCCAGTTCTATTCTGGATACACGGTGGTGCGTACACGAACGGCACAGCTGCAACGAGTTGGTACAACGGAACATCGCTTGTCACTCGGGGCGACGTAGTGCTTGTCAGTATTAATTATCGGCTTGGACCATTTGGATTTCTGGGAGAAAACAATCTCGGAATTCTTGACCAAATCAGCGCGCTGAGATGGGTTAACCGAAATATTGTTTCGTTTGGTGGAGACCCGAATAATGTGACGATATTCGGAGAATCAGCTGGCGGTAGCAGTGTCGTTGCATTAACAGCCTCACCACTAGTCGCAGGTTTGGTAACGCGGGCCTGGGCAATGAGCCCGTCACTTCGCCAACTTCGCACAAAGAATGATGCCGCGATCGCACTCGAACAATATCTAGGCTTCGCTAATTGCAAATCACTCTCAGACTTACGAGAGCTTTCGGTTCAACAGATGATTGACGCCACCGCCAACATGTTTGTTGATGTTGAGAATTATGTTTCAACGTTTACCCCGACTTTCGGAGGAGATGGATTACCCGAAGACATCTACGCTGCATCGGCAAACTCAGGAATTCCGCTCGTAGTGGGAACGAATCATGATGAAAATCGTTTATGGTCAGTGCTTCATCCAGAGTCGGCGACGCTCGATATAGAAGGTGCGCTTGTTTACTACCGCAAAACTTTTGCTGATAAAGCGCTGACCGCATGGGATTTGTACAGCAAACTCCGCATTGAACACTCTCCGTCTCAGATGGTTGCCGCCTTGCAGACCGATGAGAATTTTCGAGCACCTGCTTGGAAGCTTTGCGAGGAGCGCAGTGAAATTAACACTCCAACTTGGATGTATTGGTTCACTTGGCCAACGCCGATTTTTGACGGAGCATTTGGCTCATGCCACGCCTTAGATATCCCATTCGTTTTTCACAATCTGAATGCCCCACGTGTAGAAGTTTTCACTGGCGATGATTCATCTCGTGGGCCGATTGCTGACCGGATCTCTGGAGAACTTCTGTCGTATGCAAAGGATGGTGTTGTTTCGTGGCCTCATTATGAAATTGAGAACCGTGCAACTTTGAAAGTTGATGTTGAGACTATTTTGATTTCTGACCCAGAACCGGCGCTTCGAAATTTGTGGAGAACGATTGCGTGAATTCGTATTGGCGTGAGTCGGTACGGAGCGAGATAGTTAGTCGTGATTCTTTAGTTTCGAACATTGATGTAGATATCGCGATTGTCGGCGCGGGTTATAGCGGTCTTTGGACTGCCTATTACCTCAAAAAACTGCGGCCAGACGCGCGAGTCGCTGTCATCGAGTCGAATCAGGTTGGGTTCGGTGCAAGTGGACGCAATGGCGGCTGGTGTAGTGGATTTTTGCCAATGACTCTTCGGGAACTTGAAAAACAGCACAATCGTCAAGCCGCAATTGAAATGTGCCGTCAGAGTTTTGCAACAATCGACGAAATTGAAAAAATCATTGCCGACGAGAATATCGATTGCGATTTTCATCGCGGCGGCACTATTCACGGTGCCACAAATGCTGTACAACGCACTCGCGTAATTGAAGAAGTTAAAGAACTACATAGTTATGGTTTTTCTGAGAATGATTCAAGAATGCTCACACTCGAAGAGGCTCGGGACAGAATAAATATTTCAGGATTACTCGCATCTAGTTACACGCCACATTGTGCCGCGATTCACCCAGTGAAATTGGTGTCGGGACTCGCCAAAGTTGTCGAGCGAATGGGTGTAAAGATCTACGAAAATTCTCGCGTTGATGAAATCAATTCAGGCACGCTAAACCTGAAACATTCAATAGTTCGCGCTGAAGTGGTCGTTCGGGCGACAGAAGGATTCACCTCGCAGATTAAACACCACCGAAGAACTCTCGCGCCACTTTATTCGTACATGGTCGCCACTGAACCTCTAACGAAATCGCAACGCGATGAGATTGGCTGGCAGAATCGTGAGACCTACCACGATGCTCGCAATATGATTATTTACGTACAGATCACTCGGGATGGTCGAATTGCATTTGGTGGTAGAGGCGCGCCATATCATTTCGGTTCACGTGTTAAACCTAATTACGACAATCATGATGAAATACATCAAAAAATTATTTCATCGATGCACGATGTTTTCCCTCTAACGAAAGATCTTAACATTACACACCGTTGGGGCGGGCCTCTTGGGGTGCCCCGAAATTGGCAACCATCGGTAAATTATGATCCGCGATTGGGCTTGGCCTCTCTCGGCGGTTATGTTGGGGATGGTGTTGCAGCGGCTAATTTGGCGGCTCGGACGCTCGCCCATTTGGTCGTTGGCGACGATCATCCATTGACAAATTTGGCTTGGGTTAACCATCCATCACGAAAATGGGAAGTCGAACCTTTGCGATATTTTGGGATTAACGGTCTGCTTAGACTTTCTAACAGTATGGATAAATACGAATATGAGACGGGAACTGTAGATAAATTTCGTTCGAAACTGCTTGAGCGATTTTTATAACTTAAACGAACGGAGAATAAGTGACTGAAGTGATGCGAAAAGAATTTGCCGGCAAAGTCGCGATCGTTACTGGGTCGTCATCTGGCATCGGAGAAGAAATTGCTCGGCGATTAAGTGATCTTGGAGCAACTGTTGTCGTGAACTCTGCCAACTCAGTCAATGCTGGTCAACAAGTTGCCAATTCTTTAACGACTGAATCTATCTATTTTCAAGCTGATATCAGTGATCAAGCAGCAGGTCAAAAACTTATTGATGCGACAATCAGCAAGTTTGGGCAACTAGATATTTTAATAAACAATGCCGGTTGGACGACCCTGGTTGCTCATCATGATTTAGATTCTCTGACTGACGAAATTTTTAAGAAAACATTTGATGTCAATGTTTTGGGAACATGGTGGCTAACTAAGGCAGCCATGCCGCATCTCAAAAAGAGTACGGATGGCAATATCGTCAACATCACATCGATCGCCGGAGTCAGACCCGTTGGCAGTTCAATTGCTTACGCAATGACTAAGGCGGCTCTTAACCACATGACTATTTTGCTCGCTAAATCTTGTGGTCCGGTGCGGGTTAATGCAGTTGCCCCTGGTCTGGTCGAAACCCCGTGGACACGCGACTGGCAAGCACAGCATGAAAATGTTTCCCGAGTTGCTCCGCTCAAGCGTTCCGCAACTCCACAAGATTGTGGTGAGGCAACTATTGCTCTAATTCGCAATAAGTATGCAACAGGTCAGATATTCGTAGTTGACGGTGGCTTAACACTCGTTATTTAATTGCTGTCAATTAGTTATCTCAGAGATTTCAACGACACGTTTTTGCGCAATGCTTACATGCGCTGCTTGACCTATTGCTACCGAGTTTAAACCGTCGCTTAATGTCACTTCAGATTTCGAACCCGAGCGAATAGCGCGCTGCATCGCTAGATGCTCAAGGTAAGAGGCACCGGCATGAAACCCTGCAATAACTCCGTGAGGCTGTTTGACAACAAATTCTTCAACGCCGGTCGTTCCGTTTGCTCGCAGGCCTATACGTACTTTAGATTCTGTGATCATCGCTTCAAGTTTTGCTTTGCTACCTACGACAGAAATCTCTTGTTCATTTTTAGAACCCTCGGCGAACATCGAGAGGTCCAGCATTCCGCGAACGCCATTTTGATACTCGACGATTACGAAGGCGTTATCCAATATGTCAGATCTTTTGCCGTCGTAAAATTCGTCTAGATGATTTACATCTTGGTTTCCCGAAGCGAACACGCTGGTGGCCTGAGACTGTGCAATTAGACCCATCACATCAAAGAAGTGGCAACACTTCTCAACCAGTGTGCCACCCGTATTTGAAGTAAAACGGTTCCAGTTATTAATTTTCTCAAGAAACGGAAACCGATGTTCACGTATTGCAACCATTTGTACTTTGCCACAAGTACCTGAACTAACCTCTCTGATCAGTCGCCTAGTCGGTGCCATAAAGCGATACTCGAGCCCAACCCACACCACCCTGCCATCGCGATGTGTTTGTTTATCGCGCTCAATTGCTAACTGGCAATCTTTGACTGTTGTGCATAAGGGTTTCTCTACTAAAACATGTGGTCCGGCTTCTAAAACATCATCGAGAATATTCAAGTGTGTATTGTTCGGTGTGGCGATTATGACTACGTCAAGTTCATTGGTTGAAAGCATTTCTCGATGGTCGGAAAACTGCGTAACACCATTGATTAGCTCTGCAGATTTAGCGCGACTCGGCGCGTGATTATCGCTGATCGCTACGACTTCACAATTATCAATCGCCAATAGATTTCGAATGTGTTCTCGACCCATCATTCCTGTGCCGATTATGCCGTAGCGCAATTTTTTGCTCTCAAGACTCACGATCTCAGACTAGATCGCTAATCTATTGAACTATGAATATTATGAATATGAACATGACTCAAGATCGCCTCTATTTTCGACAACTACTATCGGGTCGCGATTTTGCGGTATCAGATCACCTTGCCAATCAAATGGTAAATTTCGTTTATTTGATCGGCGATAGACAAACTCGGGAGTGTGTGATTGTTGACCCTGCATACGCTGTCAGAGATCTTCTCGAAACTATCGCTCAAGACGATATGAATTTGACTGGAGTTCTCGCAACGCACTACCACGCCGATCATGTTGGTGGCTCAATGATGGGTATGAACATTGAGGGTGTCTCTACACTTCTTGAACTGCAACCAGTACCGATTCATGTCAACACAAATGAAGCCACTTGGGTGACGCGCACAACTGGTATCTCAGATACCGACTTGGTCAAACATTCAGGTGGAGACAAATTGAGAGTAGGTGAAATCGAAATTACTTTCGTACACACACCTGGTCATACACCTGGTAGCCAATGTTTTTTGGTTGCACAGCGACTCGTTGCTGGCGACACGCTTTTTCTCGAAGGTTGTGGGCGAACTGACTTGCCAGGAAGCGACCCTGGGCAAATGTTTTCGAGTTTGCAAAAACTTTCCGAAATGCCCCCAGATACTTTGGTATGTCCAGGCCATCAATACTCGGCAATGCCCTCAAGCAATCTTGGAGATGTCGTCGCCACAAATCATGTTTTTAAGCCACAGACGCAAGAACAGTGGCTTGAATGGTTTGGACGATGATTGAGCCGTATTCGCTAATCAGCTAAATATCGCGTTAGAGATTGCGCTTAAACCGCTCAAAGTCAGCAGACCGATTACTAGATTTCTAAAGTGATCTGAATTGATTTTCGCGCGCAAACGTGTTCCGACAAAAACTCCTAATCCCATGACGGGAATCGAAAACAATGCGAGTTGTAGTGCTTCGGCCGTCATCTTGCCCGCCAATGTAAAAATAACAACAGTAAGGAAATTCAAGAAAGTAAATACTCGGTTCAATACAGCGCGAAATTCTCGGGGTTCAAAGTGTCGCGCGTGGAGCAAAAATACAAGTGGTGGGCCATTTGTCGAAGTTGCCGTTGACAAAACACCCGAGATAACTCCCATTGCGTAGTCGAATGTCTTTGGTAGTCGTTGTAAATCGAAGCCTTTAATACTTAAGAACACACCTATTAAGACGACGACACCAAGGATGCCTTTCATTAATCGAGCGTCAAGGTTTAATAGAAGCCACAAACCAAATGGCATGCCAAAAAGTGCCGATAAGACAAGTCGCTGGGCCATCTCACGGGCTTGAACTGCGCGAGACTCCCACCATTGAACCGCGCAACTGACCGTAGAAACGGCCGTTGCGGTTACGACCGCAGTTGGCAGATCAACAAAAAATATCATCAACGGAACCGATATCAACCCGAAACCAAAACCAAATAACGCTTGAATTATTGAAGCACCCAGCACAATAATTGTTATGAACACAAATTGTTGAATTGTCATAATTTCCAATCAGTCAATGTATCCAGCGCAGCATTGAATACTTGTGTGTGTCTGTCAACATCATCTGTTGTGTGAAACGGTGACATCAGTGCCATATTGTGAAACGGTGTCAATAAAACTCCACGATTGACTGCCCAAAGATGCATGAAACTTTCGAGTTGCGGGTCAGAAGCCGCAGCTGCTTGTGCGCCATTTACGGGCGGTGCACAAAACCAATATTCAGCGCGACAACCGAGTTGCTGAACGCTCCAATCAAGATTGTGATCTGTGAATGATTTCTTGACACCACTTGCCCACCGTGTTGCCAATTGACGTGTTTTCTCAAACTGTTCTGGCAATAGACAGTTAGTCAATGTGACTTTGATCGCTGCCATGGCTAATGCACTTCCTGCAAGTGTCCCACCAATACCAGATACGTCAACATCGTGTTCGATAATTTTCGTACTTAATTGTGCTGCAAGGTCTTCTGAAAGCCCGTAGGCAGCAACAGGAAACCCACCACCGATGCTTTTACCGATCACCAAAATATCGGGCTTAAGATTCCAGAGTTCAGTGCATCCACCAGCACCGGCACAGATCGTGTGGGTCTCATCGACAACTAATAGCGTGCCGTATTTCGTTGTTAGCCGACGGACTCCTTCTAGATATCCGGGTGCCGGCAAAACAATACCGATATTGGTAAGCGCGGGTTCAATCAACATGCAGGCAACATCACGATGTGCGAGTTGCATTTCGAGAGCATCAAGATCGTTAAAAGGCACGACTCGCGTTGTCAATGCGGGATCAATTTGCGGTCCGATTGCACCTGGTCGCGATATGGTTTGACCGTGTTGATCGGCAATAACAAGCGTTTCGTCTACTGTGCCGTGATAACACCAATCGTGCACCAAAATTTTCGGACGCTTAGTCAAATGTCTTGCGATTCGTAACACGAATCGATTTGCATCAGTTGCACTTACGGCGAATTGCCATTTTGTCAAGCCAAATCGACGCGTGAGTTCTTCACCTACCCAATTCGCGTCCCGCGTTGGCAACATCGTCGTTGCACCTTTATTCATTTGTGCCGAAATCGCCTCAGTGATTTCTTTGACTCCGTGACCGGTCATTGAGCCAGTGTCTCCAAGACAGAAATCTATGTAGTCAAGATCATCAATATCAGTAAACATTGCGCCCTGGGCTTGGCGAACATGGATAGGAAACGATCCAGGCAAACGCGTCATCCATGGCATTGGTACCCCACCCACCAAGGTATTGAAACTTGATGCGGTCGCGATTTTTGATTTTGGGTGAAGTTTTTCGAAGAGTATCTCTTCAATCTCGAGCACTTCGTCTAGGCGATTTCGATTGATCATCTATCCATCATGGCAAATAAGGGTGTAAAATTCGTAAGTGGCTATAGGAGACTTCAGTAACCAAAATCTTGAATTGAGAATTGATAGTGAACGATTGATGTCGCGAATTAGTGCCCTTGCCGAGATATCTCCAATTGATGGCGGAGGAAATTGCCGGCTCGCGCTTACCGATGAAGACATGCACGGCCGCAACCTTCTTGTTGATTGGATGCGTGAGTGCGATCTAGAGATTTCAATAGATGCAGTCGGAAACATAATTGGCGTCTGGAATGTCGGCATAGGTGCCCCGGTGATGTCTGGTTCACATATTGACACCGTTCGCACCGGCGGAAGATTTGATGGCTGTTACGGCGTGCTTGCTGCCCTTGAAGTAATTCAAACTTGTCAACAAGCAGGAGTTACTCCAGTGCGACCACTTGCAGTCGGAATTTTCACTGACGAAGAAGGTGCAAGATTCGCCCCCGACATGCTCGGATCTCTCGTCTATGTCGGCGGCATGCCGTTAGAAGAGGCTCTCGATGTGATCGCGATTGATGGAGCAAAACTCGGCGATGAACTTGTAAGAATTGGCTACTCGGGGGTCGCCCCTTGCCCAGGTCTTGTGCCGCATGCATTTGTCGAACTGCACATCGAACAAGGACCGATGCTTGAGGCAAATGGTGTGCGAATTGGTGCCGTGACCAGTGTGCAAGGAATCTCGTGGCAAGAAGTTTCGATCACAGGTCAATCAAATCACGCTGGCACAACGCCGATGTCTTTGCGACATGACCCAGCTTTAGTGGCTGCTGAGATCACAGTATTTCTTCGTCAACTTGCGAAAGAAATGGGCGGCGATCAAGTTTGTACTGTTGGAAAAGTTGATATTCATCCGAATCTAACCAATGTTGTCGCTGCCAAAGCAACGATCACACTTGATGTGCGTAATACCGATGAAGCACTTTTGAAATCTGCCGAATCAAAGATCGCTAAATATTTGCAAGTTGTCGCGTCGGCTGAAGGCGTAAAGATCACTACTCGAGAACTAGCGAGATTTGAACCTGTCGTGTTTGACGGTCGCGTTATCGATTGTGTTGAAAAAATCGCTAGGGATCAAGGGAACACAGTACAAAGAATGCCATCAGGCGCGGGTCATGATGCACAAATGTTGGCGCGAGTTTGCCCTTCTGGAATGATTTTCGTCCCAAGCGTCAAAGGCATTAGTCATAACCCAGCTGAATTCACTGAGACTGATGATCTCATCGCTGGCGCCAATATTTTGCTACACACAATGCTTTCACTAACTACTCTCGAAGATACAAACTAAACTACAAGATCTGATATGACTCGTCTACTGAAAGTTGCAGCGGCACAACTCGGACCAATTCAGCGCACAGATAATCGGCAAATAGTCGTGAAGCGTTTGATTGAGCTACTTCGAAATGCACATGCACAGAAGGCCGAGTTAGTTGTGTTTCCCGAATTGGCACTCACGACGTTCTTCCCTCGATGGTTTGTTGATGACATTTCACAAGCCGATCATTGGTACGAGACTCAAATGCCATCGCCGATAACTCAGCCATTATTCGATGAGGCAAAAAAACTTGCTGTTGGATTCTGTTTGGGATACGCAGAACTAACACCAAACGGTGAACGCTTCAATACGCAAATATTGGTTGAGCGCAATGGAGAAGTTGTCGCCAAATATCGTAAAGTTCATATTCCTGGGCATGAGACTCATGAACCTGATCGCCCCTTTCAGCATGCAGAGCGCTACTATTTCAAACCGAGCGACGAAGGCTTTGGGGTATGGCAGGCATTTGGCGGGCGCATCGGAATGATGATCTGCAACGATAGACGTTGGCCAGAAAGTTATCGCGTAATGGGGTTACAAGGCGTTGAAATGATCCTCTGTGGTTACAACACGCCGCTGCAATACATCCCTGACCCAACTCAAGATCCACTGCAAAGTTTTCACAATGCATTAGTTATGCAAAGTGGCGCATACCAAAATGGCACATTTGTAGTTGGCGTGGCAAAAGGTGGCATCGAAGAAGGTGTCGACAGTTTGGCTGATTCAAGCATCATTGCGCCATCTGGTGAGCTGCTAGCCAAGACATCTACAAGTGGTGATGAGGTTGTCACGGCAACCTGTGATCTCGACTGGTGTTACAACTACAAAAACACCTTGTTTAACTTCGACCGTTACCGTCGACCTGAGGTTTATGGGCGAATAACTAGTCAACGAGGCGCAATCTTTACATAATGTAAACCTGAAGCCCAATAGGGCTATGGTTAAGACGTGACTAGTCACCTCACAGCGACATCTACGGGCGATCTAACCGATGGTCGAGTTGCGCTCACCGTTAACGGTGTAGCCGTCACTGTTCGCAATGATCATCCACATTTATTGGCGGCTCTGCGCGAAGAACTAGATATCACATCACCGAAAGATGGTTGTTCACCAACGGGCCAATGTGGCTGTTGCACTGTGCTTGTTGACGGCAAGGCAATAGTCAGTTGTCAACTGTCACTTGAAAAAGTATCTGGCGCTCAGATCACAACGCTTGAAGGTGTCAGTCAGACTGAGCGTGATGCATTTGCGAATGCTTTTGCAGCCTGTGGCGGTTTGCAATGTGGATTTTGTATTCCAGGTATTGTCGTTCGCGCGAAAGCGCAAATTGACAAAAAGGGTGCTGACTTAAAACGAGAAGATATGGCGCGACATCTTGGCGCACATTTATGTCGATGCACTGGTTACGTAAAAATTCTTGATGCAATCGAAACCGTCGCCAAATCACAGACGCGCGAAATGATTACAACTGGCGGTCTGGGCGTGCGCGTTATGAAACTCGAAGCTGAAGCGCTTGCGCTCGGTGATCGAGGGTACATCGATGACATGCGCGTCAACGATATGTTGCACGCTGCATTGGTTTTCACTCAACATGCGCGAGCTGATGTTCTTGACATAGACGTAACTGCTGCATTACAACAACCTGGAGTTAAAGCCGTTTTCACCGCTGCTGATATTCCCGGAGAGTTAATGATGGGAATTATCTACAAAGACTGGCCGGTGATGATTCCGGTTGGCGGCAGAACTTCTTACGCGGGTGATGTTTTGGCAATAGTTGTTGCCGATTCAAGAATGAATGCTCGCAATGCCACTGCTGCTGTCGAAGTTTCATATAATCCGCTGTCGCCGATTACTGATGCTCGCAAAGCGATCGATACTAATGATCTCGCGGTTTGGAAAACCGAAAGCAACATTCTTAGTAAGTCGAGTTATAAACGCGGAGACTGCGACTCGGCTATTGCCTCAAGTGATTTTGTTGTTCGGGAAAAATTTGTGACACAAAGAATCGAACATGCTTTTCTTGAACCAGAAAGCACCTTGGCTGTTCCAAGTACTAATAACGATCTCAAGCAACTGCATGTCTATTCGGGCGGGCAGGGAGTCTGGGATGATCGCAATGACATTGCTCGCTTACTTGCGGTTGACAATAGTCAAGTAACAGTCACACTGGTAACGAACGGTGGAGCATTCGGCGGCAAAGAAGACATGAGTAATCAAGCGCATGCTTCTCTGGCTGCTTGGCTCTTAGGTCTTCCAGTTAAGTGCACTCTGACTCGCGAAGAAAGTTTTTTGATGCACGCCAAGCGGCATCCAATTGAAATGGATTATGAATTAGCTTGTGACAAGAACGGCAAACTTACTGCATTGCGAGTTCGTGCAATCGGTGACTCTGGTGCATACGCGAGTGTAGGTATGAAGGTTCTTGAACGCATGGCAGGTCACGCCAGTGGCCCCTATCAAGTCGGAAATATAGATGTTGAAGCAATCGCCGCTCGCACGAACAACCCAATCTGCGGTGCATTTCGTGGCTTTGGCGCAAATCAAGCGCAATTCGCAATGGAAGGCGTACTCGACAGACTTGCCGAGAAGGTTGGCATAACAGGCTGGGAGATCCGCTTCAGAAATGTTATTAAACCCGGAATGGTCTGGGGACCCGGTCAGATTATGGATGATGGATGTCTTGGCGCAGAATTATGCTTGAATGAAATTAAGCCAGAATATGACGCTGCAATATTGGCAGGAAAAGCAGTTGGACTGGGTCTTGGTCTAAAAAATAGCGGCCTCGGCAATGGTTTCAAAGAAATCTCAAAAGCTGTCGTACATTTCAAACACGATGGTCGCATTGAAGTTCGCCACGGTTGGACAGAAATGGGACAGGGTATCAATACGGTTGCTGCACAAGTAGCAGTACACGAACTCGGCGTTGACGCGTCACTAATCGACGTGATCGTTGATACGACTCGCGAACTGGGCTTCGGGCAAACCACTGGATCTCGTGGAACCCTGATGGGTGCCGGCTCGGTGAAAGATGCGTGCGATGTTGCTCGTGCTGCAAATTTTGCGAAAGGTGTTGACCATGTCGGTGAATACCGAGTCGACTGGACAAATAAAATGGGTGAACCAGGAGTTGAAAATCCGATTATTCACTCAACATTTAGTTATGCCGCTCAGATGGTCGTAATTGATCGCGTGTCGCAAAAGATTGAGCGAGTAGTTGCAGTGCACGACGTGGGTCGGATAGTTAACCCGACACTTTGTGAAGGTCAAGTTGAAGGCAGTGTACATATGGGTCTTGGTTATGCGCTTACCGAAGAGTTTCCGTCTGATCCGGTCACGGCGTTTCCAACCAATATGACGCTGCGCAGTCTTGGGATTTTGCGCGCCAAAGATGTACCTAAGATTGAAGTGAAACTTATTGAGTCGGCGCAACCTAATTCTCCGTATGGCATAAAGGGCGTCGGCGAAATAGGTCTTGTGCCAACAGCGGGTGCCGTAGCGGCTGCGCTAAAAGAACTTGACGGTCAATGGCGCAATACGCTGCCGATGCGTCGCGATAAACAAGAAGACTGAATCATGGCTAATCAAACTGCAGGCCTTATTTGTGCGCACCATCATCTCTATTCGACTCTCGCCCGAGGTATGCCTGCAACCGCGAAAACGCCAACTAATTTCTTAGAGATTTTACAACAGGTATGGTGGCGCCTTGATGCCGCGCTTGATGACGAGATGATTTACTGGTCGGCGATGCTTGGGGCCACCGAATCATTAATGAACGGCACCACATGCATCATTGATCATCACGAATCCCCGAACTGTATTGAAGGCTCGCTTTCAACAATTGAGCGCGCCTGCAAAACAGTTGGCGTGCGTGTCAATGCTTGTTATGGCATCACAGACCGATGGGATGACAGCGGCAACTTGCATTCAAAAGTTTCACCAATTTCGAAAATGACACAAGCGGCCAAACGCGGTCTTGCAGAGTGTGATCGTTACTTGAGTGAGGGTGGTCGTGGAATGGTCGGCGCTCATGCCGCATTTACATGCAGTGATGAAACATTGAGTGCGGCGAGTGATTTGGCGGTCAAACATAAGACCGGTGTGCATATACATGTTGCCGAGGGACTCGACGATTCACATGCTGGCGCACGACTTGAGAATCTAAGCAAAGATAACTGGCTTCTGATTCACGCAGTACACCTTGATCGCAAACTCTCTGGATACATCGTGCATAATCCCAGATCGAATATGAACAACTCAGTCGGATACGCCAGACCAAGCACGCTTACAAATAAGGTTTTGATCGGCACAGATGGAATCGGTGCCGACATGCTTGAAGAGGCAAGGTTGGCGTATGTTCGCTTGCGCGAATTTGAGATTACTGAAACGCCAACAACTGTTTGGTCTTGGATCGAAAATAGTTATGAACTTTTTCCTGAAGCAAAAAATGACAGAGTGACTTTTGATTATGATCACGTCGACAGCCCTTGGCATGTGGCATTTACGCCCGGCATCGGGGTAACCGACGTCGAAGTCGATGGAGAGAAAGTTTTAATATCAGGTTTGCCAACGCGAGTTGATATTCATGAAGTTAGAGCGAAAGCAGCAGAACAAGCAACACGTCTACATGAAAGGTTGGCAAGTTGATGAGTCAAGATGCAAATAAGAAGTCAACACGAGTTGCGCTCTATCTACAAGACGCGCACAAAATCTCTGAGGGTATGGAGTTTTCTAAATATGCCGAAGCAAAGGGCTTTGAAGCAGTATGGCAAGCCGAAAGTCGTTTAGTTCGTGAAGCGACGGTGCCAATGGCGGCATTCGCGTCAGTCACGACAACTTTAAAAGTCGGCTCCGGAGTTGTCGACTGTTGGAGTCGTAACCCTGCTCGCCTTGCAGCAACATTTTCAACTCTCGATGACTTGGCACCAGGTCGCGTTATTTTGGGAATAGGCGCTTGGTGGGATCCATTGGCACAGAAAGTTGGCATCTCTCGCGCCAAACCGTTACGCGCGATGCGTGAGATTGTTACATCTGTGCGCGCACTTTTAAACAACGAGACCGTCACATTTAACGGCGAATTTGTTCACCTTGATGGCGTCGAGCTTGATTACGTATATCAAGAGCGTCGAGCAAAAGACGTGCCGATTTATATTGGCGCTACTGGTATGCAAATGATGGAGTTAACTGGTGAAATTGCCGATGGAGTCGTGCTGAATTATCTGGTCTCACCCGAATACAACCAGAAAGCAATGGAGGCATTAACTATCGGCGCCGATCGTGTCGGTAGATCGGTTGATTCAATAGACCGACCTCAACTTGTCGTCTGCAGTGTGCATGAAGATCGCAAAACTGCTCTTGACATGGCGCGCCAAATGGTTACGCAATATCTCGGGCAACAACCTCACATCATGAAAGCATCGGGCGTTCCGCAATCAATTCTTGACAAAGTCGGCTCGGTTTTAACTTGGCCTGCAACTCATGAACAGGTTGTTGCTGCATCAAAACATGTGCCCGATGAGATTGTGCAGATGCTCACCGCGAGTGGAACCCCAGCAGAGGCGCGACAACGTGTTACGCACTATCTTAAGAACGGTGCGACCTGCCCAATTTTGTATCCACTTGGTGATGTGAAAGCGATGATTGATGCGTTTTCGAATTGGGATGGTATCTCATGACTGTGGCTATTCCGCAGACATTGCGTGAAGCTCTGGCGTTTAGTAGCGCCAACCCGAACGCCCAGATTATTCAAGGTGGTACCGATCTGATGGTTGAAATAAATTTCAACCACAGAAAACCAACAGATGTAATTGCTTTGCGGCGAGTCGAGGAAATTCGCAATTACGCATACACAGCCGACAAATCAAAAGTGATTGTCGGAGCAGGCTTGCCATATCAAAAAATGGAGCACGGTGAGATCGCCGAGTTGTTTCCGGCTTTGGCGCAAGCTGCTCGCACGGTAGGTTCTCCACAAATTCGTGCCGCCGGTTCAATCGGGGGCAATCTTGGCACTTGCTCACCCGCTGGTGATGCGTTACCAGTTCTTAGTGCGCTAAACGCTGAAGTTAATTTACGAACCGAAACTGGCTCGCGGGATATTTCTGTTCACGACTTTATGATTGGTGTTAAACGTAACGACCGTAAACCAGGAGAATTAATTATTTCAGTCACTTTGCCGATCATTCAAGGCTGGCAGGGATATGCCAAAGTCGGTGTTCGTAATGCGATGGTAATTTCAGTCGCCTCATGTTGTTTAGTTGTCGACCGAAAACTTGGCGCTATAAGTGTTGCGCTTGGTGCGGTTGGTCCGACTATTATTCGCTGTCGCGAGACAGAACAATGGTTGGCTACACAAATAGATTTGAAATCTATCTCAGCTGTTGCGCCTAATCTGTTGAAAGAGTTCGGCGAACGAATCGCTAATGAATCAAAACCAATTGACGATCATCGAAGCACAGCCGCGTATCGACGCCACGCTGTTGCAACATTGTCTCGTCGTTTATTAGTGAGAGCGAACACCAAATGATGCCAAATACTGAGATTTACAACTTAAGAGTCAACGGCAAGAATCACGAGGTGCGTGACGCTTGGGTTGGAGAGAGTTTGCTCTATGTGCTGCGAGAACGACTCGGGCTACCCGGTTCTAAAGGCGCTTGCGAGCAAGGCGAATGTGGCAGTTGCACGGTGATCATGGATGGTCAGGCAGTCTGTTCATGTCTGGTTATGGCGGCAACTGCAATTGACGCCGAGATTAAAACAATTGAGGGTCTCACACCTGATGGTGAACTCACCGAGGTGCAAGACGCTTTCATCACCGAAGGTGGGGTGCAATGTGGTTTTTGTACGCCAGGTCTAGTCGTTGCGATCGAACATCTGCTTGACAATAACCAGAGTCCTACTGAAATTGAAATCAAAGAGGCGATCTCTGGAAACATCTGTCGATGCACTGGCTACGGTCGCATTTTTGAAGCTGTACAGACTGCAGTTGCGACTCGTAGGGCGGCAAGATAATGAGCAATGCAACAAAAATATCTACGAACCGCGATATTCTCGGTGCCTCGGCACTTCGTCCTGATGGAGCTGCAAAAGTTTCAGGAAAGTTTGAATTTTCATCTGACTTACACGCTGAACACATGCTGTGGGGAGCGACACTGCGCAGTCCACATCCGTTTGCGCGAATAATCAGTATTGATTTTTCAGCGGCATACAAAATATCAGGAGTAGAAGCGATCATCACGGCGCAAGATGTGCCAGGCAAGAAGACTTACGGTCTGATTGCAAGTGATCAACCCGTTTTTGCCAGTGAAATAGTGCGCTATGTGGGCGAACCGATTGTGGCTGTTGCAGCGGATCACCCAGAGACATGTCGTCGAGCGCTTGCAGCAATAAAAGTCGTATACGAAGTTCTTACGCCAATAACTGATGCCGAAGTTGCGTTACTTCCACAGACGTTACAGATTCACCCAGACGGAAACCTAATACGACATCAACGAATTGTTACCGGCGATCAAGATCTTCAAGGTGATGTGATAGTTGAAGGCACTTATGAGATGGGTATGCAAGATCAGGCCTTTCTTGGATTAGAAGCCGCATTGGCGATACCCGACAGTGGTGGTGCTGGGGTCGAAATGTATGTTGCAACTCAATGGTTACATGAAGATCAGAAACAGATTGCGGCTTGTTTAAATTTGCCTCTTGACAAAATTCGATTGACTCTTGGTGGTGTTGGTGGTGCATTTGGTGCCCGTGAAGACATCAGTTTGCAAGTGCATTGTGCGTTGCTTGCATTGCACACGAGTCGACCAATAAAGATGCAATACAGTCGCGAAGAGTCTTTCTACGGTCACGTACACCGCCACCCAGCGAAGATTTGGATTCGCCACCATGCAACACGTAGTGGTGTAATTCAGCGAATTGAATCTCGTATGGTTTTTGACGGCGGTGCATACGCATCAACTTCTTCGGCAGTATTGATCAATGGCATCACACACATTCAAGGGCCTTACAAATGCAGTAACGCAACTGTTGATGGTTTCGCAGTGCGAACAAATAATCCACCATGTGGAGCGATGCGCGGCTTCGGTGTTGTTCAGGCGTGTTACGCCCATGAAAGTCAGATGGATAAATTGGCTGTTGCGTGTGGTTTATCGCCTGTTGAAGTACGTCTGGTCAATGCAATGGTTACTGGCGACAAACTAATTACTGGTCAAGTTGTTGAAAGTGTTGCACCTGTTGCTCGATGTATTACCGAAACTGACTCGATCGCAATGCCCGCGCCGCTCGCGCACGATGCAAATGCACTCGAAATTGTTGGTGGTTCTGGATTAACTTCACTTCCACACAACATCGTTCGCGGAGTTGGCTGGGGTGTGTCTATAAAGAATTTAATGTACAGCGATTCATTTGATGATTTTGCGACCGCTCGTTGTCGGCTACAAGACGGTGTCGTGCATTTGAAATACGCAACCGTTGAAGTCGGTCAAGGTTTTGTGATACTTGCCCCGCAAATTGCACGGTCTGTGCTCGGCGTAGATGAAGTCGTGATCGACCCTGTAGACACAAGAATTGGTTCTGCAGGTAGTACTTCTGCTTCGCGACAAACATGGATGAGTGGCGGAGCGGTTGATGGTGCTTGCCGCTTGGTGCGCCAACGACTATTCGAACATGTTGGAAAACTTCATGACATTGATCCGCTAAGGCTAGTTATTGAAGATACTGATGTCGTCGACATGCTTGGTGATTTTCGCATCAGCGTGATTGAAGCATCTACTGGTGTGCTTTTTGAAGAGACGTTTGAACATCACCATCGACCAACTGAAGAACTCGACGCGAACGGCCAAGGTAACTGCCATGTTGCCTTCGCATTCGTCGCCCACCGTGCTGTAGTTGATGTCGATGTCGAACTTGGACTCGTAAAAGTGATTCAAATAGCCACGGCGCAAGATGTCGGTCGAGTGCTCAACCCAATTGCTGCACTCGGTCAGATCGAGGGCGGTATCGCTCAAGGTCTTGGTTTAGCGGTGATGGAAGAAATTGTTTTAGACAACGGCAAAATGCGTAATCCAAGTTTCACTGATTATTTGTTACCGACTGCACTTGACGCACCAGAGGTTGTTGCAATCATGATTGAAGAACCGGAACCACAAGCACCTTTAGGCGCAAAGGGCATTGGTGAGCCGCCATGTATTTCTGTGACCCCAGCGATTGCTGCTGCAATTCGCAATGCAACCGGTCGTGACCTACCTCGCGTACCCATTCGGCCACAAGATATCTGTTTATAACTACTTAATAGTTATTCAGTCGCTACACCAGCAGAAATCAATACTCCGCCGACTGCACCCGGTCTTGCTGCGACCTCGTCTAGCGCTGGCTCGAAATCTGGCGCAACAAAATCTGCCTCAACACCAGCATCACGGGCCAATTTGTTAACTGTTCGTTTTTGTGAAGATTCAACAAGAGAAATAACTACACCTTTAGAACCAGCTCGCCCTGTGCGGCCTGATCTGTGAATGTAATCTTTATGATCTGCTGGTGGATCAAAGTGAACTACACACGGCACATCATCAATATGAATACCGCGCGCAGCAACGTCAGTTGCTACTAGAGCATTAGACCTGCCTCGACGGAACTCTTCAAGTGAGCGTTCGCGTTGGGCCTGACTTTTATTGCCATGAATAATCGACGATCTCACGCCTGAGTTATCTAGTTGCTTGGCGAGGCGGTCACAACCGTGTTTGGTTCGGCAGAATAAAATAATTCTTTCGTAGTGATTAACTAACTGAGAAATAGTTTCAACTCTGTCGTTACGACTGACCATCCAAAACTTGTGATCAATATCTGGTTCGGCTTCTTGTGAATTCGATTCATGCCTCTTTGGATTATTTTGAAACTCTTTAACTACTTGAGAGATGTCGCCATCTAAAGTTGCCGAGAACAATAAAACTTGGCGCTGTTTTGGAAGTGCACGAAGCAATCGTCGAACTGCAGGTAGAAAGCCCATGTCAGACATTCGGTCAGCTTCGTCAAGCACTGCAATGGTTACAGATCCCAACGACATATCACGACGCTCAATCAGGTCTTCGAGACGGCCTGGTGTAGCAACAATTATGCTGGCACCGCGAACGGCCTTTACCTGTGGACCATAACCGGCGCCACCATAAACAGAAGCAACTCGCAAATCAGTTCCTTCACATAGCATCGCTATTTCTTTGGCAACTTGGATCGCTAATTCGCGAGTTGGTACCAAAACCAATCCACCTGGTTGACCTGGCTTTGACTTTTGCAAGCGAACTGCCAACACCAAACCGAAGGCGATCGTCTTGCCAGAACCCGTTGGGGCCTTACCGCAGACATCGTTTCCGGCTAGACCATCTGGCAACGCCGCTTCTTGAATTTCAAATGGTGATGCAATGCCACGCGCACTTAATTTGTCGGCAAACTTTGCCGGAACTCCGAGATCTACAAAACTTTTCATAGTTATTTACCTAGCACTGTCTCGAGGTAGATGTTTGTAAACAGACGCTTCTGGTCAACTTGGTTACGAACCGATTGGAATAAATCCCATTTTGGATATCTTGGTGCAAGAGTTTGCGCATTTTGAAAATGCAACTTGCCCCAATGTGGGCGTCCTTGATATGAGTTCATGATTGATTCAACTGCTTTAAAATACGGCACAAAGTCCATTCCTTTATATATATGAACTGCGATATACGCAGATTCTCGATTACTCGCTGTACTTAGCGGAATCTCATCTGGGGCTGTAAAGCGAACCTCAACAGGAAAATTCAGGAAGAACCCACTATCTTCGACCAGTCTACGGACTCGATTCAACGCTTCGGCGCATGCTTCTCGAGGTATTGCGTATTCCATCTCATAGAACTTGACAATTCGTTTACTGGCGAAGACCTTAAAACTTGAGTCAGAGTATTCATTTCTACCTGATGCTGGCAATGCCTTAGCCAGTTTGGGTATCAACGAGGGTCGAGCTCTTCCGAGCATGCAAACTGCGCCAAATGCATAGTTCTCCATGAACGTTTTTGAATACCAATGTGACATCTTCCCCATTGGTTTAGTTGCCTCAAGAGTGCGATTATTGCGTTTTGTCAGTGCCCAGCCTGTGTGCGGCACCCAAAAAAACTCAAAATGATCATTATCGGCAATGTGATGATCAAGATTCTCCAATAGTTCGTCGACACGCATAGGTTGCTCAATGACCGCGAGATTAAAGGCCGGAACTAGTTGAAGTGTGACAGTGCTGATAACTCCGAGCGCACCTAAACCCACACGCGCACAATGAAATAGATCAGAGTTCGATGTCGTTGAACAATCAACGACCGATGAATCAGCGAGAATAAGTCGCAGCGCTACTACTTGATTGGCGATGCCGGTGAACCTGATGCCCGTGCCGTGGGTTGAAGTCGATATTGCACCGGCGATTGTTTGATAGGCAATGTCACCGAGATTCTGCATCGCCAAACCATTCTGTTGCAGTATCAAATTTATTTTTGATAATTGGATTCCGGATTGCACTGTGACTGTCTTCGCGACTTTGTCAATAGCAATTACAGCGTCGTAATCAGACAAATCAAGTAATACTTCTTCGGAAAGAGCAATTGCTGTGAAACTATGACCAGACCCCACAGCCTTGACTCTAAGTTTATTCGTTATCGCCAATTGCACGACCCGCTGAATTTCTTGTTCTGATTTCGGCTTAAATAGTGAAACGTTGTCGACATGTTGATTGCCAGCCCAATTTGACCAACTCGCCTTGCGCGGCGGCGCTTCAAAACTCATCGTCAAACTCGAAGTTTGGCAATACGGGTGCTGGCCAGCCTTCTGATACCGATAACTACTAAAACGATCGCCAACAAAGTGCCCAAATTGCTAAGCATGTGAAAACCAAATGCTTTGCGAATGAAACCACTTGAGAATCCCGCCATCCCACCACAAAAGCTCATTAACAAATCGGCCGCACCTTGTACTGTCACGCGTGAGCCTGCTGGTACAGATTCAACCAAGAGACTCGACCCTCCGATGAGCCCGAAACTCCAACCAAGCCCTAATAACCAAAGTGACGGCCACAGCAATGTCGCTGCATCGCCTGCAAGAGCCGCCATAACAGTCGCTGAAACAAGTAACACACCACCAACAGAAATCGACAATAACTTGCCGCGTCGATCGGCGAACTTACCGACGAGTGGACTGAATGCATACATGCCAGCGATGTGCAATGAAATCACATAAGGACTGACATCTTCATGACCGTGCAGTTTTAAATGAACCGGAGTCATCGTCATCACCGCGACCATTGTGACCTGCGAGATCACCATCGATGCAAGCGCGACACGCGCGTTTCGAATGCCACTAATTGTGCGTAATGCAGCACCTAAGTTTGGCGTCACAACGCCCACACCTTGTTGTGAGATTAGTCCGCCACTAACCTCAAGCGGATCTGGTCGCAGTCGCACTGCAGCATTTGCCAACGCAAACACGAAGAAAAATGCTGACGCAATCCACGGACCGGTGTAAAGACTCCAGCCAAATGTACTTACACCAATCTGCTCTGCAGGTTTTATCAACACCGGTCCGAACACTGCTCCAAAAGTTGATCCGAATAAAATGTAACTCATCGCCTGACTGCGTTGGTCAGGAGCCGCCAAATCCATCGCCGCGTATCGTGACAACAAATTCGATGCTTGTCCAGAACCATATAGAAAAAGACCTAGTAAAAAAAATGGCAACGAGTTTCGATTCACACCGAAACCCGCGATTAATCCACCGGCGATGGCCAGCGAGTAACCGTATTCGAGACCGACTCGCCTACCTCGCTTGCTCATAACACGCGCCAATACTTGCGACATGAATGCTGAACCCATCGTGAATGTCGCACTCGACAAGCCACCCCAAGGTGTTTGCTGACCCAGGATGTCTTGAATAACAAACGCGCCGACCGTAACAGCAGCAGACAATGACGCTGCTGCAACAACTTGCCCAGTTACCAATACCCGCAGCGTGCGCTTCTGTAGCGCAACAAGATC